>Ga0209699_100138_pt1 | contig 85243 bp, 83 predicted proteins | sample SynthPrep_1_END__FD_187204 | JGI IMG/M metagenome (GOLD analysis project Ga0209699, IMG submission 187204) | Synthetic microbial communities from Ohio, USA - SynthPrep_1_END_DS7_MetaG (SPAdes) (version 2) | ecosystem: Engineered > Bioreactor > Aerobic > Activated sludge | place: USA: Ohio...
TCGTGCGGCAGGAAGTTGCCATAGGCGGTGACCAGCAGCACCGGCGTGCTGATCGCCGGGCGAATACCCAGCAGGCATTCCGGGCAATCGCTGATCAGCAGGTCGGCATCCACGCCGTGCAGGCTGGTATCGGTATCCAGGCGCTGATAACCCAGGCCCCAGGCTGGCAGCCACTGGCTGAGCATCTGCTGCAGGCCGCTGCTGGCCGGCGTCAGCGCGACGATGCGGCCGTCCAGCAAAGGTTGTGAGCCGGCTTGCGCATGGGCGGGCAGCGGCAGTTGCGCGCAGAACTCGCTGCCGAAGCCCTCTTTCGACTGCAGCGTCAGCTTGCCATGCATCGCTTCGCACAGGCGCCGCGTCAGTGCCAGGCCGAGCCCGGTGCCTCCGTACTCACGGGTGATGCCGACTTCGGCCTGGGCGAAGGGCTGGAAGATGCGCGCCTGGGCATCTTCGGCGATGCCGATGCCGGTATCGCGCACGCGAATGCTGATGCCGTCCTTACAGCAGGCGACGATCAGGTCGACGCGGCCGAAGCGGGTGAATTTGAGCGCGTTGGACAGCAGGTTGCTGACGATCTGGCGCACCCGTGTCGGGTCGCCCAGCACCTGGGTCGGCAGTGCCGGGTCGATCAGGCAAGTCAGCTCGACTGCGCTGGCGGCGTTCTGTGACAGCAGGCTGGCGGTTTCCTCGGCCAAGGCGCCGAGGTCGAAGGGAATTTCCTCCAGTTCGAGCTGGCCAGCTTCGAATTTGGACAGGTCGAGAATGTCGTTGAGTAGTTCCACCAGCACCTTGCCGGAGTCATGGGCGATACCCAGCTGCTGGCGCTGCTCGGCGCTGAGTGGGCCGTCCAGAGCCAGCGCGAGCATGCCCAGCAGGCCGTTGAGCGGCGTACGGATCTCGTGGCTCATGTTGGCCAGAAAGGCCGAGCGCGCCTGCGCCATGTTCAGGGCGGTGGTACGCGCTACCTCCAGTTCGCGGTTGGACTGGCTGAGGCGGGCGTTGGTGGCCTTGAGCTCGGCGGTGCGCGCCGAGACGATATTTTCCAGTTCGTTCAGGTACTGGGTCAGGCGGTCTTCGGCGTTGCGTCTTTGCTCGATCTCCTGGGCGATGCTCGACAGTTGGCGGTTGGTGACCTCCACCAGGGTACCGATCTCGTCGCGCTCGTGGCCCTTGGGGCAGGGCACGGGGCGGTGCTGCGGGTCTTGCGGGTTGCGTTCGCTGAGTGCACGAATCACCCCGGTCAGGGGCTTGGTCAGCATGAAATAGAACAGCACCAGCAGGATCAGTGACAGCAGCAGGCTGCGCGCGAAGCCGGTGAGCAGAGTCAGCAGCGAACGTCTGAGAAAGTGACTGCCGAAGGCGTAGGTGTCGACTTCCAGGCGTAGAAAGCCCAGGGCTTCGTTGGGTGCATGGCTGACGTGGAGCGGGTCCTGGAACTGCCGCTGGGCCCCGAACAGGCTGTCGCTGAAGACCCGGTAGCGGCTTTCCCGGCGTGGGCGGCTGACGCTGGCCAGCACCAGGCCGTTGTTGTCGATCAGTTCGGCGCGGGTCACCGCGGGCGAGCGCAGCAGGCCGAGGACCAGCTCCTGGGCCAGTTCCGCGTCGATGTTGTAGGCGATACGGGCGGCGGGGTTGTGGCTGATTTCCAGCAGCGCGCGAATCTCGCGGTTGATGGAGGCCTCTTCGCTGGCATAATCGACCGCCACCTGGGTGACGCTCAGCAGCGTACCAAGAATAAACGCCACCAGGACGGTCAGGCCGGCCTGTTTGAACGACAGGCGATTGGTGAGCGAAATGTCCATAAAAGCGTGCGTGGTCTCTGATCCTTGGGCGCCTGCCAAGCATAGCTGATAGCGACCCTGTACCGGCAGAGCCTGCAACGTGCGGCTCTGCGCAAAAGGAGTAGTAGATCGTGGATTCCCGGTTACTGGATTTTCTTGCCCGCGCCGAGCAGGTGCTGGAGCGCATCGAACCCCTGCTGCCTGCACTGCGTCCGGAGGTGGACTGGAGCAAGTGCGTGGCGGCGCGCTGGGTGCGTGATGGTCGCAGTGGCTACCTGCTGCCACTGGATGTCAGCCTCGACCTGTCGCTGAGCGACCTGCTGGGTGTGGACGCCCAGCGCGAGCAACTGGCACGTAACACCCGTCAGTTCGTCAGCGGCATGCCGGCCAACCATGCCTTGCTCTGGGGCGCGCGTGGCACTGGCAAGTCGTCGCTGGTGCGTGCCCTGCTCGCCGAGCACGCCAAGGCCGGCCTGCGCCTGATCGAGATCGAGCGCGATCATCTGGCCGACCTGCCGCGCGTGGTCGAGCTGCTGGCCGGCTTGCCGCAACGCTTCGTGCTGTTCTGCGACGACCTGTCGTTCGAAGCGGGCGAGGGCGACTACCGGGTACTCAAGAGCGTGCTCGACGGCTCGTTGGAGCAGGCACCGGATAATGTGCTGCTGTACGCCACCTCCAATCGCCGCCATCTGGTCCCCGAGCATCAGAGTGACAACGAGAACTGGAAGAGGGTAGACGGCGAGCTGCACCCCAACGAGGCAGTGGAGGACAAGATCGCGCTGTCCGACCGTTTTGGCCTGTGGCTGTCGTTCTATCCCTTCACTCAGGATCACTTCCTGCTCGTCGTGCGCCACTGGGTAGAGGTGCAGGCGCGTCAGGTCGGGCTCGACTGGAGCTGGGACGAGGCGCTGGAGAAAGCCGCCATTCGCTGGGCGCTGGGTCGTGGTAACCGCAATGGCCGCTGCGCCTATCAATTCGCCCGCCACTGGGTCGGGCTGCAACTGCTGGAGCAACAGGCATGATCGATCTTTCACAGACTGGTGGTGATCTCAATGGTTACCCGCTGCTGAGTGCGCAATTGCAGGCATTGCTTAGCGGCGAGCGCGACTTCATCGCCAATGCCGCGCAGTTTTCCGCCTTCCTGTTTCACGAGCTGGCCGATCTGAACTGGGCCGGCTTCTATCTGGCGAAGGATGGCGAGCTGGTGCTCGGCCCGTTCCAGGGCAAGGTGGCCTGCGTGCGCATCGCCTTCGGTCGTGGTGTCTGCGGCGCCGCGGCTGCCAGCCTGCAAACTCAGCGAGTTGAGGATGTGCATGCCTTCCCAGGACACATTGCCTGTGACAGTGCGTCGAACAGCGAACTGGTGGTGCCGCTGGTCAAGGATGGTCGGCTGATCGGCGTGCTGGATCTGGACAGCCCGTCGGTGGGGCGGTTCACCGAGGTGGATCAGGCCGGTATCGAAGCGCTGGCAGAGATATTCCTGGCCGCCAGCGACTGCTGAATACGCCTTTGGCGATGCGCGGAGACTCGATCTGCTAGGGCGCCGCGCGCACCGCTGGTTTAAGACGTCGTCGAAGCTGATTTCGCAATCGGTGCGCACGGCGCACCCTGTGAAGCGGGCGTGGTCAGCGCTTGGCGCCGATCTTCTCCAGTGTGCGCAGTTCACGCGGCAGCAGTTGCTGTGTGGATGCGCGGGCCTTGATGCGCTCGTAGTGCGCCAGCAGGTTCGGCCAGCGGCCGGCATCCAGGGTTTCCCCGCCGTGCTCCATGTTGATCAGTTGGCTGGCCAGCGCCAGGTCGGCCATGGACAGTTGTTCGCCAAGGAAGTAGGGCGCGTCACCCAACGTGGCCTCGAAATAGTCGAAGTGGTTGGGCAGCTTGTCCCTGAGCGTCTGCTGCACCTTTTCCTCATCGCATGGCTGACCCATGGTGGCTTTCAGCACGCGGTTGCGAAATACGGTGAAGGTACACAGCGGCGCCAGCTCGTAGTCCGCGTATTTTTCCAGCCAGCGTACCTTGGCGCGTTGCTCCGCACCGTCGCCATATAGCGGCATGTGCTCAGGGTAGCGCTCTTCCAGGTATTGGCAGATGACGCTGGAGTCCGCCAGCTTCAGGTCACCATCGCGAAAGGCGGGAATCCGGCCTAGCGGATTGAGCTCGCGAAACCAGTCCGGCTGGCCGAAGGGCATGACCACCTCGAGCTCGTAATCCAGGCCCTTTTCGATCAGGCACAGGCAGAGTTTGCGGACGAAGGGAGACAGGGGTGCTCCGTAAACGGTCAGGCTCATTACAACTCCTATCGGCGGTCAACGTGGTTGACTGAGTGAAGGCGGTCGTCTGCTCAGTCGTAGATGTTCTTCTTCTTCCAGTCGTCTTCCAGGTCCTTCAGACCTTCGGTCAACTGGCTGGGTTCATCCGCGTTGGGTACGCTGTTGTTGAGCACCATGGCATTGGCGCGCGCCAATTGCTCTTCGAAACGCTTGAGTTGCGTCTGGTAAGGGGTTGGGTCAGGTTGCTTGCGCAGGTATTGCACGCCGCGTTCGAAGGCCAGGCGGGCCTGGCCGGGTTGATTCTGCTGCATGGCCGTCTGGCCCAGGGTGCTGAAGAACTCGATATGCACCAGTACCAGCATCTGACGAATCTGCTTGAGCCAGTGCTTGCCATCGTTGGCGGGCAGCAGGCCGCCCTGTACCGAACTGGTGATCAGGGCGTGCAGGTTTTCCAGAAGGAAACGTACGTCCTTGGCCTTGGCTTCGTTGGCGATGGGCTGTGGTGGGTTCTTCACCGGGATGGATTCGCCCTGAGCGACCTGAGCCCTGAGGGTGTCGATATCGGTCTTCAGTCTGGCGTTCTGCTTGTCCAGCGGCAGCAGGCGTTCGCTGACTTGCAGCTGCAACTGGCTCAGTAGCAGCTTCAGCTGCGGTGTCATCAGCTGCCCAGGCATGCGTTCGGAGATATCCTGGCAGCGACGAATGCGGTCGAGCAGATCAGCGCGCTGGCGCGCTTTCTCCAGCTTGCTGTTCTCGACGGCGTGGTTGATGTAGGCAATCACCATCAGCAGGGCGATGCCGCCGACGATCAGCATGGTTATCACGAGTGCGGACACTGCTTGGGACCTCTCGAGAATCGACTTTTCGACCGAGTGTAGTGGCTTGGCTGCATGGCTCCTAGTGGCATATCGATTTATGGGCTGAAGTCTTTGATTTTAAAAATTTTTTAGAGAGAGGTTGACGACCCTCGAAAGGCTCCATAGAATGCGCGCCACTTCCAGCGCAATGCTAGAAACAGAGCGAAGGAAGCCGGAAAGTTGCTTGATGTTCCGGGGTGTGTCCCCTTCGTCTAGTGGCCTAGGACACCGCCCTTTCACGGCGGTAACAGGGGTTCGAGTCCCCTAGGGGACGCCACTTCTAAGCTGTAATGCGGGAATAGCTCAGTTGGTAGAGCACGACCTTGCCAAGGTCGGGGTCGCGAGTTCGAGTCTCGTTTCCCGCTCCAAATTTTGATCCACAGACTTCTACTGGGGTCTGTAGGTCATTGAAAAAAGGAGCTTCGGCTCCTTTTTTCATTCCAGCGAGTGCCACGGAAATCCACCCACAGCTACCGTTTTTGAGTGACCAAATAAGGCACAAGAATACGGGTGGGTCGGCTACCGGATAGTTGCTGGGGCTGAGCGGGGACCATGACGAGCATAGGGCCTAAGTCATTACTTAGGAGTCTCGAAATGGCGCTCTCTGATCTGACCGTCCGGCAGGCGAAGACCACCGGAAAACGCTACACCCTCTCCGACAACGACTGCCTGGGCCTGATGGTCTCAGCCGCAGGCGGCAAGTCATGGCAATTCCGCTACTACTGGCTGGGCAAGCAAAAGCGCCTGTGCCTGGGCGGCTATCCTGCTCTCAGCCTGCGCGAGGCCCGGATCGAGCGAGACAAGGCCCAGGCCCTGCTCGCCAGGGGGATCGATCCTCAGGTCGAGCGCGACCAGAAACGGCACGCGGCCAAGCTGGCGGGCGAATACACCTTCAAGACCGTCTTCGATGCCTGGGTCGAGCATCGCCGCAAGGAACTCAAGGAAGGCCGTCAAAGCACGCTGTCGCAGATCCTGCGCATCTTCAACAAGGACGTGTTGCCCACCCTGGGAAGAATGTCGATCTACGACATTCGCCGCCCCCAACTCCTGGGCGTCTTGGCGGCGATCGAGAAACGCAAGGCGTTCACCACCGCCGAGAAGGTCCGCACCTGGTTCAACCAGTTGTTCCGCTATGCCCTGGTCATTGCCGAGGGGTTGGAAGTCAACCCGGCCGCCGACCTGGACGTGGTGGCAGAGCCCAAGCCCCCCGTAGCCCACAATCCCTACCTGCACCTGCCCGAGATGCCCGAGTTCCTCCAGAAGCTCCGGCTCTACAACCCCCGTGGCTGGCAGACCCAGCTTGGCGTCCGGCTGCTGTTCCTGACCGGGGTGCGCACCGGCGAACTGCGATTGGCCGAACCCGAACAGTTCGACCTCGACAGGGGCTTGTGGATCATCCCACCGCAGATCGTCAAGCAGCTCCAGGATGAAATGCGCAAGGCAGGGAAGCGGCCGCAGGATGTGCCCCCCTATATCGTGCCGCTATCCCTGCAGGCCATCGAGATCGTGCGCTATCTCCTGGGGGTGATGCGGCCGGCGCAGAAGTACTTGCTGTCACACCGCAGCGAACTCAAGAAGCGCATCAGCGAGAACACCCTCAACAAGGCCGTGCAGCTCATGGGCTATGAGGGGCGCCTGACCGGCCACGGCATCCGCGGCACTATCTCGACGGCGCTCAACGAGATTGGCTACCCGAAGATTTGGGTGGACGCGCAGCTTTCCCATTCCGACCCCAACAAGGTGAGTTCGTCCTACAACCACGCCAAGTACGTTGAGCCGCGCCGTCGGATGATGCAGGACTGGGCCGATCGGCTCGACCTGCTCGAACAGGGCGAAGTGGAAGCCGCGAGCGCGCATCTGACCATCCGTATCGACGGGGCGCCGGCGATGGCAGAAGTGGAGGAAGCGGTGGATGCGACCCTCGCGATGGCCGAGCCCACTCCTCCCGGCGTCCCGCCCGTCGTGGCCACGCCTATTGTCGTAACCCCGAGCAGCGGCGGCATCACGTTCCAGCGGCTGTCTCAGGTACCGCCGCCTCCGACGCATGCCCCAGAGCCGGAAGTGTCCGCGATCCAGCGCGAGCGCGAGGAAATGCTGACCATCTACGAGTCTCCAAGCAGCTTGCCGGTCCCGCTGTTCGGCAAGCTGGCCGGAAAGTCCAAGGACCAGATCAACCGCGAACTGAAAGCGGGCAAGTTGCTGTCCATCAGTTTGGGCAATCGGGGGCAGCGTGTTCCCGATTGGCAACTGGTGCCGCTCAAGCACAAGCTGGCCCAGGTGCTCATGAACCAGTGCCCGCACGCGGATTCGTGGGATCTGTACCGCATGCTGACCCAGCCGCACCCTGACCTGGGGGACCGCGCGGCCATTGATGCGGTCACGCCGACCAACGTACCGGCGATCATCCAGGTCATCATGGGCGACTACCAGCACTATGCGGATATGCCCGAGGCCATTGCCCCGTACCCCATCCCCGAGGATGTGCGGCAAAGCGTTCGTCGGCTGGTGGATAGCGCAGTAGTTCTAGACGGAGCATAGGGCTCTCAAACCTTGCAGGGGCCTTGCGGCCCCTGCATTACGCTTGCACCGCCTCCACGAGTTCGCTCAGCGTGCGCGGTGCGGGAGCGAAGAACACGGCGCCGGTGTGCGCCGTCGAGAAATCGAGCAGGCGGTCGTGCATGCCTGGCGGATCGCCGAGGAACATGCGCTCCAGCATCTTCTGCGTCACCCACAGATGCCTGGAGTAGCCGATGAAGTAGGTGCCATATTCGCCCTGGCCGGGGCGGCCGAAGGGCATGTTGTCGCGCAGGATGTCGTGCTCGGTGCCGTCGTCGTCCACGATCGTGGCGAGGGTCTTGTGCGATTTCTGGCCGCTCGTCGCGTCGGGCAATTCGACATTGCTGACGATCTCCCGGCCGATGATCCGCTCTTGCTCGTCCTTGGCGAGCCGAGCCCACGGCTGCATTTGGTGCAGATACTTCTGCACCACCAAGTAGCTGCCGCCGGCGAACGCCTGATCTTCACTGCCGACCAGCGTCGAGGCGCCGATGTCGTGCCCGGTCGGGTTGGCCGTGCCATCGACAAAGCCAAGCAGGTCGCGGGAGTCGAAGTAGCGAAAACCGACCACCTCGTCGGCCACCGTCACGCTGCTGCCCAGTTGGTCCAGCAGCAGGCGCTCGAATTCAAAACAGAGGTCCTCGCGTTCGGCACGGATGTGAAAGAACAGGTCGCCGGGCGTGGCAGGCGCGGTGTGCTTGGCACCCTCGATGGGCACGAAGGGCCGTAGTTCCTTCGGGCGCTTCCCGGTCTGGAAACGGTCCCATAGCGCCGATCCCAGTGCAGTGATGCACGACAGCCGGCCGTTGAGATCGCGGAAGCCCACCGTTTTGATCAGGTCGTCCAGCCCGTCCAAGACGCCGGCGACCGCCTGAAGGGCCTCGTGGCCCTCGGCGACCGTCAACGTGAGAAACACCGCCGCGCGCGACAGCGGCGCATCGATGCTTTGCGAGTCAATTGGTACTCGATCCCAACCACTTCCAACCATTCGTGCCTCCAAAGACCATGTTAATTCATCATATTGCCAGAGATGGAAGCGCTATCACTGGCGCGCTAACAGGCGCGTGCCGCTGCAATTACCCGCACGCAGCCTCGGCGAGAGCGGGCTATGGGGTATTCGAGCAAGCCGCCCTGTCCCTGGCAACCAGCATTGCCCTGTGCTCGAACCGCTCAGAAACAACATTGGCTCGTCCGTGGGGTCGCTGCAGGTATGTCACGATCTCGTAGGGGCCGTCTGAAAGCGGTCGCATAGTGATCCCCCACGCATGGGCACGCTCAATGCGCGATTGCGCGGAGAGCCCCACTCCGTAGCCAGCGGTCACCCAAAGCGCCATCATCTCGAACGAAGTCACGTGCTGAATGCTCTGCTGGCTCAACGGAAGAAAGGACAGTCGCTGATCCAGCAGTAGGCAAGCCTCCGCCGGCCAGCGAAACACCGGATAGTCCAGAAGCTCGGCAAGCGTGATCTTCGCCTGGGCAACTAAGGGGGACCCCAGCGGCACTGCAACAGCCACGTTCTCCACCCAGAGCGGTTGGCTTTTCACAGCCGGAGCACCAGCGTTCCGAAGCGTCATTCCAGCGTCGTAGCGGCCTTCCTCAAGGCCCGTCAACAGATCATCGGCTGAGGTCTCAAAGAACGTGATGGTGACTTCTGGTTCCTCCGCGCGCTGTAGGGCAAGAAGCGTTGTGAGGCAAGAGGATGGCACTCCGGGCGCGATAGCAAGCCTGAAATGGGAAAACTGGCTGGTGGCGTCATGCATGAGGGCCCCCAATAAGCGATCTGTCCAGAAAGGCAAACCAGCGTTTCAGGAAAGAGTGAAGTTTAACGTCGTTATCTTTAACGTGGTTAATTGTGGCAGATTGTTTGACGCTTCTGCTAATGCAGAAATCAACAATTCAGCCAGGCCGTCCTTCTGGCACATCGACGTATGAATCCGAGTCGGCGTTAGCCTTCGGACAGGCCGTGCGCGCTGCGCGCGTCGCTCAAGGAGTCGCGCAAGACGAGTTCGCATCTCGGGCAAGCATTTCGCGTTCTCACATGGGTAAGATCGAGCGTGGTGAGCACGTGCCCACGCTTCCGCTCATACTGAAAATTTCTACGGCACTTGGAATAAGCGCGGCTGACCTGATGACGGCGACCGAACGCAATCTGCGTGCCGACACTGATCCCTGAGTGTCTAGCCTGCCAGGCTCCGTCAACCGTCCGAAGAGTCGCGAAGGCGAACGATAAATCGCTCCACCGAAGCCGATAAATTGCCGCCGTCCGGCCGAAGCAGGTAGGTGGTGATCACGGCAGAATCCATCGCCAAGGGGCGGATCACCACATCCGGCCGTTGGGAGATGGGAATCTTGGTCGCCGTCATGAAGCCGATGCCGTAGCCGGCGCCGACCAACGTGAGCATCATGTCCAGCGAGGACACTTCCTCGACAACATTCAGCTTGTGCTCCAACGTGTTGAGCAGCCGCTTGAGTTCGCGGCAATAGCCCTCGCATACCTGCGGGTCGCACAGGACAAGTGGATGGCCTTGAAGTTCTTGAAGTGGCACCTCCTTGTAGGTGAGCAATGAGTGACGAGCTGGCACCGCAATCACCAGCGGGTCGTGCCAGATTGGTTCGGCAGCGATACCGTCGCCGACATCGCCCGTGTGCGCGAACCCGATCATGAAGTCGCCCGAACGCAAGCCACGCACTTGCTCTGCCAGAGGCACTTCTGACAAGCGTATTTCGATCTCCGGCTCCTCGGCGCGGCAACGAGCCAGAAATGCCGACAGCCGTGGATCGATAGCCCCATCTGATACAGCGATGCGCAGGCTACCGCGCAAGCCCGATGCCACAGCCTTGGCATTTTCACGAGCCTGTTCCAGCACTGTGAATAGACGGCGAACATCTTGCAAGAAGACCGCGCCCGCCGCCGTTAGAACTGTTCCTCGTCGGTTTCGGTCGAAGAGCACTACGCCCAACTCGTCCTCAAGTTCCTTGATGGCTCGTGATAGCGGTGGTTGTTCGATATGCAGGCGCTCAGCCGCCCGCGTGAAATGTAGCTCCTCAGCAAGAACTACGAAGCAGCGAAGATGGCGCAGCTCCATAGGCCACCCTCCCGTTCCGACTTATCCAACACTGTGCTATCTCCCTATAGAAGTGACTGCCATTCTGGCGGCGGCGAGTTCGGCCACATCATTGGAAACTTCTGGCTGAATGAGCCAGGGCTGGGTTGACCGTGCGATGGCCCGAGGCAGGCACAACACTAGGCGAGCCTGATCAAGTCCGTGGGGTGATAAGGATCAGACGAAGGCTATCTCCAGCCACGCACGTCAATGGATGCCGTGCATCGTCCCCGTCTGACCCTTGGCCGATTGCGAACCAAGCGCTTGAACACGCTTGCGGTTGATCATCACCTGCGGATTGCTGAGGCTCTGCTCCTGGTCCGAGCCAAGGCAAGTACCCTGGGGCAGACGGCAAATGCCGGCGAAAATATTCGCCGGCTCCAGTTGCTGCCCGGAGACTGGCGGGACCAGAATGCCTCTCACCAGAAAGTGTGAGACATCCTGATGCTTAGCCCGCGCCGGATGCTTAATGCCGCACTGAACCATGCGGGTCGATGACGTACTTGTATGCAGAACCCGCGTCGAACTCTTTGTACGCGGCGGGCGCGTCTTCGAGCTTGATGAACTTAGTGTTCATCATCGGCGAAAGGTAAGGCATGCGATCGTTCAGTATCGCCCGCATTAACGCGTGGTTGTAGTTGGCCGTCGGAGATTGACCAGCCGACATTCGCGGCGACTTGATCCAGGCGTTGGACCATTCCAGATCCATATGGCCTTTCTTGGCTTTCGGGTCTTTCGAGATCGGGTTTGCGCAGTACACACCGACCGTACTGGTCATTCCGCCGAAGCGGACATATTTGAGCATTGCGTTGGTAACAGCGCTCTCCACGATCTTGTCAGCCTCCGCGCCAAACCCGCGGCAGTCCACACCAACATAGTCGATGACGCGATCCACCTCCCTGTGCCCGGTAATGCGTTCGAGATGCTCCTCGATCGGCACGCCGTCGGAAAGGTTGATGGTTTCCACGCCGTGTGGCTTGAGAAGGTCCAGCCGCTCTTGAATGTAATCGGCAACGATGATGGCGCCTGCACCCAGAAGTCTGGCGCAGGCGGCACCCGCTCTGCCGACCGGCCCGGCACCGAAGATCAGGATGTTTTCGCCGACGACGTAGGCCGGCGCGGCTGGCCAGTCTGGGCCAGCGAACCCATGGAAAGCTGTGGGTAATACGTCAGAGAGAAGGGTCAGGTCGCGGATTTTTTCCATGGCGGCATCCTTGTCAGGGAAGCGAAGGAGATTGAAATCCGCATACGGTACGAAGAGATAATCACCTTGCCCCCCCGTCCAGCCACCGAGGTTGAACCCGTAGGCTCCGCAGTCGATTTCGGGGTTGGTGTTCTCGCATACATCGGAGCGCATATGCTTGCAGTTGTAGCAACGCCCACACCCCACATTGAAGGGAACGGAAACGATGTCGCCCTTCTTCACGACTTCGACGTCTGATCCCACTTCGATCACTTCGCCGGTCATTTCATGGCCCATGGTCATTCCCTTGGGAACAGCAAACGAACCGCGATAAATGTGAAGGTCGCTGCCACAGATATTTGTGGTAACTATTTTGAGGATAGCGCCATGGGGTGCGCTTTTCCCTTGAGGGGTTATCAGCTCTGGAAATTTGAAGGTGTTGACCTTCATTTCCAAGGGCTTCTCGAAAGTCACGATTCGGTTACCGGTCGGAGTCATTTCGTCACCTCTGTGCGTTAATGTTTCCATCTTCTAAATCGAAGTGGGAAACGAAATTTACCGCTGTCAAGAAGAACGATCGTGGTACTGCCTAGCCGTTGGCCGCGTCTCCTTCTGCGGTCTTGACAGCATCGGATCAAGCTCAGAAGTGGTCAAACTGGAATAATCTATGTACAGATAGGCACGATCTATCTACGCGGGATCGTCGAGCCGTGCTCGTCTCCTAGCCGGGAGAGGGCAACGATCATCGCTACATCGCGCCTCCTAGCTTGATCTAGGAACAGTCAGCTCGACCCAGCGAGACATGAGGAGGCCGCATGCAGCAGGTACTCCTGTCCCCCGAGTTGCCCCTGGACCTAGTGGCCTTCGATGGGTTGCTCAGCACGTGGCGCCTGTTAGCGGCGCACACGGCATGCCTGCAATCTTCGCCTGGTTGAAGCAATACAGAGTTGCTCTTCAAGACTCGCTATTTCAGGGGGCTTTGAGATGAGTCTGCTTTGGGCTGGAACCGACGATGGATCGATATAACGGATTGAAGAGTGGCGGCGAGTTCGGGGGTGTGCACCATTTCGAGCAATGCACGCGATGACGGTGCCTCGAACGCATTTTTCCCAGCAACGAATCCGACATTTGAGTGCGACATTGGTCCATTGATTGCGATTGCGTGGAGATTTGGAATGTGCGCGAGTTGGCCGGCGAGAGATTGCGGAAGAACTGCCGAATATTTTCCTGTCGCCACGTGTGCCGATAGCACGTCAATTGAATCAGTGCGAATAGTCTGCGCGGTACATTGCATCAGCCTATCTTGAATGGGTTCAGGTACTGCCGAGTTCAGCACGCAGAGTTGTCTATTGAGAACATGGTCCCACGTTGTGCTTCGGGGTTGCTGTGTTCTCGCGGCGTGAAAAAGGAAAATGCGTTCACGGTACAGAAGGTGAGTATCGAAGTCTTCCCCTGGGATATCCTCCAAATGCATGAGTGCGATATCCAAATTGTTTTCTCGAATCGCCTGTAGCAGGGAAGAAGCGCCGGAAACCAGAACTGATTGTTGAAGTAAGGGTGTTTTTTCAGCAAGGGCGATGCTTAATGTGGGCGCTACACCGGCAGTTCCTGGGAGTATCCCTAGCCGGAATTGCCCCTCTATACCTCGCCGTAGTGCGGAGAGTTCTCGCTCCAGCCCTTTGCAGTCGTCATACATCTGCTGAGCCCAAGACAGTACGCGCATCCCTTCAGAAGTGAGGCCGTCATAGCGTCGGCCATGACGCACGATCTCGACACCCATGTCTTCCTCCAATTGCTTAATGCCCGCGGAGAGTGTCGGCTGAGAAACATTGCAGCTTTTGGCCGCGTTGCCAAAATGGCCTTCACGGTGCAAAGCAAGCAAGTATTCAAAGTTTCTTACGATCATATATTTTCTTCTGATAAAGTTGATTAGATTTTATACTTTCACGAAAAACCCTGCGCACGCTTCGATCCGCGTCCAACCTTGGGCACGTAGCTGGCACGCATGAAAGGCTGCCGCGCGCAGTGCCCATACAGTAGGTTCGACTCGTCATCGACGGTCAGCACCACAACGCACGGGACAGCCAATAGCGCGAACACAGGTGCTTTGCGCTGTGGGCGAGTCGTCCTCATGTAGCTTAGCAGTTGGCGCGTTCTGGAAGGGAGTAAGCGTGAGTGGTGAGGCACGCAACCGCAAAAGGCGGTGCTAAGCTCTTGAGCTGTTCGGGTCGTGGCCGTTGAAGCGGGGAGAGAATGGAGCCTGCCATGGCCGTTGTGGCGCAGCTGGGGAAATCCTGAAAAAGACTTCCTGATTTGGCAAAATCCCCGGACACCAATCGCCGAGCTTTTCGATGATGAAACAAATGACCTTCGCCGATGCCGAGTACGCCGGTAAGCGCAAGCAGACCCGCAAGGAGCTGTTCCTGATAGAGATGGATCGGGTCGTACCCTGGGAGGGTTTGATTGCTCTGATCAAACCTCATTACCCAAAGGGCGAAGGGGGCCGTCCAGCCTATCCGCTGATGGCGATGCTGCGGATTCATCTAATGCAGAACTGGTTCGGTTACAGCGATCCGGCGATGGAAGAGGCGCTGTACGAGACGACGATCCTGCGCCAGTTTTCCGGTCTGAGCCTGGAGCGAATCCCGGATGAAACCACCATCCTCAACTTCCGTCGCCTGCTGGAAAAGCATGAGTTGGCCACCGGTATTCTCGGCGTGATCAATGGCTATTTGGGCGACCGTGGCTTGTCACTGCGACAAGGCACCATCGTCGATGCCACTCTGATTCATGCGCCCAGTTCGACCAAGAACAAGGACGGCAAACGCGACCCGGAAATGCATCAGACCAAGAAGGGCAACCAGTATTACTTCGGTGCCAAAGCTCACATTGGTGTCGACGATGAGTCCGGGCTTGTGCACAGCGTGGTGGTCACTGCGGCCAACGTCGCGGACGTAACCCAAGTCGACAAACTGCTGCACGGTGGTGAGAACGTGGTCTGCGCTGATGCGGGCTATACCGGTGTAGAGAAGCGTGAAGAGCATGAGGGGCGCCAAGTCATCTGGCAGATTGCAGCCCGGCGCAGCACTTACAAAAAGCACGGTAACCGCAGCGCGTTATACAAAGCGATACGTAAGATCGAAAGAGCCAAGGCCCAGGTTCGCTCCAAGGTTGAGCATCCATTTCGGGTGATCAAGCGCCAGTTTGGTTATACGAAAGTGCGCTTCCGAGGCTTGGTGAAAAACACTGCTCAGATGGTGACGCTGTTCGCCCTGTCGAACATTTGGATGGCGCGTCGACATTTGCTCTCCAATGCAGGAGAGGTGCGTCCGTGAAGAGTGAAGTGACTGCTGCGAGGTGCTTGCAGCGGCAAAAAAGGCTGAAATAGACGGCAGGTTTGACCGGGATTTGAGCGGCTACCGTTTTTTGAAAGTGTCGATGGCGAAGTAGCCGGAAAACAGGGGCTACTTCAGACCATCCCTAGTACACCATGCCCCCAGCGTTTCCTTAGCTGCGATTGACGGGCATGCCTGGCGGTAGCTCAATAACAGCCATTTATGGATGAAGGAACGAGGGGAATAAGGCAGATGAAGATATTCACGATTGGATTCACTAAGACCTCCGCGCGGTCCTTCTTCACCAAGTTAAGTGCTTCTGGTGCCAAGCGCCTTGTCGATGTTCGCCTGAATAATGTTTCGCAATTGGCCGGGTTCGCTAAACGCGAGGATCTTCGATATTTTTCCGAGGCGTTGTGTGGGATGGAATATGAACATCTACCAGCACTTGCTCCAACCAAAGACATGTTCGAGGAATATAAAATAAAAGGGGGAGATTGGGATATCTACGCCAGTAAATTTCTGGATTTAATGTCGTCCCGAAAGATTGAGTCAATCGATAAAGAAAAGATTGATAACAGTTGCCTGCTTTGCAGCGAAGACAAGCCCCATCACTGCCATCGGAGGCTAGTGGCCGAGTACCTTGCAGGCAAATGGCCGAATGTTGAGATCGTGCATCTTTAGAGGGGCGACGTAGCTCCACGTTTCCAACGCCTCGTCTGGAGGGCTGAGAGAGACAAAGGCGCGTATCGGCGGGAGCCGGCGCCACACATTGGGCGTACAGAGCAACCTCGCCCGCCACGGCTCGATGTCAGCGCTCAACGAGGCGAGTGGCTCCAGGTGCATTGGCAGACGGGCCGCTGGCTGACGTCGTGGCGATCGGCGGATATGCACTGGGAAGCCCGCCCATGTGTTGGGCTATCATGTTGGCGACGCCTACGCCCAGGTGGGGCGCGGCAGGATCGCCGTCATTTACACCCCAGTTTGGTACTGCTATAGGTCTTCTGGAATAGCCGATACATCAGGACAAATTGAAGTAGCTCAATTAGGAGATATCTAATGTCAACCGGTATGTTTATTCTGCACTCCAACTATACGCCGGCGGGGGACCAGCCAGAGGCGATCGCGCGGCTGCTGTCGGACATAGAAGAAGGTGCGACGCACCAGACGCTGAAAGGTATCACCGGCTCAGGTAAGACCTTCACCATGGCCAATGTGATTCATCGTCTGAAGCGGCCCACGTTGATCTTGGCTCCCAACAAGACGTTGACCGCGCAGCTCTATAGTGAAATGAAGCACTTCTTTCCTGAGAATGCGGTCGAGTACTTCGTTTCGTATTACGACTATTTTCAGCCCGAGATCTATATGCCGGGCACCGATCGTTTCATACCGAAGGACTCGGCCATCAATGACCACCTTGAGCGCCTGCGCCTGTCCACGACCAAATCCTTGATTGAGCGTCGTGACGTGATCGTCGTCGCTTCGGTGTCTTCAATCTACGGCCTGGGTGATCCAGATGCATATCGAGCGCTACAGATCGCTCTGTCCCCTGGGGTCAAACTAAACCAGAGAGAGCTAATTCGTCGCTTGGCTTTGCTGCAATATGATCGCACGGAGCGTACGCTCAAGCGTGCAACGTTCCGCGTCCAAGGTGATGTGATTGACATTTTCCCCGCTGATTCCGAGTACAGGGCGGTTCGGGTGGAACTGTTGGATGACACTGTTGCGTCTGTCCAATGGATGGACCCTGTTACTGGCAAGACGTTGGGAGAGATAGACCATTATTTGGTTTCGCCAAAAACGCTTTTCGCACCGCCCACGAACAAAATAGATTCTGCATCCAAAAAGATACTCGCTGATATGGAAGAGCGGGTTGCCGAGCTGAACAGGAATAATCGCTTGGTCGAGGCAAACAGACTGTACGAGCGGATCACGCATGACGTGGAAATGATGCGCGAGGTCGGCTATTGCTCGGGGATGGAGAATTATTCCTGCTACTTCAGCGACCGAGACGCAGCTTCTCCTCCGATCACGTTGCTGGATTATTTGCCGAAAGACGGGCTGCTGTTCGTCGATGAATCTCATGTCATGGTGCCACAGATATCCGCAATGTACCGGGGGGATCAGGCGCGCAAGGACACGCTGATCGATTACGGGTTCCGTTTGCCTTCATCGAAGAACAACCGGCCATTGAACTTTGACGAGTTCGAGAAGGTCAAGCCTCAGACCATCTTTGTTTCCGCTACTCCGGGCGACTACGAGCTGAGGGTGTCGAAAGGCAGGGTTGTCGAACAGGTTATCAGGCCAACGGGACTGCTTGACCCCAAGGTTGAAGTGCGGAAAGCGGATGGATACATAGATGACCTGCTTGCCGAAATATCGAAGTGCGTGAAGAGAAAGAATCGAGTGCTTGTGACTACGCTGACGAAGGTCAGTGCAGAAGAGCTAACGGATTTCTTGACGGACAACGGGATTCGAGCGCGCTACATGCATTCGGACATAAAAGCGGAGGATCGTGTTGAGATCATCAATGGCCTGCGCGCAGGAGAGTTCGATGTTTTGATTGGGATTAGTCTTTTGCGCGAAGGGCTGGATATTCCAGAGGCATCATTGGTTGCCATTCTCGATGCAGACCGTGCAGGGTTCTTGCGTTCGGCCCATGCGCTCATTCAGATGATCGGTCGAGTCGCTCGGAATGAAAACGGCAAGGCGATCTTGTACGCCGACGCGGTGACGCCGGCGATGAAGCAGGCGATCGATGAGACCAATAGGCGCAGGCAGCTTCAAATTGCCTTTAACGAGGAAAATGGGATTTCTCCAGCCTCGTCTGTGCGAAAACTAGCAGGGGAAGAGACGAATACGGAGGAGCCCACCGTTCATTCCGAGGCTTTCTGCGAGAACTTGTCCGACCTTTGCGATCAGATCACTGCCAAGGAACAGCAGCTACTCGAATTTACCGATACCGGTGACGAGCAGCGCGTCGAAGACATTCGTCATCAGTTGGATGGGTTGTACCGGCAATTCATTTACATCTAATCGTTCGCCGGCATTGAGTTGCATGGCCGACCGATCTGCACCTGGGGCAAGCGGGCAGACGGTCGGCTCATCATTCAACCGGAGGGGTGAGCCGCCGAGGCTCAGTGCCCCGCTTTCCAAGGTGTGTGCCCTACAGCGTCTTGCGACGTGTCAGCGCAAAGCTGGCAACGATCCAACGGCGACCAGCATTTCATCAAATACCGCTCGAACCCTTCCCGGAATGGGGCCACGCTGAGGCCGATAGACGTACAACCCCCATGCCGGAGGTTCTTCGTTCTCCAGCACTCGCACGAGCTTCCCGCTGGCAATGTAGGGGGCGGCCATGTAGTCCGCCAGTTGCGCGAACGCGATCCCGGCCAGCGCCGCTCCCATTTCCATGTCGGCATTGTCTGCGACGAGAGTGGGTGCGGTAGGTGTCCACTGGCGTCCCGCCTTGAAGTGCCAAGGCCAGGGACGGCCGGTATTGATATCCAAGGCCACGGTAACTGGCAGGCTGCTTAGCGCATCGATGTTTGCAGGTACGCCCACTTTCTTGATCAGGCGCGGAGCGGCAACGATGGGGAGTCTCATGTCGGCGGCCTTGCGTGCGACGAAGCGGCTATCGCGCATGAATCCGACCCTGATCCCGACGTCAATCCCTTCGTCAACCGTATTGCTGATGCGATCGGACAGGCGCACATCCAGCGTGATGCCGGGATGGCGCGCGGCCACGCGCTCCAGTGCCGGTAGCACCGCTCTGGTGCCCAAGCTGTGCGGTGCGGTGATGCGAACCGTACCGGACAGAGAGGCCTGCTGGTCGGAGCCAGGCGTTCGCCACAGATCCTCGAACCGCTCCAATGCGGGGCGCACTTGGTCTAGCAGCCCTTCGCCGAAGGCGGTGATGCGCACCTGGCGCGTGCTTCGATGAAACAACACCTCGCCGTAGTGTTGCTCCAGTTGCTGGATGGCACGGGTTACACCTTGCGGAGAAGTCCCCAGCCGGACGGCCGCATCGCGAAAACTGCTGCTTTCGGCCGCCACCCGAAAGATGCGCAGTAGTTCCATTTCCTTGTTCATGACGCACGCCTTATGGCCGATTTCGCTGCTCGTTGATTGTTCCAGATTGTGGAATTATAAAATCGCAACAATTCCATATACAAGGGAGGCGCGGTTGCCCAGACTGACAACACCCCGGAATGCTCCGCTCCGAACAACCCAATAAGGAACGCGAATGAACGCTGCGACTCTCATCACTGCCTACTACGACGCCTTCAACCGCGGTGACCGCGAGGCCATGCTGTCAATGTTGACCGATGACGTCGCGCACGACTTGAACCAGGGCGCTCGTGAGGTCGGTCGCGAAGCCTTCCGCGCCTTCCTGCAGCGCATGGACCGCTGCTATGGCGAGCAACTGCGCGGGATCGTGGTGATGGTCAGCGCCGACGGCCTGTGTGCAGGCGCGGAGTACGTGGTGCATGGCGAATACAAGGTCACGGACGACGGGCTGCCGGAAGCCCAGGGCCAGCGCTACGTGCTGCCGGGCGGCGCGTTCTTCGAGATCCGCGATGGCAAGATCGCTCGTGTCACCAACTACTACAACCTCGGCGACTGGATCGCACAGGTTGGAGGGGACGCCTGAAATGACCAGCGACGTGCAGGTGCTGGTTCATCGTGGTCCGGACATTGCCGAATGGTTCGATGCCGTGGCAGGCCTGCGGGCGAGCGTCTTCCGCAGCTTTCCTTACCTGTACGAGGGCGACACCGAATACGAGAAGCACTACCTCGCTATGTACGCCCGTTCGGCAGACAGCCTGCTGGTACTCGCGCTCGCTGATGACGTGGTCGTGGGTGCGTCCACGGGATTGCCGCTCGGCGATGCGGAGCCGGCCTTCCAGGTGCCGTTCGCCGATCGAGGAATCCCGATGGAGGCAGTGTTTTACTGCGGCGAATCAGTCCTGCTCCCGGCCTTCCGGGGCCTTGGCCTGGGCCATCGCTTCTTTGACGAACGCGAAGCGCATGCCCGTTCGTTGGGCGGCATGCAGTGGACATCGTTCGCGTCGGTGGATCGAGCAGACGACGATCCCCGGCGTCCTTCCAACTACCGCAGTAATGATCCCTTCTGGATCCGTCGTGGCTACGTGCGGCAGTCGGACATGAAGGTTACGCTGCCCTGGAAACAGGTGGGTGAGCCGAGCGAAACCGAGCAGACGCTCACGATGTGGCTGCGCTCCCTGGAGAACGCGAAATGAAAGTAGCAGTTGCGAAATACGCAGTGGGTCAGCCCACGGGCTTCGAGGCATTCGCAGCGCGGCAGCGGCGGGTTCTGGAGGAGGCGAGCCGTGCCGGAGCGGAACTGGCCGTGTTGCCAGAATATCTGTCCCTCGAACTGGCTGCGATGTTCGAGCCTGGCATCCGCCAGGATTTCAACGCCTCGCTGGCCGCGCTGCAGGCCTTGCAGCCTGCGTGGCTGGCCCTGTACACCGACCTGGCGCGCGAGCTGCGCATGACCATTCAGGCCGGTACGTTCTTGACCCGGGTTGGACCGGATCGCTATCGCAACCGGGCGTGGTGGTTTGCGCCGGACGGCACGCGTGACTACCAGGACAAATTGCAGTTGACGGGGTTCGAGAAAGACACTGGCGTCATCGAGGGGGGCGACGAACTCAAAGTGTTCGACCTGAATGGCGTGCGTGCCGGCATCGCTGTCTGCTACGACAGTGAGTTTCCATTGCCCGTGCGAGCCCAGCGAGAGGCGGGTGCACGCCTGCTGTTGGTCCCGAGCTGTACGGACACGAGGGCAGGTGCAACCCGGGTTCGTGTGGGCTGCATGGCGCGGGCACTGGAGAACCGGATGTTCGTCGCACAGGCCGTGACGACCGGAGCTGCTGACTGGAGTCCGGCGCTGGACACGAACACTGGCGAGGCCACGATCTATGCACCCATGGATCGTGGATTCCCCGAGGATGGCATTCTCGCGACTACTTGCGGCACGCAGACATGGGCGATCGGTGATCTTGACGTTGAAGCACTCGAACGAAACCAAGAACAGGCCCAGGTTGCGGTCGATCGTGACTGGGACGGACAGATGTTGCCTGCACTGCGGAAAGCTCGACACTCGGGTCATCAGGTCGCCTAGCCGGTCTCATCTTGATAGCTTCAACTCGATGAGTCGGCTTAGATAGGTCATATCTATCTGCGCATAGATTTTTCCAGTTTGACCAGTTTTGAACTTGCCCCGATGCTGTCGATACATGCAAGAAATATTCATTGATTTGAATGTTTTGCGCTTCTTGGGAACAAACCTGTACTAGCCTGTAAGAGTGCTCGAAGAGCACAGAATTTGTGGCAAAGTTCGGCCGCATATACTATGGGGGAGTATTGTATAATGCGGCGGTGTACCCAAGTAGAGAGGTGTTCGATGCCACACAGTCCGGAAGAAAAGAAGCAAGCACTGACGCGCATCCGGCGCATCAAAGGTCAGGTAGCGACTCTTGAGCAAGCGCTTGATGCAGGTGCGGAATGCCCTGCAATTCTTCAGCAGCTTGCGGCCGTTCGTGGGGCAGTCAACGGATTGATGGCAACCGTTCTGGAGAGCTATCTGCGGGAAGAATTTCCCAGTAGCGAAATCAGGAGCGATTCGCAGAACAAGTCCATTGACGAGACCATCTCTATCGTCCGCTCCTATCTGCGATAGAGGCACCAGGGTGCCCTCGGTGAGGGCAAATTTAGTTAGCTAGTAAAGGAAGCGACATCATGAAATCACGTGCAGCAGTTGCCTTCGGGCCAGGAAAGCCGCTGGAAATCGTCGAGATCGACGTCGAGCCGCCGCGCAAGGGCGAGGTGCTCATCAAGATCACGAATACCGGCGTTTGCCATACCGACGCCTTCACCCTGTCGGGCGACGACCCCGAAGGTCTCTTCCCGGTCGTGCTGGGTCATGAAGGTGCGGGTATCGTCGTGGAGGTGGGTGAAGGTGTGACCAGCGTGAAGCCTGGCGATCACGTCATTCCGCTCTACACCGCCGAATGCGGCGAGTGCCTGTTCTGCAAGTCCGGCAAGACCAACCTGTGTGTCGCGGTTCGCGCAACCCAGGGCAAGGGGCTGATGCCCGATGGTACGACTCGCTTCTCGTACAACGGTCAGCCGCTTTACCACTACATGGGCTGCTCGACCTTCAGCGAATACACGGTCGTCGCCGAAGTCTCGCTGGCCAAGATCAACCCGGACGCCAACCCCGAGCACGTCTGCCTGCTGGGCTGCGGCGTGACCACCGGCATCGGCGCCGTGCACAACACGGCCAAGGTACAGCCCGGCGACTCGGTGGCCATCTTCGGCCTCGGCGGCATCGGTCTCGCTGCGATTCAAGGTGCACGCCAGGCCAAAGCGGGCCGCATCATCGCCATCGATACCAATCCGGCGAAGTTCGAACTGGCTCGTACCTTCGGCGCGACCGAATGTCTCAACCCGAAGGACTTCGACAAGCCGATTCACGAGGTTCTGATCGAGATGACTGGCTGGGGTGTCGATCACACCTTCGAGTGCATCGGCAACGTCAACGTGATGCGTTCGGCTCTGGAAGCTGCCCACCGCGGCTGGGGCCAGTCGATCGTCATCGGCGTCGCCGGGGCCGGCAAGGAAATCTCGACCCGTCCGTTCCAGTTGGTCACCGGCCGGACCTGGAAGGGGTCGGCTTTCGGCGGGGTCAAGGGGCGCACCCAACTCCCGGGCATGGTGGAAGACGCAATGAAAGGCGAGATCGATCTCGCCCCGTTCGTCACTCACACCATGGGTCTCGACGAGATCAACCACGCCTTCGACCTGATGCATGAAGGCAAGTCGATTCGCACGGTGATCCACTACTGATCACTCACTATCCATTCAACACCAACCACCAAGGAAATTAACCATGTCCAATCCTGTCATTTCCGGCGACGGCATCTTCTCGCACGTCTTCATCGGCGCCGCCGACGTCCAGAAGTCGGCCGCGTTCTATGACGCCGCTCTGGGTGCTCTCGGCATCAAGAACCTCGGTCCTTTCGGCAACGGATGGGTGCTTTTCGGTCGCGAAAAGCCGGCTTTCATCATCGCCCGTCCGGGCAATGGTGAAGCGCCTTCCAGCAACGGCGTGACGGTCGGCTTTGCGGCCGCCACTCCCGCCGAAGTGGATGCCTTCCACGCCGCCGGCCTTGCCGCAGGCGGCACCGACGAGGGCCAGCCTGGCCCGCGTGGCCACCTGCCGGGTGCCTATGCGGCCTACCTGCGTGATCCGGCGGGCAACAAGGTTTGCTCGTACACCTTCGTCTGAAAGCTAGGAAGCTGAGGGCGTTCTGAAAGGGCCAGCACAAGCCTCTACACGGCGAGCCTATTAGACGGACCGTGTAGAGCGGTGCCCGCTCATGAAGATCGGCCCGCAGCCATGTGCGAAACGCATGGCTGCGGGCATTTGCTTTGAAGCGTGTTTTTCAACCAAGAAGAAATGAGGTCGTTATGAAAGAGCCGGCCAACATCAATACGACGACCGTACAACCCACCCCGACCGCCACCGTGTACGGCATGCCGGCCTATACCGATCGTGCTGCCGCCGTGGGTGAAGTGCACGCGCGCCCGCATCTCTTGATTCAGGCCCCCCGCGGCATATTGCAGCTCGCTTTCATGACCGAAGGCGACCAGGCCAGGGATCAGATGGCGATGAGCGAGTTGTCTCATCGCTTCGGCGTTGCCGAACCCGACCATACTACGCCGCTCCACGGCGTGACATGGGATGAAGGAGACCTGCACTGCGAAAAGCACACCGAGTTCTCGACGTATCTCTGGTGCGCTTCGCTGGATTCCGAGACGGGAGAGCCGTGCGGCGAAAATCCGTTCAAGCATGGATTTGTTCCTCCCGGCCCGGTCGTATCCGGCATCCGTTTGAGACTTCTTCCGTGGACGCCGGAAACGGAGAAGGAGGTCGATCGCTTCGATCCTGCCAGCCTGTGCTACTCGCTGGTGGAGAACGGCTCTGCCGCCATCCTGACCGACTTTCGACAGGATGAGGATGGCCTGACGCAGATCCTCGTCCTGGCCCGCGATTTGACCCCGGCGCGGGCGGGTGCGCTGGCTCAACGTCTGCTGGAGATCGAGACTTACCGCACCTTGGCGTTGCTGTCCCTGCCGTTGACACGATCGATGACGTCGGAACTGCGACGCATGGAGTCGCGCCTTGCGGCGATCACCGACGAGATGTGTACGAGCTTGGTGGAACGGCGCGACAGCGACGTGCTGCTGTCCGAATTGACCGGCCTGGCTGCCGAGCTGGAAGCTGGCGTTGCGGCGAATCTCTATCGCTTCGGCGCCAGCCGTGCCTACTACGAGATCGTCGAGGAAAGGCTGGCAGCGCTTTCGGAAGAGGCCGTATCCGGGTACTGCACCTGGGCGGATTTCCTGCAGCGTCGCATCGCTCCCGCCATGCGGACATGCCAATCCGTAAAGGAGCGCCAGACCAAGCTCTCCGACAAGCTGACCCGGGCCATCGCGTTGCTGCGTTCCTGGATCGACGTCGAGCTTGAACGCCAGAACCGCGATCTGCTTGCGTCGATGAACAACCGGGCCAAGATGCAATTGCGCCTTCAGCAAACCGTCGAAGGCCTGTCGGTCGCGGCAATTTCTTATTACGTCGTGAGTCTTCTCGGCTATTTGCTCAAGGGCATTCCGATGGTTCACGACAGCGTGGCGCCGGTGATGGCGGTTCTGGTGCCTGCGGTGATGCTGACGATCTGGTGGATCGTGCGCAGGATCAGACACGCCCACGGCGACACGGCAGCGGAAGAGAAATCTTCCTGACGAGCTGCCGTCCTGGCGCGCGAGAGCTGCGCCGTTCCTTTGAACATAGGAGAACACCATGGAACGCATCGAACATCACGCCAGCTTTGATGGTTGGCAGGACGTTTATCAGCATGAATCCACGACGCTCGGTTGCACGATGAAAGTCGGCGTCTATCTGCCTCCGCAGGCACAGCACGGCAAGGTGCCGGTGCTGTACTGGCTTTCAGGCCTCACCTGCACCGAGCAGAACTTCATCACCAAGTCCGCCGTCCAGCGCTACGCAGCCGAACATGGCATTGCCGTCGTCGCGCCCGATAGCAGCGCTCGCGGCGAAGGCGTTGCCGACGATCCCGCCTATGACCTCGGACAGGGGGCAGGTTTCTACGTCAACGCCACGCAGGAACCCTGGGCTGCGAATCATCGGATGTATGACTACGTGGTGCAGGAACTACCGGCGCTGATCGAGGCCCACTTTCCCGTGACAGCGGAGCGGAGCATCAGCGGCCATTCCATGGGGGGACACGGTGCTCTGGTCATCGCCCTGCGCAACCCGGGCCGTTATCGAAGCGTCTCGGCCTTCTCGCCCATCGTCGCGCCCACCCAGGTTCCCTGGGGACACAAGGCCTTCGAGGCGTACCTGGGCAGCGACCGGGAGGCGTGGAAGCAGTACGACACCGTGGAGCTGATTCGCACCGTGCAGGAGCGTCTGCCGCTGCTGGTGGATCAGGGTTTGGGCGACGAGTTCCTGGAGAGTCAGCTTCAGCCCGATCTGCTGCGCAAGGCCTGCGACGAGACGGGGCACCCGCTCACGTTGAATCTGCGCCCAGGCTACGACCACAGCTACTACTTCATTGCCAGTTTCATTGGCGAGCATATGGCACACCACGCATCGGCGCTGAAACGCTGAGAGAGAGGAGATCAGGTCATGACAAAGACCTCCAAAAACCGACATCACGTCGTCATTATCGGAGCGGGCTTCGGCGGGATCGAGGTTGCCAACCAGCTTGCTGGTGCCGAGGTCGATGTGACGATCATCGACCGGCGCAATCATCACCTGTTCCAGCCGCTGCTTTACCAGGTCGCAGGGGCATCTCTCTCGACATCCGAGATCGCCTGGCCTATTCGCTATCTATTCCGAAATCGCCCGGAAGTGAACACCTTGATGGCGGAAGTGGAAGGTATCGACCAGGACGCGCGTCAGGTCATTCTCAACAATGGCTCGCGCCAAACCTACGACACGCTCGTACTCGCGACAGGTGCTACCCATGCCTATTTCGGACACGACGAATGGGGGGCTTTCGCGCCGGGGTTGAAGACGCTGGAAGATGCCACGACCATTCGAGGCCGAATCCTCGCGGCTTTCGAGGAGGCCGAGCGCACGAGCGATCCTCAGCAGCGTGCCGCGCTGCAGACGTTCGTCATCATCGGTGGTGGTCCCACCGGGGTTGAATTGGCCGGGACCATCGCCGAGCTTGCACGAGACACGCTGGCGCGTGACTTCCGCTCGATCGACCCGAGCACGTCCCGGGTTGTACTGATCGAGGCGGGCCCGCGTCTGTTGTCCGTCTTTCCAGAGGATCTTTCGGCCTATACGCGCCAGGCACTCGAAAAGCTCGGGGTCGAGGTCGTGCTGGGTACGCCGGTCACCGAATGCTCGGCCGACGGCGTGGTGTATGGCGGCAAGCCTCTTTCGGCCAAGACCATCGTTTGGGCCGCCGGCGTCCAGGCGTCTCCCGCGGCTCGCTGGTTGGGTGCTGCGTCTGATCGTGCGGGTCGAGTGGTCGTTGGTCCCGACCTGACGGTGGCCGGTCGCCCGGAGGTCTTCGCCATCGGCGATACCGCCTCGTGCACCATGGCTGATGGGAAGCCCGTACCGGGCATCGCCCCCGCCGCCAAACAGCAAGGCAAGTACGTCGCCAACCTCATTGGACGGCGTTTGAAAGGCAAGCCCGCTGACGGGCCTTTCAAATACCGGCATCAGGGGAACCTGGCCACCATCGGCCGCAGCCTGGCCGTAATTGACATGGGGCGGGTTAAGCTGCGTGGAGCCTTTGCGTGGTGGATCTGGAAGCTCGCGCATATCTACTTTCTGATCGGTACGCGAAATCGTCTCAGCGTCGCGTTGAGCTGGGTATGGAACCATAGCATCGGCTACCGCGGCTCTCGCATCATCATGCATGCGATTAGCGACAAAGAGCCCACGGCGTTGGATAAATCCGGCTCTCTGGATTGAGGTGCACACCTTATCGGAACGTCAACTATCAGAAATACCAGGGAGAGGAACTTGACCGATCTATTCACGACAAAGCCCAAGCCTCCCTTGGCCGAACTCCTGCGGCCCAAGACGCTGGATGAATTCGTCGGGCAACGGCACTTGCTCGGCCCCGGCAAGCCGCTTCGTCTCGCGTTCGAGGCGGGCAAGTTGCACTCGTTCATCCTCTGGGGGCCGCCAGGCGTGGGCAAGACCACCCTGGGGCGCCTGGCCGCCAGTGCGACCGACAGCCGATTCATCGCCATCTCGGCCGTGCTTGCCGGGGTGAAGGACATCCGGCAAGCCATCGACGAGGCCCAGGCAGAACTGGGCAACCATGGTCGATCGACGGTGCTTTTCGTCGATGAGATCCATCGCTTCAACAAGGCGCAGCAGGATGCCCTACTGCCCCATGTCGAGTCGGGGCTCCTGACCCTGGTGGGGGGAACGACCGAGCATCCGGGGCTGGCGGTCAATTCCGCTCTGCTCTCACGCGCGCAGGTCTATACCCTCGAACCGCTGTCCGGCGACGAACTGAACCAGCTCTACGAACGCGCACTGCCGCATCTCCAGGGCGTCACGTTGGACGCGGACGCGCTGGATCTGCTCAAGGGCTTTGCCGATGGCGATGGCAGGCGCTTCCTCAATCTGCTTGAGCAGGTGACGAATGCTGCGTCGGGCGCGGGCAAGGCCGTGGTCGATGGCGAGTTTGCCAAACTGTCCACCAGCCCATCACTGCGCAGGTTCGACAAGGGCGGCGACGAGTTCTACTGGCAGCTCTCCGCCTTCCACAAGTCGCTGCGGGGCTCCGACCCCGACGCGGCCCTGTACTGGCTGGCCCGCATCCTCGACGGCAGCGGCGACGTCAGCCAGGTGACGCGCCGCATGATCGTGGTGGCCAGCGAAGACATCGGCAATGCCGACCCGCAGGCGCTGCAACTGGCGCTCAATGCCGCGCTGGCTTATGAGAGGCTGGGTTCCCCCGAAGGCGAAATACCGATTGCCCACGCGGCGACCTACCTTGCTGCCGCCCCCAAGTCGAACGCTGCCTATGCCGCCTGGAACAAGGCGAAGGCCTTCGTCAAGAACAGCGGCTCCCTGCCTGTGCCTCTCCATCTTCGCAATGCGCCGACGAAGCTGATGCAGCAGATGGGGTATCACGAAGGCTACCGCTATGCCCATGACGAGCCCAACGGCTATGCCGCTGGGCAAAGCTACTTTCCCGAGGGCGTGGCGCGGCCGGGCTGGTATCAGCCAACGGACAGAGGTGTTGAGCGCAGGCTGGGAGAAAGGCTTACTTGGCTGCGCTCGCTGGATGATGGGACGCTGCCAGAGGCGGACGCCTGACCGGTCGCCTCCGAAACCGGCTCATCGCGACTTCACGAACTACAGGAACAGGATAAGAACATGTCAGCCACTTCTTTCGGTGCATCCTCGGCGAATATCAGCCGGGGACGCGTTGCCCGCTATCTGCGCACGGAGTCTGGTGCTGCGGTGCTGCTGGTGATCGTCACGGTCGTGGCGCTGGCGTGGGCGAACTCGCCGCTATCCGATGCCTATTTCGCGTTGTGGCACCTGGACGTCGGGTTTGACTTCGGGCCGCTGGGCATGCACATGGATCTGCATCACTGGGTCAACGACGGCCTGATGGTGGTCTTCTTCTTCCTGATCGGCCTGGAGGTGCGTCAGGAGTTCGCCCACGGATCGCTCAGGGACCGCAGCCGTGCCCGTCTCGCTCTGATCGCGGGTGTCGCAGGTGTCGTGCTTCCCGCGCTGGTGTATGTCCTGATCGTGGGGCTGGCCGGAAGTGAAGGCCTGCACGGGTGGGGGGCGGTGGTCGGCACCGATACGGCATTCATGCTGGGCACCCTGGCGATCGTCGGCCCGCGGCTATCCGGTCAGTTGCGCGTGTTCCTGCTCACCCTGACCGTGGTCGATGACTTCCTCGCCGTGTCCATCATCGGCATCGTCTATAGCGAGGAGATTCGGATCGTCCCGTTGTTGATCGCCCTCGCCAGTCTCGTTGCGTTGTGGTGGCTAGGGCGCACCCGCCAGTGGCGGGCAATGCCGTATGTGCTGATCGTGATCGTGCTGTGGCTCGCAACCGTGTACTCCGGCATCCATGCCTCTCTCGCCGGGATGGCCGCGGGGCTGCTGATCCCCGCCTACGCGACGCAACGTCACAAGGTCGTCGCGGCAAAACAACTGTTCCGCGACTTCTGGCAGTCTCCGAGTGCCGCATCGGCCCGCGCGGTGGACTGCGGGCTGTCCCGGGGTATCTCGGTGAACGAGCGATTGCACGAGTTCCTGCGGCTGCCGACGGCGCTGCTGATCGTGCCGGTGTTCGCCTTGGCGAACGCCGGAGTGGACGTGCGTGGCGGGCTGCTCGCCGAGGCCTTCGGCTCGCCAGTCACGTGGGGCGTCATCGCAGGGCTCGTGCTCGGCAAGCTCGTGGGCATCGGGCTCATCACGCTCGTCGCCGTCCGTCTCGGCCTGGGCCGGCTGCCCGAGGGCGTCGGGGTGGGGAGCGTGTTCGGTGGTGCGGCACTGTCCGGGATCGGCTTCACCGTGTCGCTGCTGATCATCGGGCTCGCGTTCGGCACGACCTCCGACCTGGGCCGCCAGGCGACGGTCGGCGTGCTCGTGTCGATGGTGTTCGCCACGTTGCTCGGGTGGCTGATCTTCAAGGTCGCCGCCAAGCGGTGGGGTGAGAAGACCGCTGACCTGCCGATGGTGCTTGAGCCACCGGTCGATCCGGAGATCGATCACATCCGCGGGCCGGAGGACGCCCAGCTCACACTCGTCGAGTACGTGGACTTCGAGTGCGCGTACTGTGCGCACGCGACCGGTTCTTGGGACGATCTGCGTGCCCACTTCGGGGACGACCTGCGGTATGTGGTGCGCCATCTGCCGCACCACCCGCACGGGCCGATCGCCGCGCGGGCGTCCGAGGCAGCGGCGAACCAGGGGATGTTCTGGCCGTGGCTGGACTTCGTGTTCACCCGTCAGCATGCGCTGGAGCGCGAGCATCTGATCGGCTACGCCGCCGAGCTTGGGCTCGACGTCGAACGGTTCATCGCGGATCTCGACAGCACCGCGGTGATCGAGCGTGTCGAGCGCGACCTCGCCAGTGCGGTCGCCAGCGGTGCGCACGCCACGCCGACGTTCTTCGTCGAGGGTCGTCGTCTGCGCGGCAGCTACGACGCCCGCACTGTCACCGCGGCGCTCGAAGCCAGTCGCCGCGGCCCACGAACTCAGGAAGTCCCGTCCTGAGCGGGACGAACTACAGGATAAGAACATGCCAAACAATTCTTTCGGTGAATCCTCTTGTACCGCTGCGGCCAGCGGCCTCGTGCAGGTGCGCGGGGCGCGCGAGAACAACCTCAAAGAGGTGGACGTTTCCATCCCGCGTAACGCGCTCGTGGTGTTCTCGGGAGTCTCCGGCTCCGGGAAGTCCTCGCTGGCCTTCGGCACCATCTATGCCGAGGCTCAGCGACGTTACTTCGAGTCGGTGGCCCCCTATGCGCGGCGATTGATCGACCAGGCCGGCGTGCCCGACGTCGATGCGATCGACGGCCTCCCGCCGGCGGTGGCGCTGCAGCAGCAGCGTGGCTCCAGCAACGCGCGTTCCTCCGTGGGCAGTGTGACCACCCTGTCCAGCCTGGTGCGGATGATGTATTCGCGCGCCGGCGCCTACCCAGCCAACCAGCCGATGCTGTACGCCGAGGATTTTTCGCCCAACACGCCGCAGGGAGCGTGCCCGACCTGCCACGGCCTGGGCCATGTGTACGAGGTGACCGAGGCCATCATGGTGCCCGATCCCTCCCTGAGCATCCGCGAGCGGGCGATCGCCTCCTGGCCCCCCGCCTGGCAAGGCCAGAACCTGCGCGACATCCTGGTCAGCATGGGCTACGACGTTGACCGACCGTGGAAGGACCTGCCGAAGAAGGATCGCGACTGGATTCTGTTCACCGAGGAAACACCGACGGTGCCGGTGTACGCCGGCTTCACGCCCGCCGAGACCCGCGCCGCGCTCAAGCGCAAGATGGAGCCGAGCTACATGGGCACCTTCACCGGTGCTCGCCGGTATGTGCTGCACACCTTTGCCAACACCCAGAGCGCGCTGATGAGAAAGCGCGTGTCCCGGTTCATGGAGGGCAAGCCGTGCCCCACCTGCCACGGCAAGCGGCTCAAGCCCGAGGCGTTGTCGGTCACCTTCGCCGGCGTGGACATCGGCGCGTTCATGCAGATGCCGCTGGACCAGTTGGCGGCCTTGCTCGAACCCATTGCCCAGGGTGATTTCCGCGCCCATGCAGCGGGGGCGGCTACGGACAAGGAAGCGACCCGGCGCGACCGTGCCCAACGCGCGGCCTCCGGTCGTGCCGTACACGCGGTATCGCCCGACGTGCGCCGCACCTCCGCGCTGTCGGAAGAAAAGCGCCTCGCCGCGCAGCGCCTGGCCGGTGGCGTGATGGCACGCCTGCGCCAACTGCGCGGGCTGGGCTTGGGCTACCTGACGCTGGACCGGGCCACGCCGACGCTTTCGGCTGGCGAGTTGCAACGCCTGCGGCTGGCTACGCAATTGAGTTCCCTGCTGTTCGGCGTCGTGTACGTGCTCGACGAGCCCTCGGCGGGGCTGCACCCCTCCGACAGCCAGGCCCTGTACGACGCACTCGATCGGCTGCGCGACGCAGGCAACTCGGTGTTCGTGGTGGAGCACGACCTGGAACTGATGCGCCGCGCGCAATGGCTAGTGGATGTCGGGCCGGATGCCGGGGAGCGTGGCGGCCGCGTGCTCTACAGTGGCGAGCCGGATGGCCTGCGCAAGATTGCCGAATCGCGCACCGCCCGTTACCTGTTCGACGAGATCCCCGCGCCGGGGAGCCGGGCACGCGAAGCGATCGGCTGGCTGGAGCTGCAGGGCGTCCACCGCCACAACCTGCATGGCGTGGACGCACGCATTCCGCTGGGCGTGCTGACGGCCGTCACCGGCATCTCCGGCTCGGGCAAGTCCAGCCTCGTCGCGCAGGCCCTGCCGGAGCTGGTGCTGCTGCACCTGGGCCACGAGCCGGAAGACGATGTAGCCGAAAGCGCCACCAGCGAAGGGCCGGCAGTGATCGAAGCGACCGGCGGCCATCTGGCGGGCGACGTGGACGCCGTACAGCGTCTGGTGCAGGTGGACCAGAAACCGATCGGGCGCACGCCGCGGTCGAACCTAGCCACCTACACGGGCCTGTTCGACCATGTGCGCAAGCTGTTCGCTGCCACGCCCGATGCGCGACGCCGCCGCTACGATGCCGGACGGTTCTCGTTCAACGTCGCCAAGGGGCGCTGCGAGACCTGCGAGGGCGAGGGCTTCGTCAGCGTGGAACTGCTGTTCATGCCCAGCGTGTACGCGCCGTGCCCGACGTGCCATGGCGCACGCTACAACGAGGCCACGCTGAAGGTGCAATGGAACGGGCGCAACATCGCCGAGGTGCTGCAGATGACCGTGGACGAAGCCAGCGAATTCTTCGCGGGTGAAGACGCTGTGGCAAGGCCACTGCAACTGCTGCGCGATATCGGACTGGGCTACCTGCGCCTGGGGCAACCGGCCACCGAGCTTTCCGGTGGCGAGGCGCAGCGTATCAAGCTGGCGACCGAGCTTCAGCGCAGCCAGCGCGGCCGAAGCCTGTACGTGCTCGACGAGCCGACTACCGGGCTGCATGCGTCGGACGCCGACCGGCTGCTGGTGCAGTTGCAGCGCCTGGTCGATGCCGGCAATACCGTAGTGATGATCGAACACGATATGCGCGCGGTGGCCCAGGCCGATTGGGTGATCGACGTGGGGCCTGGTGCAGGCGCTGCCGGCGGCAGCATCGTGGTGGCGGGCTCCCCTCAGCAGGTGGCCCGAACGTCTGGCAGCAGAACCGCTCCGTTCCTTGCACAGGAGTTGGCGCGGGCCGAGTAGCTCAGTTCGCCAAATGTTGCCAGTTTTCGCGGGGCATTGATCGTCGCCACACGACGGTGGCGATCAATGCCCGAATCGCGTCATCCTTCCTGAGTCAGAGCAAGATAGGGATTGTTGGGCGGTATTTCGGCGAGTGCCAAGGACCCATCTTCGAGGAGGTAGCCATGCAGTCGGCGGGACTTCCTCGGGCCCGTGACTTCACAGGTCCAAATGTTCAGGCCATTGGGCTGCTTTCGATGTAGCTGCAGCTTCTCGAAGCGCTTCTGCACCCACTGCCAATCCTGTTGACTCTCCTGCTTGGCGAGTGCGGCCACTTCGGGATGCTCCTGCGCATAGCGTTGGAACACACCCGGGCTGACCAGGTAGGCCGTGTCATTCACCGTATGCACGAGTGCCTTCGCGTCGTTGATGATGAGCCGTCGTGAGGCGATTCCCTGCTTCAGCCAAACCATGAACTGTTCCCCGGATGGCTTCGTTGCCGATGACCCAGGCGTAGGCGCGGGTGCAGGTGCAGGCGATGGAATGGACGTCGCGGCTGTTGCTGGCGCGGGGGTGTGGAGGAACTCCTCGGCATCCTGGCCAACGCCGGCCGACTCACCCAAGCCCACCATCGCGAGCAAATCCTCCATGACGTCGGGCACGGGCTGGGCTGCGGGCGGTGAAACGATGGTGGTGCTGTCGCCCTCCCAAATCGGAGGCTCTTGACCTCCCTGCGCTGGGTTCACCGAGACGGTAGGCGCGGGAGCCGACATGCTGGCGTCGTTTTCCGCGGGCGTCGCGTCGATCTCTACCGTGCCCGCGAAAGGTGCTGGTCGCTCGCCAGACTCCCAGATCAGCGCGGGAGCGAGACGCAACAGGGTGAACGAATGGGACCAGCCGGTCGTGCTGGTCACGGTCGCGCGCCAGACCGCCTTGCCGTCCGGTGTGGGCTGCAGCATGCCGTGGTCCTGCAGCACATTGAACACGGCGGTGTTGTTCGCAGGAATGCCATCGATCCCCTGAGACAGGAGGTGTGCGCGCAGTTTGTCCGAAACCGTCTTGCTCACCAGCCACAAACCATCCTCGGTGAGCCAGCCATCGGAGGCTTCCGGCTGGTTCAGCTTCAACTGTTCCTTGAGCAGGTAGCGCAACCCGTCCAGCAGCTTGCGTTGCAGTGCGTGCTTGGGCGCGGCCATGGCGCGCGCCGGATCGCCGCCCAGCTCCTGGGCCACCGACGCCCGGTCTGCTTGCACGACGAGTTCCCCCAGTACACCGGCATGTTCGTACTGACCGGCCAGCACATAGAGCAGCGGTGCCCAGAGAGCCGGATAGTCGCTGAGCCAGTCCAGGACGTGGCGGTCGAGCAGTTGGCGATAGAGCAAGCCTGTTGCGGCGCTGTGCAGGCGGTATTCGCGGTCGTCACGGTAGCGAAATCGGTACGCCTGGTGCAGCGGGCCATGCCACGGATGCCAAGTACTGCCGTCGGCCAGTTCGACGTGTAGATCGACGGCGATCTTGCCAATATCGTGGAGCAGCGCAGCATAGGCAACGGCGGCGGTCCAGGCTTCGGACTGGGCCGCCTGGTCTTCGGGACTGGCACCGATGGGCAGCAGATGGGACTGCCGCAGTTTCAGGCTGTAGGCGACGATCTCCAGGCCGTGGTCGAGCATGCCGCCCGGGTAGGCATGGTGATGCGCCTCGGAGGCCGGGAAGGCCTGGACCAGTTCGGCATAGCGTTCCAGGGGCGTGCGATACAGGGTGGCGAATTGCCTACGCGAGAGCGAGGTACGCTGCCAGATGTGCTCCAGCAGCTTCTGCCGGCGTGGGGTGGCCAGCAGCGATGCGGCCGACTCAGGACGCAGCAGCCCTTTCGGGAGGGCGGTGACGGGTGGTGGCGTCGGTGCGGCAGCGACCGGGGGCCGTTTTCGCTGGAACAGGGAAAGCATGTGGGTGTCCTGATGACGGGCCGACCGGGAGGCCTTTTGGCCTTTTCGAGGTAGGGCCTTTCCCCTTGCACCCCATTCCCTTGCCATTTCGGCCCTTTGGCCTTTAACCGTTTCGGTATAGCGAGGCCTGGGTTGCGGCTCCAGCGTCAATGTGGAACCCGCTCGAATGCATTGGACGGCGACCCGGCGCTGGCCTCTGCCTATGCTGTGGGAACGCTGCTTCCGCCAGGTAGGTTGTTCTCACTCAGGCGACTAAGTTGACAGACGCGACAAAGGCGACTAGAGTGAATCCTGTCCCAAACCTACTCGGGAGATGACCATGCCCACTGCCATTGAATTCATTGCCGACCGTCTGCCGCGCGTCACGGTGGAAGATGTACGCCGCTTCGCGGATACCGTCGAAATCCGGGATGCCACGGCTTTCGCGGCCGAGTTGCAGGCGTTCGTCCACGAGCGTGTGGAAGCGGTGACACTGCCCGCCAACTTGGAGGGGGAGACCGTTGGGCAGGCCCTTGCACGCAAGGCGGCCGCGCTGCGCGCCGACACGCGCTGGGCACCGAATGAAACCGACGTCCAGCGAGGCCGCGCCGTGCTGCTGGAAACCTTCAACCAGCCGCACAACCTGCCGCCCGCGGAGTTCGCCAAGCTGGCGGACAAGTCGCGCCAGCAGATCTACAAGGACATCCTCGCGCGTCGGCTGCTGGCGCTGAACGTGGGGCCGCGCGGTCAGAAGCTGCCCGACTGGCAGCTCGACCCGGTGAAACAGCAGTTGACCCAAACCGTGCTTCAGGAGGTCGAGGGTATCGATCACTGGACGATCTACCGCGCACTGTCCGAACCGCTCGAAGGCTTGGGTGGGCGCTCGCCGGTGGATGCGGTGACGCATGGCACGATCGATGACGTGGCCGAGGCCGTGTTCAACGTGCTGGGCGTCCAGGTGCATTGAAGCGAGATCGCCATGAGCCACGAGCTGCCTTCGTTCCTGATCGATGCCGGTGAACTGCTCCAGCATGTGAGCCGCGTCGTCTATCGGGGCAGCCCGCTGTACTATGGTCGCAGCAGCACGAATCGCTACGATGACCCGGCGGGGGCCTACGGCGTGCTCTACCTGGGGCGCGACCTGCCCACGGCGCTGATGGAGTCGGTGTTTCACAAGCACCAGTGGCTTGAAGACACGAAGCGCTCCATCGCCCTGAAGGAGGTCCACGCCCGGATGGTCCGCGCCGTGGGCGTGCTGGACGACGTGCTCCTGGCCGACCTCACGGCGCCGGGCGTCATGGCGGGCTACTTCGGCCTGAATCTGGAGCAGTTGGCGAGCCGCGACTACACGCACACGCAGCAGGTGTCCGCTCAGGTGCATGCGATGGTCGGCGACGACGGCCAGCCGCTGTTCGACGGGGTGCTCTATCCGTCGCGCAACAACTATCCCGCCGCGAGCATCGCCCTGTTCGAGCGTGCGGGAACGAAGGTCAGCGTTGTCGAGGACATCGACCTGGTTGACCATGTGGACTGGCCGCGTTTCGTTGCCACCTACCGCATCGGCGTGGAGCCCGACCCCGGCCCGGTGGAACCGGATGACGAAGCGTCCTGAAGCAGCAAGAAAACACATTGAAGCCCGAAACGGAATGAAGTGGAGCAAACAGGAATAGGCATTCCTCAGTAGCAGGAGACGACCATGAACACGACGACCCGCACCAGTACCGCAGAACGCCTCGGCCGTACCTTTGGCCGCGGATGGCGCGTCTATGCGCGTGGCGAACGGCGGGTATCGAATTGGTTGGTGGCCAAAGGGGTGCCTTCGGTTGGTGCCACAGTGCTGCTGTGGGTGGTCAAGCTGGCTGTGCTGGGCGCGCTGCTCTACGCCGCCTTCTGGTTCGCACTCGTGTTGCTGGGAGTCGTGGTGGCGGGATGGGCGGCGGCTGCCAATACATCGGAAGAAGACGAGTGGCCGTTCACCGACCTCACCGAACTGCGCAAGACACCCGGCTACGATCCCAATCTGTACAACGATACGTCGCACGAGTTGTACACCGACGACTGATCGGCACCGCGCTACTTCAGCTTACCTCCGGTAAGGGCCCCAGCGCCCTTACCGCCTGCTTGGCCGGCGCTCTTGCTGCCATCTGAAAGCCCCTGGATGACGTGCCCGGCCCGAATCCCAACCCAGGTAAGGCTCGCAAGCCAAAAGCCCGGCAAGACCAGGAACATCGTGCCCATGACGAACATCAGGAGCAGGTCGCCAAAGGCATTGTTCAACCCCACCAGCGGATCGAAGTTAGTGTGTGGCCGGTTCCAGCCGAAGCCCCACCCATAGAGCGCATCGAGGATGGTGCTGTCGATCCAGCGTGCGAGTTGGAACCAGAAATCGGTGAAGAACAGCGCGAATTGCACGACGCTGACGGTGACGACCGTCTTCAGGTCATAGGTTCCGACGACCAGTACGAGCGGGATGCAGATGACCAGTGCCATCTTGAGCAAGGCAAGCACCATGGGCAGCGCCTGGCGCACCACGTCCATGGCGGGAAATGCGGCAAGTGCCCCGACCGCCATTCCTACATCCCCCGTGGCCCGCGTCACGATGTTCGGCAGGGTCTTGTCGATCTGGCCGCCGTAGTCGGTATAGACCGAACCCTGGTTGAGCTTCTGCTGTCGCGGTGACGCGATGGTACGGACCACCGAATCGTCCACCTCGGTACGGCTCAGGAACCCGGCCCAGCCCGCCAAGCGATTCAACAGGCTGGGGTCCACCTGGCCCAGCAGCCGTGCCCGCAGGCCGTTGCTGCCATCGGCCCACCACTGCCTGCAGGTCGGGTAGCCGCCGCCACTGGCCACCTGCGCAAGCCCTGCGTCGCGGGTGTCGTCATAGGGCCATGACTCGCGCGCCGTGCTGGAACGGTAGCTGTCGTAGTAGCCGCCGGTATCCGTGAAAAACCTCGAACCGATCCAGGTCACGTCGTTCATTTGAGCGTCGTCCAGCTCCGGCCGCGCCATGAACAATTTAGCGCGTGCAGGTCCGTAGCAGTCGTGTGTGAAATCGGCCACTTCCTGAGCCAGAACCGGGTCATTGATGCGGGTAGCGTCGATCTCCATGCGCATCTGTCGCAGGTCTGTCCCGCACGGGATTGCCGCCACCGAGGCGCTGGTGACGGCGCGCGAGAGCGCGTGCATGAAGGCCCACCAGACCGGCACCTTGGCACTCTGGTTGTTGATGGTGCTGAAGGACTGGGACCAGCCGGTATCCGTGGGCTGCGGCACGTTGACCTGGCACTGGGCCGAGCGCGAGCTGTCGTACTGAATTGTGTTGAGGTCCACGTCGATGAAGGGGATGCCGGCGAACATCACCACCACGATGGCGACGAACACCCGGTTCTCGATGCGTGCGGCCGAGAGCACGCCCTTGTTGCCTTCGTCGGCACCTTCCGCACGGGCCTTAAGCCATTCCTGCACGATGATCGCCACGAAGGGCAGTGCGAATACCCCGCTGGATACCAGTACCGCCCAGATGCCGTTGTTGACGATCCAGGACACCAAGGTCAGGTAGTACTCCAGGTAGTCGGTTGTGAAAAGCGTCATGGCTCGGACCTCCCCTCAGCCCTGCATCAACAGGCTGGCTTCAAGCGCCACGATGGCAACGACGCCGGCGATCTCGCTGCGTACCAGGCGGCGCCGCGCTTGCGCGTCGTCCTCACGCGCAAGCAGCCGGCGACGCATCCAGACCCAGCCGTAGGCCGTCGCGCCATACAGGCACAGCCGCCAGACCAGGAAGTAGCCCGCTGCTGCCGCCAGCCAACGCTCCCAGCCCGCGACACTTCCGACGAGGTAGATGCCAACGATGTTGGCACCCACGGCGACGGCCGCGAGTACCATCGTCCACAGCAGCGCCTTCGCTGCGCGCCGGTTGAACAGCCAGCGCGGGCGCAGCCAGGCCGCACGCATCAGGCTCATGGCCGGCCTCCCGGATTGCCCTTCTGCAACTGATCGAGGCGGTCAGGCACCGGATCGCCTTCGTAGATGCCACGCGAGCCCGCCGCGCGCGTGCCGTGGCGCTGGATGATCGCCATGGGCGAGTTGTTCGCCAGCTCCCGGCGCAGCTCCAGCTCGGTCTTGAGGTTGCGAATCTCGCGATCGAGCGTGTCGCTCTCGTGGTTCACCGCCTCCACGGCGAGCTGGTTGGCCGCCACGTTGGGCTCCTTCTTGCCGGTCAGCAGCGTGCGTTGCAGCAGTAGCGCCTTCTCCAGCACCGACGCCAGCGCAACCTCGGACGCCAGGCGCTGCGACAGCAGGTGCTGGTCCGGTTCGTCGCGCAGTGCCTCGACCACGCCGCGCGTGATGGGCAGCGACGCGCTGCCGGCCTCCCGCAGGTTTTCGGGCGTCGTGTTCTTCGCCTTGGAGACCAGGTCCTGGAGCGCCTGCAGCTTGGCGTCGTACTCCTCCTGGATCAGGGGCGTCAGCCCGACGCCGGGCACCGTCTCCGTCTTGGTGCAGGCGTCGCAGGTGCGCTGCTCCTTCTCGCCGAGCACCCGTGTTGCCCACTCGATGGCCGCCTGCGGCGTGGTCCAGGTTTGGCACGACAGGCTCGTGCAACTGGCCGGAGCGATTGCCGACGTGTCGGTCACCCCGCGGCCATTGACCAGGTTGTAGCCCGCGCGGGTGACGTCACCGACCACCTTGATCGCGGGCTGACCGGAGCCGCCGGCATTGCTTCCCCCGACCCAGGGCACGCCATCGTTGCCACGGCGCGTCTCGGCCTGCTCGATGGCCGAGACGGCATCCGTGCTCGAAACAGCGTCACGCAGCGCCAACCCCTCTGCCATCTGGCTCCAGCCGAGTTGGCCGCCAGCCGTTTCGGCCATCTTTTCGGCCATGGCGCGGCACGTCAGCTTCGAGCGGTCGAAATCCAGCCGCGCTTGCAGAACGCCGTTGGTGAGCAGGTTGTAGAGGCCTGGATCTGCACGCTGGATGATCAACGCCGGCAGGGACGCCACAGCACTCGTAGCACTCTGGATCACCGAGGACATGATCTGCTGAAAGCCATTGGTGACACCGTTGAGTTGATTCTTCAACGTGGTCTGGATGCTCATGTCGCCGCAGATCAGATTGCTGTTCCAGCCGACACCCACGCCGAGCGAGCGCATGCCGGCTGCGCGGCCCATCGAAACGGCGCTGCCGCCGCCGATGGAGTACATGACGTCATCGCCGATGACGTTGCCGCTGGTCTGGTAGCCCAGTTGGCCCCAGGCCACGCCGCTTGCCAGAACCAACGCGCCGGTAAGCGCCAAACAGATCCTCTTGCCACGAGCCGGTGGGGAGAACTGCATAGAGTCGGAACGCTTCATCGCGGCACCTCAAAGGAAATCAACGCTGCCAAGGAACACCTGTCCACGGCGTTCGCAGCAGGCATACGGCCGCCACAGCGCCCAGGCGTAGTCGCCTTGCTGGGCCTGAGTCAGGAAGCCGGTGCGTGGGAAAACCGTGCAGGACGAGGACAGGACGGGCGTGAGTTCCTGCCACTTGCCAGTCGAGGCATCACCCTCCATCAGCGCGCTGGCGGGCCAGTAGCCATCGCGGGCATTGGCAAGCAGCGGCTGGTACACGTGCAACTGCCCGCGGCGCGTGACGACATCGCCCGCACGCTGGGCCACCACGGCTCCCGATTTGTGGTCGTCGGTCTGGTGCAGGAAGCCGCCGCGGGGATACACGTTGCCCCAAAGGTTCATCGTGGTGCGTGCGCCGACCTCGCGCATGCCGGGAATCAATGCCTCCGGGTAGGCCATCTCGGGCACGTTGTAGCGCCAGGCAAGCGTGTCCAAGGTGCTGAGCAGATACGGCATGAATGCCGTTCCCGCGCCCTCGCAGAAGTAGCCCGAGGACGAAACAAACTGGTTGAACACCTCGACGCCGGGATGGCCGATCACGTCGGCGTTCTTGAATTTCGCGAGATTGTTTTCGTGATCCTCGTTCGTCGTTCCATCGCCGCCCGCTTGGGCGGACGGGTTGGCCGTACTCATCGCCCGGACTTCGACCCACGGGTTCTCGCCCGTGTTGCTGTAGCTGGAGACGACCGCATCGGGGATGTAGTGGCGCACCTTGACAGAGGTGCGCACCGTGCAGCCTCCCCAGGTGCAGTAGAGCCAGTAGCAGATACCCACCACCCGGTACTCCAAGCAATCGGGCGAGGCCACCGAGGCAACGATGGCGGTGGTGTTCAAGGCGTAGCTACCCGTGGCGCTGAGCAGCAGCAAGGAAGCCACGCCAGCCCGCATGCGGCGCATAAGGTCGAATGGCCTCGTCATGGCTGGGTCCTCCGACGCTGCTCGATGCGCGCGACAGCGCGGGCCACATCCGGCTCGCCATAGACCACGTAGCGCTGATCCACCACGACAGCCGGGATGCTGGTGATGCCCAGGCTCCATGCGTCGGTGACGCCCTGGTATGCGGAAGCGATGCGGCGCTGTAGGTCGGCGCCGCCTTGGTTCAGCCGACGCTTGACGGTGGCCGCCGCCTGTTCGGGGGCGGCGGGCAGTTCCGCAGAAAGCTCCGCTTCAATCCGGCGGGCTTCGTCCAGCTCGATCAGCCGCTCGCCGCCCATGGTCTTGACCGGGTGGTGGCTGTCGGTGACGACCAGTACGTCGGCTGCGAAGGTGACGGGGCTGAACACGGCCAGGGACGCCGGCAGCGCCACGACGAGACCAAGGGTTCGCCAGCCCGACGCGAACGTGGAAAAGGATGCCGGCATGTCGCGTGCCCCGAAAGTTGATCAGGGCCATAGTCAAACGCGAACCCGATGCCACCCCAACAAACAATGCGCATCGCGGGCTGCCCGCATACCTGCTTGTCCCGGGCCATAAAAAAACGGAGGCCGAAGCCTCCGCGAGGATCAATGAAGCAATGCGACCGTTACAGCAGGCCTGACTCCGCAAAGGAGAACGGGGAACCTTGGCCTACGATGATGTGATCCAGTACCCGTACATCGATGAGCGCCAGCGCGGCCTGCAGTTGCTGGGTCAGCACACGATCCGCGCTCGACGGCTCGGAGATGCCCGAGGGGTGCTGGTGCGCGAAGATCACCGCGGCGGCGTTCAACTCCAGCACACGCTGTACGACGACACGTGGATAAACAGAAGTCGAGTTGATCGTGCCCCTGAACAATGGCTCGTAGGCCAGCACCTGGTGCATGCTATCCAGGAACACAGCGGCGAATATCTCGTTGGGTTCAGCGACCAGTTTCACGCGCAGATAGTCCCGCACGGCGGCCGGCTGGCTGAGGCATGGTCCAGCTTTGAAGATCCGTTTTTCCAGCAGCACGATGGCCTGCTGGATGATCCAGTCTTCGTGCTGGGCAGCTACGGCGGAAAGCGACTCCACACAGGAGTCATTGATGGCGAAAGACATGGCGAACCTCCAGACGGTGAGATCGGAGGGCGCGCGCCCCCGAGGGCAAGCCCTCCTGGGGATGAGAATGAAAAGATGCATCCATCACCGCGATTGCGGTGACCGTTCGCGGCCAGGATGCAAGGCGAACGAGTCGCGGTCAGCGCAGAGGACTGCGCCGTAGCCTTGAAGACCGGGGCTACCTGGGCATGTCGCCGACGACGTCGGCAGGCATTTCGGATGTGGGTGTGCTGGTCGGACCCTCAGCCGCCAGCATGTCCATGGCTGACAGCAAGGCATCGCCCTCGATCGGCCCCTGCAGCAGGATGGCCTGGCCCGTTTGGCGATCGAGCAGGCGCAGCGACGGCGTGGCGGTTACGCCGCTCTTGGTGGCTTCCGCAGCCTGGGCGCGGATAGCCGCACTGGGCCTTTCGCTTGCCATGCACTGCTCGCTGGCTGGCGTCGATTCGGGGTACCGCAAGCCATCGGGCAAGCCCTGGCCGCCGCTGCGCGTGTGGGCATAGACCCATTCGATCGCCTGCCAGAACGCGACATGCCCACCTGCTTCGGCAGCGCATTCCACTAGGCGTGCCTCGGCTGACGCGGCCGGCTCGTGCTCGGCCAGCGGCTGGTGGTGCCATTGCAGCGCCACGTCGGTGTTGTTGCCGATCCACCGCTTGAGCTGCGGGAAATACTCCCGGCAGAACGGGCACTCCAGGTCGGCATAGAGCGTCAGCGTGAAACGGCCTTTGGGGTTGCCCATTAGCCAGGGCGGCCCGGCCACCGGTGCCATGCTGACCGGCGTGGGCGGCTGCGGCGGGGATTCGCCGGGCGACCTTGACACAAGCCAGATCAGCAGCAGCGCGACCAGCACAGCAGCCAATGCCCAGGGCCAGCGGGGCCGCCCGTTGCGGCGGCGGAACGCCTGGACCTGCATCGGAATGGAAGGACGTTTCTGTTCCATGGCGTTCTCCGTCTTACGACAGTTCCAAGGCCGGCGACTCGATGCCGCGCGCCTGGTCGATCTTCTCGGCCACCTTGAAGGCCGCTTCCAGTTCGGTGCAGCCGTAGTGCTGCATGAGCTGGTAGCGCTCGGCCTTCTCTTCGGGTTCGGTCTGCGCCAACGCCAAGTACAGGCTGGGCGGCACGGCGCGGAACAGCACTTCCATGCTCTTGGAAAGGATGACGCCCTCGGTGAACTTGCCCGCTTCTTTGCGCGCCGAGAGCATCAGCGCTTTCTGCGCGGGCGAGAGTTCGCGGAAGCGTGCAATCTTCTCGACCTCATCGGGCGGCATCGACAGGCAGATCCACCACTCAATCATGTTGAGCATGGGCTCCGCGGCACGCGGCAGATCGTCGATATTTTGTGTAGCCAGCCAGAACCAGGCCCCTAGCTTGCGCCACATTTTTGTAATTTTTACAACGTAGGGCGCAAGCAGCGGGTTCTTCGTGATGATGTGGCCTTCGTCGGTCACATTGATGATCGGACGGCCCAGGTACTGGTCGCGCTCGGCGATGTTGTTCACCGTGCTGATCAGGCTGATGTAGGCGATGGAGAGCTGCGCGTTGTAGCCCTCCCGGGCATAGGTCGCGAGATCCACCAGCGTGATGTCGGCCTCGGGCCACGGCGTGCCATCGCGATCGAACATCTCGCCGTCCGTGCCTTGGCAGAACATGTCCATCGCGTCCGCCATCTCCAGCAGCCGCACGCGCCGCATCTCGGGCAGCGTCGGGTCCTGGCCGCGCGTGCGCAGCGCGTTGCGCACGTCGCGCGTGAGCACCGTGCGTTTCTCGGCCACGCAGTGCTCGGCGGCATCGAGGATGCACTGGCGGATCAGCGAGCGATCGGCCCGCGTCATCCGGGCTTCTTCCTTGTCCTCGCCGCCTGTGATCATCAGCCGTGCCGTGATCTCCAGTTCACCCAGCACGTCGCGCTGCTCGTCCTCCTCCATGACCGAGGAATCGGCTGGCAATTCTTCATCCAGTGCATCGGCATCAAGCGTCTGCACGTTGCTGGGCGTTTCGATCAGCCGGCGAGCGTCGGCGAACGGCGCCAGGCTGATGCCCGAGCCAGGAGCCAGCTTGACCCGGTTCACGGTCAGACCCAGGCGCTTTGCGAAGTCGCTGAACAAGCCAAAGCTGTTGCCGGCTTCCACGATGAACAGCCGCGGCCGGTAGATGGCCGTGACCTGGTTCAAGAGGTTGTTGAGCGTTGCGCTCTTGCCCGAGCCGGTGGGGCCGAACAGGAACAGATGGGCGTTCATCTGCCTGTCCAAGCGGTTCAGTGGATCAAACGTGATCGGCCCGCCGCCGCGGTTGAAGAACGTGTTGCCCGGATGACCCGTACCCTGGCTGCGACCCCACGCCGGCGAGAGATTCGCCACATGCTGGGCGAACATCAGTTGGGTGAACCAGTTCCGTCGATCTTGCGCAGGGTTGTAGCAGCACGGTAGCCAGCGCAGGTAGCTGTTGAGCGGCGCGACTTCATCGTCCTCGCGCACAGGCTGCAACCCCGCGTTGAGCATCACGTTGGCGAGGTCCAGACCGCGCCTGTCAAGTTCGGCTTCATCGCGTCCGCGCAGATAGAAGGCCAGCGTGCCGCGGTAGAGCTTGTGCGCGCTGCCGATGAGCGAGCGTGCCTCCTGCACATCCTTGAGCGTTTGTTCCGATGCCAGTGTTTCGCCGACAGCCTTCTTCGCCAGGTGATTCAGGTGCGATTCGAGGATGTCCTGGGGCGTCGCCACCATGGTCAGACACATCGTGGTGTCTTCGGGCATCTGATCGAAAAGCGTGTTGATAGCGTCCCCCTTGCGGGTTTCGCCGGTCAGGTGCCCCGTACCGGGCGGCATGCGTAGCCGGTCGGTGACCAGTACGCGATGCGGCATACCGTCAAAGTACCAGGTGCCGTGCTCGGCATCGGAGCGAGGCTGACCGAAGAACAGCCGTTGACTGAAGTCCCGACCACTCGCCAGCTCAATCTCACCTTCCTCCACCTCGTCGGGATAGCGGGCCAGCGCATAGAAGCGCTCTCGCTCCTCAGCGCCGGGCCCGAGCATCGTGGGGCGTGGGTTGAACCAACGCAGCAGCCAGTCGTGAACATCGGCCGCGACCATGCGCCGGGCCTGGATGCCGGCGTTCGCCAAGCCGCCGCAGAGGCGATCGCAGACGATGTTCAGCATTTGCTCGGGTGTCTGGCCGCGGCGGTTCGCCTGCCCGGCGGCCCGGCGATAGACCACCATGCGCACGCGCCGCGTCTGGCCGCGCCAGCGCAACCGCGTGACCACCGTATCCTCGAACAGTCCGCCGGGCTTGGCCACCGCGCGCAGGTGGTGGCCAAAGAAGCGGAGGTAGAACTCGGTGAAGGCCGTGCTGCGGGCGCGCGGCTGCACGTAGTCGCGTAGCGTCTGCATGTACTGGTCGAAGCTGGGCTCGTCCTGTGCATAGAGCTGGAGCACCCACGGGTTCTCATCCAGCTCATCGAACGAGTCCTGGAGCGCGTTTTCGAGCGCATCGCGGGCATGAGCGAGCCAGCCCGGTTCCCGACCTTCGGTGCCTAGCGGGACCAGTTCGTAGAAGGCCGCGACCGATTGCCCGTCCTCCAGCAGCATGGACTTCGACGGCGGCAGGAACTCCACCCACGGCAGCAGCTCCGCGAATGACTGCGCAACGTCGTACATCGCCTGCTCGTCCGCCACGGTCGCCGGCCTGCGGCCCTGGACCGTCGCTCCGGGTTCGGCAATGCCGGCCTGGCGCAACGCCTCGACGTGGCGCTGCCAGCCGTCCGGCTGCTCGTCATTGCCACCATCGGATGCAGCCAGCTTCGGCCAGGGGAGTTTCCAGCGCATCAGTAGTCCTCCACGCGCTCGCCCGGCATGGCGTACTGCACACGCTGGTACAGGGGAAAGACCGTCGTGTAGCCCGGAACCGGCACGGGATCGGTGCCCGCCAGGTGCGGGTACACATACATGACAAGATCGGGGTTCGGCAGGCGGTGGAACTGGCGATAGACCTCGTTGCGCGCCGTGCGCGTGTAGCGCATCTGCTCGGTGGGCGCGGCCTCCACGTCGGCCTCGGTCAGCGTCCGGCGCAGGCTCTGGCGTGCATCGAGCAATTGCCTGCGCGCCACCTGGCCGGCGCCACCACCCCCGTCACCGGCGTTCTGCTGCCAGATGTCCATCATCGTGCTGTCGCCGTGGGGGAGCAGCTTTTCCTTGCTGGTGGCACAGCCGCCGAGCACCGCGACGGCGAGGGCCAGCGCCAGGGCCTTATTCAAGTTCGAGAGCATGGCTTTCTCCTGCGCGGTGATCGACCTTGCGGCCTTCGGGATCGAAGTCGATGGCGAGCGGCTTTTCGAGGTGGACGGCGACCTTCGCGCCGGGCTGGACATAGACAGCGGCGAACGCCTGGCCGTACAGCTTGTTCACCCAGTCGGCCATGTCGCGCACGCCACCGGCCAGGATGCGGCCCACGGCTTCATTGCCCGAGATACCGACGCTGCCGATGGAGCCGTCGGCGCCGACGTAGGACATCTGGCCGCTGTCGCTGTCGATCAGCGAGGCGACGCCGGCACCGGCGGCGGTAATCAGGGCTTGCGAGCCAAGGTACTGCTGGGCGTTGCTGCGCCGCTCCCCGCTGACGCAGGGAATGCCGTATGGGTCGCTGATCCAGCCCAGGCCTCCACTTTGAGAGTTCTGCTGCTGGTTGTTTTGCTGGTTGCCGTCGCGGTCTTCGGGGATGGTGCGGATCGTGCCGTCGTGGAAGACGAAGGTGATGCTGCGTACCTGGCCGCGCACGCACGAGAGCGTCCAGTCGCCCGATGCGGTGCCGCTGAACACGGCACCGGCCACGTCGGGAATGTCGATGCCATTGGCGGTCAGGTTGTCCGATCCGACCAACACCTTGAAGGGGTACGGATCGTTGACGGTTCCGTCGATCGGCACGCGGCCGATCAGCGCCGTCATCGCCACCGACCCCATCAGCGTCGAATTGGTCGGTACGGTATAGACCGCCTTGGCGCTCTTCACGCCTGCGGCGCGTGCGCCCGCGTTCGCCACGGTTTCCGCCGTGGTTTCCAACGTGCTCTGCGCGGGGCCGAAGCTCGTCGGGAAGCTCATGCCGCTACCCGTGCCACGACTGCTGTTGCGCCCCTCGGCTTTCCTCGCATCGTCGGGTTCGACCCAGCGCACGCCGCCTTCCATGCCGGCCTCGTCGCCGTCACGCAGCCCCAGACCCACCGGCAGGTCGGCATGGCCGCCGCCACGTCCGCCGATACTGTCCAGGCGCCGTTGCAGGTCGGCCAGCAGCCCTTCGGTCTGCTGACGCGCGCTGGCTGCCTGCTCTTGGTCGCGACGCAGGTTGGTGCGCTCGGAGTCGAGGGCCGAATTGATGCGCTGGTCAATGGAGTTCTCGCGCTGGCGCAGTCGCTGGTTTTCTTCGCGCTGGGATTTGTTGTCCGAGAGCGCGGTCTGAAGCTCGGTGCGCAACTGCTTCACTTGGGCAACGAGCGTCGCCACGGTGTCGCGCGGGGTATCGCCCTCGATGCCCAGCGCCTTCATTTCCGCTGGCGTGAGCTTGGCGCCGGCATCCGCGGTCGGTGGTGCCGAAGTGCTGCCTCCCGAGAACAGCCGGATGGCGACGAACAGCACCAGCACGGCAACCGGGATCATCAGCCACTTCAGGAGTCCATTACTGCGCATGGCGGACCTCCTTGCGGTCGGTGCCATCCTGGGAACCGGCTTCCGGTTGCGGGAGATGCACGGCCGGGTCGAAGCGGTTGACCGCTGGTAGCAGCGATTGCGCAAGGCCACGCCCGCGCGTCACCAGGTACAGAACGGTCGTGTCCTCGGGCGTCCCGCGCGGGCCAAGCGCCTCGTGTTGGAAGGTGGCGGTGAGGAAATCGCCTTGCAGCACGCGCGGGTCCAGGGTGATCCAGCCGCTGCTGCTGTTGGTCAGGCGCACGGCGGTCACCCACTGGTCTTCCAGACGCCATGACGCGAGCGCGACCGCGCGCACGGGCAGCGTCGGCATCAGCGTGCCGAGGTCGAGGTCACGGCGCAGGTTCACCCGCATGACGCTCGGCAGCGGCTCCACGGTGCGTAGCGGCGCGTAGAGGTTCTGTGCGGCAAAGCGCGTCAGGACAACCGACACCGGGGTCTCGCGTCGCGCCGCTCGCGCGCCGGCCTGGTCCTGGGCGCGCGCCGGAGCTTCGTTGTCATCGCCGGGCTGATCGCCATAGCGCGCCGGGGTGCTGTTGCCCTCGACGATGCGCACTGGTTCCAGCTCGGCTTCGCCGTCCTTGGCTGGCTCCGCCGCAATGTCCAGCAGGATCAGCGCGCCCGTGTCGGCGTCCTGCAATTGCAGCCGCGTGGGCTCGATCGGCTCGCTGGCGCGCAGGTACACCGCGCCGCCCGCGCTCTGCACCCGTAGGCGCTCGCCGACGCCCGCAGGTACGCCCACGCGGACGTTGCGGTCGATGAACACGATGCGCTCGTGGCCGACCTTCAGCGGCACCGCCAACGGCATACGTTCCCAGCGCAGGATCTCCACTGCCTGGACAGCAGGAGCGGCGGCCACGGCCAACAGCCCCAGCAGCGTGAGTACAGGATGCTTCATGGGGTTTCTCCTTGGGGCGCTTGCGGAGACAGGCCGCCAGACGCCGGGCGCGTTGGCTCCGGCGTGCTGATGCGCTGGGGCGCGCCCTCATAGCAGTCGAGCGCCAGGCCGAACGGGTTGCGGGCAGGATCGACGTCCACCCGCGTGACCTTCACTGGATAGCGCACCAGAGCGCGCTTGACTTGCTCGGCGCCGTAGTACTCGTCGGCGGTGATGTCCAGCGTCACCACCCAGTCGCGGTCGGAGACCACGCGCACGCGCGCCGTAGGGTCGTCGCCGTAGCCGCGGCCGGGGATTTCATAAATCCCGCGCACGCGCTGGCGCAGCTCGCCCGTGCTGCGGCGGTAGTCGTAGTCCGCGCGAAGGAAGGCCTGGCAGGACGGGGTGAGATACGGCGAGAGCGTGTGGAGGTTGCGCGCGTAGTCCTCTTCGCCATTCGTCGGCCAGCGGTTGAGCGTCTGGAACACGTAGAACGTGAACGCATAGACCGATTCGGGCGGCACTTCCCACCACTTCCTGGTACTGCCGGAGCGCAGGTCAGGCGGAACGTGGATGGTCAGATCGCGCGGAGCGCTCCACCAGCCGCCGCCCATGACCAGGGCGACGATGACCAGGGCGCCAGCCCCCAGGCGAAGCGTCTTGATGTGCGCCTGCAGGTGGGTGATCTCGTTCTTGAAGCGGCTCATCGCGCGCTCCTTCGGGTGGTCCAGAAGCCGGAACGCGAGATCAGCACATGGCCGCCCACCCAACCCGCCATCAGTGGATGACGTGTCGCAATGCGCCATTGCAGTTGCCGATACAGCCAGGTGTCGGGACGCCCGCGTTTGAGGCGGCGAAGAATGCCGCCGCCGATGAACACGCCCAAGGCCACGCCCAGGACGACGAACGTGGGAGCTAGCGCGATCGTGCGGAACACCCACGACAGCGGCGCGCCGACCAGCAGGCCGGCGGCGCCGGACAAGCCGCAGCAGATCCACAGCTCGTCGGCGGTGAGGCCGCGCACGACAACGGGGTGGCGGTTGAGCCGGTGCGGAAGGAACGTCACGGTCCCGTCCGCACGGACGTGCTGCTGCTCAGACATACCGGCCTCGCCTTACAGGATGCCGGTGGCTTCGGTGAGCAGCCAGATGCCGATCACGAGCAGGACGGCGCCGATGGCGACCGTGAGGCCGAACTGGCCCCACGTCTTGCGGCCTGTGTGGATTTCCGCGTAGGTCCCGTAAGCGTGGTAGCACACGCCGATGAACATCGACGCCACCACCAGCAGGGCTACGAGCATGATGATGTCGTAGCCGTAGTTGCGGATCGTTTCCATGATGCCGTTGCCCGTGCCGCGGGTCGGGTTCTCCAATTGCGGCAGACCCTGCGCGAACGACAGCACGGGCAGCGCAGCGGCGCCCAGGGCCACGGCGGCGCGCTGGGCAAGACGGGAATTGAGGATGCGGTTTTGCATGGTCATGCCTTTCAGGTCAGGAGAGGAGGAAGAAAGTCAGGACGAGGTACATCGCGACGAATCGGATGCAGACGCCGAGGAACTGGCGCTGGTTGAGGCGGCTCTCGGACCACCCCACGTAGGCCGTTCGCATGGCCCAGACGCCCCAGACGAGCAGGACCGCGAACACGACGCCGACCAGGACGGTCGCCATCGCTGAAGGTGCGATGCCGCTGTTGGCTTGAAATGCCGAGACCTGGGCGCCGTTCATGGCTTGCCCTCCGCGGTCGTCGGCGGTGATGGCGGGACGACCCGCTCCGTGCGGTAGTCGCCGGCCAATTCGGACGGGTCGCGCGGCTGGGCGCGCGACGGTGTGAGATGGGCCTGGATGCCGGCGCGCACGCGCGCCAGGTCAGCCAGCAGCCTCGGGTAGTCGAAGTGGTAGCGCTCGCCCGGCTGGATGGGGGCATGCGCGGCGCTGTCGGCGACCGTGCGCTCCAGCGCGTCGAGTTGGCGCAGCGCTGCGACCAGCTCCTGACGCTGCGCTGGGGACTCGGCCAAGGCCATCGAGGACTGGCCCAACACAAGGGCCGTCACGAGAAAAGTGGGCACGCCGCGATGCGCGGCGCGCAGCCAGATCGGAGCCAACATCGCGCCATTCCTGTGTGATCAGCAATGGCTAGATCGTGGAGATCAGGGCTGTTTCAGGCCGCAAACAATAGGAACCTGCGGATGACCGGATTGATCGGCTAGAGGTACTTCTTGAAGCTGCCCGCAGTCAGGCTCACGGCCAGTCCCAGCAAGGCGGCGCTCGGCAACAGGATCAGCAATGGATGCACCGAGATCGGCAGTGCCAGGTACGTGATCCACGGCAGCACGGCCAGGGGCATAAGGCTGGCTTTCGCGCGGTGGTAGATGAACCCGGATTCGCGGCCCGCGCCGAACCTGCGCACGTCACGTCGCACCAGACCGTCAATCAGACCGACGAAAGCAGCCGTGAAGATCAGTGGCAGCGTGAGCACCAGGACCAGCAGGCGCACTAGGAAGGTCAGCGTCGTGAAGGCCGCGGCGATCAGGTAGCTCTCGGCCCAGACATAGGCTTGGCTGATGTAGTAGCGGAAGTTGCGCGCCTGCTCGTGGCTGGGCGCGCGGACGCGCTCGGCGGTCTGGCTCATGCGCGCCAGCAGCCCGGAGCGAACAAACACCCATTCGTAGCCTGTATCCACCAACTCGTGCGCCGTGCGCCCCGGCTCCTGCACGACCACGCTGCGCGTGAAGTGGTTGGACAGATGCCCAAGCTCGTACTGCAACATCTGCTGGGAATGGCGCCAGCCCTGGTCCTTCCAGAACAGGTGCATGCCGACGCACTCCACCACGATCGAGAACAGCAGCGAGCCGATCAGCACTCCAAGCAAGCGAAACGGCAAGGTGATGGTGCCGACGATCAGGCCCTGGCGCTGATTCTGCTCCCGCTGCGCGGTCGAGGCGGCGTCCTTCACGGCGCGGCCTCGTCGCCACTGTGGTCGGTGTCGGTGGCCACCGCAGCAGGCTCGGCTGGAGCAGCATCATCCAGCAGGTCATCGGGCAAGGCCGCATCCTGCAAGGCCGGGGAACTGGTGAACTCCCACCACTGCGTAGCCTCGCTGTAGCTCTGGCGCATGTACCCTGCCAGTTGTTGCAGGTCCGTCGGCATCACTTCATCCGGGTCTGGTAGCGGCAGCGGCATGCGAACCTTCCAAAGCTGGCCGCCCTGCAGCAGCGCGAAGCATTGGCCTTTTGGCAGGCCGACTACGTGCGATGGCTCGATCATCGGCACGCTGGACATGCTGATGCGGTCCTGGGTGTTCGACGTGAAATCCGTCGCGCCGCGGATGTCCGAACTGTCGGTTGCCCCGGAGACGATGGTAGTGGTATAGACCTCGACCTTCGGCAACTGCCGCGTCAGCAGTTCGGCAGTGGCAGTCTCGCGCACGCGCAGCATGAACAGGTTGTTGAAGTTGCCGATCACCTGGCCAGCTTTCGCGCGATTGCCGATGCGGGCCTCGATGTCCGAGAGGGTCTGCGTGTACGCGGTGACTTGCAGCCCGGCGCCGCCGCCTTTGTTGATAAGCGGCACGAATTCGTCACCCATGAGTTCATTGAATTCATCCGCATGGACGTTGATCGGTACGCGCGCGCCAGCCGAGGCGTCTGGCAGGCCATCGTCGATTCCGTGCTTGTAGATATGGCCCGCGACCGAAACCAGGTCGGAGAACATGGAGTTGCCGACCGCTGCGGCAACCTCGGCGTCGGACAGCGCGTCCAGTCCCACATAGACGATGGCGCGCTTCCTGATGACTTGCATCCAATCGAAGATCGGGCGCGGGTCGGCCAGGTCGGAATAGTTCGGTGCCAGGAGCTGCGCGATCTTGCCGCTGGTTAGCTTTTCCAACAACGGCAGCAATGACGCGACGATCTTGTCGAAGTAGGTCTTGTCGTACCGAACTGCCGAGCGCAGTCCGTCGAGCACCGGGTCGTAGTTGCGCGCCTGGGAGAGATACTGCTCCAGCGCAACCACGCGCTTCTCTCGCCCGATCATGTTGCGCGGGATGTTCTTCTCGTTGAGCTTGGCCTCGATCTGGACGATCACCTCCCAGGCCTTGGGCTCGGTCTTGGCGAAGTAGTGCTGGGCGTACTCGATAAACAGCGCGTCGATGTTGATGACGTGCCGCTGGATCAGCATGTAGTCCGGGCGCTGTCCCAGTTCCACCAGGGCACGAGCAATGATGTTGACGAAGCGCCACGCGAACTCCCTGAAGGCCGCGCTATTGCCTTCACCGGAGAGTTGCCCTGCGATACGGGTGGCGACTTCCGAGATGCGACCGAATCGGCCCACCGCGTTGTAGCGGGCGCTGATCTCCGGCCAGCCCAAGTGGAAGATGTAAAACTCGCCTTCACGGCCGGCGCGCTTGGCCTCGACATACATGCGCTTCAAGAGGTCCGCATCCCCTTTGGGGTCGATGACGATCACGACTTCGTGCTCGCCGGCAGCGCTCTTGCGGCGGATGTCCTGGGTCACGAACAACTCGGCCAGTCGCGTCTTGCCCACGCGCGTGGTGCCCAGCACCAGCGAGTGCCCGACACGCTCGCCGAGCGGAAGGCTGACGTCCACCTCGTCCGGTTCGATGCCGTGCAGGCGTGGCAGGCCGCCCACAGGCGGCAGCGGACGCACCGGGTTGAAAGGAGCATCCCAGCCCGTGAGCGCGGACAGCCGGGATAGCGGGAACGGCGCGAACTCCAGCCGCTCCTCCAGTCGCCGTGCCAGCCGGTAGGCAGGCGTCGGCTCGACGTATCGGCGGAACTCCGGCCGGTACGTCTGCATCAGCCTATGGGTGTGTTTTTGTTCCCACAGGAACCCGCGCCCGATGAAAAGCCGCTGCTGGCTGACGGGCACGTCCTTGCTCGTCATCACGTAGCGCGACAGGCGGCGGATGTTGCGTCGGTAGCGCAGGATCACGCGGGCATCGCGATAGCGGATCGCGCCGTAAGCGCCGAAAGCCAGCGCGCTGCCGACGCCCATCGACGGGCTCAGCGCGAGCGACCATGGGGCCACCAGGCACAGAAACGCGGCGCCTGCACACGCCGCGACGGTGTATAGCTCCACCGCTGGGCGTAGCAGAACCTCGACCGGCTGTTTCCCCGACATGGCTTCATTGCTCGATGCCGGTGGCCGTGATCAGCGCCGGGTAGTGCCGCAGCCCCAGGCGATCGGCCAGGTCGTCTCCGGCTACGGGCGCGAGCGGCACGCCCGGCACCAGGGCACGCAACCGTGCCAGGCCCTGCGCGGTCTCGACATTGACCACGAGGCCGACCGCGCCGCGTTCGCGCAAAGCGACGCCGCGGCGCTGCAGCCAGGCCCGGGAGGCGTCGTCGTCGCCGATGACCACGAACGGCCGCAGGCCGGGCGCTTCGATCACGCGCCGCGCGACGGTGCCGGGCGTGAGCTTGGCGCTACGCACCGGCAGCATCGCTGCCTCGTCCGCGGGTGTGGCGGGAACCTGTGGCGTCGGAATGGGCGGCCGGCCCGGGACATCGGCGCGCGCCTGGAGGTTGAGGGCCTCGTAGTACGGCAGCGCCGACGTGCCACCGCGATCTTCGACCACGATCAGCGGATCGCCGGCACGCGATGCCAGCGGCAGACCTGCCAGCAGCACAAGCAGGCCCCGCAGGGCCAGATGGGATTTTGTCATGGGGAAGTCTCCTGGCGCGCGGCGAGCACCGCGGCGTTTGGATGTGCGCCCTGCACACGCGCGAGATGGCGCGACACGCTGCGCCGGTAGCGGGCGGCGGGCTCGCCGCCCGCAGGACGGTGGTAGCGGCCGATCGCGAGCAGCCAGTCTTCGCCGGACGTGTGCTGCTCGTTCAGGATTTCAGCGGCGATGGCGAGGTTTCGATACGGGTCCAGCAGGTCGCACGCGCTGGTGAAGCGATGCTTGTGGTAGCCGAGGTTGATCTGGACCAGGCCTGCATCGATGCGCGTGTGGGGCGTGGTACGCATTGCCTGTTGCAAGCCCGAGCAGGCGTCGGCGCGCGTGGCGAAGCGGCGCGACTGGCCGGCGACATTGAGGGACCACGGCCACGGCACGATGCGCCCGTTGCGTCGAACGCCGCTCTCCTGCAAGGCCACGGCGTAGAGCACGGTCGAGGGGATGCCCGCCTGCTGGGCGGCGAGCTGGTAGGCAGGTGGCGGAATCTCCTGGGCATGGACGGCGCAGGCGCACAGGCCGGTAGCGAGCACCAGTGCGCACAAGAGCTGCGAGAAGGAGGTGGCCGCTACGGCTGGCGCTGCCATTGGCCGTTCACCTCGCGCACAGCCGCGGGCAAGTCACCGGGCAGGCCCAGCGACAGCCAGCGGCCGCCGTCGTGGTTGAGGGTAATGCTGCCGCTGCGCACGCGCGCCGGGTCGATCTGCGCGCGCTTGGCCCAGTCGCGGATGCGTGCGTCGTCCTGGCGGCTGCCCACCATATACAGGTCGAACTCGGCACCCGAGGATTGCAGCCGCTGCACGAGCTGCCCACAGGCCGCGCAGCCGTCCTTGACGAACACCGCCATGCGACCGCTGCCGCGCGCGGTGCCGGTGCCCGGCCCGTCGTCGGGCAGGTTCACGCGCTGCATGCCGGGGTTCAGGCGCTGCCAGGCTTCGTCGTAGGCACGTTGGTAGGCGAGCAGCTTCTCGACGCGGCGAGCCTCGACTTGCACCTGCAGCTCTGCATAGCGCCGCCGTTCTTCGTCGGTGCGTGCCTCGATGCCTAGGGCAGACAGCGGGTCCAGGTTTGGCGAGTAGATGCCCAGCGGCCCATCCATCAGCTCGCGGTAACGCGCCCATTCCTGGGGTTGGAGCCCCCAGTTGCTTGCTACTCGGTCGTCCAGGACGCGGGCGGCCAGCGGGCGCTCCTGGCTCTGCGCATTGCGGGCTGGAGCTGTGGCTGGCTGTTGCGCCCACGCGGGCCACTGGACTGAAGCCAGTAGGAGTGCGGAAAGGATGATCGACGGCTTCATGTCGTGTGCTCCGATCAGGGAATCGCCACGCGACGGATCTGTTCGCCGGCTTGGAACACCGCAGCGCTGCCATCGATTGCCTGCAAGCGCCATGGACCGACCGCATCACCGGGCAACAGCACCTGAAGCTGGTCGGGCGTGAAGTCCCCGCTGCTCGGCGCGACGGACACACTGAGCTGGCCGGCGCGCAGTTCGGCGCCGACGATGCGGAACGGCAGTGGCGGCGGTTCAGGCTTGGCGGCGGGCTTGCTCGATGTGCGCGGCTGGGCGGGTGTTGCTGCACGCGCGGCGGTCTGACGCGTCTTGATCTGCTCGATCTCCGCGCGCAGCGCCTGAAGGTCGTCGGCTGCTGCGTAGCTGCTCAATGTCTTCTCAACTTGGGAAGCGCGTGCTTCCAGGATTTGGCGGGTGTCTTTGAGGTCCGCCGCCGTTGCGACCTGCGGACGCTGCTGGATGGTTCCGATGGTCTCGGCCAAGGCCACCGCCTGCGCTTCGAGGCGTTGCAAACGGGAGTCGAGCCGTTCCTCGTCGGCCTGGTCGCTCATCGCCTGGTAGCCGAGGGCCACGATGACGCTGAGACCGAGCAGCCAGAGCCAGAGCAGGCTTTGCGCCACCACGGCGGCAGCCGGGCGCCGCGAGGATTGGGGAGTGTTCATGGCTGGCCGCCTGGAATGGAGGGCATCAGTGGGAAGGTCTGCACCGCATCGGCGGCGGCCGGTTCAGGCATGGATTCGACGGCCATGCTGTCGCCGGGCCGCTCGAAGCAAATTTGTCGTGCGCGGTCATCCGCGTGCAGTTCCCAGGCCGGACCAGCTAGGGTGATCAGCGCGTCGCGCAAGGTCATGGGACCGAGATGCAGGTGCGCCGCCGGCAGCGGCAGCGCATACAACTCGATCACGGCATGTGCCGTTTGACACAGGCTGTAGCCGCTGCGCTTGAGCACGTGCCGCAGCCCATCGCCGACCGTGACGCGGGCATCCGCCGGCATCGAAACATCGATGGTCTGCAACAGCAGGTCGCGCTGCGCCGCCGTGGGGGCCAGCTCGACCAACGTGTAGCGCCCATAGCGCACAACGGGGATGTACTCGGGCGCTTCGGGTTCGGGCGCGGTCGAGACTTCCTCGAAGGCATCGGGTGCGTGCGGCGCAGTCGTTGTCGCGCAGCCGCCAGCCAGTACCGACCAAAGCAGGCCGAGAAATCCCGTCAGCAGGCGGCGTTCGGGATGGTGAAACCAGGGTGGAGAGGGGCACATAGCTCGGCGTCCTGAAACATCGAGCCCTCACCATCGCCGCTGGGGTCGTGCGCGGCAGCAAACAATGCGAATCACGCCCCGTCCGATTTTCCGACAGCCTCCCTCCAAAGAAAAAGGCCCCCGAAGGGGCCAATGAGAGCGCAGGTCGGACCCTGCCGAATCAACCCCGAGCCAGCTTCAGGCCAGGATCGACCTGTGCCAGTTGGGCATGCGCCCAGCAGCGCACGAGTTGGCCGTTCTCGCCGAGCGGCCGGTCCGCCATCGCCACCGAGTACTCGTCGGTATCGCTGGTGTCGTAGCAGACGACTTTGATCTCGCCGGTGTCGCAGCGGATGGAGTGGATCTGGCCGTCGGTCATATCGACCACGACGACCTGCGGGACAAGACCCAGTTCGCGGGCGGCCGACAGGATGGGGCCATATTCGGCAGCGTCGAAGCAGACGAACGGCCCTTCGTACCGGGCTTCTTCGGCCAGATCCTTGGCTTTGTGGTAGTGGGCACCCTGGTCGTATTCCTCCTGGGTGGTTCTGACCTTGAAGACCGGCATGTTGGGGGTGCCGGAAGCATCGACGCAGGCGACAGCGACTTGCATCTCGATCTCGCCGCCTTCAGCAGGCTCGGTCGGAGGGATGACAGCCTGACTCTCGGGTTCTTCGTCGGCCATACCCATGCGCTCGCGCATCTCGTCGGCGAATGCCTCGGGAGCCATCAGGCCGTAGCGCGCCAGGCGCACGGGGATGTCTTCAGCGTTCAGATTGCCGTCTTCGATGCGCTGCCGCATGAAGGAGGCGATCTCGGTTACCAGGGTGTCACTCTCAGCTTCCGAGGGCTGCTCGGACACATCGATCGACCACTTATCCACTTCCGCGGCGGTCTCGCCGGTCAGCAGACCCTCATCGATGGCGTATTCGCACATGCTGCGCAGCCGTGCCAGCATTTCCGATTCGGCCTCGCCGTTGAGCAGGTAAGTCACGTCCAGCGTGAGGCGAGCACTGACGACTTTGGTCGTTGCTTGGGTATTGGTGTTCATGGAAATCTCCTTGGGATCGAAAAAGCGCAGCCACGCCCACGGAGACCGTGGACGTGGCTGCAAGGTGGGAACAGCGGAAAGCCGGCGGCGTTAGGCCAGCGTTGGCGTGGGGATCAGGCGGCGACCAGTTGCCGGGCCAGTGCGACCTCGACCGAATCACCATCCTGGTTCAGGACGTCCAACCCTGATTCGGGCACGTCGCCCGAGGTGGACTGCGAGACCATGATCTTCTTGGCCATCAGTTCGAGGCAGGTCATCTGCGAGGAGCCGGCGTAGCCAAGGTAGATCACGCGCACGGGTTGCTTCTGCCCGATGCGCCAGGAGCGGCGTGCCGCCTGCTGCAGCGAGTACACGTTGTAGCCCGACTGCATGAACACGATCGTCGGAAACTCCAACAGGTCCAGTCCCGTTTTAACCAGCTCGGGGTTGGTGATGAGCACATCGATGCCACGGTCCAGTTGTTCGGCGATCCAGTCCTCGCGGCGGCTGGCATCCACGCTTGCGCGCAGCACCGCCACCTTGAAGCCTTCCTGCTCCAGCAGCACCTTCAACCGGCTGGTCGTGTCGCGCGTGCCGGTATAGACCGTGTAGGCCAGCACCTTGCGGCCCTGCGCCTTCTCCTCTTTGCAGATGTCGATCAGCTCACGCTCCTTGGGGCTGATCTCGAACTCGTTGAACTGAGCCGGGACGAACGCCAAGGTGTTGCGCGTGCGCGGATGCACCACGGTCTCCGACCGGAAGCAGCAATCTGGCCAGGCCAGTAGCACGTTGAGCACCACACCCAGCAAGGTCGTATCGCGTCGTGCAAGAGCCTGTTTCAGCTCCGCGGTCAGCCGACCCGCCAGATCGCGGTAGGCCGCGGCTTGCGCCGTGTCCATCGCGACTTCGCGGAACTCCTCGTCATACGGCGGCAGGATGTTGCCGCCGATGTCCTTGAGCTTGAGGAAGATCGTGAACGGCAGGATGCAGCGCAAGACGCCCTTGGGGCCGAAGCCCGGGGCCTTGACCGTGCGCACCGATACCTTGGTGCCCTTGGCCGTCTTGTGCGCCGTGCCGGTGCTCTCGGAGTAGATGTCCTTCAAGACCCCGTGATCGCGCATGAACGCCATCGCGGCCGAGGTCATGCTGCCGCTCGTGGTCGGGCGGTAGCCGTCTTCGATCATCCGCCCCGGAAGGGCTCGGAACAGCAGGTAGAACAGGTCGTCCCCGTAGCCGCCCATCAGCGTGCCAGTCAGCAGCAAGGTCTTGCGAGCCTTCGCTGCCAGCACGCCCATGGCCTGGCCTTGGGCACTGCCGCCGTTCTTGTACTCGTGCGCCTCATCGGCGATGAGCAGGTCGAACGTGCCTTGCGGCAGGTAGCGTTTGATGAACTCGGACGGCTGGTAGCCGCCTTCGCCAAAGCCGAACTCCATGTTGGCCATCGCACGTTCCATGCGGGTGGCCTGACGGTCGGAAAACACCAGCTCGCCGTTGCCGTCCATGAGGTTGATGAACTCATGGATGTTGTCGCCGAGCATCGAGGCCAGGAAGCCGTCTCCGAACTTCTGCATCAGCTTCTGCGCGGTGACTGCCCCGATGGTCGGGATGCGCTTCAAGGCTTTCAGCACGGCCGAGGACTGGTCGCTGCCGGACAGGCTGCGTGGGCGGATCAGCGTCCACAGGGGCGCTGCGCAATGGCTGCACTTCCTGCGGTACTCCTCGGCTTCGAGCGCGACCGGGTTGACCGGCTCGCCGTCGAGGTCGGTGATGACCGTGCCGCAGTCCGGGCAGGCCGCCACGTCGCCGTGGCGGGTGCGCCGCTGGGTGAAGACAGGCTTCCAGTGGAACCCCATCCGCATCCTGACGCGCCCCAGGACAAAGAACTCCTGGCCGGTCGGCTGCACACCCAACTGCTCGCGCAGCTTGATGAGCTTGACCAAGGTATCGGGGCCGTTGAGCACCCAGACCTTCGCGCCCGCTACTGTCTCCTGGATCTCGCGCCGCCACTTGTAAACAAGGTGCGGGGGCGAGAGAACCAAGGTCCGGCGGTAGCCTTCGGCGTTGAGCACAGCGGCCGTGGCGATGCCGACGGTCGTCTTGCCGCAGCCCATCTCGCCATTGACGATCGCGGCGCGCTCGCCACGGTCAATCAGCAGCTCCGCGGCGGCGTGGACGACTTCGGCCTGGGCCTGGAACAGCTTGCGCTTGAGGCTGGCGACGATGAGCTGGCGATGTGCTTGCGGTTGGCCGGTATAGACCGGCGGGTTGGCGCTGTTGAGGGCGTCGAGCAGTTCGTCGCCGAACTCGCCGACGAAATCCTGAAGGCTCAGGGTCAGAGGGGAAGATTCCGCGTCGAGCAGTTCGCCCTGTACGGGCGCGGCTTCAGCGGCATTGGTTTCGAGATCGAGGGACATGGTGATGCTCCAAAGAAAAAGGGGCATGCACCACCCCCAGCGGGGCAGTGGCATGCCCCGTGGTGGGAAGTAAATCGACGCGTGGCCGACGGTGGTTGAAGGTGCTGGCCTGGGTGGCCAGCGGCTGAACCGTGCTCAGTCCTCGGACGGCAGAACGATGACGGTGGCGTGGCGCTCCGCGTCGGTAACGATGCGAATGGCCAGCCCCGGATGGATCACGTAGTGCGATGCCAGCGATGCGCCTGATTGAAGCGCGGTGCTGTTGGCCTGCCATTGCTGGACGTTGACGTCGCCCCAGTCGCCACGGGTGTGGCGCCTGAAGTACGGGATCGGGTCGAGGCGACCCGAGCGGACCAGGCGGTCAATGCCTTTGCTGAAGATAAGCGCCCCGATGGGGAACGCCAGGTTCTGACAGTAGGTTTCGATGCGATGTGATGCCATGGGCTCCTCCTTGATGAGTCATTGAGCCACGACACCCCTGCCGGAGTGAAGTGGCTCCGTCAGGAGAATGAGGATGACGATGTGGGGACGTCAGATCAGGTCCCGCTCTTCGGGAAGCTGGATCACCGTGGTCTGGTGGTCCTCGCTGGTCTTGACGATTAGCGCCAGGTCCGGCGTGATCCTGAACTGCGAGATCATCAGGTTGTCCTGTTGGATCGCCACGTCGTTGGCTTGGCGTGTGGCCTCATCGATCTCGCCCCAGTCCCCGCGCACATGGCGCTGGACATAGGCTAAGGGGTCGATCAGGCCTCTTCGGGCCAGCCAATGCACCTTCTCGCTCAACTTCAACGTACTCGGTGCGAACAACGGTTGCTTGTGCGGCGCTGGCCGCTTGAACGGATTCGGGAACATGGTGTTTCTCCTTCGATGTGGTACAGCAGGACGGCAGCGCGTCCGGTGGATCAGCGGATGGTCAACACCTCGCCCCGTGTCGCGGAGCCAGGCGTCATGTCCCACGCGCGGATGACGGGCACAAACTTGTCGGTGAGGATGCGGGTCTCGGCGATGGAGCCGTCTTCGCGTTCGGTGAATTCCCGCTGGAGCGTTTTGTCCTTGTGGGTGTCACCTTTGACGACGAGCACGCGCCCCGTCTGGGAGCGCACAACGCCGGAGATCGCGCCCGCTGCCAAGGCCAGGGCGAGATGCCAGTGGGACAAGGCTCGCGCCGGTGGACGCAGCGACTGCTGCGCGGCCCCCAGGTGCGTGTCCAGCGACGGCCAGAGGCCTTGCAGCCGACCGACCTCATCGGCGAACTGCTCCGGCTCCATCGTCACGCGGAAGAAATGCTCCGGCTCGACCGGACTGGCGGGGACGATGTACGGCAGGAACGGCCATTCGCTCGGCAGTTCCTCGGCTTCGACTTCGCCAAGCCCAACCTGCAGCAGCAGGTTGCGCACGGCCTTGACGCCATCGGGGGCCTGCTCGCGCTGGCGCACCCTTCGGCCAAAGATCACCACCTGCTTGAACTGCGTTTCCACCGCTCGGTAGATCCGCAGATCGGTGTAGTGGCGTGTCAGCCAACCAACCAGCTCCGCGTCGAGCACGTAGCCGGGGACGATGAAGACCAGCATGCCGCCGTACTGCAGCAGCGACAGCGAACGCTGATAGAACAGCTTTTCGAGGCGGGCACGTCCCTGACCTTGATAGCCGATGTTGCCGTTGACGTCCTTGGACAGGTCGCCATACGGCGGGTTGAGCCAGAGCAACCCGAAGGACTGTTTGGAGACCATCGTGTCCATCAGGTCCGCGTGCAGGCAGTGATCGACCAAGCCTCGGGCATGGCGTGCCCGCTCCGCGTCGAACTCGACCGCGAATGCCTTGGCCTGGTCACGCCCGAGGGCATAGGCGGCTTCGGCGATCGCCACGCCTTCGCCGGCGCAGGGATCAAGGATGCACATCGGCCCGTCGCTGGGCATCAGTGCGTTGAGGGCTCTTTCGAGCGTGGGTTCGTCGGTCGGGTAGTACCCGTTCTTGGCGAAATTGCGGGCGAGCCGCGGGAACATGAGGGCCATGGAAGTCTCCTGGTTGGCGGGGATGAAAGACGGAAGCACGCCGAGACGTGCCTCCGAGGGGGTCAAGCCGCTACCGCTTCCGGCGTCCAAATCTTGGTCGGATAGGGATAGGCGGTGAGCGCGTCACTGCGGATCAGGGAGCCCAGCGCCAGGGTCAGCGCCGGCACGTCGATGGCGAGCCGATGGCCTTCCAGCGGCCCGAGGGCGAACGGAAGGCGGGCCAGCATCTCGCGGCTTTGCAGCAGTTCCAGCACGGTCTCGCGCCAGTGGTCGAGTAGCGGCAACGGGCAGGTGTCCCGCACCAGCATCCACAGGCGGTCAAGCCGGTGGGCGCTGTCGCGCGGCAGCAGTGCCAATGCGCTGGCGTTGGCCTTGTCGGGCTTGACGCAGCGCCGGTCGAACAGCCACACGTTGGACAGCGAACCGAACAGCGTTCGCCGGTAGGCGCGGGTCATGCGCTTTTCCAGGCGATCGACGTTGCCGATGAACACCGGGACGCTGCCGCCCTGGTCGGTGATGACGTGGAACTGGTCCAGTCCCTGCTCGTCGCGCCCGAGGGTCAGGCGAGCGAGGAATTGCTGGACGGCGGTGTCGCGTGCCCAGATGGACAGGAAGATCAGGTTGCCCTGGTCATCGCCAACGCAGGCGTCGGCCATCACGTCCGGGCATTCGTCGATGCGGTACAGCGTGGAAGAAGTGTTTGCGGGCATGGTGGTGTCCTCGGATGAGCGGGAACAGCACCGCCCGTCGGGGCAGGTACTGCCCCGGGGGGGGTGGAAGAAAACCGCTCAGTCCGGCTCGAACTGCCGGGTGTGCGGGTTGAAGTGAAGCGCCTCGTCCACCGCGGTGATCGGCGTGAAGCCGTCCAGGTAGATGTTGTTGAGGTACTGGTCGCGATAGGTCAGCGCCTGCCGTGCCTGCTCCTCGGTGAGGCCGTTGTCGATGAAGTACGCCAGCATTTCCTCGTCGGAGGAAACTTCGTCGTTGGACAAACTGCCTTCAACGAGCTTTAACAGCGAGGCGGGGAGCGCAGCCAGGATCGGGTCCATGTTGGTTCCTCCTGGCTCAGGCCAATAGTGCCGCGGCGGGTGCCGTGGCAACCGTGGGTGTACGACGCCGCGCGTGGTAGGCGCGAACGCCTGCACGCCAGTCGGCGGACTGCTCCGGTGCGAGGTCCAGATAGGACAGCGGGCACGAGTAGTAGTACGGGTGCATGGACTCGTCCAGCGGCTTGTAGCCCCACTGGTTGCCGCTGCGCTCCAGAAGATCGCAGCGGATGTAGCGCAGGGACTGGCCCGGCGCGAGATCACGATGCACGCCTTCGGCCCTGGCCGTCACTTCCGCGACGGACCAGAGGACGTTGCCGCGCAGCGTGTGGGCGATGACCTTCACGCTGGCGCGCTCGGTCTCCTGCGGTGCGATCAGTTCGGCGATCAGTTCAGACCGCGATTGGGGAGAGAAATACCAGCCCATGAGAGGCCTCCTGAAGAAGTAGAGCCAGAGGCCTCCCCGTGGGGAAGAACCCCCAGCGGGTGATGGAATGCCGCGTGTGCGGCGATGGAATGCAGTGCGGGCTAGGAACCGCAACCGGCCGGGCAGCAACCCAGCGTGATCCCATGCGAACAGCAGCCGTTTTCAGCGAGCCAGTCCTGGGTTTCCTGCCGTTCGGCAGGTGTTGCGTAGTCCCATTCCTGGGTCGCGATTTCCAGCGCATGAACGCGCTGGCTTTCCGGCAATCGACTGGCTTGCGCGTCGATCTCCGAGCTGAAAAGCGTGACCCAGTGATCCCAGGACAGGCCGCAACCACGTTGGGCATGCTCGGCGGCCGTCTTGCAAACGGCGCGCCACGCGGTTTCGTCCAGCGCGGAACGGGGTGTATCGCAAGTGATGGTGGACATGATGGAGACCTCCAGAAGAAAGCCGAGGCCACCCCCGCATGGGGAAGGAACCCCAGCGGGTGGATGAAGAACACCGCGGATGCGGTGTCTGCAATCACGCAGGTTGCAGTTCGGCCTGGCGGCTCCACTCCTGCGTCTTGAAGTCCAGCGCGTAGCCCAGTTCGCCCAGGCGGGCGATCTGGGCGCGCAGGGCGCGGCGGTCGATGGTCGAATCCAGCTTCACAGACTCGCCCAGCGGCCACAACAGGCCGAACAGCGCGGCGTCGCCATCCTCGGTGCTGCCGGGGGCAGCAGCCGCAGCAGGCGGCGCGTCCACGCCGAAGGGCGTGGTATCGACCAGCGGGTCCGCGGACGTCTGCACGGGTGCAGGTTTGGCGGACCTGGATGCCTTGGCGGGTTTGGCCGGCGTTGTCGCAGGCTGTGTCCCTTGATCTTCATCGAGCGGATCGACTTCCTGCGGGGCGAAGCTATGTGCTTCGGCCTTGCTCAGCTTGTCGATGCCGAAAAGTGTCATACCGTCCAGGTTGGCGCGCATCTCGAAACGCATGCTGCCGTCGCTGATCGGATAGCCTTTGAGGAAGATGTAGCGAAGGACGAACTCCCCTTGATACTTGCCCTCGGGGTATTGCTCCAACTCCGCGTCTTTAATCGTGAATTTTCCGAGTTGGCATTCGAGCTTGCCAACATTGAACTTTCCGTTGCGGCCATGAATGGTGCGCAGCGCGAGCTGGCCCGGGACGATGATGGGAGTGGCCGATTTCTCGGGTGCCGATGTGACTGCCATGATGCTTCTCCTTGAGGAATAGGAAAAAGGCAAGGCCCCGTGAGGGGCCATGCCGGATCAGAACGAAGCAGCCAATGCCGGCTCCTGCTCTTCGACTTCACCTGCGGGCTCGCGCTCGGCGGGCTCGATAGGCTGGTCGGCAGCGGTGTCGGCGGCGTCCTCGGCTTCGGGCGCGGGTGCGTCCTCGGCCTGCGACGCCTCGGCTTGCGCCTGGCTCGTCGGATAGACCTGGGTGCCGTCGATCTTGATCAGACCGATGTGGATCAGCGTCGATTCCAGGCTCGCTCCCGGCTCCCCGGCGCGCTCACCCTTGGTGCGGATGTACGGATCGATCTTCATGTCGTTCAACTTGAAGGCGATCAGCACCTTGCGGTCCCCTTCGATGGCCTGCACGCACCGGCGAACCAGGTGCTCGGCTTCAGGGGTGGCGACGATGGTGTCGAAGTACCGATAGTCCGGTTCACCGACAGGCCCGGCCAGAGCCGCGACGCAGCACGACAGGAACGGATCGCCATCCTTGGGGGTGACGTCCTTCGGACGGCTGAGGTAGCCGATGCCGCGGGTGATCAGCTCGTGCTGCTTGATGGAAGCCAGTTCGGCCCGGTCAAGCGGCTCGGCCTTGAGCAGTCGCGCCTTGAGGGACGCGGCGGCTTCACCCTTGCGCTCGCCCTTGTCGCGGATGTACGCATCGCCCCACAGGTCGCCGAGGCGGAAGCGCACCAGCGGGCGCTGCTTGGGATCGTCAACGCCGATGTAGCGCTGGACGAGGTTCTTGGCCTCGGCACCCGAGACCTTGACGTCGAAGTAGCGGTAGCTGGGGTCCCTGGCGGGGCCGACCAGCGCGGCAACGGTGCATGCCAGGAAAGGCTGCGCACGGCGGCCGCCCCGGACAGGCACTTCACGGACACGCTGGATGTAGCCGATGCCCGAGGTGTGGAGGTCGAAATACGATTTCTCGTTGGACGTGGTGTTCATGGTGAATCTCCATAGGGAAGAAGCGGAGACACACCAGCCCCACGCATGCGGGGAAAGGTGCGTAACCCCGCGGTGGGTCGATAAGGCGAAAGCATCCGCCACCAGAGACTGGTGGCCGCTCGCGGATGGATGCGGTGCGAGCTGGCTCGGTCACGCAGTGGGAACTGCGACGCAACCTTGAAGACCGATGGTTGCTTGGCATGTCGCTGACAACGTCAGCAGGCATGGGGTCAGCATGGCCGGGCCTCGCGCGCGCGACAGCAATCAATCGGCATCCGGGCGCTTCCCATTTTTTCCAGGCTGCCCAGTTCCGCCCAAAAGAAAGCCCCCGAAATGGGGGCTTCAAGGGGTATGCGGACATTTTTGGACTACGCCGATTCCACCGCCGCCAGCGACAGATACGTAGCGGTGGCGGACAGCTCCAGATCATCTGAGCTTTGCAGAATGCGAGTGAAAACGCTGTCTTTCGGGTCGAAGAACTCGCCGAAGTCGTCGCCGCCAAGCTCGGCGCGTGCCAGTTCCCACCAGTCATCGAACGGGTCGGTATCCGGGTTGCAGCCGACGGCATAGGCCAGCAGCTTCACGCGGCCATCGGGGCGGCGCTCTCCGCGCTCGGCGAGGAAGTACACGCCCTGGTCCTTGGCCAGGGCGACGCGGCATTGGTTGGCGATGGCTTCGGCAAGCACGGGGCGCAGGTCGGAGCCTCTGAATCGCAGTGACATGGTTGAAATCTCCTGTATGGATGAAGAAAAAAGCCCTCCACCGAAACGGATGGAAGGCTTGTGGGGCAGTCGCCGGTAGGCTGTGGACTGATCAGTCGTGCCGCTAGGCTTCCTGTCTGGCACGTCAGGCTGGAACCGCCTGACGTTGCCGAAAGGCTTTGGCGTCGATCACGCTCACGTCGATCAGGCGCCAGCGCCCGTCGTCGATGAGCCGCTCCAGCACTTCACCGAGCATGTCGAAATACACCTCGTCGTGCCTATCGACCAACTCACCGTCGCGGTGCAGCTCCACCACGTAGGTGTCGCCGCCACGGTCGTAGAGGATCGTCACCTGACCCTCGAACTTGGTGGTTGAGACCGTGAAGCTGATCGCCGGCGGGGTCTCGATGATCCTGGAGGGCTTGGGATCGACCCAGGCGAAGTCGCGGGCACCTGCATCGACCAGCATGTGGGTGATGCACCGGAACCCGTCGGGCGCGGGCATCTCCTCCAACTGCTCGATGAGTTGGCCCAGCTCCATGCACTGCGGCTCGGGAATGGGCAGCTTGGCGGGTGCTTTGCCAAGGATATGCCTCGTGATGGTGTAAGGCGTGCCATCCGAAGTCTTCTCGGTGACGACTTCCGGGGTGTCCGCGCGAAGCCCGTCGAAACGTCGCCGGGCGTAGGGTTGGACATGGACCTTGGCGCCCTCGCTGGGAACGGTGGTCACCAGGTTGGGATCGAGCACGGCGAACTCGGAAGGCTTGAGCTTGACGACGATGGCATCGTCGGTCGCGGAGACTACCTTGCCGTTGAAGGGCTGAGGGTCAATGGCGAAGCCCAACGTCGAGGACTGCGGCTGATCATCGAATACGCGGTATTTGAACGAACGCACGTTGCGAGGGACATGGCCCGCGACAAGCGAAGGCATCATGGATTTGATGAGGGAACGGTCCATGGGAATCTCCTTGAGGAAGAACAAGGGATTCCCCGCCCGCAAGGGAGAGGTCCCTTGTGGGTGGCGTGAACGGACGGGGTACGTCCATAGGAAGAAACGACCAGCACGGTTTCCCGCACTTGCAGCCTTGAAGGTCTCGGCTGCCAGGGCATGTGTCGGCAACGCCGACGAACATGGAGCAAGGATGGCTCTGGAATGGGCGGCCTGCCTGCAAGAAATCGCACAGCGTCGCACCCGCTTTCCTGCGCTGCGGACAAGAAAAAGCCCCTCGAAAAGGGGCTTGGTTGGGTCAGGCTTCGTACACGAAGTAGTGCTCGCGCTGACGTGGGAAGAAGACATGCTTCCATGTATCGCCGCTGGTGTTGCCACCGTCGAAGACGACCATTTCGTAGTCGTCAATGTCGGTGTCCACCAGGTCGGCGCTGGCGATATGGCGCATGTGCAGCGTGCCGCTCATGCGCTCGAATACCAGGATCTGGCCGATGGCGTCGTCCTGGCCCATGGCATTGACGCAGGCGCCGAGCTGGTGCTCGAAGTCTGGCGTGCGCGAGATGAGGTCGGGGAACATGAGGTTGCTCCTATGAAAATGGACCAGCCCGGCTCCGGGAGGGAGACGGGCCGGTATGGGGGAGAACAAAGAGGAAGGATGTTGCGTCGAGCGGCTGCTAGGATTCGGCCAACGGCAGGCCCAACAGCACGGGTGCGTCGGCGTCGAGAATCAGGATGCGCACGTCGGCCTGGCCAGCCAGTTCAATGACGTTCGCCAGGTCATCCGGCATACCCTTGCTTCGGTGCTCCTGGCGAAGCTGCTCCGCACTGATGCCCTCGGCGTGGTCCAGGTTCTTGTCCGTCCAGGGAGTGGAGATCAGCTTGATGCCGATCGCCGGGCTGTACGGAACCCGGAACGCGATGAACAGGAATGCCTCCGGCGTAGCGAGGTCTGCCAGGTTGGCGAGGTATTGGCCGGTTTCTTGGCTGATGTGTGCGCTGCTGATTTCCCAGCACCGGCTGTAGTAGCCGGTCTCGAAACTCAGGCGCTGTACGACTTCCCGCGCTGCCTCTGCCGAATAGGCGTCGCCGACGTGGATGGGGCGACCGTCGAAGTCGTCGCCATGGATGGCATAGACCACGGCACCGATTACACCTTCGCCGCTGACACCTTCTGCGGTATCGCATTCGGCCAGCACCTCGGCACTCACGGGTTCGGGACCATTCCTGACCACGGCGAAATCGCTGGTGACGATGCACGAGGATGAAATCAGTTCCTCGTCGGAAAAGTGCTTTTGACTCGCGTGGATGATTCGCCAGACATGCGGGCTTCCGTCGTCGTAGCCGATGCACAGCGTGCGGACGATTTTCAGATTCCAGTAGCCGCGGAGAAAGGGATTGGGTTTCTGGGACATGGGAACTCTCCAGATTTGAATATTGGGGCCAATCTCCGCCACCGGGAATTGGACCCGGTTGGTTGAAAGTGGAAAATGCGTCAGTCGGCGCTGATCGTTGGCGTCTGAACCAGCCGTTCGGCGATGCGATGGCGCACATTTAGGCGAAATTGCTCATCGGTGATGCCGGCAAGCAGGTTGGCGGCCTCCAGCGCGATCAACGCTGAGGCCTCTTCGATGTCGGCGGCCAGGATGGTGTTGCGCAGTTGATCGCCGAGTTGAAGCGCCTGCGAGGACGTTCTGAAGACCTGGACCTCACGGCTCAGGTAGCAGCCGTTGCCGCCGAACTCGAATAGCCTTGGCTTGCTGCAATACCAGCAGCCCTCAAACTGGATGGCGGTCAGGTTATGGCCGTCATCGAAGCGGGTAGCGATCAGAAGCAGGGCTTCCAGGTCGGCGCCGTCCTCGAATTGGTGGTGCTCGATCAGGTTCTCCAGCTCCCCGTCCTGGTCAGCACCGAAGTGCGCGGCCAGCCGTTCAAGCAGAGGCGGAATCGACAACTCTTCGTCGTCGGGCATGGGGATGCCGAGTTGTGTGGCCAGGTTTTCCAGACCGTCCAGCACATCTGTCCAGCGTGGATCATTGGTTTCGGCGATCTGGGCGATGTAGGCCTGCCCATTGCCGGGATGGTTTTCGTCGAGCGCGAAAGCACCGAACAGTGCCTTGATGACGGGAGTAACGCGGTTGAGCACGAGAACGCCCGTGCCTTCGTAGTAGTTGTTTGCCATGCTGGCTCCTTTCGAGAAGAGCGGAGCCAGCCCATGCGGACGATGGCGTCCGCAGGGAATAGCCCAAGGCCGTTGGCGTCGGGCGATGGGGAAGAAAAATTGAGGGACATGGCCTTATGGGCGCATGTCCCTCACGGGGGGATCGAGAGGACAGTGGCGTGCCGGAGACCGGCTCACCAACCGCTGTAGTTCACCAGCAGGTCGGCGATGACCTTGCGGCGTTCCAGATCGAGACCGTCGAAGTCCGACAGCCCGTGGAAGCGGCAGCGCTTGAGCATGGCACCGCCCTCGCGCGCGTTGTAGAAGCTGACCATGGCGGACAGGAACATGCGTTCGCCGCTGCTCAGGACGCCGAGGGCATCGTTGAGCCGCAGCATGTCGGGACGCAAATCCCACTTGGTCTTGGCCTGGTTCAGGCCTTCACGGGTGCCGTCGCCGAACCACTCGGGACCAGCAATCTCGACACCGCGCTTCCAGGCCTCGAAGAAGGCTTGGGGCGCGGCAGCGAAATGCTGCTCTTCCCGCATGATCTGATCGACGACTTCCCGCGGCAGTAGCTGGTTCATGACGTGATTTCTCCAGTTGGATCAGGGAATGGCGAGCTGGGACCAGCCGCCTCTTTCGAGGGCGCGTTGAGCCGCGGCATAGCTGCGGAAGTACTCGCGGGATTCCCGCGAAACGGGACCTTCGGTATCGCGCGTGCCGATGTAGTGGCCGGCGGCGCTTTGCAAGACTTCGAGCGGCAGGAACTTGCCGCAGTAGGTCAGGGCCAACTGGCCGAAAGAGGCTTGCTGGGACATGGACGGGCTCCTTGGAAAAGCGGGGCCTTGTCCCTCACGGGATGGCAGCTCCCGCACGCGGTTGATAAAAAGCATCAGCGTCACGGGGACGCTCATCCGCAGAATTGATGCGATGCGGACTGGTGGGTGACGCGGGAGAGACCCGCGGCAGCCTGGAACCCTGGCTGCTGGCATGTGCTGACGAATCAGCGAACATGCAGGCAGCTTCGTGCGAGGGCTGCGCCGCGTCAGTTGGAAAACGGCATTCGGCCCAGCCCCGATTGATGAGCACAGGAAAAGAAAAGCCCCGCATCGAGTACGGGGCTGTCAGGAGGGTGCGGTGGCGCTGGGTCAATCGGGCTTGTCGCCCAGGACATGCTGCTTCCACAGGTCGAATGCCCGCTCGGGCGGAAGCTCGGCGAGGATGACGATGGGCTGGGCCTGCCTGGTGCGCAGCGAAGCGAAGTACGCCTTGCGGTCGGCGATAGCCTTGAGCTTGATGCCTTTGATGAACAGCAGTTTGCCGTCCTTGATGAACAGCACCTTGTTGCCGATGTCGCGGTTGAAGGCGGCTCGCACCTTGCGCTCCGCGTGCATGGCATCGGCCAGTTCATCGACCAGGAAGTCGAGCGTCATGTCGATGTAATGAGGGTCTTCACCCTCCTGGCCTAGATCGAGCGGCGCAGGCGGCAAGCCCTTGGCAAAGGCTTCGGCCTGAGCCAGCAGCGTCGTCTTGCCGTTGAGCGCGCGGAGGAATGTCGAGCCGCCATGCCCGTCGTTGCGGGCCTCGGCGATGGGAGTGCCGTCGAACACGATGGTCGCGGTGAAGCACAGCGTTTCCTCGCTGGCGAAGTCGGCGACCTTGAGGTTCTTCAGCGTGATGCGGTCTTGCTTGGTGATGGTGTCCATGGGAAGTCCTGAAATCGACCGGGTGGCGACATGCCCCTGACGGGACGTGGCGACCATCCCGTGGGTTGGAGAAAGGAGGCATCGATGCCCCGGTGGGCAGCGTTCGCCGGTGAGATGCCGAAGCGAACTGGTGGGTGGCGTGGGCGGAACCCACGGCAGCCTTGACACCCTGGCTGCGGGCTGCTGCCGATACATCGGCAATGCAGGGGGAGAATGGCGCGGCCGGCAGGCTGCGTCGTCGATCAATCCGAAGCGGTCGAGTCCGTCTTGTGCAGGCACTGCACCAGCCGGTTGCCCAGCCAAGCCATGCACGGGACGGCCATGGAGTTGCCAATCGCCTTGTAGCGCGGAGCGTCTGCGGCAGGCTTGCCGCGATACGGGATCAGCGTGTAGTCGTCGGGCATGCCCTGCAGCCGCTCGCACTCCATGGGCATCAGCCGCCGCACCCGCCATTGCGACCAGTCCGCTGCACCGGATTCATTCCAGTCGTAGCGGAAATGTGCCTCGAAGTCGGGGGCCAGGACATGGGGCTTGTCTGCGCCGCCGCCGCTGGTACGCAACGCCGCCGCAACGCTTCCGCCCAGTTCGGCAGCAAGACCCTGCGTCCGTCCCCGCAGGGCAACGCAGGCCACCATCGGCACACCGTAGCCCGGCTTGCCGTTGGACAGGACGGTGCAAGACACCTGTCCATGGCCCGACTCGAAGCGCACTTCGCCGCGGTTGTTCTGCGCGAAGGCGATGGCGGGCACGACGCCTGCGTTCGCATGGCTGTTGCGATGCCCGCCGGCACGCAGCGTCGGCGTCAGGTCGATCGTGGCGTCCGCGCCGCTGCCCTGGGCGGTGAAGGCGATGATCGGCACGCCCTTTCCCGTACCGTCCTCGCTGCTGCCCTTGCCGTTGTTGGCGGTGTCGAGGGTGTGGGCGATGCTGCCGGCGATGGACTGCACCATGAACGTCTCGGTGCGGATGTCGTGCTTGGGACCCGCGGCCATCAGGCATGCCGCAACATCGACGGGGCCAATGCCGCCGCTGAATCCGAACGTCGTCGTGACCTTGCCGTAGGGCTGGTTCAGTCCAGCGAATCCTGCGTATCCGCCTGCTGCTGCAGCACCCGGTCCAGCAGCGCGGGCAGCTTCTTGCCACGGCGCGCGGCCCGCAGAAGAATCCCCGCGCAGGCCTGTGCGCTCAAAAAGTACTTCGGAGGGATCGAGGTCATCACCACCACATGCCACAAGAAACACGCGCTTGCGGCGTTGGGCGACACCGAAATATTGAGCGTCGAGCACGCGCCAGGCGATGCGGCGGCGGGGTCCAGACACACAACCAGCGTGCGCCCATTTTTCCCCTGGCGGCTGGAGCGCACGGCTTTCTCCGGCCAGTGCGCCCAGGAAATGCCCGAAGGCATTGCTGCGGTCGTTGAGGACGCCGGGGACGTTTTCCCAGACGAGCGTTGCCGGCGGGCGGCGGTCTTGGTGGCGGGTTTGGTCGATGGCATTTGCAAGCTCCACATAGGCAAGGGTCAAGGCGCCGCGCGGGTCGTTCAACCCCTGGCGCGCGCCGGCAACGCTGAACGACTGGCACGGCGTGCCGCCGACCAGGATGTCGGGCGCCGGCACGGTGCCGGCGCGCACCTGACGGGCGATCGCGGTCATGTCGCCCAGGTTGGGCACATGGGGGTAACGGTGGGCGAGCACGGCGCTCGGGAACGGCTCGATCTCGGCGAACCACGCGGCTTTGAGGCCGAGGGGTTGCCATGCGAGGCTCACGGCCTCGATGCCGCTGCACACGCTGCCGTACAGCAGTGGCGCGGCCTGGGGCGCACCGCGAAGGGTGCAAGGTTGCGGGTTCATGTCGGGTCTCCTGTTCGTGTGGCCCGGGGCGGGCCGGGACGTTGATAGGCAGGAGAAAGGCGCCGAAGGCCCTGCGGCCTTCGGCTCGGGAGGACAGAACCACCCGTGGGCTGGTGCAGGCCCGGTCGTCGCTAGAACCGTCTGCTCATCAGCAATCACACCCGGCGCATGTCGTGGTTCGCGCCGGCATCGTCTGGCGCACATCCGCGCACAAAGGGAGCCCGTTTTTGCGCCGGCGGGCACCGGCACCGAATACCGCTGACCACGAAGGGTCTCCGGGTGGCTCGCGCAGCTTGGCAAGCCACCGGGGGACCCTTCGCAGAGGCGGGAGAAATGCAGATCAGCAGAACGCGCAGGAGGCGGTTCGCGGAGAAGCTACCTTCAGGTCCCGCGGCCGGGGATGACCAAGCGGGACGCGCACACGGACAAGAAGGCGTTGCGCGCTGGGCGTCCCGCAGGGCGTGCGGAACACAGGCCGCGCCGCCGATGGCGGGCACGGTTCACGGGGAACGGGGTCGGTCAGGAGCCTTTGCGGCCGCTGCGGCGCGGGCGCGAGGCACCACGCTTGGACGTGCCGGATTCGACCGGCAGCGTGCCTTTGCAGTCGGGGTAGCGACTGCACGACCAGAATGGGCCGCTCTTGCCGGTGCGCTGGCGCGTCGGTGCGCCGCACTGTGGGCAAGGCGGTCCGTGGGGAACCTTGATGGACAGGGACGTGCTGCCGTACTGCGCGATCAACTGTGAGATCCATGCAGCCTGCTTGCCGATGAATACGTCCAGCGTGAGCTGTCCAGCTTCGATCATGTCCAGCGCCTGTTCCCAGACGGCGGTTGTCCCTGGGTCGGCAATCGCTGTGGGCACCGCGTCGATCAGGGTGAAGGCCGCATCCGAGGCACGGATGGCGCGGCCCTTCTTCACGAGGTAGCCCCGCGTCAGCAGGCCACTGATGATGTTGGCCCGCGTCGCTTCGGTGCCGATGCCGACCGTATCCTTGAGCTTCTGTTTCAGGCGCGGGTCCGAGACCAGTTTGGCGACGCCCTTCATGGACTTGACCAACTCGCCCTGCGTATAGGGCCGAGGGGGCAGCGTCTTGAGCGCCTTCAGATCGACGTCGGCCACCTGACATGCCAGGCCCTCGCGCAGCGCGGGCAGTACCTGGCTGCGCGCCGCAGGGTCGCCATCCTCCTCGGATTGCGGTTCGGCCAGCACCAGGCGCCACCCCTTGACGACGACCTGCTTGCCGGTGGCCGCCAGCGTCTGCTGGCCGCAGGAGAGGTTCGCCACATTGCGGTCGAACTCGTGGTGAGGAAGGAATTGCGCCAGGTAATGCGCCCGGATCAGCCGATACACTGCCAGTTCCTTCTCACTCATGGTCGAGAGGTTCGCCGGTTCGAGCGTCGGGATGATGCCGTGGTGAGCAGACACCTTCGCGTCGTTCCAGGCGCGTGAGCGTTGAGTGCGGTTGAGCTGGTCCATGATCGGTCGCAGCAAGGGATCGGTCTTGACCAGGCTGTCGAGGACCGTTGGCACCTCGGCGAACATGCTTTCGGGCAGGTAGCCCGAATCGGAGCGCGGGTACGTCGTGGCCTTGTGCGTCTCGTATAGGGCCTGAGCAATGTCTAAGGTCTCCTGCACATCGAGCCCAAGCTGCCTGGAACACACCTCCTGCAAGGTCCCCAGGTCGAACGGCAGCGGCGGGCCTTCCCGCACGCGCTCGGTTTCGACCGCCACCACCTGGGCGCTGTCCGCGGCGCGGATCTGCTGCGCGGCGTGCTGCGCGATGGGCTGCTGCAGGCAGCGGCCGGCGTCGTCGGTGCATGCTTTCGGGGGAACCCACTGCGCGGCGAAAGTCTGGCCACCGGCGGACAGGGACACGTCGATGGCCCAGTACGGCACGGACACGAAGGCGGTGATCTCGCGGTCGCGGTCCACGACCAGTTTGAGCGTGGGGGTCTGGACGCGGCCTACCGACAGCACGCCGTCGTAGCCGGCCTGCCGTCCCAGCACCGTGAACAAGCGGCTGAGGTTCATGCCGACGAGCCAATCCGCCCGAGAGCGCGCCAGCGCCGAGTAGTACATCGGCAGCGTCTCGGCCGATGGCCGGAGCTTGCCGAGTGCCGCGCGGATGGACGCATCGTTGAGCGCCGACAACCACAGCCGTTCGATGGGACCGCGGTAGCCGCACAGGTCGATGATCTCGCGGGCGATCAACTCGCCCTCGCGGTCGGCATCTGTGGCGATGACAAGCTGGGTCGCCTTAGCCAGAAGCGCCTTGACGACTTTGAACTGCGTGGCGGTTTTAGGTTTGACCTCGACCCGCCAGTGCTGAGGAATGATGGGCAACTGCTCCAGCGACCAGCGCTTGAGCGCCGCGTCATAGACCTCGGGGGCTGCCGCTTCGACGAGATGGCCGATGCACCAGGTGACGGTGACGCCGGAACCGTTGAGGCAGCCTTCACCGCGCTGCGTGGCACCGAGAATTCGGCCAATGTCTTTGCCCTGGGAGGGCTTCTCGCACAAGAACAGCCGCATGTCCGTCCATCCCGATTCCCGTTGTTCATGGAGTTGCTGGAATCGAGGATGCCGAGCGCCACCTGGGGTAGCAGCAAACAAGCCGCATGCGCCGGCGACCGCTTTCACGCCGATGGAATGGCTCGGGCGGGGATGGCGCGTGGCCGCAGGTGTGCGGACCAGTAGCCGCGATTTGCGGGAGCGCGTGGAAGTCGATGGACGTTGATGGAGCTATCCCCAGGGGATAGCTTGCGGGGTGCATGGAGGGCGGCGAAGCACTACGGCGGCCGCCCTCCATGCCGGTTCACTTCCTGCGCTTCGCCTCCTTCGGCGCGGTCGATTCCTGGGCAGCCTGTGGCTTCGGTTCTGCCTCCTGCGGCTTCGGACTGAGGGCCACGGACTCGATGCGGTACGGCAGGATGCCGACGCTGCGCGCGTTGATCTGCCAGGTCTCGCGCGGCTGATCTTCGTTGTCCGTCCAAGGCTCGCGCTCCATGCGGCCGATGACCAGCACGCGCATACCTTTCTGGTACAGGTCCTTCCAGTGCTCGGCGTCGCGGTGCCAGATTTCCACCGGCGCCCAGAAGCCGCCGCGGTCCTCGAAGGTGCCATCCTTCTTGGGTACGGGGTTGTCGAAATAGACGTTCAGGCGCAGCAAGCGGCTGGGTTCGTCATTGCCGTTGGGGAATTCGCGGTACTCCGGTGGCGAGCCGATGTTGCCTTCGCCAGAAAAATGCGTGCTCATGGTGTGATCTCCGTGGTGGTTGAAATACCCGTGCCTCGTCGGCGCCGGGCGCGTGCTGGGATGCCCGGCGCAATCACCGATCGCGCATTGCGGCAGGAACGGACGTGAGCCGGTGCAGGTAGGCGTCGTCCGCCTCGGCGGCCTTGCTGGCGCATTCCTGCGCCTGCCTGCCCAAGGTGTGCAGCAGGCTGATCTGCATGTTCAACGTGATGCGCTGCAGCTCGATCGCGTGCAGGTCGGCCAGCAGGTTGACGGGTGTGCTGCTGCTGGCGATCAGCTCCCGCCACAGCGCCACGCCCATGGCCGACCTGTCGTGCCTGCGCCAGCGCAAGAAGACGGTTCCTGCGCCAGTGGTCTGTTGGGCCAGTTCGATGGGCAGAAGGTGGAAGGGGTGCCCGCATGCTTGCTCCAGCACCTGTCGCTGTGCCAGGGCAATCAACTCGTCGCGCATGGCGAAGCACTGGCTGGCCCAGGCCTCGAAGTCCCCTTTACCCTTAAAAGGCTTTAAAAGGCCTTTTAGAGAGGCCGCGTGTTCCAGCCGCATGAAGGCACCCTGTTGCAGGCCCCGGAAGTAGCGGGTCGGTTGGTTCAGATCGTTCATGCGGGCTCGTCCTCGCCGGCTGACGCTTCGGGCGGCTCTGCGGTGGCGGCTTCGTCGCTGGGCGGAGGCGCTGTGGCAGGACCGTCGCCGCGCTGTTGCAGGCCACGGCGCACGACGGGTGGCGCAAACTTCGAGCGGCGTGTCCCCTCCAGCACCTCCTGCGGCAGTTCGCCGTACTTCTCCAGCGCGACTCGCGCAGCGGCGTTCTTCGCCGCGAAATCGTCGCGGGTGCAGCCCGAGTAGCGATACTGCTGGGCCAGCGAGAACAGGCTGCGCAGCGCGTGCGCGCCCTCGTTGAGCCAGCGTTCCAAGGTGCTGCGGTCGATGAGCGCGGTGTGGTGGGCGAGGATCAGCTTGCGGGCGATGTCGTCGTAGTCGGCCAGGAGATAGACCGCGGCAAAGCCGAGCTGCGCGTTGACGAAGAGCGGGAGCTTGACCGGCTGCACGTTGAGGTTTTCGCCCAGGCTGAGCGCCGGTGGCACGCTCGCCAGCGCCTGGTCCACCTGCTCGCGCAGCGATTGCAGCGTGACCTTGGTTTGGTCGAGCTTGTCCTCGATGCGCAGCATCCACCAGTCCGAGTACGGGTCGTCCTGCTCCGAGCCCCGCCGCATCTTGTTCATCTGGGCGATGTAGCCGTTCAGGCCGACGATGCCCGGTCGCCCCTCGGCGGCGGCGCGGCCGTGCCAGATGCGGGAAGCGTGATGGGTGTGCAGGGTCAGCGACATCGCGCTGCGCAGGGAGCCGAGATTCAGTTGCAGAGGTTCATTGGTTGCCATGGTGTCCGCTCGTTGTTGGAAAAGGAGCGGCCAGCTTCGGCAGGAAGCGGAAGGCAGTCAGTCAAGAATCCGAATCCCGGCGGGCCCCGGTTTAGGGCGCGGCGGTTGCATGCGGCGCGAGCTATCCCCAGGGGATAGCTCCATGGAGCGTCAACGAACGCTGCACGCCGGGATCAGGGTAGGCAACACCGATGCTGCGGCAGATGGTCGATCCCAGGCCTGCGACAACTTGGCGTTGTGCCCAGCAGCGGAACTATCCCCAGGGGATAGCTCTATTGGCGGCCATGGGCATCTACTTTCACCGACTTGCATGCCGGCTCACTTGCTGGCGAGCAGATTGCGTAGCCGCTCGATGTGCTGCTTGGCGACTTCCGGCGGCACTGGCTTACCCTGCGGCTGAGGTGGCGGTGCTGCTGGTGGCCGCTCGTTTGGCGGGACGGGTGCCGATGGCGCGTCTTTCTTGGCCCAGGCATTGAACTCGCCATGGATGGCGCGCTGGATGATGCCGAACAGATACCCCGCAGGATTGCGGATGCCATGACTGCTGCATCGTGCGGCCCAGTCGTCCAGCACGGCCTGTCTCAGCGCGGCATCGACCTGCTGCAATGCCACCCTGGCACCTGTCTGCTGCTCTGCCTTCAGTTCCGTGAAGCGCTTGGGCCATTGCAGATCGCCCAGCGCGCGCGCCTGCGCGGTAGTACGTACTTCATTAATACGACTACTACGTACTGTACGGGCCTGCTTCGGATTCCGAAGAGAGGCGTCTGGCGCGGGTTTCGCCCCTGCTTCGGATTCCGAAGACGGGTCGTCCGCATTCCGAAGAAGGCTCGATGCTCCTTCTTCGGAATCGTGGGCGGCATCCTCCTGTGGATAACTTTCGGCGGCCGTGATGCCTTGGCTGGCGAGGCGTTCGGCCAGGACCTGTAGCCGCGACGGCAGTGTGCGTCCGGAGAGCATCGGATCTTCCGCGATCTCCTTGAGGGTGTTCAGACCGACCATCTGGACAGCCTTGGCCGAATGGCCGAGGGACTGGCTGACCAGTGCCAGGTAGTCGGCGTCGAGCTGCATGGCCTCGAAGGGCGTCAGTGGTTCATCGTGCAGAACGTAGAGGTTGCCGAGGATGCGGCCGGTCTTGGGGTCACGCCGTCGCCGTACCAGGCTCAACCATCGGGTGAGGCGCAACAGCGTCAACGCTCGGGCCACGGTTTCATGCGAGGCCTGCCCGGCGCAGGGCATCGACGCCAGCCAGGGTCGAAGCTGCTCATACGTCGGGAAGGCTGTCATGCCGTCGTCGTTGAGCATCAGCCGGAACACCTGCCAGGCGTTGCGCTCCAGCGGCGTCAGGCGACGGTCGAGGAACAGCCGCCGCGGCACGGTCTCGTGCCGGTTGCCGCTGAAGAGGAAGGCATCGCCTGACGTGGCGGGCGTCGGCGTAGGCACGGGTGCTGGCGCACTGGGGCTGGGCTTGGGCGCGAGGTCTTTCAGGGCAGCATCGAACAGATCCGCGAGTGCGACGGGGCCACGGCGTGGTGCGGTGTCGTCCACGGCCATGGCTCAACCCAATCCCTGATCGACCCAGCTCTTGATCGAGGCCCAGACCACCGACAGAGGCAGCGACATGCCTTCGGCCAAGTCCATGGTAGCGTCGAGGATGGAGGTTTCGTCTTCGAGATCGACATTCCTGCTGCCGGTCACGGCCTTCCATTGCCGCCACAGCTCCGTGTCCTGTTTCTCGTCCAGCACGGGGTGGCGGCCCTTGCGCTTCGGCAGGCCGAGGATTTCGCGGCGAAGCGCCACCTCCTGGTGGGTCAGGCCATAGAACCGACTGACCATCTCGGTGCTCGCGCCCAGCCTGAGCATGCGATCGACCGTGGCGATTTCCTTCTCCACGTCCTGCGCCTGCTTGAGCAGTCGCCGGAGCACTTCGCGGTTGACCGTCACCGAGCACCAGGAGACGTTAGCGTTGGCGAGCACGCTGATCAGCGCGGGATGCTTGAGGGCGTCCAGTTCTTCCTCGCCAAACCCCATCAGTTTGCACCGGCGCAGTTGCCCATTGCGCAGGTCATAGAGGGCCTGGGCGATGACGGCCTGGTTGAGTGGGTGTGGTGCGGACATGCTGGCCTCCCTCGCTCACATTCCAACGCCTTCAGCGCCGGCTTCAAGGTCGAGCAGGCGCCGGGCCAGCCGCAGCAGCCGGAACAGCTTGACCAGCGAGGTATCGCTCAATCGCTGGGCCGCATCACCCTGGCCGTGCAGCAGCGCCGGCAGTTCGATGACGATTTGCCCGTCGTGCAGGCCGACGTCGGCGGGCCGCTGACCGGCCAGGCACGCTAACAGCGCGAGGACGGCACGGCCCAGCGGTGCCGAGCTTTGGGTGCGGGCCCGGCAGACGAAACCGATACCCTCTGCACGGTCATCAATGCACTCGTCCAGGTCTGCCTCGCCCGCGATTTCGCGGGCGAACTGTGCGATGTGGATGCGCAGGCGCTCGGCTGTGTCCACGCCGGGATCGATGTACCAGACATCGGAGATCGGATAGAGCCCGCCAGCCTGCACAGGGATGGACTGCAAGACACTCGCCGAGAAGTCGAGCGGCAGCGCATCACCCAACTGGTCGGCGACCATGCGCTGAATGGACTGGAGCCGTTCGGTCGTCGGTGCCGGCGAGACGATGTGCTCCCGAAGCAGATCGCCACCCACCGCAGGGTTGGCCGGACTTGCCTGGCTGGCATCCGTGTCGCTCTCGCGCGTCGAAGGCGTTGCCGCAGGTCGGCCTGCAGGCGGCGCTGCGGATGCAGCCCCTGCGATGGGTGGCGCAGTGTTGGCAGGTGGGCGCGCGATGGTTCCCGGCTCCGGCAACGCAGGCGGCGTCGATGGCGGCGTTGGGTCGCTGACCAAGGCGCGCTGCCGGCTCTCGGATTCGGTCATGTCCAGGGCGAGCACGTCGTAATCGACACCCAGCATCTCGGCCATCTGGCCGATCAGCTCGTCCTGTACACGCTGCGCGGAGAACTCGTCGGCCTGGACGTCGAATTGCGACAGCACTTCCTGGAAAAATTCGTCGAAGTCCTGAACCAGTGGGCGACCCTTGGCGTAGCGCTCCCACGCGAGCATGCAGGCTTTGCGCATGACCGACAGGCGTTCGACCTGATGGCGACCGAGACCGCCATAGAGCACGGTGGGGATCGCGGGCAGGAGATACTGCACCGCGTCGTTCATGCGGCTGATGTGCGACTGTTGTACCGGGAAGCCATCGGCGGCGAGGCGGCGGGCCAGCTCGGACTGGCTCAAGGTGGTGCCGCTTTCTTGCTCGTAGAACTCGCGCGCCTTCTCGACGCCGAGGGCGCGCTCGATGAACGTGAGGCCCCCGCGCAATTCGTTCTCGGCCAAGTGGCCGGTCAACATGACGACTTCGCCGCGGCTGGGCCACGGCCGGAACAGGCACGATACACGGAAAAACCGCTCGTCCTTGGTCTCTGACCATAGTTCGCGCAGGATCGCCAGCCGAGTATTTCCACCGTTGCGGATGATGTAGTGGGACTCACCTGGTCGGCGAGTGATGGCCGGCGCTGCGTCCAGACCGCGCTCGCGGATGGACGCCTTGATTTCCTCGTAGGCCGGGTTGCGTTTTTTCCTGGGATCGTGGTCGTAGGGGCGCAACTGATCTAGGGTCACGACCATGGGGGTGTCGGCGATCGGGTCGCTCAAGGTCGAGGCTGACGGGCCGCTGCGCTCGAACCCGGCCGCGAGCAGCTTGCCAGCCATCTGCTGGGAGGTGATCTCAGCCATGGCCGCCTCCCTGCGCTTGGTATCGGGCCTCGCGCTCGGCGCGGCGGATTTGCGCACGGGCATTCAGGGTCGCCCGGTGGTCGCTTGCCGTCGAGCTGGTGTAGATCGCGGCGCAGCCAGGCTTGGTGAACTTGAGGTGGCCGCCAGGCGTGCGTTTGACGTGCCAACCTTCGCCAACCGCGAACTCGATCAGGGCGCGAAGCCGCTTGTGGCCTCGGGCTAGCTCATGTGCGTTCGCCATGGGACCTCCCGGCATCAAGAGGGTGTGGCGGACGGCCGGACACCATGGCAAATCGGTGCCGCCATTGCGGAAATAGTTCGTCTGCGAGGCCGCGCATGGTGTCGAGCGCGGCGAGGGCGACTCTGCCCGGCGGCTGGCGGTATTCGACCCGATGCACTGGCAATCCGCGCGTAGCTGCACGCGGATACGCCTCGATGGCCGGCACGTCGGTGGCCAGCACGCGGATGCCGGCGTGGTCCTGGAAAAGATCGCGCAGGGCCTGCTGGATCAGCCGTGCATTGGCTGACACAGGGTGGACGCGATTGATGAGCAGATGCAGAGGTGGAGGCTCGATGCCCAGGTGCCGGTAGGGCGCAATGTCTTCGAGCAACTGCATGGTGCCGCGCCGCAGCTCGCGCGCCGCGAGAATTTCCGGGGTCACGGGCGACAGCGCGAGGTTGGAGGCGAGCACCGCCATCTCCAGCAGCACCGAGCGCGCACCTTGGGTGTCGATCAGCACCAGGTCATAGAGAGGCGCCAGGACCGGCAAGAGATGGCGCAACCGTAGGCGCCCATCCGGCGTGTGCAGCAGCAAAGTGTTCAGCTCGCCTCGGTGGTCGTTGGAGAGCACCAAGTCCAGGCCCTCGATGTTCGTGCGGGACACAAGCAGCCCGAGGTCGCGCTCGTTGAAGGCCAGCAACTCGTAGATGCCACCAGGTGCGCGGTGGCCTAGCTCGTAGTACGAGGACAAGGTGGGCTGCACGTCGAGGTCGAGCAGCAGTACACGCAGCCCCGCGTCCGCGGCAAGCCCGCCGAGGTTCGCGGCCGTGGTGGTCTTGCCGACGCCACCTTTGGTTGAAATGATGGATACGACCTGCATGGCGTTCTCCGTGTGAGGATGGGAAGTCCGCTGGAGAACGGGTCAGGCCCGGTTGTTGACGCGCTCGGCGATCCACTGATCGATCTCGATGGAGTCCCAACCGACCGCGCGCACGCCCAGGCGCAGCGCCTTCGGGAACAGGCCTTTGCGCATCAGGTTGTAGATGTGGGCGCGTTTGAAACCCGACTTGGTTTCGACTTCATCAAGCCGCAGGATGCGGCGCTCGCTTGCGGGCAGTGCAGGTGTTTGCGACATGGCGGTCACTCCTGAACGCTCAGTGGCGTTTGTTGGCGTGACCTCCATTCAATAGACATGGATGGGAAAAGACATTGCAAATGCAATCTCCGCGATTGCACATACAAGATGGAAAACCTCAGACTGTTGCGCTACGCAGCCGGCGTCTGGCCGTGGCGAACTTGCCGTTTAGCGTCCGCTCCGCGATCCCCATTGCGCCGCTGTGATGGGCGACCAACGCGCTGACCACCGCCTCCTGCGTCTTGAAGCTGGAGTACGGAACGCCGGAAGGCGACTGGCCGAGCATCAGGTCCAGCATGCTGCCGATGATGTTCAGGTAGGTGGCTTCGGCGCGATCACTGATCAGGCACTGTGCGCCAGCAGAGGGCGCCATCTGCTTGAGAAGCGCTCCGTGCTTTTCCTGCAGCTCATGCAGTTGGCGTTTGTACTGGTCCAAGGTGGACTTCAGGGCCAGGCGCTCGACTAGCATCGCCTGCCCAGTTTCCACCGAGATGAAGGGATGGGCGATGCGCTCGCTCCGGGAGAAAAGGAAGCACGGTCGTTGCTCGGGATAGTGCTGGCGCATCCAGCGCTTCAGATCGACGTGGCGCACCGTCAGATCAGGGGAGTCGATCAGCGCGGAATCGCGCGTCGTGATGCCGTTCCGTCCGAAGGGCAGTTCTCCATTGAGGATGCCGTCGAAGATGCGTTCGGTGCAAAGCCGCAGCTCGTCACAACGTGGACAGTCCAACGACTGCGGCAGGCGCCTTGGCGACGAAATCGAAGCCAGGATCACCTGCTCGTATCGCAGCAGCCCGGCCCAGCGGATGGACGCTTCGATCGGGCGATAGAACACCTTTGATGTTGGTGCATCATTCTTGTTCTCGTGCATGCTCCGTCTCCTTCCAGGAGAAGAACTACATGACCGACTCCTTTGTCGCCGACCTCATGGTCGGCCTGTCGCTTGTGTAGGAAGTGGGTCCCGAAGGCCGCTTCGTCATGTGGTTTGAATACTTCTCACCAGTTCGCGCAACTGGTAGTCGTCGTGTGTTCGATGTGCAAAAATCATCGATCAGAAGGTCGAGCATCGGGACGTAGGCTCGACAGCGACGCTCACGCTATCAGGGTCGTGAGAAGTTACGGTTTCTGCAAAACCGTCTAGGTATGACCTGATATGCCAGCGGTCTCAGGAAGCGTGAGGGGGCCGCAATCGTCCTCGAATGTCCAGTCGGACGCAGCAAACCGGCGCCTGTCATGCTTGCCCCGTCATCCTGATATATCGACAAAGAATCGTGTGCGGAAACGCGGTGGCCAGCATGCGCGTTCTTTCAAAGGAGCTTGACCAGAAGGTCGCCTGTGAGTTGTGGTGCAGGCGTTCCTAGGTGGCATCCGAGCTGTGCCATCACCAGAACCATCTGCCTGATCGTCTTCGCGGTGATGGATGCGGGGCAGACGACCGGGCGTGGATGATGAGTTCGAGGGAGTTGCCTACGACGATGTACCGATCGTGGGTCTGGTGTGCTGAGTGCAGCTCTTTGGACGTCTGTGGAACTCTTTGGACGAATTTGTTGCCGAGGACGAAAAACAAGGCTACAATTGAGGTCTTCGCTGGCCAGCCCAACGAAGAAAGTGATTGGGAAACAACGACTTACTGTCCTAGTACACGTCTCGTTTCCCGCTCCAAAATTTGGAAATGCTGCTTCGGCAGGATTTCAAACGAAGTTCCAAGGTCCCCTTCGTCTAGTGGCCTAGGACACCGCCCTTTCACGGCGGTAACAGGGGTTCGAGTCCC
>Ga0209699_100139_pt1 | contig 84558 bp, 84 predicted proteins | sample SynthPrep_1_END__FD_187204 | JGI IMG/M metagenome (GOLD analysis project Ga0209699, IMG submission 187204) | Synthetic microbial communities from Ohio, USA - SynthPrep_1_END_DS7_MetaG (SPAdes) (version 2) | ecosystem: Engineered > Bioreactor > Aerobic > Activated sludge | place: USA: Ohio...
GGCTTAGGGACGCTTCCCCGGCCACGGCGCCGGGGAAGCGTCCCTAAGCCCGCCCCGCCGCCACGTTCACGCTGATGGCGATGATGAAGACGTTGAAAAAAAAGGCGATGACGCTGTGCGTCAGCGCGGTGCGGCGCAGGCGCCGGTTGACGATCTGCACGTCCGACACCTGGAACGTCATGCCCAGCACCAGCGCGAAATAGGCGAAGTCCCAGTAATCCGGGTCTTCCGTGCCCGGAAAGTCCAGCCCCTTGTGCATGGCGTTGCGATGGCCGTAATAGCCATGCGCGTAGTGCAGCGCGAAGATCATGTTCATGTAGAGCCACGACAGGATGATGGTCGCGGCTGCGGCCAGCATGGCCAGCACGCTGCCCACGCCGCTCTCGCCCCGCAGCTCCACCCACAAGGCCATCATCACCATGCAGGACAGCGCCACGCTGCTCCACAGCACGCCGGTGCGCCCCACGTCCTGTTGCTGCGCATGCTGGCGCATGGCCGCCGCGCTGGTGCGGCCAAACACCCGCGCCGTCATCAGCAGGAATACCAGCGCCCCCGCATCGAATCCCAGCAACAGCGCCAGCACCCACGGCACGCCCAGGGCGTACAGCCCGCCCGCCATGACCAGCAGCAGCGCGGCGCAGCCGACCAGGCGGCGATGCGCATGGAAGAACGGCAAGGCTGCGCTGGACGAGGCATCGTCCTCGGGCTCGAAATCCTTGAGCGGCGGCATGCGGCGCTCCATTTAGTGTCAGCAGGCCCTAACGCTAACCGATGCCGAGCAAACCGACCAGTGCGCCGCCGAACAGCAGCCATAGCGGATGGATGCGGGTGAAGCTGCCCAACAGCGCCACCACGGCGGTGATGACACCCAGCAGCCAGGTATGCACGGAGGCCTCGGTGATGAGCGCCGCGCTGGCCGCCACCAGCCCCACCGTCATGGGGAAGATGCCCGCCTGAATCACCCCGCGCCAGGGGCGGTCCTTGAACCGTTCCCACAGCCCCAGGGCGATCACGGTGATGATGGAAGAAGGGCCGAACTTGGCGATGGTGGTGACCACCATGCCCAGCCCGCCGGCCACGTGCCAGCCGACCAGCGTGACCACCATCAGGTTGGGCCCCGGGGCCGCCTGCCCCAGGGCGAACAGCGCGGAAAAGTCGGCCGCCGTCATCCAGCCATGCACGTCCACCACTTGTCGCTGCATCTCGGGCAGGATGGTGTTGCCGCCGCCGAATGCCAGCACGGACAGTTCGGAAAAGATCAGGGCCAGGGCGATCAGCGTGTGAATCATCGACGTTGCCTCCAGACCATCAGGATGCTCAGCGGCGTCAACACCGCCATGGTGGGCAGAAGCGGAATGCGCAGCACGGCGATGGCGATGAAGCAGGCCGTGGCCACCACGCCGGCCAGCCAGTCGCGGCGCTTGAGCACCGGCAGCCCGATCTTCACCGCCATCGAGATCAGCAGGCCCGCGGCGGCCGCGGCCAGCCCGGCGAACAGATGCTGGATATGCGGATCGTTCTGGAAACGGTCGTACACCATGCCCAGCAGCACCACGATCGCGGAAGGCGCCAGGATCAGGCCCATCAGCGCCGCGAAGGCGCCGCGTGGGCCGCGGAATTTCATGCCCAGGGCCACCGACAGGTTGATGATGTTGCCGCCGGGCAGGAACTGGCACAGGCCCAGCAGGTCGGTGAACTCGGCGCCGCTGAGCCAGCGGTGCTTTTCGACGACCATGCGGCGCGCCAGCGGCAAGGCGCCGCCAAACGCCGTCAGGCCGAGCATCAGGAAGCCGTAGAACAATTGCCCGCAAGTGGGCGGGGGCCGCAGATCGGCCTCGGAGAGGGAAGGTGCTGCGTTCATCATTTTCATGCCGGCGCCGCCGAAGAGGCGCGGGGTGGAACCAGGGGAAAGACAACGAGATTGCAGCCTACTCTTCGCCCTGGATAATGTCTAATATATGACTATCTATATATTCATATCGGTTGAATATGGCATCCGTAGACTTGAGGCTGTTGCGCTACTTCCTGGCCGTGGCCGAGGAATCCCATCTGACCAAGGCTGCGGCGCGGCTGGGCATACGCCAGCCGCCGCTCAGCCAGCAGATCCGCGTGCTGGAACAGGAACTGGGCGTGACGCTGTTCCACCGCCTGCCGCGCGGCATGGAGCTGACCGAAAGCGGCCGCGCGTTGCTGGATGACGCGCGCAACATCGTGGCCCTGGTGGACCAGGCCGTGGAAGGCGTGCGGCGCGTCTCGCTGGGCGAGGCCGGACGCCTGACCGTCGGCTTCACCGGATCCGCCGCCTTCCATCCCTTCGTGCCGTCCGTCATCCGACGTTTCCGCGAAGCCGCGCCCAACGTGCGGCTGGTGCTGGAGGAAAGCAGCACAGGCGAACTGATGGAGGCCGTCGGCGCGGGCCGCGTGGACGTGGCCTTCATCCGCGGTCCCTATGGGCTGGGGCCTGGCGTGGTGGTGGAGACCGTGCTGGAAGAGCCCATGCTGGCCGCGTTTCCCGCCGACCACCCGGCCGTCAAGGGCCGGGCGCGCAAGCGCATCGCACTGTCCGAACTGGCCGACGAATCCCTGATCCTCTACCGCCGCCACAGCGGCCCTGGCCTGTACGACGCCATCATTGCCGCCTGCGGCGCGGCCGGCTTCAGCCCCCGTGTGGCCCAGGAGGCGCCGCGCATGCTGTCCACCCTGAGCCTGGTGGCCGCCGGCCTGGGCGTGTCGCTGGTGCCCGCCTCGCTGCGCCGCGTGAACATCGAGGGCGTGGTCTACGTCAACCTGGCCCGGCCCGCGGAACTGCGCGCGCCGCTGAACCTGATCTGGCGCGACGAACCCCTGTCCGGCGCCACCCGCAAGCTGATCGACGAAGCACGGCGGCAACGGGAGGAATCCCTGCCCTGAGCGCGCGGCGCTACACTGCCCGGCACCCGCACTCCGCATTGCAGCCATGTTTCCAGATTCACCCATAGGCATTTACGACTCCGGCGTCGGCGGACTGAGCGTGCTGCGCGCCATCCGCGACGCCCTGCCCCACGAATCCCTGTTGTACGTGGCCGACTCGGCCCACGTGCCCTATGGCGAAAAAACGCAGGACTACGTCGAGCAGCGCGCTGCCACGATCGCCGACTACTTCGTGTCGCGCCAGGCCAAGGCCATGGTGGTGGCCTGCAATACCGCCACCGCGGCCGCCATCGCCCAGCTGCGCCTGCGCCATCCTCAATTGATCATCATCGGCGTGGAACCGGCCATCAAGCCTGCCGCGCACCTGACCAGCAGCGGCGTGATCGGCGTGTTCGCCACCACCGGCACCCTGGCCAGCCCCAAATTTGCCGCCCTGGTCCAGCGCGAAGCCCCCGAGGTCCGCATCCTGTTCAAGCCCTGCCCCGAGTGGGTCCGGCTGGTGGAGCAAGGCGTGCTCAGCGGCCCCGAGGCCGAGGCCGCCGTGCGCGCTCCCGTGGCTGAGCTGCGCGCGGCCGGCGCCGACGTGCTGGTGCTGGGCTGCACCCACTTTCCCTTCCTGCGCGACGCGATCCAGGCGGCTGCCGGCGCCGATGTGCCGCTGCTGGAAACGGGCGCGCCGGTGGCGCGCCGGCTGCGCCACCAGTTGCAGGAACGCGGCCTGTTGTGCGCCGACGGTCCGGGCGGGCTGCGCCTGGAGACCAGCGGCTCGGCCGAGGCGTTGAGCACTTTGGCCGCACGCCTGCTCGGGCAGGCGCCCGCCGCGCACACGCTGGAGCCGCACTGGCGCTGATTGCGCCCGGTTTGATCCCGCGCATGACGCGCCTGTCCGATTCGGCGAATAATTCGGATACAGTGGACTACAACGCCGCCCGCGGCGCGCACAAGGAGACGCTCATGAAACGCATCCTGATCCCCGTGGACGGCTCGCAGCCCGCCGTCCATGCGGTCCAAGCCCTGCTCGACGCCCGCAGCTACGATCCCGTCGAACGCGTGGAACTCGTGACGGTCCAGATCCCCCTGAAGGCGGGCAAGATCGGCCGCGGCCTGTCGCAAGCCGAAATCGACGCCTATCACGAGGAAGAAGGCCGCAACGCGCTGCAAGCCGCCAGCGAGCTGCTGACCCAGGCTGGCGTGCCCTTCCAGACCCGCATCGAGGTGGGCGCCGCCGCCGAGACCATCGTGCGCGTGGCCGACGAGTCCGGCGCCGACGAAATCTACATGGGGTCGCGCGGGCTGGGCTCGGTGTCGTCCTGGTTCCTGGGTTCGGTCGCGACCCGCGTCCTGCATCTGACGGAGTTGCCCGTCACCCTGGTCAAGTAACCGTCAAGGAGCATCCATGCTGAACATCCTGGTCCCTGTCGACGGCTCCGAGAACGCCAACCGCGCCGTCCTGTACGCCCGCCAGCTCGCCCAAGGCGCCGGCGCCGCGCGTATCCATCTGCTCAACATCCAGACGCCCGTGCAAGGCCGCGCGGGCCTGTCGCGCCTGATCACGCAGGACATGATCGACGAGTTCTACCTGCGCGAAGGCCAGGAGGCCACGGACGAGGCGCGCAAGCTGCTGGATGTGACCGGCGCCGACTACATCAGCCATGTCGAATTCGGCCACGTGGCGACGGAAATCGCCGGCTACGCCCAAGACCATGGCTGCGCCCGCATCGTCATGGGCACGCGCGGCAACGGCTCGCTGACGAACATCCTGATCGGCTCGGTCGCCAATCAGGTGCTGCAACTGGCCGAAGCGCCGGTCACGCTGGTGAAGTAGACGCCGGCCGCGTCAGGCGGCCGGCAGCCATAAGGACACTCTCAAGCCGCCCAACGGCGAACGCTGCGCGCGCACGTCGCCGCCATAGGTGCCGGCCAGGTCGCGCACGATATCCAGCCCCAGGCCCGATCCCGGGCGCTGTTCGTCCATGCGCACGCCGCGCAGGAAAATGCGCTCGCGCTCGTGGTCTTCGATGCCTGGACCGTCGTCATCGACCTGGAGCAACAGACGCGCGGGCCCGATCCGTTCGGCCGTGATCAGCACTCGGCCACTGGCCCATTTGCAGGCATTGTCCAGCAGATTTCCCAACATCTCCTGGAGGTCCTGCTGTTCGCCCCGGAACATCAGGTCCGGCGGAAAATCCGCTGTTTCAATACGCAAGTCCCGCCGCGCGTACAAGCGCCGCATCACGCGCAGCAGACCCTCCGCCGTATCCCGCAGCGGGGTACGGCCGTCCGCCGCCCCGGACGCGGCGGCAGCCCGGGCGCGCGCCAGATGATGGTCGATCTGGCGGTTTGCGAGACCGACTTGTTCCCGCACCAGGGCCGCCAGCGCGTTATCGTCGCGCGCAGCGCCGTTGGCCAGGATCGTCAGCGGCGTTTTGACGGCGTGCGCCAGATTGCCCGCCTGCGTCCGCGCGCGCTGCACGATGCCGGCATTCATTTCCAGCACCTTGTTGAAATCATCGACCAGCGGCTGGATTTCGCTGGGAAAGCGGCCTTCTATCCGGCTGATGTCCCCGGCGTTCTGCGCGGCCAATTGGCGCCGCAGCCGGGCCAGAGGCTGCAAGCCTATCACCACCTGCACGATCGCCGCGATGGTCAGGCCCGCCGCCAGTGCGCCCAGCGCTATCGCCAGCATATGGTTGAAACGCCCTATGGGCTCCGCCAAAACCGCGCGGTCCGCGGCCACCAGCAGCCGCAACGGGGCAGCGTCCTCTTCAGCGGGCTTGAGGATGCGCGCCAACACCGCCACCTTACGCCCGGCAGGCCCGGCGACATCATGGAACCGGTCGCCCGCGCCCGTGTCCTGCAGAGGCAGGTCCAGCGTCTGGTCCCACAGAGACCGCGAACGCGCCACGCCGATGGCGGCCGGCCGCGAGCCATCGGCCAGCCGGTCGATCTGCCAGTACAGGCCGGACAAGGGCTGCTCCAGCCGCGGATCGCTCAGCGGTGGCGCGACCACGGGCCTGCCGTCCGGGCCGATGTTGACGGCAGCGGTCAATTGATTGAGATGCAGCGCCAATTCGGCCTGCAACTGCTGGGTGATGTGCTGGCGGAAGAGACTGGCCAGCCCCCAGCCCGCCAACGCCACCGACAGCAGGATCCACGCAAGCGTGCCGGCCAGCAAGCGCAGCCGCAGCGATCCCGCCAGGCTCGCCGCCGCCCGCTTCATGCGCGCGCCGCCAGGCGGTAGCCCAGCCCGCGCACCGTCTCGATGGTGTCCGGCGGCAGCTTCTTGCGCAGGCGGCCGATGAAGACTTCGATGGTGTTCGAGTCGCGGTCGAAATCCTGCGCGTAGATGTGCTCGGTCAGCTCGCTGCGCGACACGACTTCGCCTGCGCGCTGCATCAGCACCGACAGCACTTTGAACTCGTGGCTGGTCAAGGTCAGCGCACGCCCGTCCACGGTGACCCGGGCCTGACGCGTATCCAGCACCAGCGGGCCGCAGCGCCACTCGGCGCTGGCGTGCGTCGTGCTACGCCGCAACAGCGCACGCACACGCGCCAGCAGTTCTTCCATGTGGAAAGGCTTGGTCAGATAGTCGTCCGCGCCAGCGTCTATTCCCGCGACTTTCTCGTGCCAATTGTCTCGCGCGGTCAGGATCAGCACCGGCATGTTGCGTCCGGCGGCGCGCCACTTCTTCAGGACGGTCAGGCCGTCCAGGACGGGCAGGCCCAGGTCCAGCACCACGGCATCGAATGATTCGACGTCGCCAAGATAGTGCGCCGACTCGCCGTCGGCGGCGGCATCCACCGCGTAACCGGCGCCGCCAAGCGCCTCGGCGAGCTGAGCGGCCAGTGTGGGTTCGTCTTCCACCACGAGTATGCGCATCAGGGCCTGTCCTTGAATTTGATGTCGCGGCCCTTGACGCCCAGCAGGGCGCCGTCGCGCGCGTCGATCTTCAGCTTGAGTATGCCGCCGCCGGCTTGCAGCACACGGATCTCGTAGATGAATTCGTCGTCGTCTTCTTCGAACTCGACCTTGACCACCTGCCCCGGGAAATCGCGCTCGACGATGTCCAGCACCGCGCCCAGGGGCAGCACCTTGCCTGCCTGCAGGGCCTGGCGCGCGCGCTCGTGGTCGCTCTCGTCGGCCAGGCCCGCGCCTGGCCCCGCGGCCAAGGCCAGCGCAAGCGCGCAGGCGGACAATAGTATGCCGCCGCGCCTACGCCAGATCATGCTGAACTCCGTGATGCGGCAAGGCCGGGCCTCTCTGGAAATGGGGATGGATCCAGCGTCATTTATACCGCGCCACGGATGAACCTCACATGAACGGCGGCTTCAGAATAGGTTCATGCGCCAAACCGAATAATGGCGGCATGGTTGTGAAGACGGCCAGCCCTTTTGAAAACCCAAGGAGAGATTCATCATGACGCGCATTCAGCAAACCCTGGCAGCACTGGCAATCGGCACCTCGGCCCTGGTTGCAGGCGCACCAGCCTTCGCCCAGGCCGCCGCGCCCGCGGCGCCGGCCGCGACGACCGCCCCGGCCACGGCGCCCGCGCCGATGCTGACGATACGTCAGGTCTACGACAAGATGGAAGCGGCCGGCTACCGCAACATCTCCGAGATCGAGCGTTCCAGCAAGCATGGCTACGAAGTGAAGGCCTATGACCCGCAAGGCCAACGCGTCAAGCTGTACGTCGATCCGCAATCCGGCGCCGTCACGCGCAGCCGTTTCGACGATTGACCCCATGCGGGCTTGCGCCCGCCTGAGTATGATGGGACACACCGATAGGAGTCGCATCATGCACATGTTGCGTATGTGGGCCGCGGCCGGCTTTGCGTTGGCCGCCCTCAATGCCTGCGGCGAAATGGCCACCTTGCCGGTCGAAGCCGGCATGGGCCCATCGCCCCAGTTGCCCGCCCCCAATCCCACCGCCATCCCCACGGTGAAGACAGCCAAGGCCGTGGGCTGGCCCGCGGGCGCGCATCCGGTGGCCGCCAGCGGCCTGGCGGTGACGCCGTTCGCCGGCGGCCTGGACCATCCGCGCTGGCTGTACGTGCTGCCCAACGGCGACGTGCTGGTGGCCGAGACCAACGCGCCGCCCAAGCCCGAATCGGCCTCCGGCGGCTTCAAGGCCTGGGTCGCCGGCCTGGTGATGAAACGCGCCGGCGCCAGGGCCCCGAGCGCAAACCGCATCACCCTGCTGCGCGATGCCGACCACGACGGCGTCGCCGAAACGCGCAGCGTATTGCTCGACGGCCTGAACTCGCCCTTCGGCATGGCCTTGATCGGCAATCAGCTGTACGTCGCCAATGCCGATGCCGTGCTGCGCTTTCCCTACCAAACCGGACAAGAGCGGATCAGCGCCCCCGGCGTGAAGGTCACCGACCTGCCCGCGGGCCTGAACCATCACTGGACCAAGAACCTGCTGGCCAGCCCCGACGGCAGCAAGCTGTACGCGTCCGTGGGCTCCAACAGCAACGTCGGCGAAAACGGCATGGACATTGAAGAGGGCCGCGCCGCCATCTGGGAAATCGACGTGGCCAGCGGCAGCAAACGCCTGTACGCCACCGGGCTGCGCAACCCAGTGGGCATGGCCTGGGCGCCGGACGGCAAGACGCTGTGGACGGCCGTCAACGAGCGCGACGAACTGGGCAGCGACCTGGTGCCCGACTACATGACCTCGGTGCGGGACGGCGGCTTCTACGGCTGGCCCTACAGCTATTTCGGCCAGCACGTCGACGCCCGGGTCCAGCCGCCGCGCCCCGACCTGGTGGCGCGCGCCATCGTGCCCGATTACGCGCTGGGTCCGCACACCGCCTCGCTGGGGCTGGCCTGGTCGGGCGGATCACGCCTGCCCGCCCCCTACACGGACGGCATGTTCGTGGGCCAGCACGGATCCTGGAACCGCGATCCGCGCAGCGGCTACAAGGTCATCTTCGTGCCCTTCCGCGGCGGCAAGCCCGACGGCCCGGCGCGCGACGTGCTGACGGGCTTCCTCAATGAAAGCGGCGAAGCCCAGGGCCGTCCGGTAGGGGTGGCGATAGACCGCCAGGGCAACCTGCTGGCGGCCGACGACGTCGGCAATGTGGTGTGGCGAATCGCTCCCGCTTCTACAATGACCGCTCCCCAATGATTCAAGACCAGGAGTGAGCATGAGCACGGAAAAAGTGGCGATCGTCACCGCCGGCGGCAGCGGCATGGGCGCGGCGGCGGCGCGCAAACTGGCGGCCGACGGCTGGCGCGTGGCCATCCTGTCTTCCTCCGGCAAGGGCGCAGCCCTGGCGCAGGAACTGGGCGGCCTGGGCATCACGGGCTCCAACCGCTCGCCCGAGGACCTGGCGCGGCTGGTGGACGCCACACAGCAGAAATGGGGCAGGATCGATGCCGTGGTCAACAGCGCCGGCCACGGCCCCAAGGGGCCGCTGCTGGAGATCAGCGACGAAGACTGGCACCTGGGCATGGAGTACTACCTGCTGAACGTGGTGCGCATCGCGCGCCTGGTCGCGCCGGTGATGAAACAGCAGAAATCCGGCGCCATCGTCAATATTTCAACCTACGCCACCTTCGAACCCGAAGCGCTGTTCCCGACGTCGGGCGTGTTCCGCGCCGGGCTGGCCGCCTTCACCAAGGTGTTCGCGGACGAATACGCCGAGCACAATGTGCGGATGAACAATGTGCTGCCCGGCTTCATCGACAGCCTGCCCGAAAAGGAAGACCGCCGCACGCGCATTCCGATGGGCCGCTACGGCACCGCCGAAGAAGTTGCGGACCTGATCGCCTTCCTGGCGTCCGACGCGTCTTCCTACATCACCGGCCAGAACATCCGCATCGACGGCGGCATTACGCGCTCGGTCTGAATCTCATGCTTTTGGACTAGTCTCTCGTCCGAATGACGGTATTGAAGCCCGTGCCGGGCTTCAGTACCGTAGGTTTTCGCATTCGACGAGGTGCCGCGCATGTCCGCTACGCCGTCAGCGGCTGCGCCGCAGTCCGCCGATATTTCCCCCGCAAAACCGACCCCGGGCCAGGCCTCGCGTTTCCTGGCGCAGGCCACGTTCGGCCCCACGCCCGCCGACATCGACGCCGTGGTGCGCGAAGGCTACGCGGCCTGGCTGGACGCGCAGTTGGCCATGCCGCCATCGCAGACCCATTTCGACTGGCTGCTGCAGCAACGCAAGAACACCGAGGCGTTCAAAGGCAACGGCATCAACGCGCCCCTGGAATCCACGCTGTGGCGCAAGTTCATCTCTGCCCCGGACCAGGTGCGCACGCGGGTGGCGTTCGCGCTGTCGGAGATCTTCGTGGTGGGCGTGTCGTCCATCACCGCGTCCTGGCCGCTGTTCGGCGCCGCGGGCTTCATGGACCTGCTGGCCGAGCATGCCCTGGGCAACTACCAGCAGTTGCTGACGGCCGTGACCCGCAACCTGTCCATGGGCTGCATGCTGACCTACCGCGGCAACCGCAAGGAAGACCCCAAGACCGGCCGCCATCCCGACGAGAACTACGCCCGCGAGGTCATGCAGCTGTTCAGCATCGGCCTGCTGGAACTGGAACCGGACGGCGCCGTCAGGATGGTCCAGGGCGCGCCCGTGGAAACCTACACCAATGCCGACGTGCAGGGGCTGGCCAAGGTCTTCACCGGCTGGGACATCAACGGTCCGGAAACCGACGTGGAGTTCCACCGCCGTCCCATGGCCCTGAACAACACGCTGCACTCGCTGGCCGAGAAGCGCTTTCTGGGCGCGGTGGTGCCGGCGGGCACCGACGGCCACCTGTCGCTCAAGCGCGCCATGGAGGTGATCTGCGCCCATCCCAACGTAGGGCCCTTCATTGGCACCCAGCTGATCCAGCGGCTGGTCACCAGCAATCCCAGCCACGCCTATGTCGCGCGCGTGTCCGCCGCCTTCAATGACGACGGTAGCGGCGTGCGCGGCAACCTGAAGGCCGTGGTGCGCGCCGTCCTGCTGGACCCCGAGGCGCGCCAACCGGACCTGGCCGCGCCCGGCTGGGGCAAGGTACGCGAACCCATCGTGCGCTTCGCGGCCTGGGCGCGGGCGTTCGGCGCCGCCTCCAACAACGGCGCCTGGGCCATGCCGGACACCACTGACAACACGATCCGGCTGGCCCAGAGCCCGATGCGCTCGGCCAGCGTCTTCAATTTCTTCCGCCCGCGCTATGTGCCGCCGGTGACCGAACTGGCGCGCCAGCACCTGGTGGCGCCGGAGTTGCAGATCACCGATGAAACCAGCATCGCCGGCTACCTGAACTTCCTGGCCATCTATGTGGACCGGGGTTGGGAGGATCTGCAGACGCCCTACGCCGCCGAGATCGCGCTGGCGCAGGATCCGACCACGCTGGTGGCCCGGGTGGTGCTGCTGCTGGCGGGCGATGCCTATTCCGCCGAGACCGCCGGCAGCATCGCGCGCGCAGTGGCCACGATACCCGCGGGCCGGCCGCGCGACCGCGTGCGCGCCGCCATCATGCTGGTGGCCGCCAGCCCCGAATACCTGGTGCAGAAATGAAGACTTCCCGCCACGCCGCGCAAACCAGCCGCCGCGAATTCCTGCTGCGCGCCTGCGCGCTCGGCGCCTCCGGGGCCGCCGCGCCGCTGGCGCTGAACCTGGCGGCCCTGGGTGCGGCCGCGGCGCAATCGGCGCCGGCCTCCTCCTACAAGGCGCTGGTCTGCGTGTTTCTCTACGGCGGCAACGACCCCTACAACTCGCTGGTGCCCTACGACACGGCCGCCTACAAGGCCTATGCCCAGGCGCGCACCGACATAGCGCTTCCGCGCAACGCCCTGCAGGCCACCGCGCTGCGCGGCAAGGAGCCCGCCCCCGGCGGCGCCCAGTTCGCGCTGGCGCCGTCGCTGGCGCCGCTCAAGCCCTTGTACGAAAGCGGCGACATGGCGGTGCTGCTGAACATAGGCCCGCTGGTGGTGCCCACGTCCAAGCAGGAATACATAGGCGCGCGCGTGCCCCTGCCGCCCAAGCTGTTCTCGCACAACGACCAGCAATCGTATTGGCAGGCGCTGGCGCCGGAGGGCGCGGCATCGGGCTGGGCCGGAAGGCTGACGGACCTGTTCGCGGACGCCAACGCGCAGCGCACCTTCACGGGCATCACGGCGGGCGGCAGCAGCGTGCTGCTGGCCGGACGCAAGATCGCCGGATACCGCGTGGGCATCCATGGTTCGACGCAAATGGACCTGCTGACCCGCGACATGTATGGCTCCAGCGCCTGCACCGCCTTGCTGCGCCAGCTGATCACGCAGCCGCGCGAACACCTGATGGAGCGCGAAATGTCGCGCATCGCCGCGCAGTCCATCGACGCCGATGCGCGCCTGCGCGCGGCCCTCGCGGGCGTGGCCGTGCCAGGCGATTTCTCGACGCCCCTGGCCCAGCAGCTGAAGATCGTCGCCCGCATCATCGCGGCGCGGCAGGCGCTGGGCGCGCGCCGCCAGGTCTTCTTCGTATCGCAGAACGGCTATGACAACCACGCCGGTCTGAACGACACCCACCCCGCCCTGCTCAAGGAACTGGGCCAGGCCTTGGCCGCGTTCCAGCAGGCGCTGTCGGCAATCGGCGTGGCGGACCAGGTGACCACGTTCACCGCATCCGAATTCGGCCGTACCCTGGGCTCCAACGGCAACGGCTCCGACCACGGCTGGGGCTCGCACCACTTCGTGCTGGGCGGCGCCGTCAAGGGCGGCCGCTACTACGGCAGCCACCCGGAAATTGCCCTGGACGGCCCCGGTTTCGTCGACAACGGCCGCCTCTTGCCGACCCTGGCCGTGGACCAGCTCGGCGCGTCCCTGGGCGGCTGGTTCGGCGCCAGCCGCGACGATCTGGGCCTGGTGTTCCCGAACCTGCGGCGCTTCGACGCGCAGGCGCTGGATCTGCTGCCGCGCGCCTAGGGCCGCGCCGGCGGCGGCGGACTCACAGCTGCCGCGCCTGTTCGCGCAGCAGGTACTTCTGGATCTTGCCCGTGGCGGTCTTAGGCAGCGGGCCGAACACAAAGGTGCGCGGCACCTTGAAGCCCGCCAGGCGTCCCCGGCAGAAACCGGCCAGTTCGTCCGCGGTCGCGGCGCAGCCGTCCTTCAGCGTGACGAAGGCGCAAGGCGTCTCGCCCCACTTGGCATCCGGCCGCGCCACCACCGCCGCTTCCAGCACGGCGGGATGCGCGTACAAGGCATCCTCGACCTCGACCGTCGAGATGTTCTCGCCGCCGGAAATGACGATGTCCTTGGCGCGATCCTTGATCTGCATGTAACCGTCGGGGTGCACCACGCCCAGATCGCCGGTGTGGAACCAGCCTCCGGCGAAGGCCTCGGCCGTGGCCTGCGGGTTCTTCAGATAGCCCTTCATGAGCGTATTGCCGCGCATCATGATCTCGCCCACGGTGACGCCGTCCGGCGGCACGGGGTCCAGTGTGGCGGGATCCAGCACGCGGACCTGTTCCATCGTGTGCTTGCGCACGCCGATGCGGGCCTTCAGCGCAGCCTGTTCATCCAGCGGCAGATCGCTCCAGGCCTCATGCCAGGCGCAACTGATGGATGGGCCATAGCTCTCGGTCAGACCATACAGGTGCGTAACGTCTATGCCCAGCTCGTCCATCGCCGCGATGACGGCGGCCGGAGGCGGGGAACCGCCGGTAAGCACCTGCACCGGCCGGACGGCGCGCCGCTTGATCTCCGGCGGACTGTTGATGAGCATGCCCAGCACCACCGGCGCGGCGCAGAAATAATCGACCCCATGCGCCTGGATGGCGTCGAAGACGGCGCCGGCCTCGACCCGCCGCAGGCAGACATTGGTTCCCGCCAATAGCGCGATGGTCCAGGGAAAGCTCCAGCCATTGCAGTGGAACATCGGCAAGGTCCAGAGGTACACGGCATGCTGGCGCATATCGCAGGCCAAGGCGTTGCCCATCGCATTCAGATAGGCGCCGCGATGGTGGTACAGCACGCCCTTGGGGCTGCCGGTGGTGCCGGAGGTGTAGTTCAGGCACAGCGATTGCCATTCGTCCGCGGGCCAGGAAAACTCGGCCGCTGCATCGCCCGACGCCAGCAGCGTTTCGTAGTTCATTTCCCCGATCAGCTCGCCCGGCCCGCCGTATTCGGGATCGTCGATGTCCACCACCCGGATCCGCCTGCGGGTCTTGGCCAGCGCCTGCGCCATGACGGGCGCGTACTCGCGGTCCGTCAGCAGCACCGCCGCCGCGCCGTGCTCCAGGATGAAGGACAGCGTTTCCGCGTCCAGCCTGGTGTTCAGGGCATTGAGCACCGCGCCCGCCATGGCGACGCCGAAGTGGGCCTCGTACAACGCCGGGATGTTGGGCGCCATCACGGCCACCGTATCGCCGGGCCGCACGCCCAGGCGCGCCAGCCCGCTGGCCAGCCGGCGGCAGCGCGCATAGGTCTCGCGCCAGCTCTGGCGCAGCGCGCCGTGGACGACGGCGGTGCGCTGCGGATAGACCTTCGCCGCGCGCTCGATGAACGTCAGCGGCGAAAGCGCCAGATGGTTGGCGCTGTTGCGTTCGATATCCTGCACATGATGGTCGGGGGTGTCGGCGGGCATCGGAGTCTCACAGAAGCGAAACGCTCACCGCGCCCTTCAGGCGCCGGCCAGCGGGGACAGGCCGCGCAGCGTCGCGCGCAGCAGGGAATCGCTCAGGTCCGCGTCCGCCTGCATCAAGCGCTGCAGCAGGCGGTCGGGACTGTCGCCGGAAGTTTGCAGATGCCAGCCATACAGGTGCAGTCCATTCAGCACATAGGCATCGTCCAGGCCTTCCAGAACGGCCTGCCGGCGCGGCGCGCGCGCCGACGGAGGCAAGGCGTTGTCGGCGCAATCCGCGACCAGGATGGAGGTGGGCCGGGAGAAATAATCCGCCACCCGCAAGCGGGCTTCTTCCAGCCGACGCAGGGCCGCGGCGTCCAGCGGCTCATCCGCCAGGCGCACCTTGAGCAGCAGGTTGCGCTGGTCGAGTTCGACGATGTGCAGGTCTTTCTCGACCCAATCCGCATGCACCGGCACGCTCTTGCGGCGGAAGACTTCCGCGGCCGCCAGCCCCGCGCCCAGGCCTTCGCCGGCAAGCAGCTGCTTGAAGAAGTCCCGCTCGGCCATGGCGCGATCCAGTTCCTGCAGCTCCAGGTCTAGCGCATGGCGCTCGCGCAGGCACTGCGCGCGGCGGGCATGCAATTGCTCGTCTGCCGGGCCGCGCTGCAGGTCCAGCCACCCCGCCAGGCGCACGCCGCTGCGCTGGCCCAGGCGCTCGATGCAGCGGCGCAACTCCCGCAGGAACAGCGCCGCGCCCGCCTCGTCCTGCGCCATATCCGAGGCCAGCGCCGGAAGCAGCAGCAGGCGGCCCGGCGGTTCGCTGGCGTAGCTCGCCAACGTCATGCCCTGGCCGTCCTCGAGGATGCCCGCCCCCGGCGCCGCGGCCAGCGTCGCGCAGGGCTGGAAACAGCGCGCGGCTTCGGTAAAGAGCGTGCGGAAAGGCTCGCCCGCCTGGCGCGGCAGCGCATCGCCGTCCATCGGCTGGCTGCGCACCGTTCGCGGCCAGAGCGGATCGGACCAGTCGTAGGGAAGAATGTCTTGCAGGGTATGCACGCCCACCGTGCGCGGCGCGGGCACCAGCACCACCAGCGTGCCGCCCGCGCCCAGCAGGCGCTTGAATTGCTCGCGCCAGTGGCGGCTGGTGGCCAGCAGCCATTCCGACGCGCCCACGCCCAGCACCGGCGGATCGGCGCGTTCGCAGGCGGCTTCCAGCACCGGGTATAGGCCGGCCGGATTCCATATGAGCACGTCCGCCCGGTCCAGCGAGGCGGGCTGATCAAAGGACAGAACGGCATCCAGGCTGTGGGGCGCAAGCGCCAGCGCAAGGTCGAGCGTAGAAATATTCATATCGCTAATCCGTACTTGACTTTCGAAATCAATATATCATAAAGTCTAGTTAACTAGACAAATATACAAATCCTATATACATATTCCGGAATCCAGCTGTCATGTCTACCCTTACGAACGTCCGCAGCGAGTCCCCCGTCTCCAGCAGCCCCGTGGCGCTGGACCGTGACTCCCCTCTGCCGCTCTATGTGCAGATCAAGCGGCGCGTGCTGATGATGATCCTGAACTGGCAGCAGGAAAGCGACCGCTTTCATACCGACCACGAGCTGAGCGAACAATTCGACGTCAGCCGCATGACGGTCCGCCAAGCCATCCAGGAACTGGTGGACGAGGGCTATCTGCGGCGGGTCCGCGGCTCCGGGACCTTCGTCTGCGCCCCCAAGATCGACGAGCAGTTCAGCCCGGCCATGGACTTCATCGACCAGTGGTCCGCGCACGGCCGCCCCCTGAGCCTGCGCGTGCTGCACTGTGCCCAGGAACCCGCCACCGCCGCGGTGGCGCGCCAGTTGGACGTGACGCCGGGCACGCCGGTCTGGAGCATCCTGCGCCTGCGCACGGTCCAGCTGGTACCGATTTCCATCGACTACCGCTACGTGCGCGTCGACCGCATCCCCCGCATCGACGCCACCCAGGTCGAGGCCGGCTCCCTGCTGGAGTTGATCGGCCACCAGGTCGAACTGGCCTACGGCAACCTCAAGATCGAGGGCGGCGCGGTGCAGGCCGAGCATGCCGACTACCTCAGTCTGCTGCCCGGAGATCCCATCCTGACACGGCACCTGGTGTATTTCGACACGCAGGACCAGCCGGTCATGTCCGGTTTTTCCCACTACCGCGCGGACCAGGTCCGGTACTCGGTGCGCGTGCCGCTGCAGAACGGCGCAGGCAAAACGGACCAGGTGTCGGACTCGCTCGAATTCCGCAACCCACCCGGCGCGACGGAGAACTAGACCGCCGACGTTTTCGCTGTTCGTGGAAGTTGCTGCACCCCTCAAATCCCGCATCAGGCACAGGAGTAGCACCATGACTTGCATAAAGACGTTTCTGGAATTCTCGCGGCGCGCGGCCATTGCGCTTCCGGCCGCCGCGCTGATGCTGGGCATGCACGCGGCCAGCGCGCAGGATGCGGTGCGGATAGGCTCCATCCTGTCCGTGACCGGTCCCGCCGCCTTTCTCGGCGAAGACATGAAGGCCGGCATGGAAATGGCGATCGACGACATCAACGCCGCCGGTGGCATCGGCGGCAAGAAGGTCGAATGGGTGTTCTACGACGCCGAAAGCCAGACCGCCAAGGCGATCAACGCCACCAAGCGGCTGCTGTCCCAGGACAAGGTGGACATCATCGTCGGCGGCGGCAACATGAGCGGCATCGCCATGGCCATGGTGCCGATGGTGGACAAGGCCGCCACGCCCTTCATTTCCACCGAGGGTTCGATGCAGATCGTGATGCCGGTGGCGGAACGCAAGTACGTGTTCAAGAGCACCGTGGACGACGACCAGGTGATCGACCGGGTGCTGGACTACTTCGACAAGAAGGGCATCAAGCGCGCCGCCCTGCTGGCCGACAACAGCGGCTTCGGCCAGAGCGCCGTCGAACAAATGAAGCGGCTGGCCGCCAAGCGCGGCATCGACATCACCTACGAATCCTTCAACCCCGCCGACACCGACCTGACGCCGCAACTCACCCGCATCAAGAACGCGTCGGTGCAGGCCATCATCTGCTGGACCGTCACCCCGGCCGGCGTGGTGTTCATCAAGCAGGCGCAGCAGCTGGGCCTGGACAAGCTGACGCTGGTGCATAGCTATGGCTTCGTCGACCAGCGCTACATGAAGCTGGCGGGCGACTCGGTCAAGGACCTGCTGCTGGTCAGCGTCAAGTTCCCGGTGGGCCAGGACCTGCCCGACGCCGATCCCATCAAGACCCGCATCATGGACCTCAGCAAGCGCTTCGAGGCCCGCTACAAGCGCAAGCCCAATCAGTTCGTGGCCCAGACCTACGACGCCATGATGCTGGCCCGCACCGCGCTGGAAAAGAGCGGCGGCGACAAGGAGAAGACCCGCGAACAGCTGGCCGCCATCACCGGTTACCAGGGCGTGGGCGGGGTCTTCAATTTCTCGCCCCAACGCCACTCCGGCCTGGCCAAGGACGACATCGTCATGCTGGGCTACCGGGACGGACAGTTCCGGCTGGCCGACTACAAGTAAGCAGTCCATCTCCGCAACCTCCACTCACGCGCGCCGCCGGCGCGGCAAACCTGGGAGTGCAGTCATGAACGTAGCAAGCGCCGAGCCGCGTACGATCCTCGACGATCCTGAAAGCATCTTTCCGCTGGATCTGGATACCCGGATCCCCAAGATCCGAGATCTCTACCACCTGGCAACGGTCAAGCAGTGGGACCCGCGCACCGACATCGACTGGCATCTTTTCGACGCCTCGCAGTACACGCCCGAGCAGCGCTACGCGGCCCGCCAGTACTGGAGCCGCCGCGCCTGGAGCGAGTACGGCGCCATCTCGGAAAGCCCGGCCTTGCAGATCCGCTTCTGCCACGACAAGTGCGAGCCCGACCTGCGCCTGTTCTTCACCATCCGCTCGCAGGAAGAAAGCCGCCACGCCGAAGCCTGCTACCGCATGGCCGAAGCGCTCGGCGGCTACATGGAGCAGCCGGCCCAGGCCGCCTACCAGGGCTCCGTCGCCACGCACGGCGTGCGCAAGATGGCGCTGGACCCCGAGGTGTCGGTCGAGGCAATCCTCGCCGCGCTGGTCTGCGCCGCCGAGGAAATCGCGTTCGACGTCTTCCGCCACCTGGTCGAAATCACCCGCGACCCCGTCGCCAAGCAGATCTGCGCCCGCATCATGCGCGACGAGGTGCGGCACTGCGCGTTCGGCTGGCGCTTCCTCGACCACCGCATTCCGCAGATGTCCGCCGCCGAAATCAAGGTGGTGGAAAACGCCGTGATCAACATGATGGAAAAGGTCGAGCTCAACGGCTATCACAGCGCATGGCTGGCGCCCGACAACCCGGCCTCGCGCGCCGAAATGGAAGTGGACCGGCTCACCTGGGAAGCCGGCCTGGGCTCCACGGTCGAGGAACTGGAAAAGCCCCTGTTCGTTGAAACAGTGCAGCGCGTGCGCCGCCAGATGGAGCCCTGGGGCGTGCGCCTGCCCCTGCTGCACCACCCGAAGATCGGCGAATTCTGAACCCGAGGACCCGCCATGAACGCAGCTACGACCAGAATTCCCGTTGAGCGCCGCTTCCCGCTGACGCTCAAGCAATCCATCACCTCGATCCGCGAACTGTACGAAACCGGCAAACAGCAGCGCTGGGCGCCTGAAACGGACATTCCCTGGGCCAGCCTGAACCTCGGCGCGCTCGATGCGCGGGTCCGCGACGCGGCCCGCCTGACCTGGAGCCGCCGCGCCTGGGTGGAATACGCGGGCCTGAGCGAAACGCCGGCGCTGCTGGTGCGCCTGTGCCTGGAGAGCGGCCGCGAGTCCGACCCCAAGTACTTCCTGACCGTGCGCAACACCGAGGAAGCCTGGCAGATCGAGTGCTTCCATCGCTACGCCACGCTGCTGGGCGGCTACCTGAACCGCCCGCCCAGCCCGCAGCAGGAAGCCATCTTCAACCAATGCCGGCATCGCCAGGTGCTGGATGCCGCCTGCAATGCCGACGCCTTTTTCACCACCCACGCCGCAGTGGAAGACGGACTGGAGCTGGAACTGTTCCGCGCGTACCTGGAAAACGCCAGGGAACCGGTGGCGCGCCGCATCCTGGAACAGTGCGTCCAGGCCAAGGAGCGCCACGCCACCTTCGGCTGGCTCTACGTCGCCGAACGCGCCGCCGCCTGGTCCGAGGCCGACCGCGCCGCCGTGGCCCAGGCCGTGTCAGGCTATCTGAACGACGTCGAACTGCGCGGCTATCACTGCCCCTGGCTGGCGGAACCCGACGGTCCCGAAAGCCGGGCCAACGCGCTGACGGCCGAGGCCGGCCTGGGCGCCGCGTCCGCCGACCGGGAGTACGAGGTCCTGTGGTCGTACCTGGAGACGGTGACGCGGCGCCTGGCCGAGTTCGGCGTCGAATTGCCGGGCATCGCGCTTACCACGCGCCGGCCCAACTGAGCCGGCGCCGGGGCCCTGCCATGGACATGTCCGCGCAAATCATCCAACTGCTGGTCGCCGGAATCACCACCGGCAGCATCTACGCCATCGTGGCGGTGGGGTTCAACGTCATCTTCAAGAGCACCGACGCCATCAACTTCGCCCAGGGCGAATGGGTCATGATGGGCGGCATGGTGGCGGCCGCCTGTTACGCGGTCGCCGAGCTGCCGCTATGGCTTTCCTGCCTGGCCGCGGTAGCCCTGGTGGCCCTGGCGGGCGGCGTGTCCGAACGCCTGGTGATCCATCCGCTGAAAAAGCCCGCGCCCCTGCTGGTGACGCTGCTCAGCATCGGCCTGGCCATCTGCACCAAGAGCCTGGTGATGCTGGGGCTGGGCAAGACCCCCATGGGCTATCCCGCGTTTTCGGGCGACACCCCGGTGCCGCTGGCCGGCGCGCAGATTCCGCCGCAAAGCTTCTGGGTGATGGGGGTGGCGCTGGTCTTCATGCTGGGCACGCATTTCTTCTTCGAACGCACACTGCTGGGCAAGACCCTGCGCGCCACCGCCATCGACCGCGACGCCGCCGCCCTGGTCGGCATCAACGTGCGGCGATCGGTGACGGTGGCCTTCGTGCTGGCGGCGCTGGCCGGCGGCATCGCGGGCGTGATCATCGCGCCGCTGACCTTCACTTCCTATGACCACGGCACCATGCTCGGCTTCAAAGGCTTCAGCGCGGCCATGCTGGGCGGCCTGGGCAGCCTGCAGGGCGCTTTGCTCGGCGGCGTGCTGCTGGGTGTGATCGAGGCGCTGGGAGGCGGCCTGATTTCCTCGCAATACAAGGACGCGCTGTCCTTCATCGTGCTGCTGATGGTGCTGTTCTACCGTCCCCAGGGCTTGCTGGGCAAAGCCGAAATCAACAAGGTCTGAAGGGGGTGACGATGAAATCCGAAATCCATCCGCCCGGGGACGGCGCGCGCCGCGACCTGCGCATCCTGCTGGCGCTGTGGGGCCTTTTCCTCCTGTTTCCGCTGGTGGCGCCGAACAGCTATGCCGTGGGCCTGGCGGTGACGTTCAGCATCAACCTGATGCTGATCGCCAGCCTCAACTTGCTGATGGGCTACTGCGGACAGATCTCCATGTGCCAGGCCGGCTTCTTCGGCCTGGGCGCCTACGTCAGCGGCGCCTTGTCGGCCAAGTACGGCATTCCCGCGCTCGTCAGCATTCCGGCCGCGCTGGCGGTCGCAAGCACGGCAGCGCTGTTGATCGCCCTGCCCGTGCTGCGGCTGCGGGGTCACTACCTGGCGATGGCAACGCTGGGATTCAACGCCATCCTGTCGGTGCTGTTCGTCGAACTGGTGGATTTTACCGGCGGCCCCAACGGCCTGTCGGGGGTCGAATCCATCACGGTCGCGGGCTATGCCTTCGATACCGACCGGCGCTTCTTCTACCTGGCCTGGGCCGCGGGCCTGCTGCTGATGTGGGGTTTCCTCAACCTGACCCGCTCGCGCATCGGCCGCGCCATGATCAGCGTGGCCGGCAGCGAGGTCGGCGCGGCCAGCCTGGGCATCAACACCTATGCGCTCAAGGTGGCGGTATTCGTGCTCTGCGCCGCGGTCGCGGCCCTGGCGGGCACGTTCTACGTCCACTTCAACCAGTTCGCGTCGCCCGAGACCTTCAGCTTCTCCGCATCGGTGCTGCTGCTGGTCATGGTTGCCGTCGGCGGCTGGGGCAAGTACTGGGGACCGCTGTTCGGCGCGTTGGTCTACACCGCGGTGCCGGAACTGCTGCGCGCCTTCCATGACGTCGAGCTGCTGCTGTTCGGGCTGGGCATGATCCTGGTCCTGATGTTCTTCCCCGGGGGACTGGCGGGACTGGCGCAGCGGCTGTGCCGGCGTTCAGCCCGTCTGCCGGCATCCCCGGTGGCGGCAACGAAGGGAAAGGTGCGCCATGGCTGATCACGATTTCCTGTCGGTGCGGGATCTGGGCATCAATTTCGGCGGGCTGGCCGCGCTTGCCGACCTGTCCTTCGACCTGAAGCAAGGCCAGATCAAGGGCCTTATCGGCCCCAACGGCGCGGGCAAGAGCACCTTGTTCAACATCGTCGCGGGGCTGCTGCAGCCGGGCAACGGCGACGTGCGCTTGCGCGGCCGCTCGGTGCAGGGCCTGCCGCCGCACCAGCGCGTCAGGCTGGGCATCGCCCGCACCTTCCAGAACCTGCAGATCTTCAAGGACCTGACGGTAATGGAAAACGTCATGGTCGGCTGCCATGCGCGCTTCGGTTCCGGCCTGTGGGCCTGCATGCTGCGCACGCCCCGCCAGCGCCGCGACGAGCGTCAGATGCGCGACATCGCGATGCAGCGGCTGGAACAGCTGCACCTGGCCCGCCACGCCGACGTGTTGGCCGCGGACCTGAGTTTCGGCCAGGCCAAGATCCTGGAAATCGCCCGCGCCCTGGCCGCCGACCCTGTGCTGCTGCTGCTGGACGAACCGGTCGCGGGCGTGCCGCATGCCGAAGTGGCGCAGGTGGCCCAGGTCATACGCGAAGTGAACGCCAGCGGGGTGACCGTGCTGCTGGTCGAGCACAACATGAGCTTCGTCATGCAGCTGTGCGACGACATCCTGGTCCTGAACTACGGCCGCAAGATCGCCGAAGGCCAGGCCGACGCGGTGCGCGTCGATCCCCTGGTCCTGAAGGCCTATCTCGGGGAGGACATGCCCGATGCTTGAGATCACCAATCTGTGCGCCTCGTATGGCGCTGGCGACGTGCTGCGCGAAGCCAGCCTGGAAATCCCGGCCGGGCAGATAGGTTGCCTGCTCGGCGCCAACGGCGCCGGCAAGACCACGGTCATGCGCAGCCTGAGCGGCCTGCTGCGGCCCCTGCGCGGCAGCGTGCGCTTCGAAGGAGAAGCGATAGAGGCGCTGCCCGCGGACCGCATCGTCGACCGCGGCATCGTCCTGGTGCCCGAAGGCCGGCGCGTGTTCGCGCCGCTGTCGGTCAGCGAAAACCTGGAGATGGGCGGCTACAAGCTGCTGAAGCAGCGCCGCCAGGCGGAGTTCCGCCGCAACCTCGAATTCGTCCTGGACCTGTTCCCGCGGCTGTCCGAGCGCGCCCGGCAGGCGGCGGGAACGCTGTCCGGCGGCGAACAGCAGATGGTCGCGATAGGCCGGGCGCTGATGAGCAGCCCGCGCCTGCTGATGCTGGATGAACCTTCCATGGGCTTGGCGCCCCTGGTCGTAAAGGATATTTTCCTGTCGCTGCGGCGGCTCAAGCAGGAAGGGCTGACGCTGTTCATCGCCGAACAGAACGCCAAGCTGACCTTGAGCGCCGCGGACTACGGTTACGTGCTGCAGGAAGGCCGAGTGGCGTATTCGGGCAGCGCCCAGGCGCTGCGCGACGATACACGGGTACAGGCTGCCTATCTGGGCGCCTGACAGGAGACAGGTGAAGCGATGATGTTTTCTTCCCAGGAGCAGGCGATCGATCCGGAGCAGGAAGCGCAGTACAACCTGCGCGCCCGGCATCCCGAACGCGAGGAAATCTACTTTACCTACGCGCGCCGCAGCGCGGACACGCGCAGCCGGCGCGAAGCGCGCCTGGACCTGCGCTTCGGCGAACGGCCCTCGAGCGTGTTGGACCTGTTCGTTCCCAGCCACGTGCCGGCGCCGCCGCTGCTGGTCTTCATCCACGGCGGCTATTGGCGCGCGCTGGACAAGCACGGCTTCTCCTTCATCGCCGACGAATACCTGGCGCGCGGCGTGGCCGTGGCGCTGCCCAACTACACGCTGGCGCCGCACGCGAGCGTCTCCGAGATCGTCGACGAGGCCTGCGCCGCCGTGTCCTGGCTGACCACGCAAGGCGAGCGCCACGGCTACGACGCCAGCCGCATCGTGCTGTCCGGCCACTCCGCCGGCGGGCACATGGCCGCCCGCGCGCTGTGCCGCGACCTGGTGCCCGCCCTGGCGGGCAGGATACGCGGCTATGTGGGGCTGAGCGGGCTGTTCGATCTGGAACCGCTGCTGCGCACTTCCATCAACCGCGATCTCCACATGAGCGCGGCCGAAGCCCGCCGCCTGGGGCTGTACCAGCAAGCCACGCTGTACGAAGTCCCCATGGTGTTCGCGGCCGGCGCCCTGGAAACCGAGGGTTTTCGCGGGCAAAGCCGGGATTTCTCGCAACATTGCGCCAGCCACGGCCACGCGGTCGAAAACCTGGTGGTGCCGCAGCGCAACCATTTCGACCTGCTGACCGATTTCGCCGGCGACGGCTATCCGCTGTTCAACAAGACGCTCGATCTGCTGCTGTCAGGCGCGGGCCGGGCCTGATCTTTCACGAGGAGTCCCCATGGCAGGCCAACCACTCAATCCCGCGGGCGTCTGCGCCCCGTTGGGCCCCTACAGCCAGGGCGTGCTGACCGAAGGCGCCGGGCGCTGGCTGCACATCGCCGGCCAGGTGGGAGTATCGTCCGAGGGCGTGCTCGCGTCAGGCTTCGAAGCCCAGGCCCATGCCGCCTGGCGCAACATCCAGGCCATGCTGGAGGCCGCGGGGATGCATGCCGGCGATCTGGTCAAGGTCGTGACCTACATCACGGACGAAAGCCAGCTGCCCCTGCTCGGTCCCGTCAGGCTGGCCTATCTGGGCGAGGCCCGCCCCGCCGCGACGCTGGTCGTGGTGCGGGCCCTGGCGCGGCCCGAGTGGCTGATCGAAGTGGAAGCGTCGGCGTACAAGCCTGCATGACCCCCGTGGCGGCATCGCCCGAAGGAGAGTGAGCATGTTCGAGGACCTACGCAACAAGCGGGCCCTGGTGACCGGCGCCTTCGGCGGACTGGGCGCGGAGTTCGCGCGCACTCTGTCCGCCGCGGGCGCGCACGTGGCCCTGGCCGGACGCAGGCTGCAGGCCGGCGAGCAGCTGGCCGCGGAACTGGCGGCCACGGACCGGCAGGCATGCGCCATCGCGCTGGACGTGACCCAGCCCCACAGCGTCGCCGGCCTGTTCGATGCCGCGTCAGAGCGCCTGGGCGGCGCCATCGACATCCTGGTCAACAACGCCGGCATTACCGCCGCCCGCCCGGCGCTGGAACACACCGAAGCGGATTGGATGGACGTGATCGACGTCAACCTCAACGGCACCTGGCGGGTGGCGCAGGCGGCCGGCCGCCATATGCAGGCGCATGGCGGCGGCAGCATCATCAACATCGCCTCCATCCTGGGGCTGCGGGTGGCCCAGCAGGTGCCCGCCTACGCCGCCTCCAAGGCCGCCCTGATCCAGCTGACGCAAGCCCTGGCGCTGGAATGGGCGCGCCACGGCATCCGCGTCAATGCGCTGGCGCCGGGCTACATCGAAACCGACCTTAACCGCGAATTCTTCGCCAGCGACGCGGGGCAGGCGCTGATCCGGCGCGTGCCGCAGCGCCGGCTCGGGCAGGCGCGGGAGCTGTCGGCTCCCCTGCTGCTGCTGGCTTCCGATGCCTCCTCGTTCATGACCGGATCGGTCCTGGTGGTGGACGGCGGGCATCTTGTTTCCACGCTTTGACTCCGGGACGCAACATGGACTTCAGCCTCACACCAGAAATCGAAAGCTACCGCCTGCGCATCAAGGCCTTTGTCGAGACGCATATCCTGCCGGTGGAGGCGGACCCGTCCTCCTACGACGAACACGAGAACATCCGCGAGGAAGTCTTGCAGCCGCTGCGCCGCCGCGCGCAAGAAGCCGGGCTGTGGGCCCTGCAGATGCCGCGCGAACGCGGCGGCCAGGGCCTGTCGCGCGTCGGCATGGCGGCCTGCTACGAAGAAATGAACGTGTCGATCTTCGGACCCGTGGTGTTCAATAGCGCGGCGCCCGACGACGGCAACATGATGGTGCTGGAGAAGGTCGCCACCGAGGCGCAGAAGGCGCGTTGGCTGCAACCCATCGTGGACGGCAAGGTGCGATCCTCGTTCGCCATGACCGAGCCGCATCCGGGCAGCGGCTCCGACCCATCGATGATGCGCACCACCGCCACCCTGCAAGACGGCAAATGGCGGGTGCATGGCAAGAAGTGGTTCATCACCGGCGCGGGCGTGGCGCAGCATTTCATCCTGATGGCCAAGACTTCGGATGATCCGCGCAAGGGCCTGACGGCCTTTCTCTTCGACGCGGACCAGCCCGGCTGGCGCATCGAACGGCGCATCCCCATCATGGGCCCGGAGGAACACGGCGGCCATTGCGAACTGGTGTTCGACGGACTGGAGATCCCCGACGAGAACCGCCTGCTCGGCGTGGGCGACGGCCTGAAGGTCACGCAGATCCGCCTGGGCCCCGCGCGGCTGACGCATTGCATGCGCTGGCTGGGGCTGGCCCGCCGGTCCCTGGCGATCGCGCGCGACTACGTGGCGACCCGGCAGAGCTTCGGCACCGCGCTGGCCGAGCGCGAAGGCGTGCAATGGATGCTGGGCGAATGCGCCATGGCGATCGAGGTCGGCCGCCTGCTGACGATGCGCGCCGCCGTCGCCCTGGACCAGGGCAGCTACGCGCGCAAGGAAGTCTCGATGGCGAAGATCGTCGTCTCCGAAACGCTGCACAAGGCGGTCGACACCGCCATCCAGCTGACCGGCGCGCGCGGCTATTCCCGCGATACCGCCCTGGCCTGGATTTACCGTTACGCGCGCCAGGCCCGGCTGGTCGATGGCGCCTCGGAAGTGCACAAGATGGTGCTGGCGCGATTCCTGATGGACGAAGGCGACGACTTCTGGCATTGGCAGGCGCAGGAACCAAGCGGGGCGCAATCGTGACGGGCGCGTCGGAAGATGGGATCGCCGGCCACGACGCGCTGGCCGCCTATCTGGTGCGCGCGGGGTACGCCGGGCGGACGGAGGAAGTGGCGCTGCGCCGTCTGGCAGGCGGCCAGTCGAATCCGACCTACGTCGTGACGACTGCCCGCGGCCAGTACGTGCTGCGCAAGCAGCCCGCCGGCAAGCTGTTGCCTTCGGCGCACGCCATCGACCGGGAGTTCCAGGTCATGCGGGCGCTGGAGCGCAGCGAGGTGCCCGTGCCGCGCATGCTGGACTATTGCGCCGACGACAGCCTGCTCGGCACGCCCTTTTACCTGATGGACTACGTGCAGGGCCGCAGCTTCGTCGACCCGGCACTGCCGGGCCTGGCGCCGGCCGAGCGCGGCGCCATCTACGCGGAAACCAGCCGCGTCCTTGCCGCCCTGCATGAGCTGGACTACGTGGCCCTGGGTCTGGAAAACTACGGCCGTCCCGGCAATTACTACGCGCGCCAGATCTCGCGCTGGACGCGGCAATACCGCGAAAGCCGGCCGGCCGCCGACCTGCCCGCCATGGAATCGCTGATCGACTGGCTGCCCCGCAACATTCCCGCCAGCGACGAAACCCGCCTGGTGCATGGCGATTTCCGGCTGGACAACCTGATCTTCCACCCCACCGAGCCCCGCGCCCTGGCCCTGCTGGACTGGGAGCTTTCCACGCTGGGACACCCGCTGGCGGACCTGGCGTATTACTGCATGTGCTGGCGCGTATCGCCGCAGCTGTGGCGCGGCGTGGCCGGATCCGATCTCGGCGCGCTGGGCATCCCCACCGAGGACGAGGCCGTGGCGGCGTATTGCCGGGCGCGCGGGCTGGCCGGCGTGTCCGATTGGGGCTTCTACCTGGCCTACAGTTTCTTCCGCATGGCCGCCATCCTGCAGGGCGTTGCCGCACGCGCCTCGAGCGGCAACGCCGCCGCCGACGACGCACTATCCATGGGCGCCAAGGTGGAACCGCTGGCCGAGCTGGGCTGGGAGTGCGCCCGCAACGGCGGCGCGGCTTGAACGGCGGACGCCGGCGGCGGGCTGGCGTCCGGAGCGCAACCGCTCTATAACCTGATAATCGGGCCGGCGCGGTAGCCGGACGCCCCCCCTACTTCTCCCGTTTCCATGAACCAGACCTGCTCCCTGGCGTTGCAACCCGCCACCGAAGACGACCTGCCCTTCCTGCTCACCCTGCGCAAGACCACCATGCAGGAACACCTGCAGCGCGCGGGCGCGCCGCTGGATGACGACCACCATCTGGCCCGCATCCGCTACCGCTTCGAGGATGCCCGCATCGTCTGGCTGGACGGCCGGCCCGCCGGCCTGTTCAAGCATGGCCGGGACCCGGCCGGCTGGCGCATCGTGCAGATTCAGATCGACCCCGCCTTCCAGGGCCGCGGGCTGGGCCGCCGCTTGCTGGAAGGCGTGCTGGACGAAGCCGACGCCGAAGGCGTCCCCGTCACCCTGAGCGTGCTCAAGGGCAGCCCCGCCCGGCGCCTCTATGAAGCGCTGGGCTTCATCCCCGTGGAGGAGACCGACCTGGAATATGAAATGCGTCATGAACCCGGCGCGGTCCGGCCGGCCGGCTGACCCTTTGCAACTTCTTTCAATCCGGCTGGAATAAAGCCGGAACCGGCAGCGTCTGTAGGGGGCAGTCTCCCACTTTCCCTATCTACGTACGAGGCACACCATGCGTAAACACATCGCCGCAGCCCTGGCCATCTCCGCCGCCGCCCTGTTTTCGGCCGGCGCCCAGGCCCAGGCCGTCAAGGCCCAGGACGGCATGCTGGTCAACAGCGCCGGCATGACGCTTTACACCTTCGACAAGGATGCCGGCGGCAAGAGCGCCTGCAACGACCAATGCGCCAAGATCTGGCCGCCGGTCATGGCCAGCGCCGACGCCAAGCCCATGGGCGACCTGACCGTCATCACCCGCGACGACGGCAGCAAGCAATGGGCCAGCAAGGGCAAGCCGCTGTACACGTTCGCCAAGGACGCCAAGGCGGGCGACAAGACCGGCGACAATTTCAAGGAAATCTGGCACGTCGCCAAGCCCTGATACGGTGCCCGCCATCCAACGCAGCCATCCATGCGCGCCGAAGACGAAGCCCTGATCCTGGCCTGCATCCCCAGCCTGCGGCGTTATGCCCGCGGGCTGACGGGCGACCCCCACCGGGCCGACGACCTGGTCCAGGACACGCTGGAGCGCGCATGGAGCCGCTATTCGCGCTGGCAGCGGCGCGGCGAGCTGCGCGCCTGGATGTTCGGCATCATGCATAACCATTTCATCGACGGCGTGCGCGCCAGCAGCCGGCGGGCCGAACAGACCGCCCTGGGCGAACTGCCCGACGCTCCGGTGCGCGCCACGCAGACCGACCACCTGGAGGTGCGCGACCTGGACCGCTGCCTGCAAGCCCTGCCCGCCGAACAGCGGGAAGTGCTGTTGCTGATATGCGTGGAGGACCTGTCCTATCAGGAAACCGCCCGGATACTGGACGTGCCGATGGGCACGGTCATGTCGCGCCTGTCGCGCGCCCGCGAAAAGCTGGGCGCGCTGATGCAGGCGCGCGATACCGTCAGCAAGCTCCATCGCGTGAAATGACATGAACGAAAAACACCTCCATGCGGTGCCCGGCGCGGGCACCCCGATTACCGAAGCCGACCTGCATGCCTATGCGGACGGCCAGTTGCCGCCGGCGCGCCGCGCCGAGGTCGAGGCCTTCCTGGCCGCGCATCCGCAGGACCAGGCCCACGTCGACGAATGGCGCGAACAGCGGCGCCTGCTGCACGCCATGCTGGACCCGGTGCTGGACGAGCCGCTGCCGCTGCGCCTGCCCCTGGCGCGGCCCGCGAACCCCTGGCCCTGGCGGGCCCTGGCCGCCGGCGTGGCGATCGCCGCCGTCAGCGCCAGCGCCGCCTGGATCACGCGCGGCGCCATGGACGCCCGCCAGTTGCAGGCCGCGCTGGCGACCGCCGCGCCCGAGCGCATCGCGGGCGGCTATGCGCAGCGCGCCGCCATCGCCCACGCGGTCTACGCGCCCGACATGGGCCGGCCCGTGGAAGTCGGCGCCGACAACGAGAAAGGCCTGGTCACCTGGCTGACCAAGCGCATGGGCGCGACCATGCGCCCGCCGTCCCTGTCGCAGGCCGGCTATGAACTGGTGGGCGGCCGTCTGCTGCCCGGCGGCGCGGGGCCGGTGGCGCTCTTCATGTACGGCGCGGCCGACGGCCAGCGCCTGACGCTGTACGTCACCCGCGAGGCCGCCGGCGGGCAAACCGCCTTCCAGTTCACCCAGGAAGGTCCGGTGCGGGTGTTCTATTGGGTCGAAGGACAGTTCGGCTATGCGCTGTCCGGCGCAGTCAGCCGCGATGAGCTGCTGCGCGTCTCGCAGGAGGTCTACCAGCAGCTGCAGGGCTAATCCGGAGACGCAAGGCTCCGCCCGCCGGCGTGCTCGCGCGCCTGGTGCAGCATGTGCAGCGTGATCTTGCGCACCTCGGCGCGGCTCATGCCGATATGCGAGCGCAGCATGCGCGCGGCCTCGTCGGCGCGGCGCGCCAGCACCGCGCGCAGGATGGCGGCGTGCTCGTCGTAGGTGGCGTCCACGCGGAAATCCTTGGTGAAGTCCAGCCGCCGCACGATGCGTATCTTCTCGGTCACGTCGCGATGGATCTGCGCCAGCTCGGGATTGCCTGCGGCGGCCACCAGCGAACAATGAAAAGCCTCGTCCAGCTGCGCCACCAGCCGCCCGTCCAGGATGCGCTGGCGCGGCGGCGCCAGCCACACGTCCTTCAGCGCGCCCAGGATGCCGCCCTCGTCCATGTGCTCGCGCGCGCACAGCCGTTCCACCGCGGCCTGCTCCAGCACCACGCGCACGTCGTACAGCGCCTCGAAGCGTTCGAAGTCGAAAGGCCGCACCTGCCAGCCGCTGCGCGGACGGGGCAGCACATAGCCCTCGCGCTCCAGCCGCGCCAGTCCCAACCGCACCGGCGTGCGGCTGACGCCCAGCCGCGCCGCCACCTCGGCCTCGGTGAAGCGCTCGCCCGGCAGCACGCGGAAGTCGAACAGGTCGTCCTTCAGCCGCTGGTAGACCTGGTCGGCCAGCGAGCCGGCCAGGGCCGGCGCCTGGCGGATGGCCGGCGCGGCCTGCACGGATTCCAGGCGCATGGTCAGGCCACGGGGCAGGTCGCGTCTTCGGCCAGCACGATGAGCGGGTCGCCCGCGTTCACCGGTTTGCCGGGCACGCAGCGGATCGCGACCACGGTTCCCGAAGCGGGCGCGATGACGGACAGCTCCATCTTCATGGCCTCGACCACCACCAGCGTGTCGCCGGCCGATACGCTTTGGCCCACCTGCACCGGAATCTTCCAGATATTGCCGCACATGTCGGCGCTGACCAGGCTTTCGCCTTCCTTCAATGCCGGCCCGGCTTCGGGCTCGGGCGCGGCCGCGTCCTGATCCACCGCGGCATCCTCGCTTTTCCATAAGGCGACCTCGGCATCGAAGGCGCTCTTCTGGCGCGTCTGGAACGCGGCGATGCTGTCGGCCTCTTGCGCCAGGAAGCGCCGGTGCGCGGCAAAGTCGAACACCTCTTCCTCGATGCGGACCGTGGCCCGGCCTTCGCGGAAGTCCTCGCGTAGCAGGTCGAGTTCGGCCTCGGTCACCGGATAGAAGCGCACCTGATCGAAAAAGCGCAGCAGCCAGGGCTTGCCATCCTGGAACACCGGATTCTTCAGGAACTTGTTCCAGATCGGCAAGGTGCGTCCGACCAGTTGATAGCCGCCGGGCGAATCCATGCCGTAAATGCACATGTAAACGCCGCCTATGCCCACGGTGCCTTCGGCCGTGTAGGTGCGGGCGGGGTTGTACTTGGACGTCAACAGGCGGTGGCGCGGATCTATCGGCACCGCGCAGGGCGCGCCCAGATACACGTCGCCCAGGCCCATGATCAAGTAGCTGGCGTCGAACACGATGTCGCGGACCTGCTTGCGGCTGGCCAGGCCGTTGATGCGCTGGATGAAATCCACATTGTTCGGCAGCCATGGCGCGCTGGCGCGCACGGTTTCCTGGTAGCGCTGCACCGCGCCCAGCGTGGCCGAGTCCTCGAACGCCATGGGCAGATAGACCACGCGGGTAGGCACCTTGAGCGTGGCCACGTCGGCCAGGCCGGTCTCGATCCGCAGCAGACGCTCGATCAGCGCGCCTTGCAGGATGACGCGGCTGTCGTAGCGGATCTGCAGCGAACGCACGCCGGGCGACAGTTCCAGCACGCCGGCGATGGGCTCGGCGCTGAGCGCCTCCATCAGCAGATGGATGCGCATGCGCAGCGCCAGGTCCAGCACGTTGTCGCCATATTCCAGCAGCAGGTAGCCGTCGCCCGCCTGGCGGTAGGAAACCGAAGGGCGTGCGCCCTCGGCCGGCAGCGCCGCGATGATGGGTTCCGCCACGGCGGCCGGCGCCACAGTCCGCTCGGCCTGCGCGGGCGCCGACAGCTCGGCCACGCAGCGGTCCTGCGCCGCCTCCAGCGCCACCGCCTGCTGATAGTCGATGCGCACGAAGCGGATACGGTCACCCGGCTTGACCTGCCCTACCTTCCACAGTTCGGCGCGGGCGATGGTGACGGGGCAAACGAATCCGCCCAGGCTGGGACCGTCGCGCGTCAGGATCACGGGGCTGTCGCCGGTGAAGTTGATGCTGCCGATGGCGTATTCGCAATCGTGGATGTTGGACGGATGCAGGCCGGCCTCGCCGCCGTCCTCGCGCGCCCAGGCGGGCTTGGGGCCGATCAGGCGCACGCCCAGCCGGTTGGAGTTGTAGTGGACTTCCCAGTCTGCAGCGAAGAAGGCCGCGATGGCTTCGGGCTGGAAGAAATCCGGCGCGCCATGCGGGCCGTAGAGCACGCCGATCTCCCAGGTGTTGCCATAGGCCGGGATCAAGCTTGCGGGCGCTGCCTGGGGCTCGGACACAGGCTCGGCGGCATTACTGGCCAGCTCCGGGCGGATCCGTGGCAGCATGTCGCCCACGCGCAAGGTGCGGCCGGCATGGCCGCCAAACTGGCCCAGCGCGAAGGTCGAACGGCTGCCCAGATAGACCGGCACGTCCAGGCCGTTGCGCACCGCCAGATAGCTGCGGCAGCCCGACAGCGCGCGGCCGGTCGCCAGCACCTGGCCGGAACGCACGGCCAGCGGCGTCCACATGGGCACCGGTTCGCCGTCCAGGGTGGCGGCGCAGGCCGCGCCCGTCAGCGCCACGATGGCATCGCCGTGAAAGCGCAAGGTCGGGCCGACCAGCGTCGCCTCGATGCCGGCTGCGTCGGGCGCATTGCCGACGATGCGGTTGGCCATGCGGAAGGCGTAATCGTCCATCGGTCCCGAGGGCGGCACGCCGATGTCCCAGTAGCCCACCCGTCCCGGGTAGTCCTGCACGCTGGTGTAGGTGCCAGCGGCCAGCACCTCGATCGCCGCGGGCCGGTAGATGAAGGTCTCCAGGAAGCGCGTGGACAGCTCGCCGGTGCGAAAACGCGCGTCATCCACGATCTGCCGCAGATAGTCCAGGTTGGTGGCGATGCCGTGCAGGCGCGTGCCGGCCAGCGCGTGCGCCAGCTTGTCCAGCGCGGCCTCGCGCGTGTCGGCATGCACGATCAGCTTGGCCAGCATGGGGTCGTAGAACGCCGGCACCTCGGTGCCGGTCGCGACCCAGCCGTCCACCCGCAGGCCTTCGGGAAAGAACACATCGGTCAACACGCCCGGCGAAGGCTGGAACTGGCGCAGCGGGTCCTCGGCATACAGGCGCACCTCGATGGACGCGCCTTGCGGCGCGCGCGACATGGCGGCGTAATCCAGCGCTTCGCCCGCGGCCACGCGCAGCATGCACTCCACCAGGTCCAGGCCCGTGACGGCTTCCGTCACGGGATGCTCGACCTGCAAACGGGTATTGACCTCCAGGAAATAGAAGCTGTCTCGCGCCGGGTCGTAGATGAACTCCACGGTGCCGGCGGAACGGTAGTTGACCGACTCGCCCAGCCGCACGGCGGCGGCGTGCAGCGCCTGGCGCGTGGCGGCGGGCAAGCGCGGCGCAGGCGTCTCTTCGATGACCTTCTGGTTGCGGCGCTGCACCGAACAATCGCGCTCGCCCAGGGCCAGCACGCGGCCGGCGCCGTCGCCGAAAATCTGCACCTCGACGTGGCGCGCGTTATCGACGTAGCGCTCGATAAAGGCGCCGCCGTCGCTGAAGAAGTGCTCACCCATGCGCTGCACGCTATCGAAGGCCGCGGTCAGCTCGGCCTCGCTGTCGCAGCGCGAAAGGCCGATGCCGCCACCGCCCGCCGTGCTCTTGAGCATCACCGGATAGCCGATGCGCTCGGCCTGCGACAGCGCGGCGCCCAGGCTGTCCAGCAGGCCCGTGCCCGGCGTCATCGGCACGCCGGCCTCGGCCGCCAGTTCTCGGGAACGGTGCTTCAGGCCGAACTCGCGGATCTGCAAGGGCGTGGGGCCGACGAACGCAATGCCCGCGTCTTCGCAGGCCTGCGCGAACTCGGCGCTTTCGGACAGGAAGCCGTAGCCGGGGTAGATGGCCTGCGCGCCATGCGCGCGGGCGGCGGCCAGCAGCAGGTCCATGCGCAGATAGCTGTCGGCGGCTTTTTCGCCGCCCAGGGCCGCGGCCACGTCGGCTGCGCGCACGTGAGCGGCATTGCGGTCCGGGTCGGAGTAAACGGCCACGCTGCGGATGCCCAACCGCTTGAGGGTGCGGATGGCGCGGACGGCGATCTCGCCGCGGTTGGCAATCAGAACGGTATCGAACACGGTGCGACTCCCAGGTGTCTTGCGGGGGTTATCGAAAACGGAGATCAGGCCAGGCTGGCCAGGTAGGCGCGCCAGCCGCCGAACTCCGTGATGTCGCGCGCGCCCTCCAGGCCGCGCGGCTCGCAGATGAAGCCCTTGACCTGGCGGCCGTCCTCGAGCTCCAGCGTGCCGATGCCCAGCGGCGCCGGAATCTCGGCCACGAAGGCGCCGAAGGCGGCCAGCGGCACGTCCCAGAGTTCGACCTCGATGGGCGCGCCGCTCGCGGACTTCACCAGGCCGGGCTTGGGCGGCGTGGTATTGGCCAGGGCATACAGGCGGTAATCACTGGCCGTGCGCGCCGCTTCGACGAACACGGCGCGGCGCGAGGTCAGTTGATGGTTCAGCGGCATGCCGCGCAGGTGCGCACCCACCACCGACACGCGCACGGTTTCGCGCGCGGGCGCACCGGCATGGCCGGCAACTGGCAGCGGCGCGCCGGTGGCGCCCAGCGGCAGGCCGAGGCACGCCTGCCACTGGCGTCCGAACTGCGCCAGCGCGTGGTCCTGCCATGCCATTCCGATCAGCGTGATGCCTGCGGGCAGGCCGTCGCCGCGCATGCCCGCGGGCAACGCCAGTGCCGACAGGTCTGCGAGATTGGCGAAGTTGGTGTAGACCCCCAGCCGCGAATTCAACGTCACCGGATCGGCTTCGAGTTGGGCAATGGTGTAGATCGAGGGCGCGGTCGGCACGACCAGCGCGTCAAAGCCTGCCAGCGCCTGATGGATGCGCCGCGCCAGTTCCGCGCGTCGGTACTCGGCCTTGAACGCGTCCAGCGCGCTGTAACCGGCCGCCTGTTCCACGATGCCGCGTACCACCGGATGGATGGCGCCTGGGTTCTGCTTCCACAGCGCTTCCACGGCGGCGAAGCGCTCGGCCACCCAGGGACCTTGATACAGCAAGGCCGCAAGCTCGTTGAACGGCGTGAAGTCGATCGGCTCGAGCGTCGCGCCGGACTCCTTCAGGACGCGCACCGCGTCCTCGAACGCGGCTGCCGCCTGCGCATCGCCGAAGAATTCCAGCTGCGCGGGTATCGCCAGCCGGGGCTGCGCGGGCCAGGGATGCCCGCTGCCGACAGGCTGGGCGCGCGAGTAGGGATCCCGCTCGTCCCAGCCCGCCGCGATGTCGGCCACCAGTTCGGCATCGTCCACCGTCAGCGCAAACACCGAGACGCAGTCCTGCGTGCGGCATGCCGGCACCACACCCGCCGTGCTGAGCCGCCCCTTGGTGGGCTTCAGGCCGACGATGTTGTTGAAGCCCGCCGGCACGCGCCCCGAGCCTGCGGTGTCCGTGCCCAGCGCGAACGCCGCCAAGCCGCGCGCCACCACGGAAGCGGAACCCGAGCTGGAGCCGCCGCTGACGTAGTCCGGATTGAAGGCATTGGCCACGGCGCCCAGCGGCGAACGCGTGCCCACCAGTCCGGTGGCGAACTGATCCAGGTTGGTCTTGCCCACCAGGATGGCGCCGGCCGCGCGCAGGCAGCTGACCACGGTCGCATCCTGCTCTGGCGTATAGGCAAACTCGGGGCAGGCCGCCGTGGTGGGCCAGCCGGCGGCGTCGATGTTGTCCTTGACGGCGAACGGCACGCCATACAACGGCAAGCGCGTCAGGTCGCCGCCTGCCGCTTCGAGCAGTCCGTGCAGCGCATCGAGCTGCCGTGCCAGCATGGCGCCGTCCACGCGCTTGATCCAGGCATTGTCCGGCGCGCTGCCGCGTTCGGCCCAGGCGGCCAACAAGGTCTCGGGCGTGGCGCCCTCGTTGCGGTAGGCGGCCTGCCACTGCGCGATCGTCCAGGCGAGCGGGCCCTTCTGCGTTGCTACGGCGTTCATGCTGGAATCCTTTCTTGTATACAAGTACGGATTCCCAAGCAATCGGCGTGCCATGTTGGCCGCCGCCTCGCGCCTGCCCCTGTTCCCTGCGGCAACGCGCCGCCTGCGGCCCGATGCCAGCGCGGCGGCGCGGCGCGCGCGCACCGCCAGCGGGCGGCGTGCGCACCCATGTTGTGCACGCGGCACCAGATCGGCTCCTGCCGCCTCGCGCGCCGCCATCGCAGGCGCGCGTTTCGTCTTCCCCCTACATATAGCGGACCGTGCATGCGCGCGCGGTTGGCATGCCTTTTGCTTTTAGGTCCTCGTTGTCGGGTGTTTTCAGATCGTTCTCGCCGGCGCGGCCGGCACATTCCATTCAGGAGTCACCATGAAACGCAGACTAGCCCTTAAGCAACTGACCGCCGTGAGCCTGTTGGCCATGTCCGGATGGATGCCGCAGGTACTCGCCGCCGAGGACACCATCAAGGTTGGCATCCTGCATTCACTCTCGGGCACGATGGCGATCTCGGAAACGTCGCTCAAGGACGTGGCTCTGATGACCATCGACGAAATCAACGCCAATGGCGGCGTGATGGGCAAGAAGCTCGAAGCCGTGGTGGTGGACCCCGCGTCGAACTGGCCGCTGTTCGCCGAGAAGTCGCGCCAGCTGCTGTCCCAGGACAAGGTGGCGGTTGTCTTCGGCTGCTGGACCTCCGTGTCGCGCAAGTCCGTGCTGCCGGTGTTCAAGGAACTCAATGGCCTGCTTTTCTACCCCGTGCAATACGAAGGAGAGGAGCTGGAGAAGAACGTGTTCTACACCGGCGCCGCGCCCAACCAGCAAGCCATACCCGCCGTCGAATACCTGATGAGCGAAGACGGCGGCGGGGCCAAGCGCTTCGTGCTGCTGGGCACCGACTATGTCTACCCGCGCACCACCAACAAGATCCTGCGCGCCTTCCTGCATTCCAAGGGCGTCAAGGACAGCGACATCGACGAGGTCTACACGCCCTTCGGCCATTCCGACTACCAGACCATCGTCGCCAACATCAAGAAGTTCGCCACCGGCGGCAAGACCGCCGTCATCTCCACCATCAACGGCGACTCCAACGTGCCTTTCTACAAGGAACTGGGCAACGCCGGCCTGAAGGCCACCGACGTGCCGGTGGTGGCGTTCTCGGTGGGCGAAGAGGAATTGCGCGGCGTGGACGCCAAGCCGCTGGTGGGCCACCTGGCCGCGTGGAACTACTTCCAGTCGGTCAAGAACCCGGTCAACGACGCCTTCATCCAGAAGTGGAAGGCCTATGCCAAGGCCAAGAACCTGCCCAACGCGAATACGGTGGTGACCAACGATCCGATGGAAGCCACCTACGTCGGCATCCACATGTGGAAGCAGGCGGTGGAACAGGCCAAGACCACGGACGTGGACAAGGTGATCGCAGCCATGGGCGGCCAGAAATTCAATGCGCCCGACGGCTACACCATCGAGATGGACCAGACCAACCACCACCTGCACAAGCCGGTCTACATCGGCGAAATCAAGGCGGACGGCCAGTTCAGCGTGGTGTGGAAGAGCAAGGGTCCGATCCGCGCCCAGCCCTGGAGCCCGTACATTCCGGGCAACGAAGGCAAGCAAGGTCTCTAACGCACTGGGAACAAGCAGCCATGCGCATCGCGGCAATCGCACTCTACTTGCGTCGTTTCCTGCTGGCATGGCTGGTGTCCCTGCCGCTCGCGGCCGCCCCGGCGGCGGCCAGCGGCGTGGACCCAGCCCTGCTGGCGCCGCTGGCCGGCGACGACACGGACGCCAAGCTCCAGGCGATTGCCGCGCTGGGCCAGTTGCCCGAACCCGAGGCGGCAGCGGTGCTGCAGGCGCTGGGCGAGGACCGGCTCCATGCCGCCAATGATGGCCGCGTGCTGATCGGCAACGGCGGCGCGCGCGCCACCGACGCGGCCACCGGCGCCGCCGCCGAGCTGCCCGCGGACGCGGGCGCCATAGGCATCAACAACCGCCTGCGCCGCGCCATCGAGGCCGCGCTGGCCGGCTCGCGCCTGTACTCCGAACAGCCCGCCGAGCGACTGGCGGCGGCTCGTCGCCTGCAACAGACCGGCGACCCGGCGCGCCTGCCCATGCTGGAAAAGGCCTTGGCCGCGGAAAAGAACGAGGCCGTGCGCGACGCGTTGCTGATCGCGCAGGCCAATCTCGAATTGAAAAGCAGCGATCCCGCCAAACGGCGCCACGCGGTGGAGCTGCTGGGCGGCACCCGCAACGCCGCATTCCGCCCCACCTTGGCGGCGCTGGTCCAGGATCGCGATGGCGTCCCTGCCGAACCGGATGCCGGCGTGCGCGCAGCCGCCGAACAGGCGCTCAAGCAAATCGACCGACACCTGGCCACCATCGAATGGGCCGGCAACCTGTTCTACGGCATCAGCCTGGGCAGCGTGCTGCTGCTGGCGGCGCTGGGCCTGGCCATCACCTTCGGCCTGATGGGCGTGATCAACATGGCGCACGGCGAGCTGCTGATGATCGGCGCCTACGTGACCTACGTAGTGCAGACGGCGTTCCGCGCCTGGTTGCCGGACTGGCTGGACTGGTACGTGCTGGCCGCGTTACCGCTGGCCTTTGCCGTGACCGCGCTGGTCGGCATGGCGCTGGAGCGCACCGTCATACGCTGGCTCTATGGCCGGCCGCTGGAAACGCTGCTGGCGACCTGGGGCATCAGCCTGATGCTGATGCAGGGCGTGCGCACGCTGTTCGGCGCGCAGAACGTGGAGGTGGGCAATCCCAGCTGGATGTCCGGTGGCGTCACGGTGCTGGGCGGACTGGTGCTGAGCTACAACCGCCTGGTCATCATCGGCTTCGCGTTCTTCGTGGTGTTCCTGGTCTGGGCGCTGCTGAACCATACCCGCCTGGGCCTGTTCGTGCGCGCCATCACGCAGAACCGCCGCATGGCCGACTGCGTGGGCGTGCCCACCGGCCGCGTCGACATGCTGGCCTTCGGCCTGGGCTCCGGCATCGCCGGACTGGCGGGGGTGGCGCTGTCCCAGCTGGGCAACGTGGGCCCGGACCTGGGCCGCGGCTACATCGTCGATTCGTTCATGGTGGTGGTGCTGGGCGGCGTGGGCCAGCTGGCCGGCACCGTCATCGCGGCGCTCGGCCTGGGCGGCATCAACAAATTCCTGGAACCTTACGCGGGAGCCGTCATGGCCAAGATCACCATCCTGGCGCTCATCGTGCTGTTCGTCCAAAAGCGGCCGCAAGGCCTGTTCGCCCCCCGCGGCCGGAGCGTCGAATGAAACAGAACGCGCTGACTGACCTGAATCTGCTGACCCGCCGCCCGCTGTTCTCTGGCCGGGTGTGGACCGCCCTGGCTGCGGCCGTGGCGCTCCTGGCGCTGCTGCCCCTGCTGAATCTGGTTTTCCCGCCCGGCCATGCGCTGCATGTGTCGGCCTATGCCGTGGCGCTGCTGGGCAAGTTCATGTGCTACGCCATGGCGGCGCTGGCGCTGGACCTGGTGTGGGGCTATGCCGGCATCCTGTCGCTGGGACACGGCCTGTTCTTCGCGCTGGGCGGCTATGCGCACGGCATGTATCTGATGCGCGCCATCGGCCGCGACGGCGTCTACCAGAGCGACCTGCCCGACTTCATGGTGTTCCTGGACTGGAAGAGCTACCCCTGGTACTGGTCCTTTACCGAGCACTTCTGGTACGCCATGCTGCTGGTCGTACTGGCGCCCGGCGCGCTGGCCTTCGTGTTCGGCTACTTCGCCTTCCGCTCGCGCATCAAGGGCGTGTACTTTTCCATCATCACGCAGGCGCTGACCTTCGCCGCGATGCTGCTGTTCTTCCGCAACGACACGGGCTTCGGCGGCAACAACGGCTTCACCGACTTCAAGCGCATCCTGGGCTTCGACATCACCGCGCCCGGCACGCGCGCCGCGCTGTACTGGATCACGCTGGCCGCGCTGGCGGGCGCGCTGGTCCTGGCGCGCGCGGTCACGCAGAGCAAACTGGGCCGCGTGCTGACCGCCGTGCGCGATGCCGAAAGCCGCCTGCGCTTCATCGGCTACGACCCGCTGGGATTCAAGCTGTTCGTCTGGACGCTGTCCGCGGTGCTTTGCGGCATCGCCGGCGCGCTCTACGTGCCGCAGGTCGGCATCATCAACCCCAGCGAAATGTCCACCGAAACCTCGATTGAAATGGTGATCTGGGTCGCCACCGGCGGGCGCGGCACGCTGGTCGGCCCCATCATCGGCGCGGGCGCCGTCAACGGCCTGAAGACCTGGTTCACCAGCGTGCTGCCGGAGTTCTGGCTGTACGCGCTGGGCCTCATCTTCGTGCTGGTGACGCTGTTCCTGCCCACCGGCATCGTCGGCCTGGCGCGCCGCATCTCCGCCCGCATCCAGGGGAACAAGGCATGAGCAGCACGCACATCGAATCCACCGCGCTCGACGGCGGCCCCAGCGGCGACGCCGGCTACGGCCGCGTCAGCCCCAAGGGCCTGGACACCAGCCACGGCGCCATCCTCTACCTGGAAGGCATCACGGTCAGCTTCGACGGCTTCAAGGCCCTGAACGACCTGACGCTGGACATAGGCGTGGGCGAACTGCGCTGCATCATCGGCCCCAACGGCGCGGGCAAGACCACCATGATGGACGTCATCACCGGCAAGACCCGGCCCACCTCCGGCACGGCCTACTTCGGCCAGAGCATAGATCTCACCACGCTGAACGAAGCGCAGATCGCGCATGCCGGCATCGGCCGCAAGTTCCAGCGGCCCACGGTATTCGAGCAGCACAGCGTGTTTGAAAACCTGGAGCTGGCGATGAAGACCGACAAGCGCGTGCGGTCCACGCTGTTCGCCCGGTTGAGCGGCGAACAGGCCGACAAGATCGGCGAGACGCTGGACCTGATCCGCCTGCGGCCCGAGGCGGCGCTGCCCGCCGGGCTGCTGTCGCACGGCCAGAAGCAGTGGCTGGAGATCGGCATGCTGCTGATGCAGGAGCCGCAATTGCTGCTGCTCGACGAGCCGGTGGCCGGCATGACCGACGCCGAGACCGAACGCACCGGTGAGCTGCTCAACGAATTGCGCGGACGCCATTCGCTGATGGTGGTGGAGCATGACATGGACTTCGTCAACCAGATCGCGGGCGACGGCAAGGTCACGGTGCTGCACGAAGGCTCGGTGCTGGCCGAAGGGCCAATGAGCAAGGTGCAGGCCGATCCGCGGGTCATCGAAGTCTATCTGGGGCGCTGAGATGCTGGACGTGAACGCGATCGACCAATACTACGGCGGCAGCCACACGCTGCGCGGCGTGTCGCTGTCCCTGCGCCAGGGCGAATGCCTGGCACTGCTGGGGCGCAACGGCGTGGGCAAGACCACCCTGCTCAAATGCGTGATGGGCGTGCTGCCGGTGGCGCGCGGCGACATCGCCTTCGACGGCGCGGATGTCACTCGCCTGGCGCCGCACCAGCGCGCCGCGCGCGGCATGGCCTATGTGCCGCAGGGCCGCGACATTTTCGCCCGGCTGACGGTGGAAGAGAACATCCTGATGGGCATGGCGGCCAAACCCGCGGCGCGCGCCCGCCGCATCAAGGACGAGGTGTACGAACTGTTCCCGGTGCTGCGGACCATGCTGTCGCGCCGCGGCGGTGATCTGTCCGGCGGACAGCAGCAACAGCTGGCCATTGCCCGCGCCCTGGTGGCCGAACCCAAGCTCATCATCCTGGACGAGCCCACCGAAGGCATACAGCCGTCCATCATCAAGGACATCGCCCGGGTCATCCACCTGCTGCGCCAGCGCGGCGACATCGCCATCCTGCTGTGCGAGCAGTACTTCGACTTCGCCCGCGAGCTGGCGGACCAGTTCGTGGTGCTGTCGCGCGGCGAAGTGGTGGCGCGCGGCGACCGCGGCGCCATCGACGGCGAGGACGTGCGGCGGCATCTGTCGGTCTAGACCCGGTTCGATGCGGCATTTTTTTGCCGCCAACCTCTGGACGGCAGCCCCATCTGCTCCGATATAATCGGGCGCCATGTGCTCCGCTGCCTACCTGACCCGCCCCGCCGTGTGGATCGCGCTCGTCGCGATCCTGTGGGCGTCGTTGGCGCCGTCGCTGGCACACGCGCTGAGCCTGTCTCCAGCCAGCCACAACGTCCATCGCATCAGCGTCGACTTCTGCACCAGCGAAGGCGCGGGGCAAGCGACCTTGACCCTGGAGGTGCCGGGCGGCAGCAATGACGGCACCCAGGCCGACGATCATGGCGACAGCCATCATTGCCCGCTTTGCCGCAACCCCAACGCGGACGTGGGCATTCTGCCCGCGCCCGTTCCCGTCGTGCCCGCCCCCCTTGGGCGCGCCATCACGTACCCGCCGCTGTTCTTCCTTGCGGCGCATCCTCTTCATGCCTGGAGCGCGGCCCAGCCGCGCGCACCGCCCACGGTCTGAGCCGGCGCGTCCCGCCGCCTGACGGCGGCCGGTTTGCGTCCACAGCTGTTACCCCGCCGCCACGTTCCGTCCGCGCCCCCCCGGCGCGTCCGGATGCGTGCAGTCATTCAGGCTCATGCGTCCCGGCCAGCCCCGCCCGCTTCCGCGAGGGCCGCCGGGCGCGCGGGCCGGACCACCGGTTCCAGACATGAAGAAAACCACGACCTACACCCTGCTGCTGGGCGCGCTCGCCAGCGGCTCAGCCCAGGCCCTGACCACCGAGCCCGCCGTGCCCACCCTGGCGCCCACCACCGTGCACGGCGCCGCCGCCGAAGATCCCGCGCCCAACGGCCCCATCGACCTGAACGTGCGCGACAGCACCGGCAGCCGCCTGGGCCTGACCCTGCGCGAAACCCCCGCCAGCGTCACGGTGATCTCGCGCGAACAGATCGAGGCACGCGGGTCCTTGAACACGCAGGAGATCGCGCGCGGCATCCCCGGCGTGGACAATGCTTCCCCGCCCGGCAATGCCGGCGCGGTCAGCTACCGCGGTTTCTCCGGCGGCCAGGTCTCGCAGCTGTTCAACGGCATTTCCGTGCAGTACGACTCCATCGCCGCGCGGCCGGTGGACAGCTGGATCTACGACCGGGTCGAAGCGATAGGCGGCCCCTCCACCTTCCTGTTCGGCGCGGGCGCGGTAGGCGGCGCCATCAACTACGTCACCAAGCTGCCCGAGCGCGACACTTTCTACGACGGCCAGCTGCGGCTGGGATCGTTCGACAGCCGTCAGGCGTCGGTCGGCCTGAACCAGCAACTGGCGGGCGAACCCGGCGGCCGCGGCCACTATCTGCGCATCGACGCCAACACGGGATCCAGCAACGGCTGGGTCGACGGCAACCATTCCCGCGCCAGTCAGATCGCTGCCTCGCTGCTGTCCGACCTGGGCGCGGACGTGACCCAGACCTTTGCCTTCGAATACCAGCGCGAACAGGTCGACCGCCCCTACTGGGGCACGCCCCTGAAAACCGACGCCAACGGCGTGGTGCAAGGCACGGGCCGCATCCTGGATGGCACGCGCTTCAAGAACTACAACGTCAATGACGGCCTGTACGAGCAGTCGGTGCTGTGGGCGCGGTCCCTGACCGAATGGCGCGCGAGCTCCAATCTGACCTTCAAGAACACGCTCTACTACTACCGCGCCGAACGCGATTACCGCAACCTGGAAAACTACCGCCTGAATGCCGGCAACAGCCTGGTGCTGCGTTCCGGGGCGCTGTTGCAACGGCACGAACAAAGCCTGATCGGCAACCGCGTGGAAGGCCTGTACCGTTCCACCCTGGCCGGCCTGCCCAGCGACTGGTCCTTCGGCGTGGACGTCAGCCAGAACAAGATCACGCGCTATCCCACCAGCCTGCCCGCGCAGGTCGACGCGGTCGATCCCTACGACTTCTCGCCCGGCGATTTCTACGACATTCCCGGCATGAAGCGCGGCCATGTCGCCGACCGCGACAACCGCATCCGCACGCTGGCGCTGACGATGGAAAACCGCACCACGGTACTGCCGGGCGTGGCCATCGTATCGGCATTGCGCAAGGACTTCATCGACATGGACCTGACTAACCGCCGCGCCGTCACCGCCGCCTCGCCCGCCAGCGCGCAGCGCAGCTACTCGCCGCTGACCGGACGGCTGGGCGTGAACTGGGAGCTGAGTCCGGAAGCCTCGCTGTACGCGCAGTACGCCACGGCGGCCGATCCCCCCTCGGGCATCCTGGCCACCGCCTCGTTCGCCGACGTGCTGAACAATGACAAGCTCACCACCGGCCGGCAGGCCGAGGTGGGCGGCAAGTTCAACTTTTGGGACGGCCGCGGTTCGGCCACGGTGGCGCTCTACGAGATCAAGCGCAAGAACATGGCGACCTCGGACCCGAACAACCCCGGCGTCAGCGTGCCCGTGGGCGCGCAATCGGCGCGCGGCATCGAACTGGCCGGCGGCCTGCAACTGACCTCCCAACTGTCCCTGCAGGGCAACGTCGCCTTCGTCGATCCCAAGTACGACGACTTCTCGCAATCCGTGGGCGGCGTGGCGGTATCGCGCAATGGCAACGTGCCCACCAACACCCCGCGCCGCCTGGCCAACGTCTGGCTGGACTATGCCTTCCTGCCCGACTGGACCGCCAGCATGGCCGCGCGCTACGTCGGCCGCATGTACGCGGACGCCGCCAACAGCGTCTGGACGCCGTCCTACACCGTGTTCGACGCGGCGCTGTCGCACCGCATCAACCGCAACCTCAGCGTGACGGCGCGCGTGCGCAACCTGACCGACAAGGTCTATGCCGCGAACGCGACGCCGACCATGTACTACCTGGGCGCCCCCCGCTCGGTCGAGCTCACCTTGCAGGCCCGCTTCTAAGCGGCGCGCCAGGACAGACCGCCATGAACACGACGCTATCCTCCTCGTCCCGCCATCGCGCCGGACCGCCGCTGCCGGCGCGCGCCAAGCGCTGGCTGTACCTGATCCACCGCTGGGCAGGCATCGTGCTGTGCCTGTTCTTCGCCATGTGGTTCATCTCCGGCGTGGTGATGATGTACGTGGGCTATCCCAAGCTCACGCCACAGGAACGCCTGGCGCATCTGCCGCCGCTGGACGCGGCGTCCATCGCCGTGACGCCCTCGCAGGCGCTGGCCGCGGCGGACGTTCAGGACTCCGCCGGCATGGTTCTGGCCGCCGCTCGCGGCGGCGCGCCGGTCTATCTGGTGCCGGACGGGGCGCGCCGCGCGCCCAAGGTGGTGGACGCGGCCAGCGGCGCCCTGCTGCCTGCGGCCGATGCCGCGACCGCACTGGCGACGGCGCAAGTCTGGTCCGGCGGGCAGTACCCCGCCCGCTACGAGGGCACGGTGGAGGAGGACGCCTTTACCCATTCGCGCGCGCTGACCCCTGACCGGCCGCTGCACCGGGTAGATCTGGACGATCCCGCGGGCACGCGGCTCTACATCTCGTCCGCCACCGGCATGGTGGTGCTGGACGCCACGCGCGCCGAACGCGGCTGGAACTACGCGGGCGCCTGGATCCACTGGCTGTATCCGTTCCGCGGCAATGCGCTGGACGGCTGGTGGCACGACATCGTGGTGTGGCTGTCGGTGGCCGGCGTATTGCTGGCAGTGACGGGCACGGTGGTCGGCGTCCTGCGCTGGCGCTTTTCGCGGCCCTATGCCAGCGGCAGCCGCTCGCCCTACCGTGAAAGCATGATGCGCTGGCACCACTTGAGCGGCCTGCTGTTCGCGGTCATCACCATCACGTGGATCTTCAGCGGGCTGATGTCCATGAATCCGTGGAAGCTGTTCAGCAGCGGCGCGCCGCCCTTGGCCCAGGCGGCCTATGCCGGCGCGCCGGGGGGCACGCTGGCCGCGCCCGGCGCGCTGATCGCGGCCCTGCCCGCCGCGCCGCGCGAACTGCGCTGGGCGCGCGCCGACGGCCAGGACGTGGTGCTGGCGCGTAGCGCCGCGGGCGCCCCGCTGGTGCTGTCCGCCGGCAACGCGCGGCCGCATGCGTTCGATCCGGCGGCCCTGCGCGCCGCGGCCGCCCGGCTGGTTCCCGGCGCCCGGCTCGCCAGCGCCGAAACGCTGGAGGCCTACGACTTCTATTACTACGCCCGCGACGAGCACGCGATGCTGGGCCATGTCGAAAAGCCCTTGCCCGTATGGCGGCTGGCCTATGACGATCCCCAGGCGACCTGGGTCTATCTGGATCCGCGCACGGGACAGATCGTGAGCCGGCAGGACAGCGGCGCGCGCGCCAGCCGCTGGCTGTTCGCGTTCCTGCATAGCTGGGACTGGACCGGCCTGCTATCGCGCCGTCCGCTGTGGGACGCCCTGCTGGTGTTCCTGAGCCTGGGCGGCGCCGCGCTCAGCCTGACCGGCGCGGTGATAGGCTGGCGGCGGCTGGGCAAGAAGCTGCGGGCCTGAAGCGCGGACACGGATGCACTATGCTCACAGCCTTGCATGACGATCTACCGGAAAGAGGAGCTTCCATGTCCGACGTAACCATCTACCACAACCCCAAGTGCGGCACTTCGCGCAACACCCTGGCCATGATCCGCAACGCCGGCATCGAACCCGAAGTCGTGCTGTACCTGGAAACGCCGCCCTCGCGCGCCGCCCTGAAGGCGCTGTTCAAGAAGGCCGGCGTCAGCGTGCGCGAGGCCTTGCGCGAAAAGGGCACGCCTTACCAGGAACTGGGCCTGGACAACGCGTCCCTCTCGGACGACGCGCTGCTGGACGCGATCGAACAACATCCCATCCTGCTGAACCGTCCCTTTGTCTCGACGCCGCTGGGCGCGCGCCTGTGCCGTCCGTCGGAACTGGTGCTGGACATCCTGCCGGCCCCGCAGCAAGGCGCGTTCGCCAAGGAAGACGGCGAAGCCGTGATCGACGCGCAGGGCAAACGCATCCAGAAGTAAAAGAACGCAGTCCGGCGCCTTTTGTAAGCGGACTGACGGCTGGGATCATTACCATCGCGGCAATCGTTTCATTACGCCGCGATGACAAGTCATGCATTCCCTTGAAAGCCTCAACCAGTCCCTTTTTCTTTCGATCAACGCCGACCCGGCCACCCCGGTCTGGCAGATCCACGCCGCCATGCTGGTGGCGAACCGGCTGATCCTGCTGGTGCCGGCCGTTCTGGCTGCCCTGTGGCTGTGGGGCGGCCGGCCGCAGCGCGATGTGGCGTTGAAGGCGCTGGCCAGCATCGCCGCAGCGCTGTTCGCAAGCTACCTGTGCGGCGCGCTGTGGCCGCATGCGCGGCCCTTCGCCATCGGGCTGGGACATGCCTTCTTCCCGCACAAGGCGACGTCCTCGTTTCCCAGCAACCACACCATCATCATCGCCACGCTGGCGTGCACGCTGATCCACGACCGGCGCTGGGCCGGCTGGGGCTGGCTGACGCTGGCCGCGGCCGTCCTGGTGGGCGCTTCGCGCGTGTACCTGGGCGTGCACTTCCCGCTGGACATCGTGGGCGGACTCTTGCTGGCGCCGGTGGCCGCCGGACTGACCGCCATGGCATGGCGCCGCTGCGGCGAACCTGCCACGGGCGTGGCGCAGGGCCTGTACCGCAAGGTACTGGCCCTGCCGATCGCGCGCGGCTGGATCCGCGCTTGAAGGGAGACCGCGCTCAGTTGATCGCGACTTTGGCGTCCTTGACCAATTTGGCGTAGTTCTCGGTATCCGTGCCGATACGCGCCTTCATCTCGGCAGGCGTATCGCCGATCGGCACCGCGCCGATCTCGGCCATCCTCCGCGAGAAGTCGGGCGAACGGATGATCTTGACCATCTCGGCATTCAGCCGCGCCACCACATCCACGGGCGTGGCAGCCGGCGCCAGCACGCCGAACCAGGTCCCCATGTTGAAGGGCTTGAGGCCAGCCTCCTCCATGGTGGGCACATCGGGCAGCGCGGCCGAACGCTGGTTGGTGGTGACGGCCAGCGCGCGCAGCTTGCCGCTCTGGATGTGCGCCAGCACCGGCGTCACGGTATCGAAGGACATGTCGATCTGGCCGCCCAGGAGATCGGTGGTCAGGGGACCGCTGCCTTTGTAGGGTACGTGCAGCAGTTGCACATGCCCTTCCTTTTCGAATTGCGCGCCGATCAGGTGCTGTCCCGTGCCCATGCCGTTCGAGCCATAGGTCAGCTTGCCCGGCTGGCCTTGCGCCAGCTTCAGCAGAGACTTCACATCCTGCGCCGGCAGCTTGGGATTGACCACCAGCACGTTGGGCACCAGGGCCACGGTGGTCACCGGCGCGAAATCCTTCTGGAAGTCGTAATGCAGGCTCTTGTAGACGCTGGTGGCGATGGTGTGGTGCACGGCGCCCATCAGCAGCGTGTAGCCGTCGGGCGCGGCGCGGGCCACGTAGTCCGCGCCCAGGGTCGAGCCCGCGCCCGGCTTGTTCTCCACCACCACCGGCTGGCCCAGGCTCTTGGCCAGCTCCTGGCCCAGCGCGCGCGCCAGCACGTCGGTGGTGCCGCCGGCCGGAAACGGCACCACCAGGTTCACGGGCCGGACTGGATAGCCCTGCGCCTGCGCGCCGCCGGCCAAGGACAGGCCCGCCAGGCAGGCCAGCGCCAGGACGCGCGCAGGGTTCGTTCTCTTGTGCATGCTTGTCTCCTCGGTACGAATGGAATTCGCTTTTTGTCGTGGAACCTGAAGCGGGCCTTGGGGGTTCGCGCCCCGGTCCGGCTTCGGGTCTGCTTCGGGTCTGCTTCGTCTATGCAGCCTTGGCCTTGGCCGCAACCGCCAGCTTCGCGCACACAGCCGCCGTGACTTGCTCCGTGGTGGCGGTTCCGCCCAGGTCACCCGTATGCAGCGAGGGATCGGCGGTCACGTTCTCGATCGCCTGCATCAGCCGCGCGGCGGCCTGCGTTTCGCCCAGATGCTCCAGCAGCATGACCACGGACCAGAAGGTGCCGACCGGGTTCGCCAGGCCCTTGCCCATGATGTCGAAGGCGGACCCGTGGATGGGTTCGAACATGGACGGATAGCGGCGCTCGGGATCGATGTTGCCGGTGGGCGCGATGCCCAGGCTGCCGGCCAGCGCCGCCGCCAGGTCACTCAGGATGTCGGCGTGCAGGTTGGTGGCGACGATGGTGTCCAGCGTTGCCGGGCGGTTCACCATGCGGGCAGTGGCCGCGTCGACCAGTTCCTTGTCCCAGGCCACGTCCGGGAACTCGCGGCTCACCTCCATGGCGATCTCGTCCCACATGACCATGGCGTGGCGCTGCGCGTTGGACTTGGTCACCACCGTCAGCAGCTTGCGCGGACGGGATTGCGCCAGCTTGAACGCGAAGCGCAGGATGCGTTCGACACCCGCGCGGGTCATGATGGACACGTCGGTGGCGGCTTCCAGCGGATGGCCCTGGTGCACCCGGCCGCCCACGCCGGAGTATTCGCCTTCGGAGTTCTCGCGCACGATGACCCAATCCAGCTGCCCCGGCGCGCAGCGCTTGAGCGGCGCGTCGATGCCGGGCAGGATGCGCGTCGGGCGCACGTTGGCGTACTGGTCGAAGCCTTGGCAGATCTTCAGCCGCAAGCCCCACAGGGTGATGTGGTCGGGGATGTGCGGGTCGCCCGCCGAACCGAACAGGATGGCGTCCTTGCCGCGCAGGGCGTCCAGGCCGTCTGCCGGCATCATCACGCCGTGCTTGCGGTAGTAGTCGCCGCCCCAGTCGAAATCCTCGAACTCGAAGCTCAGGCCGCCGTCCCGGGCCAGCTCCTGCATGATGCGCTGCCCGGCGGGAATCACTTCCTTGCCGATACCGTCGCCGGGGATGGTTGCGATGCGATAGGTCTTCATATGCCGACTGGGCTCCTTGCTGGTGAGATGCTGTCGGCACTTTACTGAGCCTTGCGGGCGGCGGGCGCAGTGGAATTCAAAACATTATTAACCTGGAGTTGAAGGTGGGGCGTTCCAACGCGCTTCGTGGTCCAGCAGCCAGCGCTTGCGATGCAAGCCGCCGCCGTAGCCGGTCAGCGAGGCGTCGGCGCCCACCACGCGGTGGCAAGGCACCACGATGCCGACGGGATTCGCGCCGTTGGCCAGCCCCACGGCGCGCACCGCCGAGGACCGCCCGATGCGGCCCGCGAGGATGCCGTAGCTGATGGGCTGCCCGCCCGCAATCTCCCGCAGCGCTTGCCACACCAGGCGCTGGAAATCGGTGCCGCCGGTGGCCACGTCCAGGGCATCGATGGCGCGCACATCGCCGTCGAAGTAATCCAGCAGCGCGCGCCGCGCGGGCGACGCCTGGGCCGCATCGCGCAGTTCGACGTGCTGATTGCGGTACTGCCTGCGCAACAGCAGGTGCATGCGCGATTCGTAGTCTTCCCAATCGACCGCCCGCAGGCGTTGCTGCTCGTCGCTCAGGACCAGCATCAGGCCGATGGGCGTGGGAACGCGTTCAAGAAAGAAGGCCTGGGTTCGGGCGGGCATGGCAGACTCCAGCGGAGGGGATCGACGCAAGCAATATAGGCGCGGACGCGGGCCTTGCGCTGGCGGTTTTCGGACAGGAATGCCACGTCCACAACACTGTCCGAAAACCGCTAGATCCTACACCCGCCACGGCGTTAGCATCATCCCATGGACCTGAACCACGACGCCTGCTACAGCGCCATCCAAGTGCGCGACTCCCGTTACGACGGCCGCTTCTTCACCGCCGTGAAAACCACGCGCATCTATTGCCGCCCGGTCTGCCCGGCGCGCACCCCATTGTCGAAGAACGTCACGTTCTATGCCACGGCGGCGGCGGCACAAGAAGCCGGCTACCACCCCTGCCTGCGCTGCCGGCCCGAGACCGCGCCGGAAGTCGGGCCGGGGCATGAACTGCCGGATGACGTCGCCCGCGCGCTGCAGCTGATCGAGCTGGGCGCGCTGGACGAGGACGGCGTGGACGTTCTGGCGCAGCGCCTGGGCGTGGGCGAACGCCAGCTGCGGCGCCAGTTCCGCCAGCACCTGGGCGCCTCGCCCGTGGCCGTGGCCCAGACGCGGCGCGTGCTGCTGGCCAAGCAGCTGATCCACGAGACCCGGCTGCCGATGGCGGAGATCGCCTTCGCGTCGGGCTTTGGCAGCATCCGCCGCTTCAATGAGATCTTCCACGACCTGTTCGCGCGCGCCCCCGGTGAACTGCGCCGATCCGGCAAGCCGGAAGTGTCCGCGGCGCAGGAAGGCGAGATCAAGCTGCTGCTGCGCTACCGCCCGCCCTACGACTGGGACGCGATGCTGGCCTTCCTGCGGCTGCGCGCGATTCCCGGGATCGAACAGGTCACGGACGACAGCTATGCCCGCACCGTCCTGCTGGACGGCTGCCAGGGCACGGTGACGGTGCGCCCGGGCCGCGGCGATGCGCTCGAGGCCACGGTGCGCTTTCCCCGGCTGCAGGCGCTGCCGGCCATCATCGCGCGCCTGCGCCGAGTCTTCGACCTGGCCAGCGATCCCGTTGCCATCGCCGCGCAATTCGCCAGCGATCCCGTCATGACGGAACTGATCCGCGCGCGGCCCGGCCTGCGCGTGCCCGGCGCCTGGGACGGCTTCGAACTGGCGATGCGCGCCGTGTTGGGCCAGCAGATCACCGTGGCCGCGGCCATACGCCTGGCCGGCAAGCTGGTGGCCGCACACGGCGCGGCCATGGCGCGGCCCGAAGGCGCGCTGACGCACGTGTTCCCCTTGCCTGAAGCCGTGGCGGCCGCCGAGCTGGCGTCGCTGGGCATGCCGCGCAGCCGCGCCGCAACCTTGTCGGCGGTCGCCGCGGCGGCGGTGGCTGACAGGCACCTGTTCGAGGCCGCCGGCGGCCTGGACGACGCGGTGCGCCGCTTGCGCACCATACGCGGGGTGGGCGAATGGACGGCGCAATACATCGCCCTGCGCCAGCTGCGCGAGCCGGACGCGTTTCCGTCCGCCGACATCGGCCTGATCCGCGCATTGGAAAGGCTGGAAACGCGGACCTACACGCCTGCGCAACTGCTGGCCCGCGCCGAAACCTGGCGGCCCTGGCGCGCCTACGCGGCGCAGCACCTGTGGACGGCCTGAGCGAAGGCCGGGTTCACCACCGGTCTTCCGCGCCCTTCCTGAAGTGCGCCACCAGGAAGTCCACGAACACGCGCACCTTGGCCGACAGGTGGTGCCGTTCCGGAAAGATGGCGTAGATGTCGGCCTGCGGCAAGGCGTAGTCTTCGAGCACCTGCACCAGCCTGCCGCTGCGCAGATAGCGCGCCAGGTCCCATTCGGCGCGCTGCAGGATGCCCAGGCCGGCCAGGCCCCAGGTCAGCGTCACTTCGCCGTCATTGCTGCTGAGGTTGCCGCGCACCTTCACGGTCTCGCTGCGGCGTCCCTTGGTGAAGCGCCACAGGCCGTACGCGGCTTCATTCTGCCGCAGCACGATGCATTGGTGCCGCGCCAGGTCGTGCGGCGTGGCGGGAATGCCGTGGGCCTTCAGGTAGCCCGGCGATGCGCAGACCAGCCGCCGGTTGGGTGCGATCTTGCGGGCGATGAGTCGGGTATCGGGCAGGTCGCCGAAGCGCACCGCCACGTCGACAGCGTCCTGCACGAAGTCCGCAGGGCTGTCGGTCAGCTGCAATTGCAGCGACACTTCGGGGTACTTCTGCGCGAACTCCGCCATGGCGGGCGCGATGTAGCTACGGCCGAAGCCCAGCGGCGCGTTGACCTTTAGCAGGCCGCGCGGACTGTCCTGGCGGCTGGCGATGAGCTGGTCCAGGTCCTCGAGCTCGCCCAGGATGCGGCGGGCGTTTTCCAGGTAGACCTCGCCTTCCGCGGTCAGGCTCAGGCGCCGCGTGCTGCGGTTGACCAGCCGCACACCCAGCCGGGCCTCGATCTGGGCCAGCCGCTTGCTGACCGCGGCCGGCGTGACGCCCAGCTCGCGGGCGGCGGCGGACATGCCGCCGGCGCGCACCAGTTCGACCACCAGCTGCAACTCGTTGGAATGTCCCATGGCCCCCTCGAGGTCCGCCGGACGCCAGGCGCCCCGGCGCGGGGCGGATCAGTCGCGGAAGTTTTCGAACTGCAGGGGCAGGTCGACGTCGGTCTTCTTCAGCAGCGCGATGGCGGTCTGCAGGTCGTCGCGCTTCTTGCCGCTGATGCGCAGCTTGTCGCCGTTGATCTGCGATTCCACCTTGAGCTTGGCGTTCTTGATGGCGGCGATGAGCTTCTTGGCCACCGGCTGTTCGATGCCCTGCTTGATGGTGACCTTCTGGCGCGCGCCGCCCAGGTTTTCGAGGGGATCGGCCACGTCCAGGCAACGCACGTCGATGCCGCGGGCCGCCAAGCGCCCGCGCAGGATGTCCAGCATCTGCTTGAGCTGGAACGCGCTGGAAGCGACCTGGGTCACGACAAATTCGTCGAGTTCGAACTTGGCGTCGCTGCCCTTGAAATCGAAGCGGGTGGCCAGTTCGCGGTTGGCTTGGTCGACAGCGTTGGAGAGTTCGTGTTTGTCGACTTCGGAGACGACGTCAAAAGTAGGCATGACACGGGGTCCTGTAATTGGGTGGGAAAAATACTTGCTGCCTCCATTTTACCGACCCCGCGCCCCGCGTCACGTCGTCACCACCAACAGCCGCTCCGGCCGCAGCGGATGCGCGATGACCTGCGCTTCGATGCCATAGGCCAGGTACAGATTGGCCGGCGTCAGCACCTGCGCGGGCGTGCCCGCGGCGATGGCGCGGCCCGCACAGAGCAGCAGCAGGCGGTCGCACCAGCGCGCGGCCAGGTTCATGTCGTGCAGGATCACCAGTACGCCCGTATCGCCGGCATGGGCCAGCTCCGCCGCGACCCGCAGCAGATCGCCCTGGTGCTTGGGGTCGAGGCTGGCGGTGGGCTCGTCCAGCAGCAGGTAGCGCGGTTCGCCCGGCGCGCGCGCCGCCTTGCACTGCACCAGCACCCGCGCGAACTGCACCCGCTGCTGCTCGCCGCCCGACAGTTCGGGATAGCGCCGCGCTCGAAGGTGGAATACGTCGGCCCAGCCCAGGGCCAGATCCACCAGCGCGTCCACCTCGGCCGGCGACAGCTCCGGAAAGGGGTAGGCGCCCATCGCCACCACTTCACGCACGTCCAGATCGAAGGTCAGCCCGGGCTTTTGCGGCAGCACGGCGCGCTGCCGCGCCTGCTGCCGGTGCGGCAACCGTGCCAGTTCGGCATCGCCCAACCGCAATTGGCCGGCTTCCGGCGCCAGTTCGGCCGACAGCGCCCCCAGCAGCGTGGACTTGCCCGCGCCGTTGGCGCCCAAAAGGCCCACGACTTCGCCGGGCCGCAAGGCCAACGACACGCGGTCCAGGATGCGGTTGCCGCCGCGCACCAGTATCAGGTCTTCGGCCGCCAACATCATCCCTGCCTCCGGCCGCGCGCCAGCAGCCACAAGAAGAACGGCCCGCCCACCAGGCTGGTGACCAGGCCGATGGGCAATTCGGCCGGCACCACCGCCACGCGCGATAGCCAGTCCGCCAGCACCAGCGCCAGCGCGCCGCCCAGCACGCAAGCGGGTAGCAACCAACGGTGATTCGCGCCCAGGGTCATGCGCACCAGATGCGGCACCACCAGGCCGACGAAGGCGATGCCGCCCGTGGCGGCCACCAAGGGTCCTATCATCAGAGCGCAGGCCAGCACCAGTTGGGCGCGCACGCGCTTGAGCGCGTAGCCCAGATGCTGGGCCTCGCGCTCGCCCAGCAACAAGGCGTTCATGACCCGCCACTGCCCCATCAGCCACAGTGACAGCAGCAGCACCCAAGGCCCCAGGAACGCCAGCAGCGTCCAGTTCGCCCCCGCCAGGCTGCCCATGCTCCAGAAGGTCAGGTCGCGCAGCTGGGCGTCATTGGCCACGAAGGTGAACAGTCCGATCAGGGACCCGGCCACCGCATTGATCGCAATGCCGGCCAACAGCAGCCCCGCCACGCCAGGCACCCTGCGGCCCAGCACATAGGCGCAGAACGTGGCCAGCAGGCTGCCCAGGAAAGCCGCCGGCGCCAGTATCCAGAAACCGCCCGAGGTCAGGACGATGGCGCCGACCGCGCCCAGCGCGCCGCCGGCGGAAATGCCGATCAGCCCGGGCTCGGCCAGGGGATTGCGGAACAGGGCCTGCATGGCGGCGCCCGCGACGGCCAGCGCGGCGCCTGCCACCAGCGCGAACAGCACCCGCGGCAGTCGGATGTCGATCAGCACATTGCGCCAGAGTTCGCTGCCGGGAGCGGGCCGTCCCCACAACAGGGACGGCAGCTCGCCCAGCGGAATGCGGACCGCGCCGCTGCTGCTGGCGGCCAGGGCAGCGACCACCAGGGCTGCGCCCAGCGCCAGCAAGGCCAGCGGCGCCGCCGTGCGCCCCGCGCTAGCGCGCCATGGCACCGGCCGCCTCCCGCTTGAGTTCGGTCAGCGCCTGCGGCAGCCGCGGCCCCATGCCCAGCAGCAGCAGGTCGTCCATGACGATCACGCGCTTGCGGGCGGCGGCGGGCGTCGAGGCAAGGCCCGGCATGGCCAGCAGTTTCTCCATGCCGCCGGAGGCTTCGAGCGAGGTCCTGGTCACGACGATCACATCCGGCGCCAGCGCGCTGACGGCCTCGGCCGACACGGGCTTGTAGCCCTGCTGGTCCTTCAGCACGTTGACCAGCCCCGCCATCGCCATGACCTCGTTGGCGGCGGTGCCGCGCCCCGCTCCCTGCAACGCGCCGGTACGGTTGAGCAGCAGGATGGCGCGGGCATTCGTGACCGGAATGGCTTCGACCGCCTTGAGGTCGCGCGTGATGTCCTGCACCATGCGCTCGCCAGCCGGGGCCACGTCCAGCGCCTCGGCGATGTTGCGGATGCGCGCCTTGAGCGAATCGACCGAGGGCGAATCCGGCACCGTCACCACCGGCACGCCCACCTCGCCCAGACGCTTGAGCGCGTCCGGCGGGCCGGCCTGCTCGGACGCCAGTACCAGGTCGGGCTTGAGCGCCAGCACGCCTTCCACCGGTACCGAACGGTAGTAGCCCACCCGCGGCAGCCTGGTCGCCGCCTCCGGGTAGAGGCTGGAGAGGTCGTCTCCCACCAGCTTGCCGCCCTGCCCCAGCTGATACACGATTTCGGTCACGCTGCCGCCCAGCGTCACCACCCTTTCGGGCGGCGCCGCTTGCGCGGCGGCGGCCAGCGTCCATCCCACAGCCACTGCCAACCATGTCTTCATTGCGTCGTCCTCAGGCGGCCAGCGGCACGCTGCACAGGCTGATCATCAGTTCGCGCCATTGCGCCAGTTCCGGCTTGCCCGGCTTGCGTTCGCCGAAGAACTGCGCGATCAGGTCGCCGGTGGAGGAATACAGCTCCAGCGAGGTGACCCAGCCGTCCGAGGTCGGCTTGTTCACCACCCAGGCCGAGGCGATGGCGGTGGTGTCCAGGTGCAGGTTGAACTTGGGATCCAGCACGTTGTACCAGGGGCCGGTGCGGCGCAACTGCTGCACCGGGCCGGTATGGATCTGGATCATGCCCCGGTTGCCCACGAAGCACATGATGGACAGCCCGGACTGCGCCGCGGATTCCAGCATGCGTTCAACGGCGTCGGCCGGCACCGGCTGCGCCAGATCCTCGCCCGCGGCCGCCAGGGCCGCCAGGCGCGACACCTTGAACTTGCGCAGCAGGGGGAAGAACTCGTGCGTATCCTGCATGCCCAGCCAGGCCTCGCGCCATTGCGCGCTGTCCTCGACCCGGTCGGCGTCGGCGGCGGGCGCATAGGGCTGGGTCTCGGGCCATTGCGCCTCGCCCGCGAACTTGGCGACCAGAGCGTCGTAGGCGGTGGCATCGGTGGCCTCGGTGCGATAGACCTTGTGCACCGCCACGCCCGCGCCGTCGAAGAACTGCAGGCTGTGGCGGCCGTCCTGCTCGACCGCCCAGGCCGACTTCCAGGCCGTGAAGAACACACGCAGGTCGATGTCCGGCCCCAGCACCAGGCCTACCGGACCGTCGGCCTGGATGTCCTCATACACGCCGTGACGCTCGTGCACACACCAGTCGTTGCGCGTCAGCGCCATGACCGGACCCAGCGTGCCCAATTCGCGGAAGATCTCCTGGGGCGTGCCGTGCAGGGCCGTGGCCTTCAGGCCGCCGCACTCCGCCGCCACCCACTCGGCTTCGGACACTCCCAGCGCCTGCGCCAGGTTGCGGGCGCGCAGCTTGGGTTGCGAGGCGGCCAGGGCCTCGTTGCGGGCGCGCAGTTCCTGGGCGCGGGACGTGAAATCGGTATTGCTCATCATGGGCCCTCCGGCCGTTGCTAAGGTTTGCGTAGACCGCCGCCGCCCCGGTATTGCCCGGACCGGCGGCGGGTCTGGATCAATACTGGTATGTCAGTGAGACGCGCAGGCTGCGTCCCGGTTCCGTGTACCAATCGACCGGCCGCGGAATGGCGATGGCGCCGGCGGTCGGCACGTTGATGGCCTCCCAATACTTCTTGTCGAACAGGTTGAATACGCCTGCCTGCACCTGCAGCCCCTTCACCGCGGCCGGACGCCAATAGCCCATCAGGTCCACCACGCCGTAGCCGGGCGCCTGGAAATCGGGATTGCGCGCCGTGGCCGTGGGCTCGGGATACTCGACCTTGTCGCGCTTCAGGGCGGTGGTCAGCATGGCGTCCACCCCCCACGCGTCGCGGCTGTAGCCCAGACCCAGCACCGCCTTCAGCGGCGCCACCGAGTTCAGGTACTGCCCCGTGCCTTCGTCCTTGCCCACGGCCCACGCCAGCGAGCCCCAGGTACGCCAGCCTGGCGAAAACTTCCAATGCGCGCTGGCTTCGGCGCCATAGATGCGCACCTTGGCGCGATTGACGTTGCCGGTCACGCCCAAGGGATACTGTCCGGCCCAGCCCGGCTGCCACTGGGGCGAGGACGCGTTCAGCGGCACATCGCCGTCGATGAAGTTCTGGTAGCGGTTGTCGAACAACGATACCGCGCCGCCCAGGGAATCGGAACCGATCTTGGCGCCCAGCTCCCAGCCCTTGCTGGTTTCGGGCTTCAGATAGGGGTTGCCCACGCGCAGGTAGGTGCCGGGGCCGCCGTAGTTGGTGTAGAGCTGGGTCGGGCTGGGCGCCTTGAAGCCGTAGGCGTACTGCGCATACAGGCTCAGCTCGTCCGCCGCCTTCCAGGTGGCCAGCAGCTTGGGCGAGAAGCGGCTGCCGCTGTTGGACGGCGGCAGCGCGCCCGCATTCGGGTTGCTTTCGTAGCTGGCCGTGGACTGCGGCTTCTGTTCGTAGTGGTCATAGCGCAGCGCCGGCATGATGGTGTAGCGGCCGTCGGCGAAACTGAATTCGTCCTGCACCCACAGGGCCCATTGATTGCCCTTGGACTGCGGCACGTCGGCCTGGTTGGTGTGCAGCATGTCGCACAGGCGCGGGCCCATGGGCGCCGCCGTGCCGGGGGGAATCGCGGGGCAATTGTCGTAGCCGCTGGAGTACTGCTCGGTCTTGTTGCCGTACCACTCGCCGCCTATCGTCCACAGCTGAGATGCCGTCGCGCCCGCCAGCCGCTTGGTGACTTCGCCGTTGAAGCCGAACATCGTCTGTCGGATGGAATTGCTACGGCCGTAGGGGCCGCTGGGATAGCCGTAGTAGTAGGGATCCCCCCGCCAGCGGTAGGCACGGGAATCGACGCTGCGCACGCCGCTCAGCGAGCTGTCCAGCTGCAGGCGCTGCCAATAGACGACCGCCGTGGCGGTGTCGATCAGGCTGCCCTCGCCAGGCGCCTTGTACGAATAATCGAAGGACACGCGCTGACGCTCGGTTTCCTTGCGCGTGCTGTTCTCGCCGTACAGGTAGCTGGTGCCCGCGCCCTGCTCGAACATGCTGTCGATGTCGGCGTTGCGCTTGAAGTATTCGCCTGTCAGGCCGAAGCGGTGGCCGCCTTCGACGCGCTGCTGCAGCTTCAAGAGGAAGCTACGCTGGTCATAGTCTTCCGGGCTGGGTTCACTGCGCTTGGGGCCATAGCCGCCCACGTCGCCGCGGTTGTCCAGGGCATGGCCGTTGCGCACGCCGGCCTGCACCAGCCAGAACGTGTTGCTGTGGATCTGGCCGGCCAGCGCCGCGTTGGCGCCCCAGCTGCTGTCGGCCGTGTCGTAGTCTGTCTTGGCCAGCGCGCCGAGGGTCTTGCCGTCGGTCAACAGGTCCGACGGCTGCAGCGTGTGCAGGTCGGCCATGCCGGAAATCGCGCCGGAACCGCCGCTGCTGGCGTCGGCGCCGCGCACGATGTCCAGGCGCGACAGGCTGTTGAAGTCCACCGCCTCCAGCCCGCCCTTCAGGCCGCGCGCGCCGTCGTCCAGCCACGGCAGGCGGATGCCGTCCACCCGCGTCAGCACGCGGTCCTGGTCCAGGCCGCGGATGTTGATGCTGTTGGTCGTGCGGTTGAAGTTCACGCCGGGCTCGGCGCGCCTGCCGAAGTCGGTCCAGTTCCTGACCTGCAGCTCGTCCAGGCGCTTGCGGTCGGTGCTGGTTTCCCAGGCCGGCGTGACCGGCGCACCCTCGCCGTCGACCTGGACAGGCGCCAGCTGCGTCACGTCCGCGGGCGTGACCGCCTGCAGCACGTAGACGCGGGCACTGCGCTCCTGCACGCCCAGGCCGCTGCCCGCCAGCAAGCGCGCAAAGCCGTCATTCACGGAATAGACCCCATCCAGCCCCGCCGTGCGGCGCTGGCCCACCAGCGCCGCATCGAACAGCACCGTCACGCCCGCGCTGTCGGCAAAGCGCGGCAGCGCCTCGGCCAGCGCGCCCGCGGCAATGCGATAGCCGCGCGCCTGCGTCTGCTGCGCAGGCTGGGCCCATGCGCCGCTTGCCGGCAGCAGAGCCGCGGACAGGGCGGCCAGCGCCAGCGCGGCATGCACGGCGGCGGCGACGCGGGTCATACGGCATTGCAGGCCTCGGGCGGGTCGGGAGCCGCTTGCGCGGCCGGCGGGTAGATAAGCCATGGTCGTCCTTTCGATCCAACAGGTGTCGGCATTCGTTTGCCTCTACAGACCATGACCCTCGTGAAATCCGAATCGGACAGCTGGCCCTCCAGTTTTTTGTAACAGCGCGGATTCAGGCCTCGGCGGCCGCGCGCAAGGTGATCGTCACCCAGTACGGCGTGCGGTAGCGCACCTGCACCGGCAGGGTCGCGGGCAGCGCCGCCAGGACCGCATCGGTGTCGCGCAGCTGGAACGCGCCCGAGATGCGCAGGTGCGCAGCCTCGGGGTCGCACCGCAACATGCCGGAACGGTAGCGGCCAAGTTCCGCCGCGAAGGCGTCCAGGCGCATGCGCTGGGCGTACAGCACGCCGCGCTGCCAGTCGCTGGCATGCGGGTCCGCGAGTGACGGCGGCGACGCGCCCTCGTCCGTCAAGCTGCTCTGTTCGCCAGCCGCCAGGCTGACCAGGCTGCGCGGATGCACGGCGCTGCCGACACGGACCCGCCCTTCCTGCACGCTGACGCGGCACAACCCGCCCTCTTGCCGCACGCAGAAGCGCGACGCCTGCGCCTCGATGTCTCCCAGGCGGGTGCGCACCACGAAGGGCCGTGGCGCAGGCGCCGTATCGGCCACGGCATGTACCGCGATCTCGCCGGCGCGCAGGCGCAGCAGGCGGGCCGTGGAGCTGAACATCACGTCGACGGCGCTGGCCGTGTTCAACAGCAGCGTAGAGCCGTCCGCCAAGGCCACTTCGCGCCGCTCGCCCGGCGCGCTGCGATAGTCCGCGGTCCAGTCCAGCGGATCGGCGCGCCAGGCGGCCCAGCCGACGGGCCCGGCCACCATCAGCGCAACCAGCGTCTTGAGCGCGGCGCGGCGGCTGCCGAGTTCGGGGCGGTTCAAGGTCGCCATGCCCAGCGCCGCCGGAATCAGGCCGAAGCGTTCGTTCACGCGTTGCGCGCGCTGCCAGGCATGCTCGTGCTCGGCCTTGCTGGCGCGCCATTGTTCACAGGCGCGCTGGTCGGCATCGGTGGCGCGGCCCGAACTCAACCGCAGCAGCCAGCGCGCGGCTTCGCGCGCGACGCTGCGTTCGACGGGCGGCGGCTCGGGCGCCGCCTCGGCCTGCGGGCTCAGATCGACGCCATGATGCATTGCTCGAATCCCTTGGCGATGTAGCGGTGCACGGTGCGCAGCGACACGTTGAGCCGGGCGGCGATTTCGCCATGGCTCAAGCCTTCGAGCTGCGCCATCAGGAATGCCTGGCGGGCCGGCAGGGACAGGCCCGCCAGCATCTCGTCGATTTCCTGCAGCGTTTCCAGGATGATCAGGCGCTGCTCGGCCGAGGGCGCCAGCGCCTCTGGCATCAGGGCCAGGGCTTCCAGGTAGGCCTGCTCCACCGAGCGCCGCCGGTGGTGGTTCAACAGCAGGCGCTTGGCGATGGTGGTGAGATAGGCGCGCGGCTCGCGCAGGGCGTCCAGTTCGTGGCGGTGGCGCAGCACCCGCACGAAAGTGTCCTGCGCCAGGTCGGCCGCGTCGAAGGGGTTGCCCAGCTTGGCGCGCAGCCAGCCATGCAGCCATCCATGATGAGCGCGGTACAGCAGATGGACGTTGTCGCTGGCTGCGACCGCGGGATTCGGCACGGAGGGCTCCCTGAACTATCAACTACAAATAGAAATCAATCTCATTCTAAATGCAAAACCATGATTCCGGTCAAGTCCGCGCGCAGCGCTTGACGGAGATATGATGGGGACGGATTCCCCCCTACAGGCCTGCCCCATGCTCTATGCCGCGCTCAAATTCATCCACCTGATGGCCGTGATCCTCTGGGTCGGGGGCATGCTGTTCGCGCACTGTTTCCTGCGGCCGGCGGCCGCGCAGCTGGAACCGCCGGTACGGCTGCGGCTGATGGCGTCGGTGCTGGGGCCGTTCCTGAACGCCGTGCTGGCGGCCATCGTGCTGATCCTGTTTTCCGGCGCGGTCATGATCGGCCAGGAAGCCAGCCAGGCCGCGCAGACGGGCGGCGCCTTCTTCATGCCGCGCAGCTGGACCCTCATGGCCTCGGGCGGCCTGGTCATGACGGCCATCTACGCCTATATCCGCTTCGTGCTCTACCCGCAGCTGCGGGCGGCGGTCGCAGCCGCGGACTGGCCCCAGGGCGGGCAGGCCATGGGCGGCATCCGCCGCTGGGTCGGCATCAACCTGCTGCTGGGCATCGCCATCGTGGCCATCGTCTTTCTGGGGTAGCTGGATATCAGCCGGCGCCCGCCAGCTATCGGTCATGCGATGACTGGTATCGGAATTCTTTTGCTTGGTGCAATACGCATTACATCCGCGCTGGCCACACTGCGGATGACTCTCGCGGGCCTACACAAACAAAAGGAATCTCCATGATCAAGCGTGTCTTCCAGCTGGCCGCCCTCGGCCTGTTCGTTTCCGCCTCGGCCGCGCATGCCGCCGCCCCCATCGACAACAGCTCCCTGGACCAGCCTGGGTTCCGCGAGCACAAGGCCACCTACGGCGTGGTCTACCGCCTGCCCCAGGACGTCAACGCCGTCCTGGATGCCAAGATCAACGGCACGCTGAAGGCCGACCTGCTCACGCTGGGCCTGAAGACCGAAGCCGAGACGCCCAACATGCCGCACGTGACGGTGGTGCACATCCACAGCGCCGACCCGCAAACGCCTGCCCGCATGCTCAAGGCCCTGCCCAAGCCGCCGGCCCCCTTGCAGATCACGCTGAAGACTTTCTATCCCACCGAAGCCGCCAAGGGCGCGGGCCACCCGTGGTGGCTGGACCTGGGCGTGGTCAAGAGCGGCCAGGGCTTCGAGGACATGATGCGCTACAACACCGTGGCCACCGCCGCCCTGGCGCCGCTGCGCGACGGCCCCCTGCCGCGCGTCACCGGCCCGGTCTACGCCAAGATGGGCGATGCTGGAAAGGACCTGGTCAAGACCATGGGCGTGAGCGGCGTGAACATCATGCAGGACGGCAAGGAAGTGCGCGCGCACAACCCGCACACCACGCTGGTCTACAGCATGGCGCCGTACGACGCGCGCCTGCAGGACGCCATGAAGCAGGAGTCCGACAAGTTCAACGCCGTGCTGCCGGACGGCATCAACACCACCTTCAAGGACGTCTCCATCGTCGAGATCGGCTTCGCCGGCAACGTGGTGCGCGAAATCTACCGCGTCAGCCTGGAAGACGGCTCGGCCATCGACGTGGCCACGGGCAAGAAGGTCGGCTCCTAAGCCGCGCCGGCTGCGGGAGCGCCCGCGCGTTCCCGCAGCACCTCGCGGATCTGCCCGCGCAGCCAGGCCTGCAGCGGCGAGGTGTGCAGGCGCCGCGGCCACACCATCACCAGCTCGATCTTGCGCAGGCTGGCGGGCAGCTCCAGTGTCGCCAGCGGAAAATGCCGGGCGTGCGCGCGCGCCACGCTGGCCGGCATGGTGGTCGCGTAATCGGTGTCCAGCAGCACATAGGGCGTGATGCCGAAGCCCGACAGGTAGGCCGAAAAGTTCAGGCGGGCCGCGTCCGGCTTGAGCGCCCGGTCGAAGTTGGTCTCCCGGCCGTACATCTGGGCGAAGGCAAACCACTTGATGGACGGCAGGTCCGCCAGCGTCAGCGCGCCCCGCCCGGCCCAGGGATGTTTGGCCGACACCACGCAGACGCGCCGGTCCTTGAACAGCGTGTCGCGGTGGAACCGCGCCGGTACCTTGCCGAACAGGCCGATGGCCAAGTCCAGGCGTTCCGCGTCGAGATCGTCGGGCACGAAATCCCCGTGCACGGACTGGAAGCGCAGCGTGATGCCGGGCGCGGCGCGATGCAGGCGTTCGATCAGGGGCGCCGCCAACAGGATCTCGCTGTGCGCGCCGGTGCCGATATTGACCACGCCGCCGGCCTTGGCAGGATCGAAGGCTTCCGGCGGACGCAGCGCGGATTCGATCTGCGCCAGCGCGTCGTGCACCGCCGAATGCAGCTCCAGCGCGCGCTCCGTCGGGATGAAACGGCCTTTCACCACCACCAGCAAGGGGTCCTCCAGCCGCAGGCGCAAGCGCGCCAGGTCGCGGCTGATGGCCGGCTGCGTCTTGTGCAGCAGGGCCGAACTGGCCGTGGCGCTGCGCGTGCGCATGAGGGCGTCGAACGTCAGCAGCAGGTTCATGTCCAGCCGGCGCAGATAGGGCAAGGATTGGGCGTCGCTCATGCCACCCATACTATGCTCTAAAGGCATGCATTGGAAATTCCATATCATTTTTGGCATATATGGCTTGCGCAACCGGCATTGGGCAAGGCGGCCGGCCTTGGCTACAGTCCGCGGCAGATCGGGGCCTTCCGCACCCGACCCGACTTTCCGGAGACTGCCGCAATGAACCCCTTGGGCCTGACCGCCGCGCGCTGGCGCGCTTCCCCCCGCCGCTGGATGGCGGCCGCGCTGACCGGTGCGGCGCTGCTCATGGGCGCCGCCCAGCCGGCCGTGGCCGCCTTCCCCGAACGTCCCGTGACGCTGGTGGTGCCCTTCCCCGCTGGCGGCACGCCCGACATCCTGGCACGCCTCCTCAGCGACAGCCTGGCCAAGCGCTTGGGCCAGCCGCTGATCGTGGAAAACCGCGCCGGCGCCGGCGGCAATATCGGCGCGCAGGCCGTGGCCCGCGCCGCGCCCGACGGCTACACGCTGCTGATGTGCGCCTTCGGCTGCACGGTCGCGCCTTCGCTCTACCAGCCCGCCCCCTACGACATCGTCAAGGACTTCGCTCCTGTGGCCATGGTCGGCACGGTGCCCAGCGTGCTGGTCGTCAATCCCAAGGTGCCGGCGCAAACCGTGGCCGAGCTGCTGGCCTACGCCCGCGCCCATCCGGGCAAGCTGAACTCGGCCTCGTCGGGCGTGGGCGGCTCGGCCCACCTGGCCACGGAACTGCTGAAGCTGCGCACCGGCATCGACGTGGCGCACATCCCCTATAAGGGCGCCGGACAGGTCGCGGCCGACCTGCTGGGCGGGCAGGTCGACATGTATTTCGACAACCTGCCGGCTTCGCTGGCGAACATCCGCGCGGGCAAGCTACGGGCCCTGGCCGTGGCCAGCGCCAAGCGCGCGCCGGCCATTCCGGACGTGCCGACCTTCGCCGAGGCCGGCGTGGCCGACTTCCTGATCACGCCCTGGTTCGGCATCATGGCCCCGGCCGGCACGCCGGACGCCACGCTGGCCGCGCTGCACGGCGCCTTCAACGACGCCTTGCAGGCGCCCGAGGTCGCCGCCAAGATGCGCGAATTGGGCGTGGAAACCGCCGCCGGCCCGCGCCAGGCGCTGGGGGACTTCGTAGTGGCCGAGACCGCGCGCTGGAAGGACGTGATCCAGGCCAACCACATCCGGGCGGAATGATGGCGGACGAACCCGGCCACGCCTCATTCGACGCGCTCGCGCCGATCCGGCTGCGCGACATGGGCGCCTTCCATGTCGGCGGGCGCGAGGTGAGCCTGTCGGGCCAGCCGCGGCGCGAAGTCGTCATGGCCGAGGGCGGCCAACCCGTCGCGCTGGACCCCAACGGCACCTACCGCGTCGAGCAGATGTATGCGCAGTACTTCCTGGCCGAACCGGCCAGCGGCCGCGCGCCGCTGGCGTTCTGGCACGGCGGCGGCATGACCGGCGCGGCGTGGGAGACCACGCCCGACGGCCGCCAGGGCTGGCTCCACGCCTTCCTGCGCCGCGGCTGGGACGCCTATCTTTGCGATGCCGTGGAACGCGGCCGCTCGGGCTACGCGCCGGTCCCCGGGATCTGGCCCGAAGGCCCCATCGTGCAGACGCAAGAGGACTGCTACACGCGCTTTCGCATCGGCCGCCCGGGCGCCCGCCCCGGCCCCGACGGCGCCTATGGCAACACACAGTTCCCGGTGCAAGCCTTCGGCGACCTGGCCGCGCAGATGGTGCCGCGCTGGGTGCATACCGACGCCGCCATCCTGCGCGGCTATCTGGCTCTGCTGGAGCGGGTCGGCCGCATGATCGTCATCTGCCATTCGCAGGCGGGCGTATTCGGCATCCGCGCGGCCGCCGCCCGGCCCGACCTGGTGCGTGCCGTGGTGGCGCTGGAGCCGGCCAGCATCCCGCCGCTGGACGCCGGCTACCGCACGCCCACGCTGATCCTCATGGGCGACAACATGGACACGGACCCGCGTTGGCCGAACATGCGCGAGCGGGTGCGCGATTTCGCGCAGCGGCACGCTTGCGTCACCCTGCTGTCGCTGCCTGAACTGGGCATCGCCGGCAATTCGCACATGCTGATGATGGACCGCAACAGCCTGGACCTGGCCGCGCGCGTGCACGACTGGCTGATGGCCCTGCCGCCGGCCTGAAATCGCGCCGCGGACGGGTCCCCGCCTGCTGCCATTTCGTGGCAGCATTATGGATCCGTCATCCCCGCCTGCCCCATGTCCCGCACCGAACGCCTCCTGGGCCTGATGCAGACCTTGCGCTGCCATCGCCGCCCCGTCAGCGGCCGCCAGCTGGCCGCCGACCTCGGCGTCAGCATCCGCACGCTGTACCGCGACATCGCCACCCTGCAATCGCAGGGCGCCGAGATCGAGGGCGAGCCGGGCGTGGGCTACGTGCTGCGGCCCGGTTTCATGCTGCCGCCGCTGATGTTCAGCACCGAAGAGATCGAGGCGCTGGTGCTGGGCACCCGCTGGGTGGCCGACCGTGCCGACCCGCGCCTGGCGCAGGCCGCGAGCAACGCGCTGGCCAAGATCGGCGCGGTGCTGCCGGCGGAACTGCGCGACGGGCTGGACGCGATACCGCTCTTGGTCGGTCCCAGCGCGATGCAGGTGGTGGACCGCGTGGACCTGTCGCTGATCCGCCAGGCCATACGCTGCGAGCAGAAGATCGACATCACCTACCGCGACGACAAGGGCGCCGATTCCACGCGGGTGATCTGGCCGTTTGCGCTGGGTTTCTTCGACAGCGTGCGCATCGTCATGGCCTGGTGCGAACTGCGCCAGGATTTCCGCCATTTCCGCACCGACCGCATCGCCACGCTGACGCCGGGCGAGCGTTATCCCAAGCGCCGCCATGCGCTGCTGAAGGAGTGGCGCGCGATCGATCACTCGCCCAAACAATGCGGATAGAAGCGCGGATAAAAGCTACTGCCAAAAACTGACAGCACCCCTGTCTAAGATGAGCGCGTCTACCACCCGGAGCGCATCATGTCAGACACCAATTTCGTGATTTTCTACGTCGAAAAGCCGGCCGCCAGCGCGGCCTTCTACAGCGCCCTGCTGCAGCGTCCGCCCCTGGAAAGCTCGCCCACTTTCGCGCTGTTCAGGCTGGATTCCGGCCTGATGCTGGGCCTGTGGTCGCGTTATGCCGTGGAGCCTGCCGCCGCTGGCCGCGGCGGCGCGACCGAACTGGCCTTTACCGTTCCCGACGCGCAGGCGCTGGACCGCCGCCACCTGGACTGGAGCCTGCGCGGCCTGCCCATCCTGCAGGCGCCCACCGACATGGATTTCGGCCGAACCTTCGTGGCGCTGGATCCCGACGGCCACCGGCTGCGCGTGTTCGCGCCGGCGCCGCAGGAACAGGCTGCGGAGCAGGCCGCGCCCGCCATGGCCAGCGCTTGAGGTACGGGGATCAAGTACGGGCCTGAGGCGCTGGCCTCGGGCCCGTGGCTGAACCGGGCGCAGCAATATCAGGAGCGCTGATCGCGCGGGGTCAGCGCCACGGTTTCGGCACGCCTGCGGAACAGCAGCTGGTACAGCACGGCCAGCACCAGCAGGAACGGCACGCCGAACACCAGCGTCATCTTGAAGACGCTGGTGAAATAGGTGGTGGCCAGGATGGCCAGCATCGCGCCCGCGCCCAGCAGGGTCAGCACCGGAAAGCCCGGCATGCGGAACGACAGCTTGCCACCGCCTTCGCGCGCCCAGCGGCGCCGGAAGCAATAGTGGGTCACGAAGATCATCATCCACGTGAACAGCGCGCCGAACATCGAGATCGCCATCATCAGCGTGAACGAGGTCTCGGGATACAGCACGTTCAGCACCGCCGCGATGGCGATGCCGCTGGTCGACAGCAGCAGCGCGTTCAAGGGCGTGCCATTGCGGGTCAACCGGCCGAACGCGGACGGCGCATGGCCCGCGCGCGACAGGCTGAACATCATGCGCGTGGTGATGTACAGCTGGCTGTTCATGGCCGACAGCGCCGCCACCAGCACGATGAAGTTGATGACGCCGGCCGCGCCGGGAATCTCCAGCGCCTGCATCACCTTGACGAAGGGACTGCCGCCCTTGCCGGCCTCGTCCCAGGGCACGATGGCCAGGATCAGCGCCAGCGTCAGCAGGTAGAACACCACCAGCCGGACGATGGTGGCGCGGAACGCCTGCTTGACCGCGCGCTCGGGGTCTTCGGCTTCGCCCGCCGCCACCGCGATCATTTCCACGCTGAGGTAGCTGAAGATCGAGATGACCACGGCGATCCACATGCCCCAGACGCCGTTCGGGAAGAATCCGCCGTGCGAGGTGTACAGCGCGGTGCCGTACTGCGGGTTGCCCCAGACCACGTAGGCGCCCAGGATGATGAAGGCCACGATGGCGGTGATCTTGATCGTCGAGAACCAGTATTCGACCGTGCCGAAGGTCTTGACGCTCATGGCGTTGATGACGATCAGCGCCGCCGAGAACAGGCAGACCCACTGCCAGCCGGGCACGTCTGGAAACCAGAACTTCATGTACTCGGCCACGGCCGTGACCTCGGTGCCTACCGCCAGCACCACGCAGGACCAGTACGCGTAGCGCACCAGAAAGCCCGCCAGCGGGCCGACATAGTGCTCGGCATAGGCGCCGAACGAGCCCGAGGTGGAATGCGCCACCGTCATTTCCGCCAGGCAGCCCATCAGCAACAGCGTGATCAGGCCGCCAATGGCGTAGCTGATGATCACGCTGGGGCCGGCAAAGCCGATGGCGAACTTGCTGCCCAGGAACAGGCCCGTGCCGATGGCGCCGCCGATGGCGATCATGCTCATCTGGCCCGACGTCAACCGCCGCTTCAGGCCCTGCTCGCGTTCGGCGATCTGGCCGAATCCTTTTTGTTGTTGCATTGTCTCCTCCAGGTCCTGCGCTCTCTTTATGGATGTAGGGCCGGTTTGGCCCGCGCAATGGGGTTGCGCCGCGGGGCTCAGGTCACGGCGGCGCGGTGCTTGAATTCCGGCTTGTCCCAGGAACGCGTGTCCAGCACGTCCTTCAGGATGTCGACGGCGTCCCAGACGTCGGCATAGCCGAAGTACAGCGGCGTCAGGCCGAAGCGCAGCACCTCGGGCTCGCGATAGTCGCCGATCACGCCGCGCGCGATCAGCGCCTGCATCACCTCGAAGCCGTTGGGATGGCGGAAGCTGACATGGCTGCCGCGGTCGGCGTGCTGGCGCGGCGTCACCAGCGTGAGCGGATGGCCGGCGCAGCGTTCTTCGACCAGCGCGATGAACAGGTCGCCCAGCGCCAGCGATTTCTTGCGCACCTCGGCCATGTCGGCGGCATGCGCCACGTCCAGGCCGCATTCCACCAGCGACAGCGACACGATGGGCTGGGTGCCGCACAGGTAGCGGCGCACGCCGCCGGCCGGCTCGTAGGCGACGGCCATGTCGAACGGCCGCGTGTGGCCCCACCAGCCGGACAGCGGCTGCCAGAAGTCCTTGGTGTGGCGCGGAGCCACCCAGATGAAGGCGGGCGAACCGGGGCCGCCGTTCAGGTACTTATAGGTGCAGCCCACGGCGAAGTCGGCGTCGGCGCCGTTCAGGTCCACCGGCACCGCGCCCGCGGCGTGCGCCAGGTCCCAGATGGCCAGCGCGCCACGCTCGTGCGCCAGCGCGGTCACGGCAGCCATGTCGTGCATCTGGCCGCTGCGGTAATTCACGTGCGACAGCAGCATCACCGCCACGGACTCGTCCAGCGCCTTTTCCAGCGGCAGGTCGTCGTCGATCAGGCGCATTTCATAGCCCTGCTGCAGCAGGTCGATCATGCCCTGGATCATGTAGAGATCGGTGGGGAAATTGTCGCGCTCGGACAGGATGACGCGGCGCTTGGGGTGCTGGTGCTGCTGGATGCGCAGGGCGGCGGCCAGCGCCTTGAAGATGTTCAGCGAGGTCGTGTCGGTCACGACCAGCTCGCCGTCGCGCGCGCCCAGCAGGCGGCCCAGCTTGTCGCCCAGGCGGGCGGGCAGTTCGAACCAGCCAGCGGTGTTCCAGCTGCGGATCAGGCCCGAGCCCCATTCCTGGCTGATCACGGCGGCGGCGCGGGCGGCGGCGGCCTTGGGCATCACGCCCAGGGAATTGCCGTCCAGGTAAAGGACGCCCGGCGGCAGGTCGAAACGGTCTTTGAGAGGCGCCAGGGGGTCCAGGCGGTCGGCGTTGACGCAGGCGTCGCGGGTGTTCATTTTCTGCTCCAAAGGGCTATATTCTGGATACATACTATCAGCGCGATCAGGCTGATAAATTGCAAAATCAGGCGCGGAATACCCTAGGTTTCCGCATTGGATTGCACATAACCAATATTTTTGGAATTTGATTGCACCATGCAAATCGATGCCATAGACCAGCGCATTCTTTACCGGCTGCAGGAAGACGGCCACCTCAGCAATCAGGACCTGGCCGAGCAGGTGGCGCTGTCGCCGTCGGCCTGCCTGCGGCGGGTGCGCGCGCTGGAAGAAAGCGGACTGATCCGCAACTATCGCGCCGTGCTGGACGCGGAAAAACTGGGTTTCGAGCTGGAGGCCATCGTCCACGTGTCGCTGGACCAGTCGCGCCCAGGCTGGCACGAGGAATTCCTGGCCGGCATCGCGCTGCATGACGAGATCACCGAGGCCAGCATCGTGACGGGCGCCTCCAACTACATCCTGACGGTGTGCACGCGCAATCTGAAGGCGTTCTCGCAGTTCGTCGAAGACAAGCTCAGCAAGATCCCGGGCGTGCGCAACCTGTCCTCGCATATCGTCATGCGCAAAGTGAAGAACCGCGGCGGCATGCTGCCGCTGGCCAGCTGGCGTTAGGGCCGGCTCAGGCCGGGTTCAGCCTCAGAAAGCCGAACACCGTCACGAAATGGCAGGCCGTGCCGCCCATGACGAACAGATGCCAGATGCCGTGGGCGTGCGGCCAGCGCTGGTCATTGGCGTAGAACAGCGTGCCGGCGGTGTAGATGGCCGCGCCCGCCAGCAGCCAGGCCAGTCCGGCCGCGGACAAGGCGCCCGCGATCGGCGCGGCGAACATCACGCCCAGCCAACCCATCGCCAAATACAAGGGCAAGGCCGGCGCCGCGCCGCGCGCCCACCACAGCTCGCGGCTGATGCCGATGGCGGCCAGCGCCCAGATCGCCACGCCCATGGCCGCGCCCCAGCCGTGCTCCACCGGCCCGTAGGCCAGCGGCGTGTAGGTGCCGGCGATCAGCAGGTAGATCGCGCAATGGTCGGCCTTGGCCCACAGCGCCTTGCGGCGGCCGCGCGAGCAATGGAACAGCACCGAAGAGGCGTAGACGGCGATCATCGACGCGGCGAACACGGCGCAGGCGACGACTTGCCGCGTATCCACCTTGAGTTCGGCGGCGCGAGCGATCAAGGCGCCCGAAGCAGCCACGGCCAGCGCCAGGCCGGCCAGGTGGGTCGCGCCGTTGAATCGTTCGCCCTTGTACATGCACGCCCTCCGCCCGCCGGCCACGCGCCGGCGCCCCCCATGATGGCGCTCTTGTGTGACAGGCCGAGGTCAGGACGCGCGGCCTTCAGGCGACGAAGTCCACCGCCGCCGGATAGCCTTCCAGCGCGCGCGCCGACAGGATGGCGCGCTGCACCGCGATCGCCATCGCCTCGGCCGCCATCACGCCCAGCAGCATGACGTTGCCCGGCTTGCCGGACGTACCCGTGCCCAGCGCGAAAATGGTGTCGCCGTCCAGCATGGTGTGGATGGGATTGATGGTGCGGGCCAGGCCATCGTGCGCCATGCCGGCGATCTTCTGCGCCTGCGCCTTGGTGAGCTTGGCGTCGGTGGCGACCAGCCCTATGGTGGTGGCGGTGCCCGGACGCATGGACTTGGGCAGGTCGCCCGCCAGGATGGCGGCGCGGGTGTCCAGCAGCATCTTGCCGTCCGCGGTGCGCGCGCCGGCCAGGATGCGCCCGGTGGCCGGGTCCACCACGTCGCCCACCGCATTGACCGCGACGATGGCGCCCACCGTCACGCCCGCCACGGTCAGCGAGGCGCTGCCGATGCCGCCCTTCATGGCGCGCTTGGGGCCATACAGCTTGCCCACTGTCGCGCCCGCTCCCGCGCCCACGTTGCCCTCCTGCGGCGCGGCGTCCGTGGCCGATTTGCAGGCCTGGTAACCGGCGGCCGCGTCCGGCCGGATCGAGGCGTCGCCCACGCCCAGGTCGAACAGGATGGCCGAAGGCACGATGGGCACGTGCGCCACGCCCACGTCAAAGCCGATCTTCTTTTCTTCCAGATAGCGCATGACGCCCGAGGCCGCATCCAGACCAAACGCGCTGCCGCCAGACAGCACCACGGCGTGCACCTTTTCCACCATGTTGACGGGATTGAGCAGGTCGGTCTCGCGCGTGCCCGGCGCCGCGCCGCGCACATCGACCCCGGCGGTCGCGCCGGCCTCGGCGATGATGACAGTGCAGCCCGTGGGACGGCGCGTGTCGGTGTAGTGCCCTACCCGCAACCCCGCCACCTGCGTGATGCTGCCGCTGCCCGGCATCAGCCGCGTGCCGTCCGCGGCCTGGGCAGGCATCGCGCCCGCTGCCGCCGCGCCCGCCGCCGCCATCATGAAAGCCCGCCTGTTCCATTGCTGTTCCACACCGATCTCCATCGAAGTCCTGCCTGGATGAACCCCGGCGGCAACGCGCCGGAGCATGGGTATCACCATATGACTTGCAGCTATATTTTTACTATTCCTTATGCTTTGTGGAAAAATAGACGCGTTGTTAGAGTGCGGCTACGCCGGGGGGCATTGCAGGCACGGATGCTCTCCACCGAGATATCTGCCATCCGTGGAGCACCGCCATGAAACTCTTCCGTACGCTGTTCGTCGCCGGCCTCGTCCAGGTCGCCGCCTTGTCCGCGGCCCATGCCCAATCCGGACTGGACCAGATCAAATCCGCCGGCGTGTTCAAGATCGGCACCGAAGGCACCTACGCCCCCTTCACGTTCCACGACGCATCCGGCCAGCTTACCGGGTTTGACGTGGACATCGGCCGCGCCATCGCCGAACGGCTGGGCGTCAAGCCGCAATTCGTCGAAGGCAAGTGGGACGGCCTGATCGCCGGCCTGGACGCCAAGCGCTACGACGCGGTGATCAACCAGGTCGGCATCACCGACGCGCGCCGCGCCAAGTACGACTTTTCGGACCCCTACATCTCGTCGGCCGCCGTGCTGATCGTGCGCGACGACAACACCAGCATCAAGTCCTTCGACGACCTGAAGGGCAAGAAATCCGCCAACACGCTGACCAGCAACTTCGGCAAGCTGGCGCAAAAGCATGGCGCGGAAGTGATCGCGGTGCAGGGCTTCAACGAAGCCATCGACCTGCTGACCTCGGGCCGGGTCGAGGCCACGGTGAACGACAACCTGTCGTTCCTGGACTTCAAGAAGCAGAAGCCCAACGCCAAGGTCAAGATCGCCGCCACCGACAAGACCGCCGAATTCAGCAATTCGGGCGTGCTGATCCGCAAGGGCAATCCCGAGCTGCAGGCCGCCATCAACAAGGCGCTGGCCGACATCAAGGCGGACGGCACCTACAAGACCATCTCGGTCAAGTACTTCGGCACGGACCTGTCGGCGCAATAAACGAGCGGAGCGCACATGACGCTACCCCCCTGGCTGCAAGCCGTCCTGCCCGACTGGCTGCTGGCGCAACTCGGCACCTGGGCGGTGCCGGCCTGGGTGCAGCTGATGCTGGACTCGTTCTGGCCCCTGCTGCACGCGGGGCTGATGTTCACGGTTCCGCTGACGCTGATGTCGTTCGCGCTGGGCCTGGCGCTGGCCTTCGTGGTGGCGCTGATCCGGCTGTTCGGCCCCGCGCCGCTGGTGGCCGTGGTGCGCTTCTATGTCTGGCTGATCCGCGGCACGCCGCTGCTGGTGCAGCTGTTCGTGATCTTCTACGGCCTGCCCAGCGTCGGCATCGTGCTGGATCCGCTGCCCGCCGCGCTGATCGGCTTCACCCTCAACGTGGGCGCGTACAACTCGGAAGTGATACGCGGCGCCATCGAATCCATCACCAAGGGCCAATGGGAAGCGGCCTATTCGCTCAGCATGACGCGCGGACAGGCGCTGCGCCGGACCATCCTGCCGCAGGCGGCGCGGGTGGCGGTGCCGCCCCTGTCCAATTCCTTTATCGCGCTGGTCAAGGACACCTCGCTGGCGGCGGTGCTGACCGTGCCCGAGATCTTCCAGGCCGCGCAGCGCATTGCCGCCGTCACCTATGAACCGCTGATCCTGTACACCGAGGCGGCGCTGATCTACCTGGTGTTCAGTTCCGTGCTGTCCGCCGCGCAGGTGCGCCTGGAACGGCGCTTCGGCCAGCACGCGGTCTTTAACGAGAAGAACCGATGATCCGCCTGGAAAAGATAGAGAAGGCGTTCGGCGGCAATCCCGTGCTCAAGCAAGTGGACGTGAGCATCGCCGAAGGCAGCGTCACCGCCCTGATCGGTCCGTCCGGCAGCGGCAAGAGCACCTTGCTGCGCTGCGTGAACCTGCTGGAAGTGCCGGACCGCGGCACGCTGGAGATCGGGCCGGAGACGGTGCATTTCGAACCCGGCCGCAAGCTTTCGCGCGACCAGGTCCAGCGCGTGCGCAAGCAGACCGGCATGGTGTTCCAGAACTTCCAGCTGTTCCCGCATCAGACCGTGATCGGCAATGTCATGGAAGGCCTGCTTACCGTGCAGAAGTGGCCGTTGGAGCGCGCGCGCGCCCGCGCCGAGGAGCTGCTGCGCAAGGTCGGCATGCTGGAAAAGCGCGACGCCTGGCCCGCCAACCTGTCTGGCGGCCAGCAGCAGCGCGTGGCCATCGCCCGGGCGCTGGCGCCCGCGCCGCGCGTGCTGCTGTGCGACGAGCCGACCTCGGCGCTGGATCCGGGCCTGGCGGCCGAAGTGGTGGACGTCTTGCGTCAGCTCGCGGCCGAAGGCATGACCATGCTGATGGCCACCCACGACCTGCGCCTGGCAGCCAGCGTGTCGCGCGAAGTGGTATTCCTGCTGGACGGCAGCGTGGTCGAATCCGGCGATTCGCGCACCCTGTTCACCCAGCCCTCCGACCCGCGCACCGCCGCGTTCATCTCGACGCTGACGCAGGAAGCGGCGCTGTAGGACGGCTGGGGCCGATGACGGGAATCCCGCCCGGCCCCCTCGTCCGCGCCGTGTCAGTCCTGGCTTTCCGCCACGAAAAAGTCGAACAGCGTTGCGGGTTCGGCCGCGATGACCCGCGCGGCGATGTCGCGCCGCAGTTCGGCGTGGACGCGCTGCGCGTCCGGCGCGGGATTTCCCAGCAAATCAAAGAACTCCGGCGGCAGCACGCCCGGGCGCAACACGCCCTGGACGCTGCGCGCGCCGCGGCGCAGATGGAAGCTGTACGACTTGTCCGCGCCACGGCTGTAGCGCGCTTCGGGCAGGGTCAGATCTACCGAGTAGCAGCCGCGCGTGACGGCGCGCGTGACGAATTCGAACGCGTCGCGCACGCCCGGACCCGGATGCCCGCTGATGACGGACAGCTCCTTGCGCGGCACCGGCACGCCGTCTTGCTCCAGCGTGGGCAGCGCGCCGCGCAGGCCCTGGAAAGTCAGCGCCAACATGGCAAGCGCACCGTGGCCATGATAGGCCTGGACCGCGTCGAAACAGATGGGCAGCGGCCCTTCTTCGGCCATCACGGTCAATGAGGAAGCGCGTTGTTCGGGGGTAGTCATGGAATATCTCCGTGTCGTGCGCGGTCGCGGGCCGCCATGGCGGCCCGCTGGCGCAAGGGTAGGTCAGGGTTGAAGGACGCGCCGGGGCGCGTCCAGATGGACAGGCGGATTCAGAAGCGCGTGCGCAGCGTCAGGCTGAAGCTGCGGCCGGGTTCCAGCAGCGGATTCAGATCGGTCATGGCATAGGCCACGTTGGATGAGGTGGCCGCCGTGCGGTAGGCGCGATCGAACAGGTTGTTCACGCCCAGCACGACCTGAGTATTGCCAGCCTGCGGCAGCCCCAGGCGATCCAGCTGGAACTGCGCGTAGAGATTCACGACGCCGAAGCCCGCCGCCGGATACTCCGCGCGTTCCGCATAGCGGCTCTGGCCCTTGGCCCATTGCAGTTCGCCGCTCAAGGCATAGGCTTCATTGGGGCTCATGTACTGCACGCCCAGCAGACCGCTGAAGGGCGCGATCGATTGCAGCGGCGTGTCCGTCGTGCGGTTGGTGCCGTGCAGGTAGCTGGCGTTGCCGTACAGGTTGACCTCGCGGCTCAGCTGCCAGCGCCAATCCAGCTCCAGGCCCTGGATCCGGGCCCGGCCCACGTTGCGGCGCTGCGTGGCGGGCAGGCCTTCGTAGGTGGTGGTGACGTTCTCCAGGAAATCACTGTAGTTGCTGCGGAACGCGGTCAGGCCGACCGTGGCCTGTTCGAAGTGCAGCCGGGTGCCGGCTTCCACGGTGACGCCGCGTTCCGGCTTCAGGCCCGGATTGGGGATGGTGTAGCTGGTTCCGGTATAGCCGCTGCTGAACATCTCCGAGGTCCACGGCATGCGGAACGAACTGCCCACGCTGCCCAGCAGTTCGACCACGTCAGTGGCGCGGTAGGACAGCCCCAGGCTGCCGGTGGTGGCGGTCTCGGTCGTGTTCTGCGCGGCGCGGAAGGCCGGCAGCAGATTAGGCGACGGCAAGGGCTCCAAGCCCACATCCGACTTGAACCAGTCGAACCGGCCGCCGGCGGTAACGGTCCACTTGGGAGCGGGCTTCCATTCCGTGGTCAGGAACGCGCCGACGTTGGTCTGGTACTGGTCTGGCCCCGTCTTGACGTAGGGCGTGCTGGTGGTCGTGGTGGTGCCATTCGGACGACGCACCGTGATATCGCTGCGCGATTCCGATCCGGGACGGCGTTCATGCATGAAGTCCAGGCCGAAGGTCGTGTTGGTGTCGGCCCACGGCACCGTCGCGGCAACGCTGCCGCCCCACACGACGGGACCGATCACGTTGTTGCGCGCATCGACCACGCGCGCCGGATTGGTCTGGTTATGCGTAGCCATGACGGTGCCGAACTCGTTCACATAGACGCTGGCCTTGAGCACGCTGATGGCGCCGTCGAACTCGCCCGTGTAGGCCAGCCTGCCCTGCTTGACCTTCAACGGATCGCGGCGGCTGTAGCTCAGTGGATATGGCGGCACGGTCCCGGCCGCGCCGTCCTTGACGTAGGCCACGCGCGCGCTGGCCTCGATGCGCTGACGGGCATCGGGCATGTAGCCCAGCACGATGCCCCCGCCGGCGCCGCGGAAGTCGCTGTTGGGCACTTCGCCCGCCGCGCTGTCGTAGTTGCTGGCGCGGCGTCCGGTGGCGTAGACGCGCAGGTCGAAGCCGTCGCCGGCGCCTTCCAGCGCCACGTTGCTCTGCACGCCATCGCCGTTGGTGTTGTACGTGACCGAAGCTTCGCCGCCGTTCAGGCCGAAGGGCTGGCTCAGGTTGCCATGCGCCCGCTTGGTCACGAAATTGACCAGTCCGCCCAGGCCGTCGCTGCCGAAGCGCGAGGAGTTCGGCCCGCGCACCACGTCGACCTGTTCGATCTCGGTCGGACTGATGAGCATGAACTGCAGCGTATTGCGGCCGCGGAAGCGGTCGCCGTCGATGAACATCGGCACCCGCATGTCGTTGGTGTTCAGCCCGCGCAGGAACAACGTGCCGGCGATGCCGCCGCTGCGGCTGATGGTGGCGTTGGGCACGCGGCCCAGCAGGTCGAGCGTGCTCATGGTGTTCAGGCGGTCGATGTCCTGGCTGTCGACCACGCTGACCGCCTGCGTGACATTGTGGTCGATCGAGGCCGCGGGCGGCGTCGCCCCCATCGGCCGCAGGCGGCCGTCATCGGGCTGGCCTTCGGCGGTGACCTGGATCGACGGCAGTTGCGGAATATCGGCCGCGGCGCTGGGCGCGGCCATGGCGGCGGTCAGCAGTCCGGCGCCGACCAAGGGGGCATACAGATAGAAGCGTTGCATACATGCACACAAAAGGGGGGGCAAAATCGGAATCGGCGCGGAGAGCCTGCCGCGTCAGGCGGGAGCCATGTCCTGATCGACGGCAGGCGTGGAATCCCTCAGCCAAGGCAGGAATCCGCGCAGGAAACGGCTGGACGCCGGCATGAAATAGCTGCCGTGGTGATACATCGGGTCCAACGAGGTCACGATCAGGCGGCCCGGCGTGCTGCGCCTGTCTTCGTACAGCACTGATCCGGCGCCAGCCTTGTCGATCAGGGACAGCGCCCCCGGCGGCGGCTCGAAGGAGCCGTGCTGATGCCAGGTGGCGTCGGCCAGCGTCAGGTAGCTGAACAGGGGATGCTCGGGCGCCGCGAGACGCAGTCCCGAGTCGGCGCCCGGCTCCTTCCACCACCAGAAGTTCACTTCTGACGGAGTCCAGCGCACGCCGTCCAGCCAGCGTTCGGAATGCGTTTCGCCCATGGCGACCAGGGTCTTGCCCGCAGCCAGGAAGCGGCGCCAGAGTTCCCGATGCGGCGCCAGCAGATCCGGATTGCTGCGGCAGGACACGATCAGCGCATCGCAGCCCTGTAGCGCGGCTTCGCCCAGGTCGCGGATGTATATCGTCCGGTCGATATGCGGCATCAGCTCCGGCGTGCGGAAGGTGCGGTGGTGGTAATAGGTGCCGGCGTCCAGCGCCGCGATCACGGGGGTGCGTGCTGCGGTCATGCCGCGTCTCCCTGCAGCCAGGCGAACAGTTGCGGGACGATGCGGCCAGCGCTGTCGGCGCTGCCGGCATACATCCACAGGTCATTGCCGGAATGCACCAACAGTCGCCCGCCACCCGGCAGGGCCAGGACCCAGTCGATGGCCTGGGCATCAGGTCCCAGCGTGTTGAGCACCTGCGCGCCGGCCGGCGCGGGGTTGCTGCCGCGCGCATAAAAGCCCGCCACGCCGCGGCGGAACGTCAGGTGCTCAGGGTCCACGCCGTCAAAGAGCGGATGGGGCGCGGCGCGATGCACCCGCAGGCCGGCGATGCCTGCGCCGGATCCCGGCACGAACGGCGCGAGCCAGCGCAGGAAGGGATAGGCGACATGGCCGTTGAAAACCATCGTGCCGCCCGATTCGAGATAGGCTTCCAGCAGTGCGCCCTGCTGCAACAGATAGCGCTGGTCCGCGTGCGCGGGGACCAGCAACGCGCGGAATCCGGAAAGATCGCGCTCATGCAGTTGATACAGCGGCACGCAGGCGCTGCGCGGCGCGGGGCCGCCAGTCAGCGCGGCGGGTCCGTCGCCGCTCCAGTTGTTCAGGTAGGCAATCGTGTTTTTCATGATTCAACGGAAGACGGGGATCACGCCCAGGATGTCGCCGGATTCGCCGCGCAGCGTGGCCACGCGCACCGGCAGGCCGTACAGGCGGCTCAGGCGTTCGTCCACGCACATGCTGGCGGTGGGGCCGGTTTCGCAAGCGCCGGCATGCATGAGCAGGGTCTGGTCGGCGATATGCTGCGCATGCTGCGGCTGGTGCGTGGTGAAAATCACCGTCAGTCCCTGTTCCCGCGCCAACCGGCGCAAAAGCGAAAGGACCACGTCCTGGTTGCGCAGGTCCAGGGCCGCCGCGGGCTCGTCCAGGATGATGATGGGGCTGGCGCTGGCCAAGGCGCGCGCGATGCAGACCAGTTGTTGCTCGCCGCCGCTCAACGCGTGGAACGGGCGGTCCGCCAGATGCGCCAGGCCGACCTGTCCCAAGCAGTCGCGGGCGATGCTCCAGTCACGGGCGCCAGGCGCCGCGTACCAGCGCAGATGCCGCGCGCGGCCCATGCTGACCATGGTCAGCACGTCGTAGGCGTAGAGCGTGTCGCTGCGCTGCGGGACATAGGCGGCGTGGCCTTGCAGACGCACGGCGCCCGCGGCGGGAGGGTTCAGTCCCAGTATCGTGCGCAGCAGCGTGGTCTTGCCGCGCCCGTTGGGCCCCAGCACGGCCAGGATCTGGCCAGCGGACAGACTTAACGACAGGTCGCTCAACAGACGCCGGCCGCCGGCCTGCACGGACAATTGCGTAAGTTCAAGCATGCTGCACTCCCCGGCTCTGGGCGCGGCGCAACAGCCATGCGAACAGCGGCGCGCCGATAAGCGCGGTAATCACGCCCAGCGGAATCTCGGCGCTGGTGGCGCTGCGGGCCACGGTATCGACCCACACCATGTAGGTGCCGCCGATCAGGGCGCTGGCGGGCAGCAGCACCCGGTGGTCCGGGCCGACCAGCATGCGCGCGATGTGCGGCACCACCAATCCCACCCAACCCACCGTGCCCGATACGGCCACGCTGGCCGACACCACCAGCGTGGCGCAGCCCAACAGCAGCCAACGCAAGGGCTCGACCGCGATGCCCATGGCGCTGGCCTGCTCGTCGCCCAACGACAGCACGTTGATGCGGAAACGCAGCGCGTATAGCAGCACCATGCCAACCACGATGGGCGGCACGGCGGCCGCCAGCTTGACGTAGGTCGCGGTGGCGAAGCTGCCCATCAGCCAGAACACGATGGCCGGCAGGCTATCGTTCGGATCCGCGAAGTACGTGGTCAGCGAGATCAACGCGGAAAAGAAGGCGCTGGTCACCACGCCGGCCAGCACCAGCATCAGGATGGTCGTGCGGCCGTTGGAACGGCCCAGCAGATAGACCACGGCCACCGCCAGCAGGCCTCCGGCAAACGCCAGGCCCAGCGTTGCCCACAGCGATGAGAACAACAGGATCGCCGCGCAACCGCCAAACGCCGCGCCCGAGGAAATGCCCAGGATCTGCGGACCGACCAGCGGATTGCGGAACGCGCCTTGCAGCGCCGCGCCGCACATCGCCAGGCTGGATCCGGCCAGCACCGCCAACAATACGCGCGGCAGCCGCACCTGCATGACGACGCGGTGCTCCGTGGCGCCGACCGACGGCAGCCAGTTCGCCAGGCCGTCCGGCAATGCGAGCCCGGCCAGCACGCTGGACACCTGCGACAACGCCAGGGGGTAGCGGCCGACGCACAGCGCCGCCAACACGGACACGGGTAGCGCCAGCGCCATCAACAGCCATGGCCACGCCCACAACCCTGGACGCGCGCAAGTCCCCGCGGCTGGCGCGCGCGCCGTTTCAACGGAAGCGTTCATAGCCCGCGGCCCCCTCGTTCATTTTCAGACGCAGCACCGCGTCGATCTCGCGGGCGGCGGGCTGATATCCATAGAGTTCGCCGTAGGCCCGCCCGATGTTGTCCCGCAAGGGCCAGGAGAACCTGTCCGGGTGCAGCAGCATGCTCAGCCACTGCCAGTACAAGGGCGATTCCTGGCTGGGGGGATCCCACAGATAGCCGCCCATCGGCACCTTGTAGACGCGGCGATCGCGCACGGCGGGGATGTCGGCAAACAGCGGATCGCCATACAGGGTTTCGGGCGTCAACCCCGATTCAAAGTTATTCAGCAGGATCACCTCGGGCGCCCAGGCCATGATCTGCTCGATGTTCACGGCCTGGCCGCCGGCGATGGATGCCGAAACGTTGCGCCCGCCCGCCAGGGTGATGTCGTCCTCGAAGCTGGAGTTGCCGCCGGCCGCGCGCAGCTGCGGCGCATGACGCGACAGGTACAGCACCCCCGGCCGCCTGGCGGCCGGGATGCCGTCGGTGACGGCGTGGATGTCCGCGCGTACCTGATCGCGCCAGCGCAACTGGGACTGCGCGCGAACCTCCTGCCCCAGCGACAGGCCCATCAGGCGTATCCATTCGCGGGTACGGTCCTCGGTCCCGTACACCAGCGCCGCGGTCGGCAGGCCTGCATTGCGCAGGGGCGCGATCAGATCGTCGCCCATATGCCCCCACTGCCACACCAGGTCGGGCTGGATCTGCAGCAGCGTTTCCACATTGGGCACGAAACCGGACCGGGTGATGTCGGTGCGTACCTTGGCCGTGGCCGGAAAGATCCGCGCCAGCAGCCCGTCCTTCATCAACCCGTAGGCGCTGGGATGCATGCCGGCCAGGCGCTCAGCGCCCCCGTCCAGCGAGATGAGCAGCGATCCGGCCGGCATGGGCAGCGTCACTGCCCGTTGGGCCGGCGCGGACAGGTTCACGGGATTGCCCAGCATGTCCTGGAACACGATGGACGCCGCACTCGCGGCGGACGACAAGAGAACCCCTGCCGCCAAGGCGGTGCGGAAGTACGCTGAGATGGTCATGTGGGAGCGGGTTACCTGGCGAAGGCCTGCCATTGATGACGGCCGCCGCAGTGGTACGATCACAAATAAGAATCAATCGCATTAATTCTATAGCCCCGAGCCCCCAGACCAAATGACTATTGTCAATTCACGATCCGCGCCCTTGATCGCGGCGCTGCGCCAGCATCCCTGGTTCGATGGCGTGGACGATGCCGCCCTGCTCGCCCTGGCGAGCTGCAGCCGCTGGTTGGAGTTCGACGCGGGCGACACGATTTTTTCGGAGGGCCAGGCGGCTTCCTCCTGCCTGCTGGTGTGCGCGGGATCGCTGCAGGGCTTGCGCTACACGGCGGATGGCGGCGACAAGGTATTCGGCCATGTCGGGCCGGGCGGCTGGCTATCCGTGTCCACGCTGTTCGAGGCCGCGCCGCGGCACCTGCACGGCGTGCGTGCGCGCACCGACGGCAACGGCTGCCTGCTCAATGGCGCGGCATTCCGCCAGCTCTGCCTGAACGACGCGCGCTTCGCCTGCCGCGTCATGGCGCATGGCGCCAACCTGATCCGCCATCACACGGACCAGATCGATTGGCTGACGTCGAGTTCGGCCGAGGAGCGCCTGGCCGAATACATCCTGCGCGCGGGCAAGCCGCAAGGCACCCAGCCCGTGGTGTTGCCGCTGAGCCATTCGCAGATCGCGGTCAAGCTGGGCATGCGCGCCGAAACGCTGAGCAGGATATTCGCGAAATGGCGGCGCCAGGGCTACATATCGGACCGGCGCGGCGAGCTATGCATCCTGAAGCTGGATTCGCTCAAGCAACTGGTGCACATCTAGCGCCTACTTCGACGGCAGGGACCCCGCAGGATCGACTGCCTGGCCGTCGTAGCGCAGTTCGAAATACAGCCCGACCTGCTTGCTGTCGCTACTGCCCATTTCGGCGATCTTCTGGCCCTGGCTGACGCGTTGGCCTTCCTTGACCAGCAGTTTGCTGTTGTGGGCGTAGATGCTCAGGAAACTGGCGTTGTGCTTGACGATCACCAGATGGCCATAGCCGCGCAGGCCGCTGCCCGAATAGGCCACCGTGCCTTGCGCCGCGGCCACCACCGGCGTGCCGGAAGAATTGCTGATGACGATGCCGTTGGAGCCCGAGCCGTCGTAGCCGCGCGTGACCTTGCCCTGGGCGGGCCAGACCAGCGAGATCGCGCCCGGCGGGGCGGTACGGCGCTTGGCGGTCGAGGTCGACGACTTGGGCGCGGGCGCGGGCTTGCCGCGCGCCTTGCTGGGCGCGGTGGACGTGCTGGCCTGCCCGGCCGGCGGCTCGACCCGCAGCAATTGCCCGACTTCGATGGCATTGGAATTCGGCAGATTGTTCCAGCGCACCAGATTGCTCACGCTGGTGCCCTGCTTGCGCGCGATCTGGGTCAGCGTATCGCCCGATTGCACGCGGTAGTAGCCAGGCTGGACCTTGGTGGTGCCGCAGGCGGACAACAGGGCCAGCAGCGCCACCGCCAGCACGCACATCCACAATCGGAAGGACGGCCAGGCCCGGCGGGCAGCGGCGGGCAAGACGGGAACGGACAGGGTCGGGGCGGACGAGGAAAGCACTGAAACCTGGGGCACTGAGTGGAATGTCGGGATTTGAGTGCGTTCAAGGGTACCAAGATTTTGCCGTGCCATGGGCGCCGCCGTCAGATGCTTGGCGCCCGTGGCGCAGGATAGAATGCCGCCATGTCCCGCCTCACCCGCCTCCAGCACCTAGGCTGCGCCGCGCGCGCGCGGGGCGTGCTGTGGCTGGCGCTCCTGGCCCTGGCGCTGCGCGCGCTGGTGCCGGCGGGCTACATGCCCGACGCCCGGGCGCTGCACGACGGCCGGCTCGAAGTTACGTTCTGCTCGGCCGCCGGCGACGTCAAGGCGCTGACGCTGGCGCTAGCGCCCGGCGACCAAGGCAAGGCCGGGCACGACACGGCCGACGCCGGGGCTCTCTGCCCCTTCGGCTTGCTGGCGCACGTGGCCCCCGCCCCTGCTCCCGCGCTC
>Ga0209699_100140_pt1 | contig 84514 bp, 78 predicted proteins | sample SynthPrep_1_END__FD_187204 | JGI IMG/M metagenome (GOLD analysis project Ga0209699, IMG submission 187204) | Synthetic microbial communities from Ohio, USA - SynthPrep_1_END_DS7_MetaG (SPAdes) (version 2) | ecosystem: Engineered > Bioreactor > Aerobic > Activated sludge | place: USA: Ohio...
TGTCTGGCCTGCCCCACCCCTGGCGGGCGGGGCAGGCCAGACACCGGCGGCGCCACCCCGCGACCGCCAGCGACACAGCCTCTGCACCGCACAGGCCGGCCACCCCGGACCGGCGCGGCGCAGCCCAGCGGAGAGCATGATGAGCATCCCCAGCCCGACCCCGATCTACCTCGACAACAACGCCACCACCCGCTGCGCGCCGGAAGCGGTCGCGGCCATGCTGCCCTACTTCACCGAGCAGTTCGGCAACCCCTCGTCCATGCACAGCTTCGGCGCCAAGGTCGGCCACGCGGTGAAGAGCGCCCGGGCCTCGCTGCAGAAGCTGCTGGGGGCGGAGTACGACTCCGAGATCATCTACACCGCCGGCGGCACCGAGGCGGACAACACCGCCATCCTGTCGGCGCTCAAGGCCAACCCTGAGCGCAAGGAAATCATCACCACCATGGTGGAGCACCATGCGGTGCTGCACCTGTGCGACCAGCTGGAAAAAGAGGGCTACACCATCCACCGCCTGAAGGTGGACGGCAAGGGCCGGCTGAACCTGGACGAGTACGCCGCGCTGCTGTCCGACAAAGTGGCGGTGGTGTCGGTGATGTGGGCCAACAACGAAACCGGCACCTACTTCCCGGTGAAGCAGATGGCCGAGATGGCGCACGCCGCCGGCATCCTGTTCCACACCGACGCGGTGCAGGCGGTGGGCAAGATTCCGCTGGACCTGGCCAACTCCGCCATCGACATGCTCTCCATGTCCGGCCACAAGCTGCACGCGCCCAAGGGCATAGGCGCCCTGTACCTGCGCCGCGGCGCCCGTTTCCGCCCGCTGCTGCGCGGCGGCGGCCAGGAGCGCGGCCGCCGTGCCGGCACCGAGAACGTGCCCTCCATCATCGGCCTGGGCGTGGCCGCCGAGCTGGCGCTGGAGCGCATGGAGCTGGAGAACACCTATGTGCGCGCCCTGCGCGACAAGCTGCAGGCCGGCATCCTCTCCGCCGTGCCGCACGCCTTCGCCACCGGCGATGTGGACAACCGCCTGCCCAACACGCTGAACATCGCCTTCGAATACGTGGAAGGCGAGGCCATCCTGATGCTGCTGAACAAGCAGGGCATCGCCGCCTCCTCCGGCTCCGCCTGCACCTCGGGCTCGCTGGAACCCTCCCACGTGATGCGGGCGATGGGCATTCCCTACACCGCCGCCCACGGCACCATCCGCTTCTCGCTGTCGCACGAGAACACCGAGACGGAGATCGACCGCGTGATCGCCGCGGTGCCGCCCATCATCGCCCAGCTGCGCAAGCTGTCGCCCTACTGGGGCGAGAACGGGCCGGTGACGGACCCGGAAAAGGCCTTCGCCCCCACCTACGCCTGACCCACGCCCAGGAGGAAGCGGCCATGGCTGCCACAGTGGTGATCGACGACACGACGCTGCGCGACGGCGAACAATCGGCGGGGGTGGCCTTCACCCGCGCCGAGAAGTGCGAGATCGCCCGCATCCTTGCCGAGATCGGGGTGCCAGAGCTGGAGATCGGCATCCCCGCCATGGGCGCGGAGGAGGCCGGCGACATCCGCGCCATGGCCGCCACCCTGGCCGACGCCGGCCACGACACCCGGCTCATCGTCTGGGGCCGGCTCACCGGCAAGGACATCGACGCCTGCCGCAGCCTGCCGGTGCACATGCTGGAACTGTCGGTGCCGGTTTCCGACCAGCAGATCCGGCACAAGCTGGGCGCCGACCGCGACGAGGTACTGGCGCGCATCGCCCGCTGGGTGCCGGTGGCGCGCGAGGCCGGCTTCGACATCGGCGTCGGCGGCGAGGATGCCTCCCGCGCCGACCCGGCCTTTCTCACCGAAGTCGTGCAGGCCGCCGAGGCCGCCGGCGCCCGCCGCTTCCGCTTCGCCGACACCCTGGGCGTGCTGGACCCCTTCGCCACCTTCGAAGCCATTTCCGCCCTGCGCGCCGCCTGTACGCTGGAGCTGGAGATGCACGCCCACGACGACCTCGGACTGGCCACCGCCAACACCCTGGCGGCGGTGCGTGCCGGCGCCACGCATGTGAACACCACGGTGAACGGCCTGGGCGAGCGCGCCGGCAACGCCGCGCTGGAAGAGGTCGCCCTCGGCCTGCGCCAGTTCCACGGCGTCGGCGAGTTGATCGACTTCCGCCGCCTGCTGGATGCCTCCCAGGCGGTGGCCCGCGCCTCCGGCCGGCCGGTGGGCTGGCACAAGAGCGTGGTCGGCGAGGGCGTATTCACCCACGAGGCCGGCATCCACGTGGATGGCCTGCTGAAGGACCCGGCCAACTACCAGGGCATAGATCCCGCCCTGCTCGGCCGCAGCCACCGCCTGCTGCTGGGCAAGCACTCCGGCGGCCGCGGCGTGGTCACCGCCTACGCCGCGCTGGGCATCGCCCTGAGCGACGCCGAGACCGCCTGCCTGCTGGCCCGCATCCGCGACTTCGCCAGCCAGGCCAAGCGCACGCCGGACAGCGCCGACCTGCTCGCCTTCCATGCCGAGCTGCGTGCCAGCAGCACCCGGCCCGCCGACTTACTGCCCGGCCTGCACGCCCGCCTGGAGGCGGACGGCCTGCCGTTGGCCGGAGCCTGATGCCATGAACACGAAATCCGCCGCCATGACTGGAGAATCCGCCGAGCCGGGCCTGTTCGCCCTGCTGCGCGAGGACGTGCGCTGCGTCTTCGGCCGCGACCCCGCCGCGCGCACCGCCTGGGAAGTGCTCACCACCTACCCTGGCGTGCATGCGGTGATGTCCCACCGCATCGCCCATGCCCTGTGGCGCCGCGGTTGGCGCTACCCTGCCCGGCTGGTGAGCTTCCTGGCGCGGGTGTTCACCAATGTGGACATCCACCCCGGCGCCCGCATAGGCCGCCGCTTCTTCATCGACCACGGTGCCGGCGTGGTGGTGGGCGAAACCGCCGAGATCGGCGACGACGTCACCCTGTACCACGGCGTCACCCTGGGCGGCACCACCTGGAACCCGGGCAAGCGCCATCCCACGCTGGGCGACCATGTGGTGGTCGGCGCCGGCGCCAAAATCCTCGGCGCCATCACCATAGGCCCGCGGGTGCGGGTGGGCGCCAACTCGGTGGTGGTGAAGAACGTACCGGCCGACCGCACGGTGGTCGGCATCCCTGCCCGGGTGGTGAGGCGCGAAGCCCCCATCCTGGCCGCTACCGACGAACTCAACCTCGACCATCACCTGCTGCCGGACCCGGTCGGGCACACGCTGAACTGCCTGGTGGACCGCATCAAATCGCTGGAATCCGAGCTGGCCGGGCTGCGCGCCGCCGCCTCCGCACCCGCCGCCCACGCGGTGGTGCCGCTGCTGGCGCAGGGCGCGGTCGACTGCAACGCCAACACCGATGGCGCCTGTCCCACCTGTGCCTGCCAACCCGAGACCGCCGAGGTGAAGTGATGGATCTGCTGCATTTCGACCCGCAACCGCTGTACTTCGACGACCCGCTGCCCGAGGGCGTGCTGGAACTCATCGAAGGTGCCGGCGCCTGCTACGGCGAGCCGGAAGCCGAGGGCCTGCTGGCCCGGGCCGCCGCAGCCGCGCCCGACCACCTGATGGTGCTGGTGGCGCTCTACCGCTACCACTTCTACCGCCACCAGATGGACAAGTCGGAAGCCATCGTCTGGCGCTCCATCGCCGTCAGCGGCGCCCGCGTCGGCCTGCCGGCCGACGGCCAGGGCCTGAACGAAGCGCTGATCGTGGCCGCCGCCCGCGAGTCGATGACGCTGACACGCTTCTACCTCTCCGCCCTCAAGGCCGCCGCCTACATCAAGCTGCGCCTGGGCCAGATCCACGACGCGGTCGGCCTGCTGGAAACCCTGGTGCGGGTGGATGACGCCGACCGCATGGGCGGCAAGGCCCTGCTCGACATCGCCCGCGCCGCCGAAATCGATCCACCCCTCATCGTCGCCCCCGTCAACTGACTGCCAAGCGGAGCCCCTCATGGACGAACTCACCCTGGACGAAGCAATGGAAGAACTGTCGTCCGCCGAAGACTTCCTGAACTACTTCGGCGTCGACTACGACCCGGCCGTAGTGCATGTGAACCGCCTGCACATCCTGCAGCGCTTCCATGACTACCTCGCCCACAACGCCCCCGAGGCGGACGACGAAGACACGGTGCGCGCCCACAACAAGCGCTTCCTGGAACTCGCCTACCAGGACTTCACCGTGTCCGATGCGGTCACCGAGAAGGTCTTCGCGGTGTTCAAGAAGGCCAGCGGTACCGCCTTCGTCTCCCTCGGCGACGTCAAACGCTGACCCCCGCCAGGCAAGCACAGGAGCCCCGCCGACCATGCGCCCCGAGTTCGACTACGGTGACCGCGTCCGCGTCACCCGCAATGTGCGCGACGACGGCACCTTCCCCGGCATGGACGTCGGCGAGTTGCTGGTGCGCCGCGGCAGCATAGGCACGGTGATCGAGATCGGCACCTTCCTGCAGGACCAGATCATCTACACCGTGCATTTCCTCGAGATCGACCGCATCGTCGGCTGCCGCCAGGAAGAGCTGATCGGCGCAGACGAAGCCTGGAACCCCAGCCGCTACGAGTCGCGCGAGAAAGTGCTCGCCGGCCGCAGCTTCGCGGTGGATGGCGAGGTCGTCGTGCCCAAGGGCACGGTGGGAGAGGTCATCCGCGTGCTGCGCGACATGCCCGGCGGCGTGCATTACCACGTCTCCTTCCCCAACCGCTTCCTCTGCATTCCCGAAGCCTCGCTCGAGCCCCTGCCGGCGCCGCCGGTGCGCAAGCGCCAGCTCTCTGCCCAGGACGACGCGGACGCCGACGAAGAGGAAAGCGCATGAACACCCTTCTTCACTCCGCCGCCTGCATGGCGGCCGTACAGCAAGCTCCGGGAGCATGAAGCGATGAGCAACACCGCCTACTACGAACTGAAAGCCGCCCTCGCCCTGTTCGGCCGCGACGCCAGCTCGCTGGAAGGCGCCGACCGGGAACGGGTGCAATCCGTTGCCCGGCGCTATGTACAGATCGAAGCCGTGGTACTCGCCAGCGACGAAGCCCAGGGCGTCTGCCTGGCGCCGGACGCGGTGGCCAGCTCGCTGGAAGAGATCCGCGGCAGCTTCCCGGAAGTGGAAGCCTTCAACGCCGCGATGGACGCCGTCGGCCTCAGCGAGACTGCCCTCAGCGCCGCGCTGCAGCGCGACCTGCTGGTGGAGGCGGTGCTATCCCGCGTCGGCTCGCGCGCCGGCGAGGTCGGCCGCACCGAGGCGGAGATCTTCTACCTCAACCATCGCGAGCGCTTCCACAGCCCGGAGCGCCGCACCGCCCGCCACATCCTGATCACGGTGAACGAGGACTACACCGACAACACCCGCGAGCGGGTGCAGCACCGCATCAAGGAGATCGCCCGCCGGCTGGGCAACAAGCCGGAGCGCTTCGAAGAGCAGGCGGCCAAGCACTCCGAGTGCCCCACCGCGCTCAACGGCGGCCTGCTGGGCGAGGTGCCGCGCGGCCATCTCTACCCGGAGCTGGATGAAGTGCTGTTCGCGCTGCAGCCGGGTGAGCTGTCGGCGCCGGTGGAGTCCGAACTCGGCTTCCACCTGGTGCGCTGTGACGCCATCAACCCGGAACGCACGCTGAGCTTCGAGGAAGTGGCGGATTCGCTGTGCCAGCGCCTCACCGAGGAACGCGCCCAGCGGGACGCCAAGCGCTGGCTGACTGCGCTGCTGAAGCGGCAGACGGACACGGTGGCGGCCGGTTGAAGTTGGGTCAGCCGGGCCCGGCTTCGCTGATCGAGCAGTAAGCCTGCTGGCCGCAATCGGCCTGCATCAGGGCTGGAGCCGGCCGGCCTTCATACCCAGGGCACCTCCTTTTGCCCGTCCGGGGGAAAGGGGGACGGCGCTCGAACTTCCGTCAGTCTCCTGACGGGCCCCCTCAATGCCGCGCCTGCCCGGTCGCCTCATTCAGCGCCGCAGCCGTCTGATGCAGCGACGCGGTGACCTGCTCGATGATGCGGGCGACACTCTCCAGCCTGCGCGCCGCCGCCTGGCTGCCGCCGCCCTGCTCGCGGGTCGCCAGCGCGGCTTCGTGCACCCGCGCCAGCGCGATTCCCGCCGGCCAGCCTTCGGCTGCCGGCGCCTCTGCCGGCGGCCCGCCGACCTCACCCTCCAGCACCGCGATGGCCTGGCCGATCTCCTGCGCGGTACGCGCCACCTGGCAAGCCAGCCGGTCCACCCGCTCCGCCGCCTGCGCCATCGGCAGGCCGCCGGGGCCGGCGCAGGCCGCTTCGGTGCGGGCGTTCAACGCCATCAGCCGGGTCTGGGCCGCGAGCTCGCGCAACTCCGCCGCCGCACCGGCGATTTCAGCGCGGCGCGCCTCCAGGCTCTGCCCCTGGCGCTCGGCCATGCCGCCCACCGACCGCCCCAAGGCCGCCACCAGGCCCTGGGCCGGCAGCGACAGCGGCGGCAGGCTGTCAGCTTGGCGGCGCCTGCGCCAGCCGGCATACCCCCACGCAGCGGCAATCGCCAGCACGCCCAGCAGCACCAGCGGCAACAGCATCGGCAGCGGCGATGGCATGCCTTCCGCCGGCCAGCCGGCGGGCAACATGGAAGCGCCCACGCTGGGCGCCGCCTGGTTGAGCGTCACCACAGGCTGAAAGGCGAGAAGACCCGCCAGCGGCGCGTTGCGCCAGACGGCGGGTCGGGCAGCCTCGTCCTGCGTCGGGGGCGCTGCCGGAACGGCGCTTGCGGCCTGGGCCGGCGTGCCACAGGAGGCCGTCGAAGGGGTGATGGCGCAGGAAGCAACCGCGTCGGCCAGGCGGGCCTGGGCCACGGCGGTGATGGAGAACAGCAGCAGGGCCGCGCCCAGCATCAGCTGCGGCAGGCGGAAAACGCACGACCCGGCGGTGGCGGACATGGCTTCGCTTCCTCACCTCTATTGACTGGCCACCGAGCGGCGCAGGCGGCGGCGACCTTACGTCTGACTTTAGGCGCAGGGATGCCCGGCTGCAAACCGCGGCGAAGCGCCCGGGGGCAACCTCAGCGGCCGGAGGTGCAAGCGCGGCGGCCTCAGGCCGCGGTCTCGGCCCAGCGCGCCTTCACCTCGAGCACTTCCGGCAGGCAGTCGAGGAAGCGGTCCACCAGCTCGGGATCGAAGTGGCGGCCGCGCTGCTCGCGCAGCAGCGCGCAGGCGTCCTCCACCGGCCAGGCCGGCTTGTAGGGGCGCACGCTGGTGAGGGCGTCGAACACATCGGCAATGGCGACGATGCGGCCTTCGATGGGGATGGCCTCGCCGGCCAGGCCTTGCGGATAGCCGCTGCCGTCCCATTTCTCGTGGTGGGAGCGGGCGATGACGGCCGCCATGGCGAGCAGGCCGCCGTCGTGCTCGCCGATGATGCGGGCGCCGATGTCCACATGGCCGCGCATCACGTCCCACTCCTCCGGCGCCAGCGCGCCGTTCTTGCGCAGGATGCTGTCGGGCACGCCGATCTTGCCGATGTCGTGCATGGGCGCGGCATGGAAGAGGTCGTCGGCGCTGGCCTCCGACCAGCCGCAGGCCAGCGCCAGCAGGCGGCTGTAGTGGCTCATGCGGATGACGTGGAGGCCGGTCTCGTTGTCCTTGTACTCGGCGGCGAGGCCGAGGCGCTGGATGATCTGCAGCCGGGTTTCGCGCAGTTCCTCCACCCGCACCAGCGAGAGATGGGTGCGCACCCGGGCGCGGACGATGGCCGGCCGCAGCGGCTTGACGATGTAGTCCACCGCGCCGACCTCGAAGCCGCGGGCCTCGTCATCCATCTCGCTGAGGGCGGTGACGAAGATGACCGGAATCGCGGCCACGGCGGCATCCGCCTTGAGGGCGCTGCAGACCTGGTAGCCGGTCATGCCGGGCATCATCACGTCGAGCAGGATCAGCGCCGGCCGCTCGGCGGCCGCCAGCTCCAGCGCGCGGGCGCCATCGCGGGCGAACAGCAGGCGGTAATCCTGCTGCAGCACCTGGCGCAAGACCTGGAGGTTGGTGGGCTCGTCGTCCACGCACAGCACCACCGGCCGTTCATCCCTGATTTCGGAGGAAGTCATCATGAGGCCTTGCTCCCGGCGGCTTCGCCCATCTGCTGCAACATTCTTTCCAGCCCTTCTGCGGCGCGATCGAAATCGAAGTCGCCCATGTCGTATTCCACCACCGCGTAGTCGTTTGCCCAGGCGCGCCCACTCATGCCCTCGCGGATGCGGCGGACCAGGCCGTCGTCCAGCGCGCCGCGCTTCAGTTCGTCGCGCAGGCGCTTGAGCAGCGGCATCAGCTCCGCCACGTCCGGCGGTTCACCGCCGGCCATCGCCGCCGGCTCCTCTTCCTCCATCGCCGCAGCCTCGCGACCGAGCTGGCGCAGCAGGCGTTCCAGCTCGGCCAGCCAGGTGCCGAAAGGCGCGTTCTCCTTCAGCCGCAGGGCGCGCTCGATGTCGCCGAGCAGGCGGGCGACCGCCTCCGCGCCGAGGTTGGCCGCCACGCCGCGGGCACGGTGGGCCAACTGGCCGGCCGCTTCGGCCTGCTGCAGGTCCAGGTGCTGCTGCAGCTGCGCCGGCAGCATGGCGTTGTCGGCGGCGAAGCGCTGCAGGGCTGTGCGGTAGGCGGCAAGGTCACCCCACAGCCGCAAGGCCCGCTGCAGGTCCAGCGCCTCCTCCTGCCGCGCGGCCGGCACCAGGGTGCGGCGCACCGTGGTGGCCAGCCCCATCAGGCGGGCGGCCTCGGCGTACAGCTGATCCAGGTCGATCGGCTTGGCGGCGAAGCCGTCCATGCCGGCGCTGGAGGCGGCGCGGCGGTCTTCCTCCAGCACGCTGGCGGTCAGCGCGATCACCGGTGTGCGCGGCCGGCCCAGGCGGCGTTCGTCCTCGCGGATGCGGCGGGTGGCCTCCAGCCCGTCGGTGCCGGGCATGTGCAGGTCCATCAGGATGAGGTCGAAGTGCTGGGTGCGGGCCATCGTCACCGCTTCGGCGCCGTCGGCGGTGGTCACCACCTCGTGCCCGGCGCGCTGCAGCAGGGTGGCGAGCAGCTCCAGGTTCTGCTGCACATCGTCCACCGCCAAGATGCGCGAGGGCGGCAGCGTCACCTCCTCCACCACCTCCGGCCGCAGGTCGGAGCCTGGCGCCAGCGGCACGGTGAAGCTGAACACGCTGCCCTTGCCCTGGATGCTCTCGACCTCGATGCGGCCGCCCATCAGCTCCACCAGCTGCTGGCTGATGGAGGTGCCCAGCCCGGTGCCGCCGAAGCGGCGGCTCATGCTGGCATCGGCCTGGGTGAAGGGGTCGAAGATGCGCGCCAGGCGCTCCGGGGCGATGCCGATGCCGCTGTCCTCGACCGCGAAGCGCACGCCGCCGGGGCAAGCCGCCGCCCTCACCACGACATGGCCACGCTCGGTGAATTTCAGGGCATTGCCGATGAGGTTGGTGAGCACCTGGCGGATGCGCAGCGAATCGCCCAGGTAGTGGGTGGCGAGCGCCGGGTCCAGCACCAGTTCCAGCTCCAGCCCCTTGCCGCGCGCCTGCACGCCCAGGCTGGCGACCAGCTGGGCCAGCAGCTCGGGCAGGTCGAAGTCCAGCATCTCCAGCTCCACCACACCGCGCTCCAGCTTGGCGGTATCCAGGATGTCATTGAGCAGGCGCAGCAGGGAACGCGCCGAGTCGCGCACGATGTCGAGCTGGCGGCGTTGCTCCGGCGCCAGCTCGCCGCACAGCAGCACCTCGGTGAAGCCGATGATGGCGTTCATCGGCGTGCGGATCTCGTGGCTCATGTTGGCGAGGAAGGCGGACTTGGCCTCGGCCGCATGCTCGGCCGCCACCTTGGCGTGGCGCAGCGCTTCTTCCATCTCGCGGCGGGCGGTGATGTCCAGGATCACGCCGTCCAGCCAGATGGAGCCGTCCTCGTCGATGGTGCTCTCGGCGCTGCCGTGCTCCCACATCCAGCGCACGCTGCCGTCCTGGTGCAGGATGCGGTATTCGACGACGAAGTCGCGGCCGCGGCCGAGGGCGGCTTCCACCTGCTGCCGCACCACTTCCCTGTCGTCCGGATGGATGAGGTCGTTGAAGCAGCGCTTGCGCCCGGGGCCGGCGAATTCGTCGGCCGGGTATCCGGTCAGCGTCTCCACCGCGTCGCTGATGAAGATCATGCTCCAGTCATGATCGAAGCGGCAGCGGTAGGAAATGCCCGGCATGTTGGTGATCAGCGAGCGGTACTGCTGCTCGCTCGCCCGCAGCGCCTGCTCCATCTGCTTGCGCTGGGAGATGTCGCTGATGAAGCCGACGAACAGGTCCTGCCCCGGCAGGCGGGCATGGCCGATGGCCAGCCGCATCGGCAGCGTGCTGCCGTCCTTGCGCAGACCGATCACCTCCCGGCCCTTGCCGATGATCTTGGCCTCGCCGGTTTGCAGGTAGGAGGCGAGGTAGCCGTCATGGCCGGCGCGGAAAGGTTCCGGCATCAGCATGTTCACATTGCGGCCGATGACCTCCTCCGCCCGCCAGCCGAAAATGCGCTCGGCGGAGGCGTTGAACTCGTGGATGAGCCCGGCGGCATCGATGGTCACCACCGCGTCCACCGCGGTCTCCATGATGGCGCGCAGGCGCAGCTCGCGGTCGCCCACCTCGGCCAGCATTTCGCGGTGGCGCAGCAGCGCGTTGGCCGCCAGCACCTTCACCGTCAGCAGGATGGTGCCCATGGCGATGATGATGGCGAGGAAGTTGGCGTTGCCGGACACGTTGGCGCCGGCCTCGCCGGCACCGATGAAGCGCGCGGCCATCATGCCCATGTAGTGCATGCCGGAGATGGCCATGCCCATGACCACGGCAGAAGCGATGACCACCCACTTGTCGCCCACCCGCCGGCTCAGGCTGCGCAGGCGGAACTTGAGCCACAGCGACAGGGTGGCGAGGACCACGGCGACGGCGATGGAGAGCAGGAACAGCCAGGGGTCGTAGCGCAGCAGCGGCGCCATCTCCATCGCCTCCATGCCGCTGTAGTGCATGGCGCCGATGCCGGCGCCCACCAGCAGGCCGCCCCACAGCAGCTCGCCGCGGTTGATCTCGGAGCGCACCAGCAGGCTCAGCGCCACCGCCGAGGCCAGCATGCTGGGCAGGGCGGACAGCAGGGTGACGGCGAAGTCGTAATGCACGGTGACGCACAAGTCCGCCGCCAGCATGCCGACGAAGTGCATCGCCCACACGCCGCCGCCCAGCGCGAAGCTGCCGGTGGCGAGCATGATGGCGCGCACGCTGCCCCTGGTGGAGCGCCGCGCCAGCCCGACCGTCTGCAGCGCCATCCAGGAAGCGAAGGTGGCGATGGCGAGCGACAGCAGCACCAGCCAGGGCGAGTAGCTGGGGTGGATCAGGTGCTCGGGGGGAACCGGCTCGAGGACGAAGAAGGCGTCGAGCGCACTCATCGCACGGCTCCAGCAGGCCAGCCGCCGCGATAGCGGGGCCGGGAAGGCATGGTGTTCATCATTATCCGATCAGGTTGGCACGGTGCATCCGCGGGGCCATCAGCCCTCATGGGGCGGAACGGCGGACGCGTCGTCCGCTGCGCCGGTGGCCACATCGCCAGACTCTGCAGGCCATCGCATGATCGCGGAAAGCCGGGTGGCGGGCCGCGCCATAGATCACGGCCCGGCCAGGAGAGTCAGCCTGAGTCGTCTATACGGTGACAAATTGCTTCCGGAAACGGAAATCGCCCCTTGCGGGGCGATTTCCAGGTGCTGCGACGAAGCGGACGCGGAAATCAGCGCTGGCCGCAGGGTCTGCGCTCGCGTCCGCAGTGGTCGAAGTCCCCCAGCGGGCGGGCGAAAGTGTACTCGAAGGGCTTGCCGACCAGCTCGTGCGCGCTTTCCCCCACCGAACCGCTGAGCAGGGTGAAGGGCAGCGAGATGACGAAGCCGGCAGTACCCAGCACGCTGGCGACCAGGCCCACCGGGCGCACGATCACCAGGTCGGCCACCATGTCGCCGCCGCGGTCGCCGGTCACCGTGTCGTCCTGCTGGGCGAGCGCCGGCGCCACCGCGGCGGCCGAGAGTAGGACCGCGGCGCAGGTGTGCAGCAGCACGCGGCGGGGAGAGAGCACAAACATAAAGGCCTCCTGTTCGACGATGAGTGCGTGAGTGGCGGACCCCGCTGACGGAAATTAGTGCCGCGCGAACACCGCCTGCCTGCCGTCGCGGTCGAAGCTCACCACCTCGTAGCGATCCGCCGGGTAAGGTCCCTCCATGCCCGGCGAGCCCTGCGGCATGCCGGGGGCGGAGATGCCGACCACCGCCGGCTTTTCCGCCAGCAGGCGCTTCACATCCGCCGCCGGTACGTGGCCTTCGACCACGTAGCCGCCAACCTTCGCAGTGTGGCACGAAGCCAGCTTGGGAGGCAGGCCGGCGGTCTGCTTGATTTCCACCATCTGGCTGCTCGCCACCTCCTTCACCTCGAAGCCGTTGGCGCGCATGTGCTCCGCCCACTTGCCGCAGCAGCCGCAGTTGGGGTCCTTGTACATGGTCACCGTTTCGGCGGCGAGGGCGGAGAAGGCGGGAAGCGCGGTGCCGGCGCACAGCAGCACGGCAAGGGCACGGGAACGGAAAGCGGTTTTCATGAGAGGGCCTCGTCTGGGCTGATCGTGGAATTGGGTATGCGGGTGGCGGCGGAGTTCCCAACCGCCGGCAACAACAGGCGGAAGGTGCTGAGACCGGCGGCGGACTCGACCTCCACCTCGCCGCCGTGGGCCTGGACGATGGAGCGGGTGATTGCCAACCCTAGGCCGGCACCCTCGCCGTGGCGCTCGCGCGCCGCGCCGCCACGGTGGAAGCGCTCGAACAGGCGCGGCAGCAGCTCCGGCGGAATGGCGTCGCCGGCGTTGCGCACCGCCAGCGCGACGCGGCCGCCGGCCTCGGTGATGCCTATCTCCACCGTGCTGCCGCGTTCGGCGTGGCGCAGGGCGTTGGACAGCAGGTTGGACAGCGCGCGGCGCAGCATCAAGCGGTCGCCGGTGACGCGGCCGGCGCCGGCCACCGCGATGGCCACGTCCCGCTCCTCCGCCAGCGCCTCGTAGAAATCCGCCAGCGCCCGCGCCTCGTCGGCCAGCTCCACCGTTTCCGCCGGCCGCGGCAGCAGGCCGTTCTCCGCCTGGGCGAGGAAGAGCATGTCGCCCACCATGCGGGCGATGCGCTCGAACTCCTCCAGGTTGGAGGCCAGCACCTCGCGGTAGTCGTCGGCGCCGCGGCTGCGGCTGAGCGCCACCTGGGTCTCGGTCATCAGGTTGGAGATGGGCGTGCGCAGCTCGTGGGCGAGGTCGGCGGAGAACTCCGACAGCCGGCGGAAAGCCGCCTCGATGCGGTCCAGCATGCCGTTGAAGGCCTCCACCAGCGCCAGCACCTCGGCCGGCGCGTCGCGCTCGGACAGGCGCTCGCCCAGGCGCTGGGCCGACAAGCCGCGCGCGGTGGCGGTCACCCGGCCCAGCGGCGCCAGCCCCTTGCGCGCCGCCAGCCAGCCCAGCGCGCCGGCGCACAGCGCCGCCACCGAAATGCCGAACCACAGCCGCAGCCGCACCGCTTCGAGAAAATGCAGGTGATGGGAGATGTCCAGCCCGACCCGCGCCGTCACCGCCTGTGGCTGCGGCAGCGGCATGGTGAACACCCCCTCGCGGCCGATCAGGCGATGGTCCTCGCTGCGCCAGCCGGCTTCCGCGCCGTGGCGATGCGGCTGGGCCAGGCTTTCGGCGCGAGCGGCATAGAACACCCGGCCGGTGGCATCCCGCAGCTCCACCGCCACCGTGTCATGGCCGACCAGGGCGTCGTCCAGCCGCCGCGGCAGCGCCTCCCGCGCCGCCTCGGAATCCACCTGGCCGAGCAGGTGGCCGATCATCGCCAGCTTGGCCGAGAGATCGTGGTCGTCCAGCTCGTCGAAGTGGTCCTCCACCGCCTTGCCCAGCACCAGCCCGACCACCAGCAGCAGGCTGGCGGCGAAGGCGGCGAACACCAGCGCCAGCCGCGCGGTGAGGGATAGCGGCCGGCGCGATGAGGCCGGCTGTAGCGTGCCGCTCATGCCCCCTCCGGCGCCTCGAACACATAGCCCATGCCGCGCAGGGTGCGGATCAGCTTGGGCTCGAAGCCGTCGTCTATCTTCATCCGCAGCCGGCGCACCGCCACCTCGACCACGTTGGTGTCGCTGTCGAAGTTCATGTCCCACACCTGGGAGGCGATCAGCGAGCGCGGCAGCACCTCGCCCTGGCGCCGCATGAAGAGCTCCAGCAGGGCGAACTCCTTGGCGGTGAGTTCCACCCGGCGGCCAGCGCGCACCGCGCGCCGGCGCATCAGGTCCAGTTCCAGGTCGGCGGCGCGCAGCACATCGGTGGCCTGGGCCTTGCCCCGGCGCAGCAGGGTGCGCACCCGGGCAAGCAACTCGGCGAAGGCGAAAGGCTTCACCAGGTAGTCGTCGGCGCCCAGCTCCAGGCCCTTCACCCGGTCTTCGACCTGGTCGCGGGCGGTCAGGAAGAGCACCGGCAGATCGCGGCCGGCGGCACGCACCGCGCGCAGGATTTCCCAACCGCTGGCGCCGGGCAGCATCACGTCCAGGATCAGCAGATCCCAGCTCTCGCTCAGCGCCGCATGGCGGCCGTCCATGCCGTCGCGCAGCAGGTCCACGACGAAGCCGGCTTCGGACAGGCCCTGCTTCAGGTAGTCGCCGGTCTTGGGTTCGTCCTCGACGATCAGGATCTTCACGGTTTCATCTCGCTTGCCCGGCAAGGGGCGGTTGGCGGCCATTCTGCCCCCGCCGCCGGCGGGGCCGACAAGATTACAAAGATGTAATCCCCGCGTCAGGATGCGGTCTGCCGGCGGCCGCCATCATCGCCCCATCTCCTTCGCCGCAAGGTCCGCCGCGCATGAAGCCCGCCCTCCTCCTGCCGCCGCTCGCCGCCCTGGCGCTGGCCCTGCCGGCAGCCGCCCAGCAGCATGACCACGCCCATGCGGCCGCGCCAGCCTCAGCCGCGGCGACGACACCGGCCGGCGCCACGCTGGAAAACTACCGCCGCTGGTCGGCCGACGCCCCGCTGCAGAACTGGCGCGCCGCCAACGACGAAGCCGGCCGCCTCGGCGGCCACGCCGGCCAGCTGGCTCCAGCCGACGACGCCGCTGCGCACGGCTCACACGGCAGCGGCCATGCCCACCACGACCACGAGGCCCACCCATGACACCCAAGCCGAGCCGCCACACGCCGCGCGCCCTCGCCCTGGCCCTCGCCGCCGCCCTGCTCGCCAGCGGCTGCGCCTCACTGACGCTGGACGACAATTTCGACGAAGCCGCGCGCTTCGGCCGCGAGCATGGCGGCACCGAAGCCCGGTGGCTGCGCGACGACGCCAGCCGCCGCGACACCGCCGCCGCGGTGGAACACATGCTGGCCCAGCCGCTGAGCGCGGACGACGCGGTGCGCATCGCCCTCGGCTACAGCCCGGCCTTCCAGGCCCTGCTGGCCGACAGCGCCGCCGCCTCGGCCGACGCCACCGCCGGCGCCCGCCTGCCCAACCCGGTGTTCGCCTTCGAGCGCCTGGTACGGCGCGAAGGCGGCGAGGCGGAGTTGGACATCGGTCGCAGCCTGTCCATCTCCCTGCTCGACCTGGTGCTGCTGCCGACGCGGATGAAGCAGGCCGAATCCACCCAGCACCGCCTGCGCGCCCAGCTCTCCGCCACCCTCGTCACGCAGGCGGCGGATGCCCGCCAAGCCTGGGTAAGGGCGGTGGCGGCGGAGCAGGCGCTGCGCTACCGCGAGCAGGTGGGCGAGGCCGCCGAGGCCGGTGCGGAGCTCGCCCGCCGCATGCGCGCCACCGGCAGCTTCAGCCTGCTGCAGCAATCCCGCGAACAGGCTTTCCATGCCGAAGCGGTGGCGGAAACCACCCGTGCCCGCCAGCAGGCGCTGGCCGCCCGCGAAGCCCTGGTGCGCCTGCTCGGCCTGCCGCCGGAGCAGGCCGCCCGGCTGCGCCTGCCGGAACGCCTGCCGGAACTGCCGGCGCAGATCGCGAGCGAGCAGGAAAGCACCCAGGCCGGACTGGACCAGCGTTTGGACCTGCGCATCCTGCGCGCCGACCTCGACCGCATCGCCCGCGACGCCGGCGTGAGCCGCGTCACCAGCATCGTCGATGGCCTCACCCTGGGCGGCGCGGTGAACGACGAAACCGGCAAGTCCACCCAGCGCGGCTATGAAGTCGAGCTGCCGCTGCCGCTATTCGATTTCGGCGACGCCCGCCGCGCCGGCGCCGAGGCGCGCTACCTCGCCGCCCTCAACCGCAACGCTCAGGCCGCGGTGGCAGCCCATTCCCGCCTGCGCGAAAGCTACGCCGCCTACCGCAGCAACTGGCAGCTGGCACGCCACTACCGCGACGAGGTGGTGCCGCTGCGCAAGCGGGTATCGGAGGAGATGGCCTACGCCTACAACGGCATGCTGATCGGCGTGTTCGAGCTGCTCGCCGACGCCCGCAGCCAGGTGGCCGCCGTCGCCCAGGCGCTGGACGCCCAGCGCGACTTCTGGCTCGCCGACGCGGCGCTGCAGGCCGAGCGCCTGGGTGCGCCCACGCTGCTGCCGCAAACCGAAACCACCGCGGCGGCACCGGCCGAAGCCGCCGCCGGCCACTGATACAGGACGCCCGCATGAGCAACGCTAGACGCCACTTCCTCGCCCGCGCCGGCCTCATCGGCGCCGCCGCAGCCTCGGCCGCCGTCGGCCGCGGCGCCCTCGCTGCCCTACCCGAGCCCGCCAGCCAGCAAGGCGCCGCCACCGCGCCGCCGCTGCGGCCATCCACCGGCCGGCCCTACGACCCGGTGGTCACCCTCAACGGCTGGAGCGCGCCCTGGCGCATGAACGGCGGGGTGAAGGAATTCCACCTCGTCGCCGAGCCGGTGGAGCGCGAGATCGCCCCCGGCATGGTCGCCCGCCTGTGGGGCTACAACGGCCAGTCGCCCGGTCCCACCATCGAGGTGGTGGAAGGCGACAAGGTGCGCGTCTTCGTCACCAACCGCTTGCCGGAACACACCACCGTGCATTGGCATGGCCAGCGCCTGCCCAACGGCATGGACGGCGTCGGCGGCCTCACCCAGCCGCAGATCCCGCCGGGCAAGACCTACGTCTATGAATTCACCGCCCGCCGCCCCGGCACCTTCATGTACCACCCGCACGCCGACGAAATGGTGCAGATGGCGATGGGCATGATGGGCCTGTGGATCACCCACCCCAAGGGCGGCAACCCCGACATCGCCCGGGTGGACCGCGACTTCTGCTTCCTCATCAACGCCTACGACATCGAGCCGGGCAGCTACGTCCCGCGGGTGAACACCATGACCGAGTTCAATCTGTGGACCTGGAACAGCCGCGCCTTCCCCGGCATCGACACCCTCAACGTGCGGCGCGGCGACCGGGTGCGCATCCGCATCGGCAACCTGACAATGACCAACCACCCCATCCACCTGCACGGCCACGAGTTCGAAGTCACCGGCACCGACGGCGGCGCGGTGCCCAGGGCCGCGCGCTGGCCTGAGGTGACCACCGACGTCGGCGTCGGCCAGATGCGGCAGATCGAGTTCATCGCCGACGAGGAGGGCGACTGGGCGCTGCATTGCCACAAGTCCCACCACGTCATGAACGCCATGGGCCACGAGGTGCCGACCATGATCGGCGTGGATCACCGCGGCCTGGTGGAGAAAATCCAGAAGCTGGTGCCGGACTACATGGTGATGGGCGAGCGCGGCATGGCCGACATGGCCGAGATGGAAATGCCGCTGCCGGAAAACACCTTGCCGATGATGGCCGGCCGCGGCCCCTTCGGCGCGCTGGAAATGGGCGGCATGTTCTCGGTGCTGAAGGTGCGCCGCGACCAGAAGCCGGGCGATTACAGCGATCCCGGCTGGTATCGCCACCCGGAAGGCACCATCGCCCGTGAATGGACCGGCGAAGCCGCGCCGGCGCCACGCGCGCCGGCCCAGACCGGCAGCTCACCCGACGGTCGCAAGGTGGAGATGCAGGTACGCAAGCCGCAAGGCCACGGCAGCCACGAGGGCCACTGAGCCCACCCCACCGAACGCGAACCACCCGGCCCGCGGCACAAACCGCCCGGGCCGACAGACAGGAGCCCACAATGAAACCGCTGCTCTCCCGCCCCACCCTGCTGCCGGCGCTGGCCCTGGCCGCCGCGCTGGCCTCCACTGGCGCCCTTGCCCACGGCGATGACAGCCATGCCGGCCACGGCGCCGCATCGCGCGCCACCCAGCAGGCCTGGGGCATTGCCGGCGACGCCGCCGCGGTGAGCCGCGAAATCGCCGTCAGCCTGCACGACAGCATGCGTTTCTCGCCGGCACGGCTGGAAGTACGCGAAGGCGAAACCGTGCGCCTGAAGCTGGCCAACGACGGCTACGTGATGCACGAGCTGGTGCTGGGCACCGAGCCCAGCCTGCGCGAGCATGCCGCCGCCATGCTGCGGAACCCCGCCATGGCGCATGCCGAAGCCCATGCGGTGCATGTTGCCCCCGGCGACCAGGGCGAGCTCGTGTGGACCTTCAACCGCCCCGGCCTCTACACCTACGCCTGCCTGCTGCCCGGCCATTTCGAGGCCGGCATGAGCGGCACGGTGGAAGTGCTGCCGCGCTGAGCGGCAGCCGCGCTCGCTTATCAAACCAGACAAGAACCCGCCCGCCCCCAGGAGAAACCATGCCCCGCCCGCTTTCCCTCGCCACCCTCGCCACCCTGACCCTGCTCTCGCTTCCGGCCGCCGCCCAGCATGATGACCACAGCGGGCATGGCAGCCCCGGCGCAATGCACGACCACGGCGCCGCACAACCCGCCACGGCAACAGACGCCAGCGCGGCCCTCAGCGAAGGCACGGTGCGCCGCATCGACAGGAGCGCCGGCAAGATCACCATCGCCCACGGCCCGCTCGCCAACCTCGGCATGCCGGCGATGACCATGGTGTTCACCGCCGCCGACCCCGCCCTGCTGGAGCGCGCTGGCGTCGGTAGCCGGGTGAGGTTCCGTGCCGACCGGGTGGACGGCGCTTTCATCGTCACCGAGATACAGCCGGCCGAGTAAATTCAGGTAAACCTTGCACGGGCGGCCGCGAGCGCCACTCCCGCGCACGCCGCGCCCCTCCTGGCGCCTGGGCTTGCGCCGTGCATGACGATTTGTATCGGCCCGGATACAAGGCGCAAAGCCGCCAACACAGCCCGCCGCCGCCGCACCACAATCCGCTCCCTGAGCAGCAGCGCACCGCGCGCAGGAGCCCGCTTGAACGCCCCCCATCGCATCCTCATCGTCGACGACGACCCGCAGATCCGCCGCCTCCTGAGCGACTACCTCAGTGGCTTCGGCTTCGACACCGCGGAGGCGGCCGACGGCGCCGCCATGCAGGCCAGCATGGCGGCACGCACGCCCGACCTCGTCATCCTCGACCTCATGCTGCCGGGTGAAGACGGCCTCGCCCTGTGCCGCAAGCTGCGCGCCAACAGCGACATCGCCATCGTGATGCTGACCGCCCGCGGCGAGATCACCGACCGCATCGTCGGCCTGGAACTGGGTGCCGACGACTACGTGGTGAAGCCCTTCGACCCGCGCGAGCTGGTTGCCCGCATCCACACCATCCTGCGCCGGGCCGGCGGCAAATCGCCGCGCAACGCCGGGCAGGATCCCCAGAGCGGCGACATCCGCTTCGACGGCTGGCGCCTCAACCCGCTGACCCGGCTGCTGACCTCGCCCGACAAGCTGGCGGTGCCGCTGTCGAACGCCGAATTCCGCCTGCTGTGGGCCTTCATCCAACGCCCGCGCTGCGTGCTCAACCGCGATCAGCTGATGGACGCCGCCCGTGGCAAGGCCGCCGAGGCCTTCGACCGCAGCATCGATCTGCTGGTCTCCCGCCTGCGCCAGAAGCTGCGCGAAGACCCGCGCCTGCCGCGCCTGCTCAAGACCATACGCGGCGAAGGCTACCTGTTCGACGCCGAGGTAAGGCGCTGATGCGGCGGCTGCTACCGGATTCGGTGTTCGGCCGCCTGTTCGGCCTGGTGGCCCTGGCGCTGGTGGTCAGCCACTTGATCACCGCCGCGCTGCTGGTCTTCATCGCCCCGCCCGCCTTCCGCGGCCCGCCGCCGCGTTTCGAAGGCGGCGACATGATGCGCCCGCCGGAGGCCCGCCAGGACACCCCGCCCGGCCCGCACGGCGGCGAAGGCGCGGAGCGCCGCCACTTCGATCCGGACGAGCCGCCGCGCCCCCTCCCCGGCGCGCCGCTGGGCCTGTGGGTCGGGCTCACCATCCAGTTCATCGCCGTCACCCTGGCCGCCGGCGTCGGCGCGCGCATGATCGCCCGCCCCATCCAGCAGCTGGCCAACGCCGCCGCCCGCCTGGGCGACAACCTCAACAGCCCGCCGGTAGCCGAACAGGGGCCGGAGGAAGCGCGGCAGGCCGCCCGTGTGTTCAACCACATGCAGAACCGCATCCGCGCCCAGCTGGAGGAACGCGAGCGCTTCCTCGCCGCCGTCTCCCACGACCTGCGCACCCCGCTCACCCGCATGAAGCTGCGCATCGAAGCGCCGGTGGACGAAGAAAACCGCAGCCGCCTGCGCGAGGACATCGCCGAGATGGCCGCCATGCTGGACGCCACCCTGGGTTATCTGCGCGGCGAAGCCCACAGCGAGCCCTGGCAGCTGCTGGACGTGCAGGCGCTGGCCGACTCGGTGGCGGAAGACGCCCGCGAGCATGGCGCCGAAGTGGAGGTGCGCGGCACCGCCCGGCCGATACAAGGCCAGCCGACCGCACTGCGCCGCTGCCTGGACAATCTGGTGGACAACGCGGTGCGCTACGGCCAACGCGCCACCATCGTGCTGGACGACCAGCCCACGCAGCTCGTCGTCGAGGTGCGCGACCAGGGGCCCGGCATCCCGGAGAACCGCATCGCCCAGGTCATGGAGCCCTTCGTGCGGCTGGAAGGCTCACGCAACCGCAACTCCGGCGGCGTCGGCCTGGGCCTGTCCATCGCCCGCGACGCGGCGCGGCGCAACGGCGGCGAGCTGGTGCTGCGCAACGCCGCGGAAGGCGGCCTCATTGCCCGCCTGGTACTGCCCCGCCAAAGCTGAAACCTGTGTATCCAACGCGATACCAAGCGGACAAACCCTGACATGGTGGTGCGCATAGAGTGCGCGCGTATCGTCCGCCGCTGTCTCCGACGGGCGCCCACCACCGTTCAGGAGCACCATCATGACCTCGATCAGCAGCACCAGTAGCTACGGCTACACCACCTGGGGCAGCTCATCCTCGAGCAGCCGGGCTTCCAAGATGGCCGAGGACCTCTTCTCGGCACTGGACACCGACGGCCAGGGCTACATCGAACAGAGCGACCTGGAATCCGCCATCTCCAGCCTGGGCACCGAAGGCGCCAGCGCCGAAGACCTGTTCAATGCCCTGGACAGCGACGCCGACGGCAAGGTGACGCAGGACGAGATGAGCGCCACGCTGGAGAAGCTGAGCCAGCAGCTGGACGGCGAATTCAACCGCATGCGCATGGAACAGGGCGGCATGCCGCCTCCGCCGCCACCCCAAGGCGCCGGCGGCGAAGATACCGGCTTCACCCAGGACGAACTGAGCGCGATGGCGAGCGAAGCCAGCGACAACACCGCCAGCAGCCTCTTCAGCACGCTGGCGACCAACTTCGAAGCCGCCGACGCCAATGGTGACGGCCGTGTCACCGCCTCGGAAGCAGCCGCTTACCGGGAATCCACCGGCAGCAGCACCAGCCAGAGCGCCAGCGCGGCCGCCACCGGCACCAACGACACCAGCACCAGCTCCGGCAGCAGCGACGGCCAGCTGTTCGCCCGCCTGATGCAGCTCGCCTCCTCCTACGGGACCATAGGCGCCAATGCGGTGGACAATCTGATCGGCTCCAGCATCACCGTCAGCGCCTGATGCCGCACCGCGCTGCCTTGCCCTGCCGGCGGCGGGGCGGGCAGCCTCTCCGCATCAGCCTCTCGCCACTCCCAGCCAGTTGCGATAGAAATCGATGAAGGCCCGCACTCGCGCCGGTACGTGACGACCGGGCGGCAGCACAGCATGAATGCCGCCGCGCTTCAGTTGCCAGCCTTCCAGCACCCGCTGCAGCCTGCCGGCCGCCAGCTCCGGCATCACCGAACGCTCGTCCAGCACCGAAATTCCGGCGCCCTCCACCAGCAAGGCCCGCAGCGCCGCCGGGGAATCCACCTTCAGCCGGGCGCTCACCTGCACCGTCGCCGGCTCCACGCCCTCCTGCTCCAGCGTCCAGGTCAGCGGCGTCGGCAGCAGGGTCAGCGCGATCCACTCGTGCTCCGCCAGATCCGTCGGTCGCATCGGCATGCCCTTGCGCCGCAGGTAGGTCGGCGCGGCGACGATGTACTGGTCGAAGGCGCGCAGGTAGAGCGCGCGCTGGGACGAATCCCGCAGCCAACCGAGGCGGATGGAGAGGTCTATGCCCTCCTTCACCATGTCCACCACCTTGTCGCTGCTGCGGATCTCCACCTGCACACCCGGATGCTGGGCGCTGAAATGGGCCACCGCCGGCGCCAGCGACTGGGCGGCGTGGTCCACCGAGGTGGAGATGCGCAGCAGCCCGGCCAGCTCCGCCTCGCCGGCGGAAGCCCGCTCCACCGCCTCCCGCAGTTGATCCAGCAAGGGCCCGCATTCCTCGAACAGGGACTGGCCGGCGGCGGTGAGCGCCACCTGCCGGGTGGTGCGGGTGAACAAGGCGGTGCCCAGCCGCGCCTCCAGCCTCCGCACCTGCAGGCTCAACTGGCCCTTGGCCATGCCCAGGCGCAGCGCGGCCGCGGTGAAGCCGCCGGCCTCGGCCACGGCCGCGAAGATCTGCAAGGCGTTCAGGTCCAGCGTGGTGGGCTTGTTCATGAAAAGGCTCCGGCCGGATTTGTTCTTGAATGAATAACAATCCATTATCCATTCACCCGTTTATCACCTCAATTCCGAAGCGCATGATCTCTTCACCGACGCCGAGCGGCGTCCCAACCTCAGTGGAGAGAATCAAATGAAAGTCGCACTCATCGGCGCTTCCGGCTACATCGGCTCCGGCCTGCGCGAGGAACTGCTCGCCCGCGGCCACCAGGTCACCGCGCTGGTCGGCCACCCGGAAAAACTGCCAGCCCAGCCCGGCCTCACCGGGGTGGCGGTAGACGTGCAGGACGCCAGCGCCCTTGCCGGCCTGCTCAGCGGCCACGATGCAGTCCTCAGCGCCTTCAGCGGCCATGCGCAAGCGGACGTCTATGGCTACTACATCGCCGGCATCCGCAACATCATCGACGCCACCCGCAAGGCCGGCGTGCCCCGCCTGCTGGTAGTCGGCGGCGCCGGCAGCCTGGAAGTGGCGCCGGGCGTGCAACTGGTGGATACGCCGGAATTCCCGGCGCAGTGGAAAGGCACGGCGGAAGGCGCGCGGGCGGCGCTGAAGCTGCTGCAGGAAGAGCAGACGCTGGACTGGAGCATGCTGTCGCCGGCGGCGGAGATCTTCCCCGGCGAACGCACCGGCCATTTCCGCCTGGGCGGCGACAGCCTGCTGACCGACGCCGAGGGCAAGAGCCGCGTGTCGGTGGCCGACTATGCCATCGCCTTCGTCGACGAACTGGAGCGCCCCGCCCACGGCCGCCGCCGCTTCAGCGTGGCCTACTGAGGCGGAACGAGACCGCGCGGCGACTCTGCCCGGCTAGAAGCCGGCGCCTTCCATCGCGATGGCGTCGGCATGCACCTCGTTCAGCAACCACTCGCGGAACACTTTCACCGCCGGCAGTTCGGCGGCGGAGTGCTGCATCACCAGGTGGTAGCCGGCGGAGCTCGCCAGCGCCACGTTGAAAGGGGTCACCAGGCGGCCGTCGGCCAGCTCGGCCGACACCATGGGCTTGGGTACCAGCGCCACGCCCAGGCCATCCATCGCCGCAGCGATCGCCAGCGCCGGGTCGGTGAAATGCAGACCGCCACGGGTGCCGATGTCCTCCAGCCCGGCGGCTTTCAGCCACTCCCCCCAGGACGGCCGCTCGCGCAGGTCCAGGATGGTGTCGTCATGGATGAGGTTGTGGAAGCGCAGGTCGCCCGCTTCCTTCAGCGGCGTGCGGGCGTGCAGCAGGCGCGGGCTGCACACCGGCGTGTAGCCGGGGCGGAACAGCAACTCGGTGCGGAAGCCGGGATAGCGGCCGGCGCCGAAACGTATCCACAGCTGCGGCCGCTCGCCACGCAGGTCTTCTCCCGGCCCGTCACGGCCGGCGGAGCCGTCGATGGCGCGCAGCGCGCTCGCCAGATGCAACTCGATCGCCGGGTGATCGGCATAGAAGCGGTGCAGCCGCGGCACCAGCCAGCGCGAGGCGAAAGACGGCGGCGCGATCACGTCCAGCCTGCCGCCCGGCGTCCCCGCCATCTCCCTCACCCTTTCCACGCCGGCGGCGAAGCAGTCCAGCCCGGCGGTGATCTTGGGCAGCATCGCCTCGCCTTCCGGCGTCAGCTCCAGCGCGCGCGTCAAACGGCGGAACAGGGACACACCCAGCGCTTCTTCAAGGCCACGGATCTGGTGGCTGATCGCGGTGGGCGTCACCGAAAGCTCCTCCGCCGCATGCTTGAAGCTCAGGTGTCGGGCGGCAGCCTCGAAAGCGCGTAGCGCGTTCAGTGGGGGGAGGCGGTAGGCCATAGCTGAGTTTTTCTCTTTCGTCGCGTGATAAAACGTCGTTTGTTGCGACGCAACAATACCCCTACATTAGCACCGTACCCCCACGACGGGCCAGCCGATTCAAGGAGCATCAAAAATGCGCAAAGACGACGACTTCAACGCCAACGACCTCACCGCCCTCATCATGGAAGCCCGCGGCCTGCGTGCCGAAGCGACCGGCGACATGATCAACGCCGGCTGGAACGCGCTCAAGCGCGTGGTTCGCAACGCGCTGCACAAGGACACCAACACCGCGCTGGCTCAGCAGAAGCTGGTAGTGCGCTGAGCAGCAACCGTTTCAAGGCGGCCCCGTCCGCCGGCTTCGCCCACAAGGCGTAGAAAAAAGGCCCGCGTATCCCGCGGGCCTTTTGCTTTCCTGGCGTTCGCCGGCGGTGGGCCTTCCCTCCCGCCTGCAAAGCTCAGTTTTTCTCTTCCGTCACCGCCATGAAGCGGCCGGCCAGGCGGTCGGCCTCGTCGTAGAGGTCCAGCATGCCGCCGGCAACCCGCCAGCTGCGGGCGGCAGTCAGCGCGGCCATCATGCTTTTTTCCACTTCCATGCCCTGGGCGCAGGCCATGCGGGTGGTGAAGCCGGACTCGATCCGCAGCGAGCGCCCCTCGGCGACGTAGCGCGCCACCAGGCGGTTGCAGCCGGTGGCGCCGATGACACGGCCGGTGGGGTCGAATACCACATGCGGCTCCTGCACCAGCCCTTCCTGCACCGGCGTGTCACCCAGGCGGGTCAGCTTCCAGTGGGTGCCGGCCAGCGGCGCGTTCGCCAGCGGCGGCAGACAGCTGGCGCCGGGGCGGAAGCTGTCGACGGCTTCGACCACCAGGGTGGGCACCGCCGCGCCGCCGTTGCCCGCCGGCCGCGGCTCGATGCGGCCGCGCAGCTGGGTCATCAGCGCCAGGTCCTCAGCGCCTTTCGCCTTGGCGTAAGCCTGCTCCAGCGCCGCGTAACCTTCCGCGCTGGCCACCGGCAGCGGCCGACCGAGCCCGCACTCCTGGAAGGTGGCCGGGCCATTGCCGCGGTGGAACAGGCCGGTGAGCGTCAACCGCGGCACCAGCGGCGGCAAGGCGTCATCGCGGCGCAGGTGGTAGTCCAGGCTGGAGACGATGGGCTGAGCCTCGCGGTCCAGCTGCATCAGGCTGCGCTCGTCCTCCACCGAGAAGTAGAGCGGCTGCTCATGGCCGCCGCGCAGCACCAGCGTGCGTTCGTCCGAAGCCATGATCCAGCGGCCAACATGATCGCGCGCACCTTCTTCCCGGTCGCGGTAACGCTCGCGCAGGGCGTAGCTGCCATCGGCGGCGATATCGAGCTGCACCTCGATGCCCGGGCAGTCGGCACAGGGCAATACCCCGGCGTAGTGGCCAGGCACGGGAGCGGCGGCGAGCGCCTGGCCGGCGAGCAGCGCGAGAGTGGAGGCGATGGCCTTGGGCAGGAAGCGACGGGCTCGGCTCATGCGAGTTCTCCTTGTCTGGCGTGGCACGGGGGACCACGGGAAACGATGCCCAGCCGCGGCGGCTTTTCCCCGCGGCGGTGGCATGAAGCGGAATCAAACGTCGTTGATGACCTGGAAAGTCAGCGTGGGGGCGGTGAAGTCGTCCGGCGTCGCGCCCAGGCCGATTTCGCCCTGGCCATGCAGCACGCAGCTGTCGCGCTTGAGCATGACCGCGGTAGGCGAGGCCGGGAAGCGCACCCAGGTGCCGTTGCTGCTGAAGTCGGTCAGCACGCACTGGCCGCCGCTCCACTCGATGCGGGCGTGCCGGCGCGACACCCGTGGATCGTTGACGATGAAGCCAGCGCCCTCGCCGCGCCCGAGCACCAGCGGACCATCCGGCGGAGCGAGTTCCAGGTGCTGATCGAGGCGGTCCAGGTCCAGCCGCTGCATGGAACGCAGCTGGCTCTGGGCTTCCAGCAGCTCGATCGGGATGGTGAGCGTGCTCTCGGCGGTACGCGCCCAGTCGATGCGCCAGACGCGGATGGGCGCCGCCTTGCCCTTGACCTTGATGCGGTCCAGGCTGTGGCAGGCGATACGGCGGAACTCGGGCAGGCGGTTGAAAGCGGATTCGCCGATCAGTATCTCGTTGGCCTCGGCCCGGTCGGACAGGCGAGCGGCCACGTTCACCGCGTCGCCATAGCTGTCGCCGTCGTGCTCGACGATGGAGCCGTACTCGATGCCGACCTTGAAGCCCAGCGGTGCGGAGCGGAGTTCGCCGAAATTGAGGTCGCGCAGCACGTCCTGCACCCGGGCACAGGCGTCCACCGCAGCGACCGTGTCGTCGAAAAGGACCAGCACGCCGTCGCCGAGGTACTTGACCACGCGCCCGCCTGAACGCGCCAGGTGGGAACCCACGGCCTGCGTACAGCGGGTGACCACGTGGGTGGCAGCGACGTTGCCAGCCGACTCGAACAGACCGGTGCTGCCGGTCAGGTCGGCGAACACGACGGTCCTACCCGATTGCTCCACGCATCTCCTCGTCCGCTAGGTTGCTCGAATGGGCCGGAGGGCCCGGCGGCCGGCCTGAACGGCACAGCGCGCACTACTGGGGCCCGATGCTAACACCGTCCCCGGCGCGCGTCATCGCAGGCCACGAGCGGGCACCGCCGCTGCAGCCGGCGCCAGCCGGCCGCGGCCGGGCTCACCTACCCAGCATGGCGACTTCGCGGCAGCGGAAACATGAGGCGAAATGATCGTTGACCATGCCGCTGGCCTGCATGAAGGCGTAGCAGATGGTGCTGCCGACGAACTTGAAGCCGCGCGCCTTCAGCGCCTTGCTCATGGCGTCGGAGACGGGGGTGGATGCCGGCAGGCCGGCCATGCCGCCCACCTCGCGCTGCAGCGGCTTGCCGTCGACGAAGCGCCACAGCCACTGCGCCGGATCCACGCCGGCTTCCTCCATCTCCAGCCAGGCCCGGGCGTTCAGCGTGGCCGCCTCGACCTTGGCGCGATTGCGGATGATGCCGGGATCGGCCAGCAGCGCCTGGCGCTTGGCGTCGTCCCAGCGGGCGATGCGCTGGATGTCGAAGCCGTCGTACACCTTGCGATAGTGCTCGCGCTTGCGCAGCACGGTGATCCAGGAGAGTCCGGCCTGGGCGCCTTCCAGCAGCAGCAGTTCGAAGAGCTTGCCGGGATCGCGCTCAGGCACGCCCCATTCCTTGTCGTGGTAGTCGATGTAGAGCGGGTCGCTGCCTGCCCAGCTGCAACGTGTGATCGTCATCGGCAATGGTCTCCCCGAATCAGGGCCGCGGCAGGCGACCGACGTCGGTCATCAGGCGGATGCCCGGCAGCACGTCCGCCACCCGCTCCGGTCGCTCCAGCGCCTCGTCCACGTTCATGCGCGCGATCTGCACATGCTCCTGCGCCAGCGCCTGCACCCGAGCGCCCTGACTACGCTTGATGCCATCGACGATGCCGTGGTGCTGGCGGTGGGCGTAGCGCATCCATTGGTGGCCTTCCTCGTTGTAGGCCGACTGCATCGGCAGCGTGGCGCTGGCGGCGGCGAAGGGCAGGCCGTTCAGCGTGTCCATGGTGCGGATCAGCGCCGAATTGCCGCAGCCCTGCACCAGCAATTCATGGAAGCGGTTGTTCATCTCCTGGTAGATGGCGTAGTCGTCCAGGTCCATGGTCGGCTTGTTCACCGCCTCGTCGCCCTGTTCCAGGCAGTCCTCGAACTCGCGCATGAGCTGGCGGGAAGCGCCGCGCTCGGCCAGCAGGCGGGCCGCCATGCCCTCCAGCATGCCGCGCACCTCGATGGCGTCGGCCACCTCCTGGGCGGTGAAGCGGCGCATCTGGTAACCGCCGCCGGCCAGCGGCTCGATCAGCCCTTCGTGCTCCAGCGTGGCCAGCGCGAGGCGCACCGGCGTGCGCGAGGATTCCAGCCGCTCCGCCAGCGGGATCTCCGCCAGGCGTTCGCCGGGCGAGAACGCGCCCTTGAGGATGAGATCGCGCAACTGCACCAGAACGCGGGACTGCTGAGACTGCATCATGGGATTTCTTCCCTGGGATTCATCGTTACCGGGCCGGACCGGCGGCCCGCGCCCCCGGCGGCTGGAAGCGGAGCGGAAGGCCACTCCGGCGCCTCGCCGGCGCTGGCCACTGCAACAGCCAGCGGCGGATTCTACCCGCCCCCCGCCCTTCCGCCTGCGGCTCGCCGCACCGGCATCCAGCCGCACCGGCCGGGTGCCGGCGTGCCCCACGACAGTGCAAGCGGCGGCAGCGGCTCCAGCATGCCTGCCGGCCCTTGCATACAAGCACGCGAAGCCGCGCAAAACCCGCCTTTTCAGCCACCTGCGAGCCCTGCGCATCGCCACTGCATGCAAGAATACAATAGCAAAACACACTGGCTTGGATTTTGCATGCAACAACATGCAAGCGGGCAGAGCACCGGAATGGAGCCGCACTGGAGAATGGCGGGAAAATCGAGCATTCTCGCCGCACGCAAGCCCACTCCCGACTGTGCCGCAGGATATCCGGTCATGTGTACACCTGATAGCCAACAGTCACGAAAATGCAATTTTTGTTGACCTGGATCAAGTGCCGTCTATCATTGCATGCAATTGCATGCAGTACATGACCAACGCTGGAGAACACCATGATCAGTGCCGAACAGAACGATTTGATCACCCGCGTCGGGCCTGAAGCGCCCGCCGGCAAGCTGCTGCGCCGCTACTGGCAGCCGGTGGCGCTCACCGACGAGCTGGCGGGCGAGCGCCCGGTGCGCGCGGTGCGCCTGATGGGCCAGGACTTCGTCCTGTTCCGCGATGAGAAGGGTGAGCTGGGCATGCTGGACCGCGACTGTCCGCACCGCGGCGCCGACCTGGCCTACGGTCGCCTGGAGGGTGGCGGCCTGCGCTGCCCTTTCCACGGCTGGCTGTTCGACACCAAGGGCACCTGTCTGGAAACGCCGGCCGAGCCGGTGGGCAGCAAGCTGTGCACCCGCATCAAGCAGTCCGCCTACCCGGTGGTGGAGAAGAGCGGAATCATCTTCGCCTACCTGGGCGAGGGCGAGCCGCCGGCCTTCCCGGAGTTCGACTGTTTCGTCGCCCCGGACAGCCATGTGTTCGCCTTCAAGGGCCTGTTCGAATGCAACTGGCTGCAGGCACTGGAAGTCGGCATCGACCCCGCCCACGCCTCGTACCTGCACCGCTTCTTCGAGGACGAAAGCACCGACGAGAGCTACGGCAAGCAGTTCCGCGGCGCCTCCGCTGACTCCCAGATCCCGATCACCAAGGTACTGCGCGAGTACGACCGCCCGGAGATCAAGGTGGACAGCACCGACTACGGCCTGCGCCTGACCACGCTGCGCGAGCTGAACGAGAACACCACCCACGTGCGGGTGACCAACGTCGTTTTCCCGCAGGCTTTCGTGATCCCGATGAGCTCGGAGATGACCATCTCCCAGTGGCACGTGCCGGTCGATGACCACAACTGCTACTGGTACGCCATCTTCACCAGCTTCACCGGCCCGGTGAACAAGGAGCAGATGCGCGAGCAGCGCCTGAAGCTGTACGAGCTGCCCGACTACACCTCGCGCCAGAACAAGCGCAACAACTACGGCTACAGCGTCTCCGAGCAGAACACCCAGACCTACACCGGCATGGGCATGGACATCAATGTGCACGACCAGTGGGCGATCGAGTCCCAGGGCACCATCCAGGACCGCACCCGCGAGCACCTGGGCACCACCGACAAGGGCATCATCGCCTACCGCCGCATCCTGGTGGACGCCATCGAGCGCACCCAGGCCGGCGACAGCGTGCCCATGCTGATCGACCAGGCGCAGGCCGCCACCTTCAGCGGCCCGCCCTCCATCGACGGCGTCAACACCAGCGGCAGCGAGCCGGAAACCTACTGGCGCGAGGCCGACCTCAAGCGCCGCCGGGAATCCACCTGGGCCGCTGCGCGGCTGGCGAAGTAAGGAGCCGGCATGGCCAGCTTTGTCGATCGATTCGACGTGTGGACGGCGGAGCAGGCGGCCGCGGCGGATGAAGTCATCCGCCGCATCGACGCCGACGGGCTGGAGCTCGTGCGCTTCGCCTTCCCCGACCAGCACGGCGTGCTGCGCGGCAAGACCCTGGTTGCGGCGGAGGCCAAGTCGGCCCTGCGCAGCGGGGTGAATATGACCACCACGCTGCTCGCCAAGGACACCTCGCACAAGACCGTCTTCCCGGTGTTCGCCACCGGCGGCGGCTTCGACTTCGAGGGCATGCAGGGCGGCGCCGACTTCACCATGGTGGCCGACCCGGCCACCTTCAAGGTGCTGCCCTGGGCCAACCGCACAGGCTGGCTGCTGTGCGACATGTTCATGAGCGACGGCCGGCCCTCGCCGCTGTCCACCCGCAACATCCTGCGCCGCGCGGTGCAGCGGCTGGACGCCCACGGGCTGGAGTTCGTCGCCGGGCTGGAGGTGGAGTTCCACGTCTTCCGCCTTGACGACAAGCGCATGCACCTGGCCGACTCCGGCCAGCCCGGCACGCCGCCGGCGGTGTCGCTGCTGTCGCACGGCCACCAGTACCTCACCGAACAGCGCTACGACGATGTGGACGCGGTGATGGAACTGCTGCGCGCCAACCTGCAGGGCCTCGGCCTGCCGCTGCGCTCGCTGGAGATCGAATTCGGCCCCAGCCAGTTCGAGCTCACCTTCGGCCCCACCGTCGGCCTCGCGCCGGCAGACGCCATGGTGCTGCTGCGCAGCGCGGTGAAGCAGGTGTGCCGCCGCCATGGCTACCACGCCACCTTCATGTGTCGGCCCAAGATCCCCAACGTGATGTCCAGCGGCTGGCACCTGCACCAGTCCCTGCGCCACAAGGGCAGCGGCGCCAACGCCTTCATCCCGGAAGCCGCCGGCCAGGACCTGAGCGACGCCGGCCGCCACTACCTTGGCGGCCTGCTGAGCCACGCTTGCGCCTCGGCCGCGCTCGCCAGCCCCACCATCAACGGCTACCGCCGCTACCGCCCCTTCTCCCTGGCGCCCGACCGCGCGGTGTGGGGCCGGGACAACCGCGGCGCCATGCTGCGGGTGCTGGGCGGCGTCGGCGATGCCGGCACCCGGATCGAGAACCGGATCGGCGAACCCACCGCCAATCCCTATCTCTACCTCGCCTCCCAGCTCTTCTCCGGGCTGGACGGCCTGGAGCGCAGGCTGGACCCCGGCCCCTCGGCGGACGCACCCTACGAAACCCCGGCGGAGCAGCTGCCCCGCACCCTGGGCGACGCGCTCGACTGCCTGCGCGCGGATGCCTACCTCTGCGAACAACTCGGCCAGCGCTTCGTGGACTACCTGTGCCACATCAAGCACGCCGAAATCGCCCGATTCAACCTCGAGGTCTCCGAATGGGAGCACCGCGAGTATTTCGAGATGTTCTGATGCCCACGATCAACTACATCCTCAAGGACGGCAGCACCCGCGCGGTGGATGCGCCCGCCGGCCTCAGCGTCATGGAAGCCGCCATCCGCGCCAACATCCGCGGCATCGACGCCGAATGCGGCGGCTGCTGCTCCTGTGCCACCTGCCATGTGTACGTGGACGAGGCCTTCCTCGACCGCCTGCCGCCGGCCGACGACATGGAGCAGGAGCTGCTGGAAGGCGTGGCCGCCGAGCGCCGCCCCACCAGCCGCCTGAGCTGCCAGCTGCCGATGAGCGCCGAGCTGGACGGCATCGTCATCACCGTGCCGGCCACCCAGGCCTGAACGGCAGCGCCAAGTGGAGACAGCCATGAACGCACGCGCCGCCCTGCTCATCGCCGGCGCCTCCTATGCCGGCCTGCAGCTGGCCGCCAGCGCCCGCAACCTCGGTTTCGAGGGCCGCATCGTCATGGTCGGCGACGAAGCCCTGCCGCCCTACCAGCGCCCGCCGCTGTCCAAGGGCCTGCTCACCGGCAAGAGCACGGTGGAATCGCTGCCGGTAAAAAGCGAAGCCTTCTATAGCGAAAGCGGCATCGAACTGCTGCTCGGCCGCCGCGTCGCCGCGCTGGCGCCGGAGCGGCAGCAGGTAACGCTGGACGACGGCAGCAGCCTGGAATACGACTGGCTGGCGCTCACCACCGGCGCCCGCTGCCGGCCGCTGCCGGTGCCCGGCGCCGACCTGGCCGGCGTGCTGGAAGTGCGCACGGTGGATGACGCGCTGCGGCTGGATGCCGCGGCGGGCGGCGCCCGCCACGCCTGTATCATCGGCGGCGGCTTCATCGGACTCGAAGTCGCCGCCGCCCTCGCCGGCCGCGGGCTGCGCGTCACCGTGGTGGAAGCGCTGCCGCGCCTGCTCGCCCGCGCGGTCACGCCGCAGATGAGCGCCTTCGTCGAAGACCTGCACCGCCGCAACGGCGTCGGCTTCACCTTCGGCCAGGCGGTGGCCGCCCTGCATGGCGACAACGGCAAGGTGTGCGCGGTGGAGCTGGCCAGCGGCGAGCGCATCGACTGCGACCTGGTGGTGGTCGGCATCGGCGTGATTCCCAACACCGGGCTGGCCGAGGCCGCCGGCATCGCCTGCGCCAACGGCATCCTCACCGACGGCCTGGGGCAGACCTCCGCGCCCCGCGTGCTGGCCGCCGGCGACTGCGCCGCCTTCCCCAACCCCTACGCGCCCGATCCGGCGCGGCCGATACGGCTGGAATCCATCCAGGCAGCCAACGACCTCGCCCGCGCCGCCGCCAGCCTGCTGGTGGGCGCGCCGCAGCCCTACGCCTCGGTGCCCTGGTTCTGGAGCGACCAGTACGACGCCAAGCTGCAGATGGCCGGCCTGATGGCGGCGGACGACGAAGTGGTGGTCCGCGGCGATCCCGCCAGCGGCCGCTTCACCGTGTTCTGCCTGCGCAATGGACGCATGGCGGCGGTGCATACTGCCAGCCGCCCAGCCGAGCACATGCTGGGGCGCAAGCTGGTTGCCGCCGGCGCCAGCGCCACCGCAGCGCAGCTGGCAGACGAATCCTTCGATCTCAAGTCCCTGCTCGCCTGAGGCGCGCCGGTACGAGGGAACAAGTGATCCTGCCGCCACGCTAGCGCGCAGGACGATGTACCGGCGGACGACCTCCGCCGGGCCGCCAACCCCCGCCCCACAGAGATAGGGGCATCATGAAGTGGAGATTCCCATGATGAAGAAAGCAGGCCTGCTGGCCGCCCTCGCACTAGCGGGAGCGAGCCTGGCGAACGTTGCCGTTGCCGCCGACGATCCTCTCCGCATCGGCGTCATCGCAACCTTCTCCGGCCCCTACGCCGACTACGGCCGTCAGTTCGACGCCGGCATCCAGCTCTACCTCAAGGAACATGACGGCAAGATCGCCGGCAAGAAGGTGGAGATCGTGAAGAAGGACACCGCCGGCCCCGGCCCGGACGCGGCCAAGCGCTTCGCCCAGGAGCTGATCGTGCGCGACAAGGTGAACTTCATCACTGGCCTGGACTTCAGCCCCAACGCCTACGCCATCGCCCCCATCGTCACCCAGGCCAAGATCCCGACGGTGGTGATGAACGCCTCCTCCTCGGCGATCACCACCAGCTCGCCCTACATCGCCCGCGTGTCCTTCACCGTGCAGCAGGATTCCGCGCCGATGGCGCAGTGGATGCTGAAGAACGGCATCAAGGAAACCTATGTGGTGGTGGCCGACTACGCCTCCGGCACCGACGCCCACAACGCCTTCGAGAAGGCCTTCGCCGCTGGCGGCGGCAAGGTGGTGGGCAGCGTGCGCACGCCGATGAACAACCCGGACTTCTCTGCCTACGTGCAGCGCATCAAGGACGAGAAGCCGCAATCGGTGTTCTTCTTCTTCCCCTCCGGCGTGATGCCCCCGGCCTTCCTCAAGGCCTGGAAGGAGCGCGGCCTGGACGAAGCCGGCATCAAGCTCTTCGCCACCGGCGAAGCCACCGACGACAGCTACCTGCAGGCCACCGGTGACGTGGCGCTGGGCCTCATCACCAGCCACCACTACTCCTACGCCCACCCGTCCGAGCTGAACAAGAAGTTCGTGAAGAACTTCTACGCCGCCTTCGGCAAGGAGATGCGCCCCAGCTACTTCGCCGTCAGCGCCTATGACGGCATGGCCGCCATCGCCGGCGCGCTGGAGAAGACCAAGGGCGACATCAGCGGCGACAAGGTCATGGAAGCGCTCAAGGGCCTGAAGCTGGAGAGCCCGCGCGGCCCGATCGAGATCGACGCCGCCACCCGCGACATCGTGCAGACGGTCTACATCCGCAAGGTGGAGAAGGTCGACGGCGAGCTGGTGAACGTCGAGTTCGACAAGTTCGAGCGGGTCAAGGACCCGGCCAAGGAAGCCCAGTAACCCGCCATACGGAGGCACGCACCAGATGCTTGCGATACTGCTCACCGTCCTGTTCGACGGTCTGGCCTACGGGATGCTGCTGTTCCTGATCAGCATCGGCCTCTCCGTGACGATGGGGATGATGGGGTTCGTCAACCTCGCCCATGGCGCCTTCGCCATGTTCGGTGGGTATGTCGCGACCACCTTGATGCAGCGGGCCGGGGTGCCCTTCCTGGTCACCCTGCCCGTCGCCTTCGCCCTGGTGGCGCTCGCCAGCATCGTCGTCGAGCGCCTGCTGTACCAGCGCCTGTACCGGCGCGGCCCGCTGGACCAGGTGCTGTTCACCGTCGGCCTCACCTTCATGTCGGTGGCCGGCATCACCTGGTTCTACGGCCCCAGCCAGCAGCCGGTGGTACTGCCCGCCTTCCTGCAGGGCCAGGTCAACCTCCTCGGCCTGGAAGTGGGCATCTTCCGCCTGTTCCTGGTCGCCGTCGGCCTGCTGGTCGCCGCCGCGGTGGTGCTGGGCGTGGAGCGCACCCGCTTCGGCGCCAAGATCCGCGCCGCGGTGGATAACCCGGTGATGGCCACCGGCCTGGGCATCAACGTCGGCGGCGTGTTCGCCCTCACCTTCGCCATCGGCAGCGGCCTCGCCGGCCTGGGCGGGGCGCTGGGCATCCAGATCCTCGGCCTCACCCCGGCCTTCCCGCTGAAGTACCTGGTGCTCTTCCTCATCGTCGTCTCGGTCGGCGGCCTGGGCTCGGTCGGCGGCGCGCTGCTGGCGGCCTGCGTGGTCGGCGTCATCGACATGATGACCAAGTACTTCCTGCCCGAAATCGGCTCCTTCATCATTTACGCAGTCATGGTCGCCCTGCTGATGTGGCGTCCGCACGGCCTGCTGGGAAAGAAATCGTGACCCCATCCTGTCCCCCCTCCACCGCCGAGGCCGGCTGGCTGCGGCGGCGCGGCGGCGAGATCGCCCTGTGGCTCGCGGTGCCGCTCGCGGTCGCCCTGTTCCTCCCCGAGTACTACCTGCTCGCCACCCACGTCGCCGCGCTCGGCCTGTTCGCGCTGTCGCTCGACCTGCTGGTGGGCTACGCCGGCCTGCTTTCGCTGGGCCACGCCATGTTCTTCGGCATCGGCGCCTACACCGCCGGCCTGCTGGCTGTGCATGGCTGGGGCGAACCCATTTCCGGCCTGCTGATCGCCGCGCTGGTGGCCGGCCTGGTCGGCCTCATCACCAGCTTCGCGGTGCTGCGGGTGCAGCACCTGGCGCAGTTGATGGTGACGCTGGGCTTCGGCCTGCTGGTGTTCGAGGCCGCCAACCGCGCGCGCTGGCTCACCGGCGGCGACGATGGCCTGCAGGGCATGGTGGTATCGCCGGTGCTGGGCATGTTCGAGTTCGACCTGTTCGGCCAGACCGCCTTCTTCTACACCTTCGTGGTGCTGGCGCTGTGCTTCATCGTCGCCACCCGGATCATAGATTCGCCCTTCGGCCTCACACTGGAAGGCCTGCGCGAGAACCCGAAGCGGATGGCGGCCATCGGCACGCCGACCGCCGCCCGCCTGCGCCAGGCCTATGTGTTCGCCGCCATCTTCGCCGGCATCGCCGGCGCGCTGATGGCGCAGACCAGCCAGTTCGTGGCGCTGGAAACGCTGTCCTTCGGCCTCTCCGCCGAGGTGCTGATCATGCTGCTGCTGGGCGGCGCCGGCCACCGCTACGGCGGCCTGGTGGGCGCGGCGGTGTTCGTGATCGCCCGCGACCTGCTGTCCGACCTCAACCCGCAGTACTGGCAGTTCGGCGTCGGCGGCGTGATGGTGCTGGTGGTGCTGTTCGCCCCCGGCGGCGTGCTCGGCATCCTGCGCTCGCTGCGCCAGCGCCTGACGCCGGTCAGCACCGCCAAGGCAGCGCCGGCGGCCCCGGTCACCGCGACCCCGGCCACGAACAAGGGAGGTGTGGCATGAGCATCGCCCTCACCACCACCGGCCTGAGCAAGAACTACGGCGCGCTGCAGGTCACCCGCGCGGTGGACTTCAGCCTGCCGGTGGGCGCCCGCCACGCGCTGATCGGCCCCAACGGCGCCGGCAAGACCACCTTCATCAACCTGCTCACCGGCACCGTGCCCGCCACCAGCGGCAGCATCACCCTGCTGGGCGAGGACATCACCGGCCAGCGGCCGGACCAGCGCGTCAAGCGCGGGCTGGCGCGCACCTTCCAGGTCACCTCGCTGTTCCCGGAGCTGACGCCGATGCAGTCGGTGACGCTGGCGGTATGCGAGCGCCTGGGCCTGACCGCGCGCTGGTACAAGCGCACCGGCGAGCACCGCGCGGCGCTGGACGAAGCGGCGGAAATCCTGGCGCAGCTGCACCTGGGCCACATCGGCCACCTGCTCACCCGCACCCTGCCCTACGGCCAGCAGCGCATCGTCGAAGTGGCGGTGGCGCTGGCGCTGCGGCCGCGGGTGCTGCTGCTGGACGAGCCGGCCGCCGGCATTCCCTCCGGCGAAAGCGCCGAGCTGTTCGAGGTGATCGCCGAGCTGCCGGAAGACATCTCGCTGCTCTTCATCGAGCACGACATGCACCTGGTGTCGCGCTTCGCCAGCCGCGTCACCGTGCTGGTGGCCGGCGGCATCCTGGCCGAAGGCACGCCGGCCGAGATCATGGCCAATCCCGAGGTGCGCACGGTGTATCTCGGCAATTCGGAGGGCCACGCCTGATGAGCACCGCTGTTTCCCCCGCGCCGGCCGCGAGCCCGACCGGCGACACGCCGCTGCTGCGCCTGGAAGGCGTGAGCGCCGGCTACGACCGCGCCGTCATCCTGGAAGACATCAACCTCACCCTGGCCGAAGGCGAAACCCTGGCCCTGCTGGGCCGCAACGGCGTCGGCAAGAGCACGCTGATCGCCACCCTGATGGGCGCCACCGTGCTGCGCGGCGGCCGCATGCAGTGGCGCGGCGGCGACCTGGTCGCCGTGCCGGCGCACCGCCGCTCCGCCGCCGGCCTCGGCTGGGTGCCGCAGGAACGCTGGATCTTCCCTTCGCTGACGGTGCGCGAGAACCTCGCCGTCACCGCCCGGCCGGGCAAGTGGACGCTGGAGAAGGTGTATGACCTGTTCCCGCGCCTGCAGGAGCGCGAGGACAACATGGGCACCCAGCTCTCGGGCGGCGAACAGCAGATGCTGGCCATCGCCCGCGCGCTGCTGCTCAACCCGCGCCTGCTGCTGCTGGACGAACCGCTGGAAGGCCTGGCCCCGGTGGTGGTGGAGGAGCTGGTGCGCGCCATCGGCCAGATGACGCTGGACCGCGACCTCTCCTTCATCCTGGTGGAGCAGCACGCCCGCCAGGCGCTGGAGCTGACCAGCAAGGCGGTGGTGATGGACCGCGGCCGCATCATCTACGACGGCGCCAGCGACACCCTGTTGCACAATCCGGACCATCTGAATCAACTGATGGGGTTCGCCTGATGTCGCAGCAATCCGTTCGCCGGGGAAGCCGGCCATGAAGCCGGTCGCCATCTTCCAGCACACCGAGGTGGGCGCCCCCGGCGCGCTGCCGGCGGTGCTGGAGCAGCTCGGTGTTCCCTCGGTGGTGATCTCGCTGGTGGACGGCGCGCCGGTGCCGGCCTCCCCTTCCGCATATTCCGGTCTGGTGTTCATGGGCGGCTACATGGGCGTGAACGACGGCCTGCCGTGGATGGAGCAGGAGTTCCAGCTCATCCGCGAGGCCGACCGCCAGGGCATCCCGGTGGCCGGCCACTGCCTCGGCAGCCAGATCCTCGCCCATGCGCTGGGCGCACAGGTGCGGCGCAACCCGCGCCGGGAAATCGGCTGGCAGCGCATCAAGGTTGCCGCCGTGCCCTACGCGGCGGAATGGTTCGGCGGCGACGCCGGCGCCGAGATCCCGGTGTTCCAGTGGCACGGCGACACTTTCGAGCTGCCGCCGGGCGCGGTGCTGCTGGCGAGCAGCGCCGACTGCCCGCACCAGGTCTTCGTCGCCCGCGACCGCCACCTCGGCATGCAATGCCACCTGGAGATGACGCCAGCCCTCATCGAACTGTCGGTGGAGCGCAACGGCCACGAGATCGACCGCGAACTCGCCGCCGGCAACCCGGCGGTCAGCAGCCGCGCCGAAACCCTGCGCGACGCCGACAACCGCAGCGCCGCCATGCATGCGGTGATGAAACGGCTGTACCAGCGCTGGAGCCGCAAGCTGGCGCGGTGAACGCCGGCCTGGCGGCGGACGCCACCGCCCCGCCGCCACACGGCCGGCCTGCACTGCAGCGCCGCTTGGGGCTATCCTGATGTCACACCAGCGGCCGGGCACAAGGCCGCCTACATCAGGAGACCCCATCATGAGCGACACCCGCCAGCCTTCCTCCGCCCTGCCTTTCCTGCTCGTTCATGGCGCCTGGCACGGCGCCTGGACCTATGAGCGCATCATCCCGCTGCTGGCCGCGCGCGGCCATGCCGCCGTCGCCTGCGACCTGCCGGCCCACGGCCTCAACGCCCGCTTCCCCGCCACCTACCTGGAGCAGCCGCAGCGGCCGGCCAAGCTCGCCACCGAAACCTCGCCGCTGGCCGGCGTCACCCTCAACGACTATGTGGACGCCACCCTCGCCACGCTGCAGAGCCTGCGCGGCCTGGGCCACGATAAGGTGGTACTGGTCGCGCACAGCATGGGCGGCATCGTCGCCAGCGCGGTGACGGAACGAGCGCCGGAGGCCATCGCCCATCTCGTCTATCTCACCGCCTTCATGCCGGAATCCGGCGTGCCGGCGGTGAGCTACATCGATGCGCCGGAGAACGAGGGCCAGCGGGTGGGCGGCCTGTTCGTCGCCGACCCCAGCGCGGTCGGCGCGCTGCGCATCAACCACCGCAGCGCCGACGAGGCCTACCGCGCCGCCAACAAGGCCGCCTTCTACGGCGATGTGGACGACATCGCCTACGCCGCCGTCGCCAACCTGCTGACGCCGGACGTGCCGGTCGCGCCCTTCGCCACCCCGGTCGCCACCACCGCCGCGCGCTGGGGCGCGGTGCCGCGGCACTACATCCGCTGCCTGCAGGACCAGGCGATACGCCCGGCGCTGCAGCAACGCTTCATCGCCGCCGCCGACGCCTTCGTGCCGGCCAACCCCACCCGGGTACATACGCTGGACGCCAGCCATTCGCCCTTCATGTCGCAGCCGCAGGCGCTGGCGGCGCTGCTGGCGGACATCGCGGAAAGCTGAGGTTCAGGCCGGGCAGCGGCGGCTGCGACGGCCGTGGAACACCAGCGCGCTGCTCACCAGCATCAGCATCAACACCAGCTCGGAGCCCAGCGCCGCCAGCACCGCCTGGCGGTAGTCGCCACCGCCGTGCAGCACCTGGGCGAACACCGCGCCTATCAGCGCCGCGCCCAGGCCGAAGGCCGCCTGCTGCACGGTGGACAGCATGGCCGCACCGGCGCCGGCCTGCTGCTGCGGCACGTCCGACAGGCCGATGCGGAAGAAGCTGCCGACGATGAAGGCCTGGCCGAAGCCGATCAGGCAGGTCGCCGGCATCAGGTTGAGCACGCCCGGCTGCGGCCACACCCGTTCGAAGGTCAGCATCAGTGCCAGCAGGCCGCTCATCTGGATCAGGCAGCCGACGATCAGCGTACGCGCCTGCCCCAGCCGCGCCGACACCCGCGCGCTCAGCAGCGAGGAGACGAAGTAGGACGCGCCCAGCGCGATGAAGGCATTGCCGGACTCGAAGGGCGACAGGCCGGCGCCGCTCTGCAAGGTCAGCGCCACCGCGAACATGAAGCCGCTCCAGCCGGAGAAGAACAGGACGGCCACCAGCAGGCCGAAGCCGACGCTGGGCAGGCGCAGCAACTCCGGCGGCAGCAGCGGATGACCGCCGCGGCGCGCCTGCTCCTGCTCCACCCGCCACAGCGCGGCCAACAGCGGCAGCACCGCCGCCAGCAAGGCCAGGCAGGGCCAGGACCAGCGCAGGCCGGGGCCCAGCGTCAGCGCCAGCAGCAGGCAGACGATCAAGGTCGCCAGCAGCAGCGTGCCCGGCCAGTCGATGGCGGCGCAGCCCTCGCGCCGCGTCTCCGGCACCCAGCGCCGGCTGCAGGCGAGCACGCCTAGGCACAGCGGCAGGTTGATCAGGAACACGCTGCGCCAGCCCAGGCCGGCGACGTCGGCCGAAATCAGGAAGCCGCCCAGCACCTGGCCGACGATGAAAGAAAGGCCGCCGATGGCGCCGTAGTAGCCCAGCGCCCGCGAGTGCGCATGGCCCTGCAGCGTCACATGAATGGTGGCGAGGATCTGCGGCACGATCAGCGCCGCCGCCACGCCCTGCAGCGCCCGCGCCGCCAGCAGCTGCCACACCGCCTGCGCCAACCCGCACAACAGCGAAGACACGAAGAACAGCGCCACGCCCCACTCGAACACCCGCCGCCGGCCCAGCTTGTCGCCCAGGCGGCCGCCCATCGCCAGGCACACGGCGAAGGCCACGCCATAGGCGGCGATGATGAGTTCCAGCCCGGTGGCGTCGGCGTTCAGCGAACGGGCGATGGCGTCCAGCGCCACGTTGACGATGGTGAAGTCGATCTGCGGCAGCAACTGGCCGGCCAGCAGCACGGTCAGGCCGGCCATGCTCAGGCGGGGTGTCGCGGCGCGCGGTGCAGCTTGGGGAGTGGAGGCGATTCGGGACATGGCAGCAAACTCGGAATGCCGTTTCCGGCAAGATGGCCGGAGTATGCGCGGCGAGGTAAACTGGTACCAGACTCTGTCTATCCTAGGACTGACACCACCAGTCAGCGCAGCGACGGAGCCGGTGCAGACCGCGCCCCCAGCCCTGCGCAACCCTTTCTCGCCAGCGAGCTGCGCGGACACCTCCCCGCCCACGCTCTTCCATACGGACCGCCGCCATGAGCCTCGTCGCCTCCCCGCCCGCCGCCAGCGCCACAGCTCCATCGTCCACCCCGTCGGCCGCCGCGGAAATCACCCCGCGCAACCGCGAGCTGGGCGCCTTCCTGCGTGCCCGCCGCGAGAACCTGGAGCCGGCGCGCGTCGGCCTGCCGCGCATCGGCCGCCGCCGCACGCCCGGCCTGCGGCGGGAAGAGGTAGCCCAGCTCGCCAACGTCAGCGCCTCCTGGTACACCTGGCTCGAACAAGGCCGGCCGGTGCATCCCTCCATGCAGGTGCTGTACGCCATCGCCGAAGCCCTGCAATGCAGCGAGGCCGAGACGCGTCACCTGCTGTCGCTGGCCGGCTTCCCCCAGGCCGGCCTGCCCAAGAGCCGCGTATGCACCCGGCTCTCCGCCGCCGCCCGGGCCATCCTCGACCGCCTGGAGCCCTTCCCGGCGGTGATCCAGAACCCGCGCTACGACATCCTCGGCTTCAACGCCGCCTACTGCGAACTGGTGGGCGTGGACCTCGCCAGCGTGCCGGCGGACGAGCGCAACTGCATCTACCTGGCCTTCACCAACCCCGCCTGGCGCGCCCACCTCGCCGACTGGGAGCAGGTGATGCCGCAGCTGGTCGCCTCCTTCCGCGCCGCCATGGCCGACCACCTGGACGACCCCGTCTGGAACGCCGATCTACAGCGCTACCTCGCCATCTCCGAGGAATTCCGCGAAACCTGGCAGCGCTACGAAGTTCGCAGCGTAGAAAACCACCGCAAGCGCTTCCGCCGCGCCGACGGCAGCTTCGTCGAGCTGCAGCAGATGAACTGGTGGTCTGCCCCACGCAACGGCGAGCGCCTGCTGGTGTATGTGCCGGTGGAGACGGAGAGCCTGGCCTGCGGCGGCGAGGGCACGGCCTGAGCGGCAGCGCCCCTGCTGCGGCCCGGCCGCCACATGCCGCATAATCGCCCGAGCACCACGCCTGCGAGGCCGACCATGGGATACGCACAGCAAGGCTCGCCGCTGACCGCGGCCGAATACCTGGCCTGGGAAGAGACCCAGGAGCAGCGCCACGAATACCTGCACGGCGAGGTCTTCGCCATGGCCGGCGCGGAGGATCGCCATGTCACCGTGTCGCTCAACATCGCCATGGCGCTGCGCCAGCACCTGCGCGGCAGCGCCTGCCAGACCTACATCAGCGACATGCGGCTGCACGTCGAAGCCGCCAATGCCTATTTCTATCCCGACGTGATGGTCACCTGCGACGCCGCCGACCACGCCAGCCGGCTGTCCAAGGCCCATCCGCTGCTGGTCGTCGAGGTGCTCTCGCCCGCCACCGGCAACTACGACCGCGGCGACAAGTTCGCCCACTACCGCCGCCTGGCCAGCCTGCGCGAATACGTGCTGGTGGACATCGACCGCCGCGCCACCGACGTCTACCGCAAGGGCGCCGACGGCCTGTGGGTGCTGCACCCCTACGCTGGCGAGGAAGCGGTGGAGTTCGCCAGCGTGGAGCTGCGCCTGGCTGCGGGCGAGCTGTTCGCCGATGTCGGCGAGGTGGTGGAAGCGGCCGCCGACTCTCGTCCTGTCCAGGGAAACTGATTACGCGCGGAGAGGCGCGCCTTGCTCCCACTCCCCGCCCTCTTTCACGCCCCCCGCTTGCGCTTCCCCCCGCTCCGCACGCCCAGCGAGGCCGCATGCCCCGGATGGCGGAACAGCGTATCGATCAGCGCCTGCGCAAAGGCCGGCAGCGAGTCGCCGCGGCGGGTGAGGATGTAGCGTTCGCGCACCGCCCAGGGCTCGTCCAGTTCCTTCAGCACGATCTTCATCGTGCGGCTGTGGCGCAGGCCGGCGGATTCCGGCACCACGCCTATGCCCACGCCGGCCTCCACCATGCGGCACACCGATTCGAAGTTGCTCACCTGCACCCGGGTGTTGAGGCGGCCGCCGGCGCCCTGCAGCAGGCCGTCGAGGAAGCGCTGCAGGGTGCTGCCCTGGTGCAGGCCGATGAAGTCGTGGGCGAAGGTCTCGGCGAAGTGCACCGCGCCGGCGCGGTCCAGCGCGTGGCCGGGCGGCACCGCCAGGGCCAGGCGGTCGGTGCTGAAGTGGTATTTCTCCAGCCCATCCACATCCACCGGGCCGGCGACGATGCCGAGGTCGGTGGTGCCGTCCAGCACGCCGCGGATGATCTCGCCGGTCTGGCGCTCCTGCAGGTCCACGTCCACCTGCGGATGCTCCGCCAGGAAGGTGGCCAGCACCTCGGGCATGAACTCGGTGACGGCGGTGGTGTTGGCGAAGATGCGGATGTGGCCCTTCACCCCCTGGCCGAAGCGCTGCAGGTCGCTCTTCAGGTGTTCGATCTGCGACATCATGGTGCGCGCATGCTGCAGCAGGCTCTGCCCCGCCGGCGTCGGCGCCACCCCGCGCGGCGCGCGGTAGAGCAGGCGCACGCCGGCCTGGCGCTCCAGCTCCTTCATGCGCGCGCTGGCAGCCGGCAGCGACAGATGGCTGCGCTCAGCGCCCTTGGTCAGGCTCTTGCTCTCGGCCACATGGACGAAGAGGCGCAGGTCGGTGAGGTCGAAGTGCATGGCGCGGCGGGCGGGGAAAGGACGATCGGCCGATTATGCGCCGCCGCATCCGGCCCCCGGGCCACCGCCACCCGCCGCGCCAACCATAACAATTTCTTTCCAATGCATTCCGCCGGGCGTGGAAGCCGGCAGGGGCGATGGGATAGCATCGGGCGTTCCCCCCGGAGTCCCCCGCCCATGCAGAACAAAACCATGCGCCCGGTATATTGGCTGTTCGGCCTGCCCTTCGACGCGGTGACGCGCGACGACGCGCTGCGCAGCATTGCCCAGGCCATACGGGAGCGGCAACGCCTGTTCCTGTCCACGCCCAACCTCAACTTCCTCATTGCCAGCCAGCGCAAGCGCGCCTTCCAGGATTCGGTGCTGCACAGCGACCTCTCGGTTGCCGACGGCATGCCCATCGTCTGGCTCGCCCGCCTGCTGGGCGCGCCGGTACCGCAGCGAGTGGCCGGCTCCGACCTGTTCGAGACGCTGATGGCCGGCGCCGCCGGGCCGGTGAAGGTGTATTTCTTCGGCGGCGAACCCGGCGTCGGCGAGCGCGCCGCCGCGCGCCTCGCCGCGCTCGGCGGGCCGGTGCAATGCGTGGGCCAGCACTGCCCCGGCTTCGGCACGGTGGAAGAGATGAGCAGCCCGGAGCGTATCGCCGAGATCAACGCCAGCGGCGCCGACTTCGTCGTCGTCGCCCTGGGCGCGGCCAAGGGCCAGGCCTGGATAGAACACAACCGCGCCCAGCTGGAAGCGCCGGTGATCAGCCACCTGGGCGCGGTCATCAACTTCGTCGCCGGCTCGGTGAGCCGCGCGCCGGTGTGGATGCAGCGCACCGGCCTGGAATGGCTGTGGCGCATCAAGGAAGAACCCAAGCTGCTGCGCCGCTATGCCGACGACGGCTACGCCCTGCTGCGCCTGCTCGCCGGCCACGCCCTGCCCGCCGCGCTGGCGGCGAGGAAACGCGGCAGCGGCGGGGTGGTGCCCTCCACGCTGGAGGCGGGCGGCGGCGGCCATCTCAGCATCACCCTGCGCGGCGTGCTCACCTCCGCCCAGCGTGGCGCGCTGATGAGCCGGCTGGCCGAGGCGCTGCCCACCAGCACCGCGGTGGATGTGCTCATCACCTCCGGCACCCGGGTGGACGCATCCCTGCTCGGCGCCCTCTTCGTCATGCGCAGCGAGGCGGAGCGCCACGGCGTCAGCCTGCGGGTGGAGGCGGACGAAGCCGCCCGCCGCGCCTTCCAGCTGCACCTGGCCACCGTGCTGCTGGAGCAGCCGGCGCTGCCGGACGGTCCGACGCTGGTACCCGCCGCACTCTGAGCACGACCCGGACCGAGGGCGGAAGGCGGCTGAGGGGCCGCCTTCCGCCCTCGTCTTTTCCACCGCCGGCACCGCTGCGAGCCTTCCGCTGCGGCGAACCCTCTGCCCTCTCCACCCGCCGGCACAGCCGCCGCGCATGCACCCGGCGGCGCCTTCTACCGCATCGCCCATCGCCTTGAACGGCGCGTCTTTCCGCCGCACCCCGCGCGCCAGTTCCGCCGCGCGCCCAACGCCCTGAAGCCATCGAATGCTGCACTGCGATTCGGCAATGCCGAAGGCGGGCTACCGCAATGGCGAATTGTTCGCCGGCCCTGCCGTCGCCACCATGGGCTCACCACCACCGGCCCCAGAAGCCGCGAGGAGAGAACATGCAGGAGACGACACCGGCCGCTCTGGCCGACTGGGTGGGACGCGAGGAAAGCCGCGCCGACCGCCTGGACCACCGCCCCACCGCCGCCCTGGCCGCCACGCTGGACCTGGCGCCCGAAGCGGTGCTCGCCGAGGGCGTGCTGCCGCCGCTGTGGCACTGGGTCCACTTCACCCCGCTCACCCGCAGTGCAGAACTGGGTAGCGACGGCCATCCGGCGCGCGGCGGCTTCCTGCCGCCGGTGGAACTGCCCAACCGCATGTGGGCCGGCGGCCGGCTGCGCTTCCTGCGGCCGCTGGCGCTGGGCGCCGAGGTGGAGCGCCGCTCCCGCATCCTGCGCTGCGAACGCAAGCAGGGCCGCAGCGGCGAGCTGGTATTCGTCACCGTCGCCCACAGCATCGCCGAGTCCCCCTCCAGCGGCGACGACCCGGCCATAGAGGAAGAGCAGGACATCGTCTACCGCCAGCCCGCCCCGCGTAACCAAAGCGGCCAGCGCCCGGCCGGCGAGAGCGCCCCGGACGGCGCCGACTACCGCATCCGCCGGGTGCCAGACCCGGTGCTGCTGTTCCGCTACTCGGCGCTCACCTTCAACAGCCACCGCATCCACTACGACCAGCCCTACACCGTCGGCGAAGAAGACTATCCCGGCCTGGTTGTGCAAGGCCCGCTGACCGCCACCCTGCTGCTGCAGGCCTACCGCCAGACGCATCCGGCGCGCCGGATCGAGCGCTTCGCCTTCCGCGCGTTCGGCCCCCTGCATGCCGGCGAAACGGTGGATTTCTGCGGCCGCGACGACGCCCCCGGCCACAGCGAACTGTGGACCGACATCGGCGGCCGCCTCGGCATGCGCGCCGAGGTGGATTACAGCCTGCCCGCCACCACCCGCGCCGCTGCCTTCCCGCTGCCCTGAACACCCGAACGCCTGCCAACGCGCCTCCACCCCCAGCACGTCACCCATAGCCCGAACGCATACAACAACGAGCCACCATGAGCGCCACTTTCACCTTCCCGCCGCTGGACGCCCGCCTCGACGCCAGCCATGCCGACATCCGCGACGCCGTGCGCGACCTCTGCAGCCACTACCCGGACGAGTACTGGCGCAAGGTGGATGAAGCCCGCGCCTTTCCCGACGACTTCGTCGGCGCGCTGACCTCTGCCGGCTGGCTGGCGGCGATGATTCCCGAGGAATACGGCGGCTCCGGCCTCGGCCTGGCCGAAGCCTCGGTGGTGCTGGAGGAGGTGAACCGCTGCGGCGGCAACTCCGGCGCGGTGCATGGACAGATGTACAACATGGGCACGCTGCTACGGCACGGCTCCGAAGCGCAGAAGCGCGCGCTGCTGCCGAAGATCGCCGCCGGCGAGCTGCGCCTGCAGTCCATGGGCGTCACCGAGCCCACCACCGGCACCGACACCTCGCGGCTGAAGACCACCGCGGTGAAGCAGGGCGACCGCTACGTGGTGAACGGCCAGAAGGTGTGGATCAGCCGCGTGCGCCATTCCGACTACATGATCCTGCTCGCCCGCACGACGCCGCGCGAACAGTGCGCGAAAAAGACCGACGGCATGTCCATCTTCCTGGTGGACCTGCGCGAGGCGGTGGGCAAGGGCCTCACCGTGCGCCCCATTCCCAACATGGTGAACCACGAGACCAACGAGCTCTTCTTCGACAACCTGGAAATCCCCGCAGAGAACCTCATCGGCGAGGAAGGCCGCGGCTTCCGCTACATCCTCGACGGCCTCAACGCCGAGCGCACCCTGATCGCCGCCGAATGCATAGGCGACGGCTACTGGTTCATCGACCGCGCCACCGCCTACGCCCGCGACCGGGTGGTGTTCGACCGCCCCATCGGCCAGAACCAGGGCGTGCAATTCCCGCTGGCCGAGGCCTACATGGAGATCGAGGCCGCCAACCTGATGCGCTGGCGCGCCTGCGCCCAGTTCGATGCCGGCCTCCCCTGCGGCCCGGCCGCCAACATGGCCAAGCACCTCGCCGCCAAGGCCTCCTGGGAAGCGGCCAACGCCTGCCTGCAGACCCACGGCGGCTTCGGCTTCGCCTGCGAATACGACGTCGAGCGCAAGTTCCGCGAGACCCGGCTGTACCAGGTGGCGCCCATCTCCACCAACCTCATCCTGTCCTACGTCGCCGAGCACCTGCTCGAGCTGCCGCGCTCTTTCTGAGGCCCGCCATGACGACGCAAACCCCGCTGCCGCTGGAAGGCATCACCGTGGTGTCGCTGGAACACGCCATCGCCGCCCCGCTCGCCACCCGCCACCTCGCCGACCTCGGCGCCCGTGTCATCAAGATCGAGCGCCCCGGCGTCGGCGACTTCGCCCGCGCCTACGACCGCCGGGTGGAGGGCCTGGCCTCCCACTTCGTCTGGGTGAACCGCTCCAAGGAAAGCCTCACGCTGGACCTCAAGCAGCCGCAGGCGCGGGAAATCCTCGCCGCACTGCTGGAGCAGGCCGACGTGCTGGTACAAAACCTCGCCCCCGGCGCCGCCGCCCGCCTCGGCCTCGCCCACGAAGAACTGGCGCCCAGGCACCCGCGCCTCATCGTCTGCGACATCTCCGGCTACGGCGACGACGGCCCCTACACCGAGAAGAAGGCCTACGACCTGCTGATCCAGAGCGAGAGCGGCTTCCTTTCCGTCACCGGCACGCCGGAGGACAGCGTCAAGGCCGGCATCTCGGTGGCCGACATCGCCGCCGGCATGTACGCCTACTCCGGCATCCTCGCCGCGCTGATCGAGCGCGGCCGCAGCGGCCGCGGCCGCCGCGTCGAGATCGCCATGCTGGACGCGATGGTGGAATGGATGGGCTTTCCCATGTACTACGCCTGGCAGGGCCAGCCGGCGCCGGTGCGCGCCGGCGCCGCCCACGCCACCATCTACCCCTACGGCCCGTTCAAGGCCGGCGACGGCCGCACGGTGATGCTGGGCCTGCAGAACGAGCGCGAATGGGCGCTGTTCTGCGACCAGGTGCTGCGCCAGCCGGCGCTGCGCTCCGACCCGCGCTTCATCGACAACGCCGCCCGCAACATCCACCGCGAGGCGCTGCACGCGCTGATCGAGGACAGCTTCTCCACGCTGGACGCCGAGCAGCTCATAGACCGGCTGGAGGCCGCCGGCATCGCCAACGCCCATGTGAACACCATGGCCGACCTGTGGCAGCACCCACAGCTGCAGGCGCGCGGCCGCTGGACCACGGTGGACTCGCCCGCCGGCCCGCTGCCGGCGTTGCAGCCGCCGGGCATGGGGCCGCAGCGGCCGGCACGCATGGCGCCCATTCCTGCGCTGGGCGCCCACACCGAAACCATCCTCGCCGAGCTGGGCTACGCCGGCCATTTCGGCGAACTGCGCGACGCCGGGGTGGTGTGATGCGATCCCCCGCGAACGCAAACCTCGCCGCCGCCCGCAGCTTCCTGTTCGTACCCGCCAGCCGGCCGGAGCGCATCGCCAAGGCCCTGGTCAGCGGTGCCGACATCATCGTCGTCGACCTGGAAGACGCAGTGCCGCCGGCCGACAAGGATGCCGCCCGCGCCACGCTCGCCGCCTGGCTGGCCCACCACCCCGGCAGCGCGCTGGCGGTGCGCATCAACGCCGCCGGCACGCCCTGGCACGAGGCCGACCTCGCCCTGTGCCGCCATCCGGACGTGATCGCGCTGATGCTGCCCAAGGCCGAATCCGCCGCCAGCGTCGCCGCCGCCCATGAAGCCAGCGCCGCCACCGCGGTGCTGCCCATCCTGGAAACCGCCGCCGGCCTGGGCGCGGTGGACGCCATCGCCACCGCCCCCGGCTGCGCCCGCCTGGTGTTCGGCAAGCTGGACCTGGCGGTGGAGCTGGACCTGGTGCCGGACGAGGACGACGCCGAAGAGCTGGTCTTCCTGCCCTACCGCGCCATGCTCGCCCTCGCCAGCCGCCGCGCCGGCCTGCCGCTGCCGGTGGATGGCGTGTTCACCGCCATCGGCGACAGCGCCGGCCTCGCCCGCTACGCCCGCCGCGCCCGCAATCACGGCTTCGGCGCGCTGCTGCTGATCCACCCCACCCAGGTTTCCACCACCCGGGCCGCTTACGCCCCCAGCGCCGCCGAGCGCGCCTGGGCCGAAGCGGTGCTGAGCGCCGCCGCGCAGGCCGGCGGCGGCGCGGTGCAGGTGGAAGGCCGCATGGTGGATGCGCCGGTGATCGCCCGCGCCGAACGCATACGCGCCGCCGCCGGCTGAAGCAGCGGCCGCTTCCGGCCCATCCGCAGGCAGGACCGCTACGCCGGCCTGCCTCCCACCTTTCGCTCGACCCTCACCCCAAGCCCGACCTCACCGCCGATTCCGCAGCACCCATAAAACTCCACTGGAGGAGACAGCACCATGCACACCGTCCGCCACATCCACCGTGCGCTCGCCATCGCCGGCGCCATCACCACGATCGCCGCCACCGCGCTGCTGCCCGGCCAGGCCGGCGCCCAACCCGCCGAGCAGAGCGGCCCCATCGTCATCAAGTTCAGCCATGTCACCACCGCCGACACGCCCAAGGGCAAGGGCGCCGACCGCTTCAAGCAGCTGGTGGAAGAGCGCAGCGGCGGCAAGGTGAAGGTCGAGGTCTATCCCAACAGCACGCTGTACAAGGACAAGGAAGAGATCGAGGCGCTGCAGCTGGGCTCGGTGCAGATGCTGGCGCCCGCCCTGTCCAAGTTCGGGCCGCTGGGCGTGCGCGAATTCGAAGTCTTCGACCTGCCCTTCATCTTCCCCAACGCCGAAGTGCTGACCCGCGTCACCGAAGGCCCGGTGGGCGCCTCGCTGCTGAAGAAGCTGGAAACCCGCGGCATCACCGGCCTGGCCTACTGGGACAACGGCTTCAAGGTCATGAGCGCCAACCGCCCGCTGCGCGAGGTGAAGGACATGCGCGGGCTGAAGATGCGCATCCAGTCCAGCAAGGTGCTGGAGGCGCAGATGCGCGCGGTCGGCGCCCTGCCGCAGATGCTGGCCTTCTCCGAGGTGTACCAGGCGCTGCAGACCGGCGTCGTCGACGGCACCGAGAACACCACCTCCAACTACTGGACGCAGAAAACCTCGGAGGTACAGAGCGACATGACGGTGTCCGACCACGGCTACATCGGCTACGCGGTGATCACCAACAAGAAGTTCTGGGATGGCCTGCCGCCGGACATCCGCGCCCTGCTCGAGCAGGCGATGAAGGACAGCACCCGCTATGTGAACGAGATCGCCCAGCAGGAGAACGACGAAGCGCTGAAGAAGATCGCCGCCTCCGGCAAGACCAGGGTGATCACCCTCACCCCCGCCGAACGCGAAAGCTGGCGCCAGGCCATGCTGCCGGTGCACAAGGAAATGGCCAGCCGCGTCGGCAAGGACGTGATCGAAGCCATCTACAAGGAAGCACAGACCGCGCAGGCGCAGCGCTGACGTCGGCCCGGTGCGCCCGGCCGGGCCGGAGTGGGAAAGCGCCCATGCGCACTTTCCCGCCTCGGCCCGGCAAGGCCCACCGCCTATAATCGGGCATGACCTCCGCACCTCACGCCCCCGCGCCCGAGACCTCCCCGGCGCCCGACTCCGCCGCCATCCCGCCGCCCGGCTTCGATACGCTGGGCCTTCCCCCGGCCGTGCTAGCCAACCTGCAGCGCCTGGGCTACCTGGCGATGACACCCATCCAGGCGGCCGCGCTGCCGGTCGCCCTCGCCGGCCGCGACCTCATCGCCCAGGCCCGCACCGGCAGCGGCAAGACCGCCGCCTACGCCCTGCCGCTGCTGGGCCGCCTCAATCTCGCCCACAACCGGGTCCAGGCCCTGGTGCTGTGCCCCACCCGCGAACTGGCTGACCAGGTGGCGAAGGAAATCCGCCGCCTCGCCCGCGCCGAGGACAACATCAAGGTGCTCACCCTGTGCGGCGGCGCCACGCTGAAACCGCAGGCCGCCAGCCTGGCCCACGGCGCCCACGTGGTGGTGGGCACACCCGGCCGCCTGCTGGACCACCTGCAGCGCGGCAACCTGGCGCTGGAAGCCCTCTCCACCCTGGTGCTGGACGAGGCCGACCGCATGCTGGACATGGGCTTCCGCGACGACATCGCCGCGGTCGCCGACGCCTGCCCCGCCCACCGCCAGACCCTGCTGTTCTCCGCCACCTATCCGGCCGGCATCGCCGAGCTGGCCGGCCGCTTCCTGCGCGAGCCGGAGCAGATCCGCCTCGCCGAAGGCCATGCCGAGGGCCGCATCCGCCAGCGCTTCTACGAAGTCGCCGAGGATGGCCGGCTGGCGGCGGTCTCCCGCCTGCTGCGGCACTACCGGCCGGCGAACGCGCTGGCCTTCTGCAACACCCGTCAGCAGTGCCGCGACCTCGTCGCCCAGCTGGAAGCCGACGGCATCGCCGCGCTCGCGCTGCACGGCGAGCTGGAGCAGCGCGAGCGCGACCAGGTGCTGGTGCGCTTCGCCAATGGCAGCAGCCGGGTGCTGGTGGCCACCGACGTTGCCGCCCGCGGCCTGGACATCGCCGGCCTGGAGGCGGTGATCAATGTGGATGTGGCGCCCGAGCCGGCGGTACACGTGCACCGCATCGGCCGCACCGGCCGGGGCGGCAGCAGTGGCGCGGACGGCTGGGCGCTCAGCCTGGTCGGCCCGCGCGAACGCCGCCGGGTCGAAGCCCTCGCAGCCGCCCACGGCTTCACCCTGGAATGGCACCCGCTGGCCGAGCTGGAGAGCACCGAAGCCACCGGCCCCGCCCCGCTGCAACCCGCCATGCGCACCCTGCAACTGCTCGCCGGCCGCAAGGACAAGCTGCGCGCCGGCGACATCCTGGGCGCGCTCACCGGCGAAGCCGGCTGCAGCCGCGAGCAGATCGGTCGCATCGACCTCGCCGACGCCGTCTCCTATGTCGCGGTGGCGGCTGACGTCGCGGCGCAGGCCGCCCGCCGCCTGGGCGAAGGCCGCATCAAGGGCAAGCGCATCCGGGTGCGGCTGCTGGAAGACTGAGGCGGAGCGGGATGTTTCGCGCGCCGCCCCGCCTCATGACACCCATCTACCCCGCCTGCGGCAAACCAGGAGTACCCAGCCCCGGCGTTTGATGCTGAAATGCGGGCTGCCGCGAACTTTTGCCGGCGGGCGGCCGACCAAGCCGCACTCATGACACACCGACATCACAGGCACGCGGGGCCGCAGCTGGCCCCTCCTTGCGATCAGGAGGACAACAAGATGACGACCAAATCGCCGAAGAACACCGCCGCGCAAGGCTGGCGCAAACACGCCCTCGCCCTCCTGCTCGCCGCCGCGACCGCCGCGCCGGCGCTGGCGGCGGACAAGTCGGTGGCGGTCACCGCCATCGTCGAGCACCCGGCGCTGGACGCCATCCGCGACGGCGTGCAGGAAACCCTGAAGGCCGAAGGCTTCGAGGCCGGCAAGAACCTGAAGTGGGAATACCAGAGCGCCCAGGGCAACACCGGCACCGCGGCGCAGATCGCGCGCAAGTTCATCGGCGACAAGCCGGACGTCATCGTCGCCATCGCCACGCCGTCGGCGCAGGCGGTGGTGGCCGCCACCAAGTCCATCCCGGTGGTGTATTCCGGCGTCACCGACCCGGTGGCCGCCCAGCTGGTGAAGGACTGGAAGCCCTCCGGCACCAACGTCACCGGCGTGTCCGACATGCTGGCGCTGGACAAGCAGGTGGAGCTGATCAAGAAGGTGGTGCCCAAGGCCAAGCGCGTCGGCATGGTCTACAACCCGGGCGAAGCCAACTCCATGGTGGTGGTGAACCAGTTCAAGACCCTGCTGCCGGCCGCCGGCATGACCCTGGTGGAGGCCTCGGCACCGCGCAGCGTGGACGTCGGCGCCGCCGCCCGCAGCCTGGTCGGCAAGGTGGATGTGATCTACACCAACACCGACAACAACGTCGTCTCCGCCTACGAGGCGCTGGTCAAGGTGGCCAACGACGCCCGCATTCCGTTGATCGCCTCCGACACCGACAGCGTCAAGCGCGGCGCCATCGCCGCGCTCGGCGTGAACTACCTGGACCTGGGCCGGCAGACCGGCAAGGTGGTCGCCCGCATCCTCAAGGGCGAGCAGCCGGGCGCCATCCCGTCCAGCTCCAGCGACAAGCTGGAACTGGTGGTGAATGCCGCCGCGGCGAAGAAGCAGGGCGTCACCCTGGCGCCCGAGTTCCTCTCCTCCGCCACCACCGTCCTCCAGTAAGAAAGCCGCCGGCGCCGGCCCACCGGCACCGCGGCAGCCATCCACATGACCCTGTATTCCTTCATGGGTGCGCTGGAGATCGGCCTGATCTTCAGCCTGGTCGCCCTCGGGGTGCTGATCTCCTTCCGCATCCTCAACTTCCCCGATCTCACGGTGGATGGCAGCTTCCCGCTGGGCGGCGCGGTTGCCGCCACGCTGATCGCCTTCGGCACCGATCCCTTCCTCGCCACCCTGGCCGCGATCGCCGCCGGCGCCTGTGCCGGCCTGCTCACCGGCTGGTTCAACGTGCGCCTGCGCATCATGGATCTGCTGGCCGGCATCCTGCTGATGACGGCGCTGTACTCCATCAACCTGCGCATCATGGGCAAGCCCAACGTGCCGCTGATCACCGAGCCCACCATCTTCAGCATGCTGCTGCCGGAGATGATGCCGGACTACATCGAGCGGCCGCTGGTGCTGCTGCTCATCGTCATCGCCGCCAAGCTGGCGCTGGACTGGTTCTTCTCCTCCGAGACCGGCCTGGCGATGCGCGCCACCGGCGCCAACCCGCGCATGGCGCGCGCCCAGGGCGTGGCCACCGGGCGCTCGGTGCTGGCCGGGCTGGCGCTGTCGAACGCGCTGGTGGCGCTGGCCGGCGCGTTGTTCGCGCAGAGCCAGGGCGGCGCCGACATCTCCATGGGCATAGGCACCATCGTCATCGGCCTGGCGGCGGTCATCATCGGCGAGAGCATCCTGCCCGGCCGCCGCATCGTGGTGCTGACGCTGGCGGTGGTGCTGGGCGCCATCCTCTACCGCTTCTTCATCGCCCTGGCGCTCAACAGCGACCTCATCGGGCTGAAATCGCAGGACCTCAACCTGGTGGCGGCCACCCTGGTCACCGTGGTGCTGGTGCTACCCATCCTCAAGCGCCGCCTGCGCGGCAACGGAGGCCGCTGATGCTGCGCGCGCAAGAGCTCCGCATCACCTTCAACCCCGGCACGCCGATCGAGAACCCGGCGCTGCGCGGCCTCAGCCTGGAGATCCCCGCCGGCCAGTTCGTGTCGGTGATCGGCTCCAACGGCGCCGGCAAATCCACCTTCCTCAACGCCATCTCCGGCGACCTGCTGGTGGACCAGGGCAAGGTGGAGATAGACGGCCGCGACGTCACCCGGCTGCAGGCCTGGCAGCGCGCCGACCTCGTCGCCCGCGTGTTCCAGGACCCGATGGCCGGCACCTGCGAGGCGCTGAGCATCGAGGAGAACATGGCGCTGGCGATGGCGCGCGGCCGCCGCCGCGGCTTCCGCTTCGCCATCGGCCGTGGCGACCGCGAGCTGTTCCGCGACAAGCTCTCCATCCTCAATCTCGGCCTGGAGAACCGCCTCACCGACCGCATCGGCCTGCTCTCTGGCGGCCAGCGCCAGGCGGTGAGCCTGCTGATGGCCTCGCTGCGGCCCTCGCGCATCCTGCTGCTGGACGAGCACACCGCCGCGCTGGACCCGAAGACCGCCGCCTTCGTGCTGGAACTCACCGCCCGCATCGTCGAGGAAAACAAACTGACGACGATGATGGTGACCCACAGCATGCGCCAGGCGCTGGACTACGGCAGCCGCACGGTGATGCTGCACCGGGGGCAGGTGGTGCTGGACGTGGCCGGCGAGCAGCGCGCCGGGCTGGACGTGCCCGATCTGCTGGAAATGTTCGAACGCACCCGCGGCGAGAAGGTGTCGGACGACGCGCTGCTGCTGGGCTGAGGGCTCGCCGGCAGAGGCGCTTGGCCGTCGCGAATGAAGATGCGGGCGGGAGATTCAGCGCTGTGACAGGGCTGAATCTCCCGCCCGCGGCACTTGCCGGGCAGCTTCACCGCCACCAGGGCGGCACGTCCTGCCGCCCCGCGACTCAGACGGACTCGGCCGTCTCCGCCGCCTCATCCTCCGCCTCCTCGCCGAGGAAGCCGCCGCTCTGGTGCGCCCACAGCCGGGCGTAAAGGCCGTTGCGGGCGAGCAGGCTGCGATGGTCGCCCTCCTCGACGATGCGGCCGTGGTCCAGCACCACCAGCCGGTCCATCGCCGCGATGGTGGACAGGCGGTGGGCGATGGCGACCACCGTCTTGCCCTCCATCAGCCGGTACAGGCTGGCCTGGATGGCGGCCTCCACTTCCGAGTCCAGCGCGCTGGTGGCCTCGTCCAGCAGCAGGATGGGCGCGTCCTTCAGCATCACACGGGCGATGGCGATGCGCTGGCGCTGGCCGCCGGAGAGCTTCACGCCGCGCTCGCCGACGTGGGCGTCGTAGCCCCGCCGGCCGGTGGGGTCGGCCAGGCCGAGGATGAAGTCGTGCGCCTCGGCGCGGCGGGCGGCGGCCTCCATGTCAGCCTCGGTGGCGTCCGGCCGGCCGTAGAGGATGTTGTCCCGCACCGAGCGGTGCAGCAGCGAGGTGTCCTGCGTCACCATGCCGATCTTCTCGCGCAGGCTCTCCTGGGTGACGCTGGCGATGTCCTGGCCGTCGATCAGGATGCGGCCGCTGCCGACGTCGTGGAAGCGCAGCAGCAGGTTCACCAGCGTGGACTTGCCGGCGCCGGAGCGGCCGACCAGGCCGATCTTTTCGCCGGGGCGTATGGTCAGCGTCAGCTCGTCCACCACCGGACGCACGCTCTCGCCGCCGTAATCGAAGCGCACCTTGTCGAAGCGCACCTCGCCACGGCGCACCTGCAGCGGCCGGGCGTCGGCACGGTCCACCACGGTGTGCGGCTGCGACAGGGTGTTGATGCCGTCCTGCACGGTGCCGATGTTCTCGAACAGCCCGGCCAGCTCCCACATCACCCAGTGCGACATGCCGTTCAGCCGCAGCGCCATCGCGGTGGACGCCGCCAGCGCGCCCACGCCCACCTCGCCCTGGGTCCACAGCCACAGGGTGACGCCGGCGGTGCTCAGGATCAGCCCCATGCTCAGGCTGTGGTTGACGATCTCGATGCCGCTCACCAGCCGCATCTGCGCGTGCACCGTGCGCATGAACTCGCGCATCGCCGAGCGCGCGTAACCCGCCTCGCGGCCGGCGTGGGAGAACAGCTTCACCGTGGCGATGTTGGTGTAGGCATCGGTGATGCGGCCGGTCATCAGCGAGCGGGCATCGGCCTGGGCGCTGCCGACCTTGGACAGGCGCGGCACGAACCAGCGCAGCGCCGCCACGTAGAGCACCAGCCAGCCGAGGAAGGGCAGCAGCAGCCAGGCATTGAAGCCGCCCACCACCGCCGCCATGGTGACGAAGTAGATGATGACGAAGACCAGGATGTCGCCCATGGTCATGCAGGTGTCGCGCACCGCCAGCGCGGTCTGCATCACCTTGGCGGCGACGCGGCCGGCGAACTCGTCCTGGTAGAAGCTCATGCTCTGGCCGAGCATCAGGCGGTGGAAGTTCCAGCGCAGCCGCATCGGAAAATTGCCCGCCAGCGTCTGGTGCTTCAGCGTGGTCTGCAGCGCCACCAGGGCAACGCTGCCCATCACCACCGCGCCTATCAGCATCAGCGTGCCGCCGCGGGTGGACCACAGCTCCGCCGGCGGCACCGCCGCCAGCCAGTCCACCAGCCGCCCCAGCACCGCGAACAGCAGCGCCTCGAAAGCGCCCACCACCGCGGTGAAGCAGGTCATGCCGACGATGAAGGGGCGCACACCCTCGGTGCCCGCCCAGAGGAAAGCGAAGAAGCCCTTGGGCGGCGTCGCCGGCGGGGTATCGGGATAGGGATCGACCAGCTTTTCGAACCAGGCAAACACGGGGCAAGTCTCCGGCAGCGCCGCGCGGCAGGCGGATTTCAAAAGGGCCGCGGCGGCGAAAAAACGACCGGGGGCGAGCCCTTGTGGAGCCCGCCCCCGGTTTTCACAACTGACGATTCTACTGGTAGGAGAGTTCCCGCGTCTTGCCCCAGAACACCCGGTATGCGAACGCGGTGTAAGCAAAGATGGCCGGCAGCACCACCAGCGCGCCCGCCAGGATCACCTTCAGCCCCTGCGGATGGGCGGCGGCCTGCCAGATGTCGAGCTGGTCGATGACGATCTGCGGAAACACGCTGTAAGCCAGGCCGTGGAAGGCGAGCAGGAAGATGCCGATGGCTGCGGCGAAAGGCAGCCAGCAGCCATTGTCGTTGCCCGCCGCCTGGCGCCGCGCCAGCCGCGGCAGGCTGAAGACGAGCACCCCGAACAGCGCCACCGTGGCCGCCGGCACCGGCAGCAGCAGGAAGAACTCCGGCAGCTCGAACCACTTGGCGGCGATGCGCTCGCTCACCAGCGGCGTCGCCACCGACACCGCCGCCACGCCCAGCGCCGCGCCCCATACCGCCGGCCGCGCCCAGGCCAGCGCCCGCGCCTGCAGCCGACCTTCGCTCTTCATCACCAGCCAGCCAGCGCCCAGCAGCGCATAGCCGGCGGTGAGGCCGATGGCGACCAGGGCGGCGAAGGCCCAGGCGGCGGCGCCCGGCGCGAAGCCGGTGAGGAAGCGGCCCAGCATCACGCCCTGCGCCAGCGCGGCGATCAGCGAGCCGGCGGCGAAGGTGGCATTCCACCAGGGCTTGTGGCTGTCCTGCGCCTTGACGCGGAAGTCGAAGGCCACGCCGCGCAGGATCAGGCCGGCGAGCATGGCCGCCACCGGCAGGTAGAGCGCGCCGAGGATGATGCCGTTGGCCAGCGGAAAGGCCACCAGCAGCAGGCCGATGCCCAGCACCAGCCAGGTCTCGTTGGCATCCCAGAAGGGACCGATGGAGGCGATCATCAGATCCTTCTCCTCCTCGTCGCCCAGCGGCAGCAGCAGGCCGACGCCGAGGTCGTAGCCGTCGAGGATCACATAGGCCAGCAGGGCGATGGCCATCAGGCCGGCGAACACCACCGGCAACCAGTACTCGGGCGTCATTGCGGCATCTCCTTGGCGAGATAGCGGGCGGCAGCCGGGTCTGGCTTGCCGGCCTTGCGGGCGAGGTGGAACAGCACCGAGACGTAGGCCAGCAGCAACGCCACGTAGAGGGCGAGGTACATCGCCAGCGAGGTGGCGATCATGCCGGCGGGCACCGCGCCGGCGGCGTCGGCGGTGGTCAGCACGCCCTGCACCAGCCAGGGCTGGCGGCCGATCTCGGTGACGTACCAGCCGGCCACCGTCGCCACCCAGCCGGAGAAGGTCATGCCCACCAGCAGCCGCAGGCCGCCGCGCGACAGGCGGCCGCGGCGCAGCTGCCAGGCGGCGAACCAGGAACAGGCCAGCATCAGCATGCCCACGCCCACCATCACCCGGAAGGCCCAGAACACCTTGGCCACCGGCGGATGGGCGCCCTCGAACTCGTTGAGGCCGCGGATCTCGCCATCCCACTCGTGGGTCAGGATGAGGCTGGCGAGCTTGGGCACGACGATGGCGTAGTCATTGCGGCGCCCGGCCTCGTTGGGCAGCGCGAACAGCGTCAGCGGCGCGCCGCGCTCGGTCTCCCACACCCCTTCCACCGCGGCGATCTTGGCCGGCTGGTGATGCAGGGTGTTGAGGCCGTGGAAGTCGCCGACCACGATCTGCAGCGGAATCAGCAGGGCGGCGGCGAACACGCCGGTGCGCAGCGCCCGGGTGACGCCGCCGGACTCATCGCCCTTCAGCCGGCGATAGGCCGACAGGCCGGCGACGAGGAAGGAGGCGGTGAGGCCGGAGGCGATCAGCATGTGCGTCAGCCGGTAGGGCAGCGAGGGGTTGAACACCGCCGCCCACCAGTCGGTGATGATGGCCTGGCCGTCCACCATCTCGAAGCCGGCCGGCGTCTGCATCCAGGAGTTCAGCACCAGGATCCAGAACGCCGAGGCGGTGGTGCCCAGCGCCACCAGCAGCGTCGCCAGCGTATGCACCCGGTTCGACACCCGGCGGCGGCCGAACAGCATCACGCCGAGGAAGGTGGCCTCCAGGAAGAAGGCGGTGAGGATCTCGTAGGCCAGCAGCGGCCCGGCGATGTTGCCCACCGTCTGCATGTAGCCCGGCCAGTTGGTGCCGAACTGGAAGCTCATGGTGATGCCGCTGACCACGCCGAGGGCGAAGGTGAGCGCGAACACCTTGACCCAGAAGCCGTAGGCGTCCATCCACGCCTCGTCGCCGCTGCGGTCGTAGCGGCGCTTGAAGTACAGCAGCACCCAGCCCAGCGCGATGCTGATGGTGGGAAAGAGGATGTGGAAGGTGATGTTGGCGCCGAACTGGATGCGCGCCAGGACGACAGGATCGAGGTCCATCAGCGTGCCCCCCCTTCGCTGCCGCCGGCGCCGGGATCGTCCTCGTCCGGCCGGGCGGCGCGGCTTTCCGCCTTCGCCTCCTTGTCGCCGCCGTCGCGGTGGGTGAAGCGCGCCAGGGACTGGGTGATCTGCAGCAGCTTCTGCACCCGCGAGCCCAGCTTCATCAGCCGCTGCAAGGTTTCGGCGTCCAGCTTCTGGATCTCGGCGAACCAGCTGGTGATGAGTTCGATGAGGTCGTACATCGCCTGCATGCGCGCCTGGGCGTGGCGCTCGGCGGCATTGGCGGGGGATTCCATCAGCGCGCCGCGCAGCATGGTCAGCGTCGGCTCCACTTCGCGCTTCTGCCGCTCCTCCGCGAGCAGGCGGAAGATGGCCCAGACGTCTTCCGGCGTGGAGAAATACTCCCGGCGGTCGCCGGGGAAGTGCTGCAGCTTAACCAGCCGCCACGCCTGCAGTTCCTTCAGGCCGATGCTGACGTTGGAGCGGGAAAAGGCCAGCTCTTCGGCGATCTCGTCCGCGTTCAGCGGCTTTTCCGAGACGTAGAGCAGCGCATAGATCTGGCCGACGGTGCGGTTGATGCCCCAGCGGCTGCCCATCTCACCGAAGTGGAGGACGAAGGACTGAATCAGCGGCGACATATTTCTGGTCCTTTTCAAATTTCAAAAAACTCTGAAAATTTGATCTGGATCATAGTATCGCCACTTTTCACTTGTCAAAAAAACATTTGGGTGATAGCCGCGTCGGCAGCATGGAAATGGGCCCGGTCGGGTGCCGGGGCGGCCGGGCCAGCAGCTTGCCGCGACGGCGCGCGAGGGCGGGTCTCCCCGGGAGATGGGGCGCCGGCGCGGCCCTTCGGTATGAGGCCGCCTATTTCCTCGCGACCTGCTGGATGGGCCGGCTGCAATCCATGACTACGCTTCTGAACCAGTGATGGGCAGAATCGGCATCTCGACGCGCATGCCACGCTTGCTGGAATGCAAAGCCGGGCAGCGCGAATGGCGGCGTGAAGCGCGTCAGCCCTTGGTCATCAGGCACCAGATCCAGCGTGCGGCTGGCAACGGTCAGGATCAAATCGGTCCCCGCCAGCACTTCGGTCGAAGCGCGCCAGTGCGGCAGGACCAGCGCAATGCGCCTGCGCCGCCCTTGAGCGGCCAGGGCGGCGTCGATTTCATTTTCGGTATCCGGCCTCGTGGCGACCAGCACATGCGGACGCGCCAGCCACGCGTCCAGCGCCAGTGTGCCGCGCGGCGGCAGCGAGCGCTTGTCGGCAACGCTGACGAAGTGCTCCTCGAACAGGGTTTCGACGACGATGCCGCTCGCGGTGTCCGGAAACACGCCGAGGCCCAGGTCGATCTCGCCGTCCGCGAGTTGGGCCAGCATGGCTTCACGACTGGCCTGGCATACAACCATGTCGATGCCGGGAGCCTGATCGCGCAACCGTTTTACCAGCGTTGGCAGAACGAGATGGGCCGCATAGTCGGACATGGCAAGGCGAAAGCGGCGCACCGCCTGGCCAGGGTCGAAAGCCCCCTCGTGCAGCAGCCCGTTGAGCTGCTGGAGAGCCGCCTCCAGGGGGAGCAGCAAGTCCTGGGCGCGCGGCGTCAAGGCCATGCCTGCGCCACGCCGGGTCAGCAAGGGGTCTTTGAATGTCTCCCGCAACTGGGCCAGCGCATGGCTGACCGCCGGCTGGCTTTTGTGCAGGCGCAACGCTGCCCGGGTGACGTGCTTTTCCGCCAGCAAGGCATGAAGCGTCAGCAGCAGGTTGAGGTCAATGCGCCGGAGATCATCCATGAAACGAATGATATCCAGGAAGATTAAGAATTTCCATTCAGTAGCCAAATACCCGAGCATGCGCCATGTCTTCATTCGCAGTGAGGCGTTTCCATATGCCGGGACCATCTACTTTTTCCGCCGTGCTTCCAATGGCGATTGCCGTGGCGGCCGGGGCTGCCGTGCCCTTTCAAGCCGCGAGCAACGCCGCTTTGGGACGGGCACTGGGGCATCCGCTGTGGGCCACCTTGGCTTCGCTGGGGGTCAGCGTGCTCGTCGTCCTGCCCTTGATGATGCTGATGCGTGTCCCGGCGCCGGCTTTGGGTACTGCGGCACAGGGGCCGGCATGGTGGTGGCTGGGCGGTGTGGCTGGCGTGGCATATATCACCGCCGCGCTCATGCTGACGCCCAGGCTGGGCGCAGCCGGCTTCATCGTCAGCGTGATCGCGGGTCAGATGCTGGCATCGCTGCTGATCGACCACCATGGCTTGATGGGGCTGGCGCCCAAGCCTGCCGGCGGGTGGCGGGTGGCGGGCATTGCGCTGATCCTGCTGGGCATGGTCGTCGTGCAGATGAGCAGTTCGCCAGCAGCCTCCGCGCCTGGCCCGGCGTCTTCTGCCGGGCGCTCATAGGCGGGCCCACCGCCACGCCCCACGCCAAAGCCTCGCGCGCCCCGGCTTTCACATAGCCGATATGCCGCGGCTCCGGCGCAGCAGGGCGTCTTGCTGCGTAGGCGCGGCCCGCGGCGCAGCCAGCCCTCACGCGGTGCGGCGCAATTCGACGGCGCCAGACCGCGCCGCCGGGGCGGCGCTCAACCGGCGGCGCCCACCAGCCCGCGCTGACGCGCCTCGTAGATCATGTGCAGGGTGATCTTGTGCACCTCGGCCTTGCTGGCCTCGATGTGGGAGCGCAGGTTGATGGCGGCCTGGGCGGCCTTGCGCTGGGTGAGCAGGCGCAGCACCTCCTGGTGCTCGTCGTAGGTGAGGTCGATGCGCGGCGCGCGGGTGAAGTCCAGCCGGCGGACGATGCGGATCTTGTCGGTCACCTCCTGGTGCACCCGCGCCATCTCCAGGTTGCCGGTGGCGAGGATGAGGCCCTGGTGGAAGGCTTCGTCCAGCTCGCCGACCTGCTTGCCGTCGGCCAGGCGCTGCTCGCGCGGCACCGACCAGATGGCCTGCAGCGCGGAGAGGTCGGCCGGCTGTTCGGATTCGCAGATGCGCGCCACCGCCGCCAGCTCCAGCACGATGCGCAGGTCGTAGAGCTGGTCGAAGCGGTGGAAGTCGAAGGGGCGCACGCTCCAGCCGCTGCGGAAGGCCACCTGCAGATAGCCCTCGCGCTCCAGCCGGTAGAGGGCGTCGCGCACCGGCGTGCGGGAGACGCCGTAGCGCTCGGCCATCTCGGTTTCGGTGAAGCGGTCGCCGGGCAGCAGGGCGAAGTTGGAGATGTCGTCCTTGAGGCGCTGGTAGATCTGGCCGGCCAGGGCGTTGGCCTTGCCGGCGGCGGACTTACTGTCGGACATGTTGCACCACCGCGGGATAGTGGCAGGCGACCTGGCGGCCACCGCCGATGTCTTCGAGTTGCGGCCCGACCTCGCCGCAGCGGGCCAGCCCGCGCGGGCAGCGGCCGAGCAGGCGGCAGCGGTTGGGATCGGGGTCTATCGGGCTTTGCGGATCGCCGCCCACCAGCAGGTCGGCGGCGCTGGCCTGGCCGCCGGCGAGACCACCGGGCAGCGAAGCGATCAGGGCGCGAGTATAGGGGTGCGCAGGCGTATGGAATACCGCATCCGTCGGCCCCGCCTCCACCACCCGGCCGAGATACATCACCAGCACCCGGTCGCACAGCAGGCGGACGACGTTGAGGTCGTGGGAGACGAACAGGAAGCTCATCTGCAGTTCCTGCTTGAGCCGCTCCAGCAGCTGCAGGATCACCGTCTGCACCGACACGTCCAGCGCCGCGGTCGGTTCGTCCAGCACCAGCAGCGCCGGCCGGCTGACGATGGCGCGGGCGATGCCCACGCGCGCCTTCTGGCCGCCGGAGAGCTGGTGCGGATAGCGGTCCAGCAGCGCCAGCGGCAGGCCCACCCAGCCGGCGGCCTCTTCCACCCGGGCGGCGGCTTCGGCGCCGCGCAGGCCGCACAGCAAGCGCACCGACTCGGCGATGGTCTGGCGCGCGGTGTAGCGCGGGTTGAGGCTGTCGGTGGGGTCCTGGAACACCATCTGGATGTCCTTGCGCTGCGGGTGCAGCGCCATCGCCCGCGAGCGCACCAGGCCGATATCGCGGTTGCGGAAGCGCACCTGGCCGTCGCTCGGGTCCAGCGTGCGGGTGAGCAGGCGCACCAGGGTGGATTTGCCGCAGCCGGACTCGCCCACCAGGCCCACGGTTTCACCCGGGGCGATGTGGAAATCGATGCCATCCACCGCGTGCAGCTGGCGGGTCTGGCCGTCCTTCTTGACCGGGAACAGGCGCTTCAGCGAAATCGCCTCAAGCAAATGCGGCATGGCGGGCCTCCGTGGCAGCGGCGGTGAGCGGGCGGTGACAGGCGATGAGGTGGGTGGCGGACGCGCCATCGGCCGGCGCCAGCGCCAGCGGCCGTTCGCACTCGGCGCCGCGGCGCGGGCAGCGCTCGGCGAAGCGGCAGGCCGGCAGGTCGGCGCGGCGCAGGTCGGGCAGGTTGCCGTCGATGGCGGCCAGCTCGGCGAGCGAGGCAGCGCCCACCGGCGTGGCGGCGATCAGGCGCTCGGTGTAGGGGTGGCGGGGCGCGGCGAACAGCGCCTCGGTGGGGCCGACCTCGACGATGTGGCCGGCGTGCATCACCGCAATCCTGTCGCAATACTCGCGCGCCATGCCGAGATCGTGGGTGATCAGCAGCGTGGCCATGCGGCGCTCGGCGGAAAGCTCGCGCACCAGCCGCATGATGGCCGCCTGGGTTGTCACGTCCAGCCCGGTGGTGGGTTCGTCGGCGATCAGCAGGCGCGGCTTGCAGGCCAGGGCGATGGCGATCATCACCCGCTGGCACATGCCGCCGGAGAGCTCGAAGGGATAGGCGGCGTAGCGCCGCTCCGGGTCGGGGATGCGCACCTCGGCCAGGCATTCGATGGCGCGGGCGCGGCGGGCGGCCGGCAGCAGGTCGGTGTGGCGCGCCAGCACGTCCTCGATCTGGCGGCCGACCTGGCGGATGGGGTTCAGCGCCACCCGCGGGTTCTGGAAGATCATCGCCATCTCGCGGCCGCGCAGCGCCTTCATCGCCGCGCCCTTCTTCGCCAGCAGATCCTGCCCGGCGAAGCGGATGGCGCCGGCGGTGATGCGCGCCGCCGCGTCCTGTATGCCCATGGCGGCGAAGGACAGCACCGATTTGCCGGAGCCGGATTCGCCCACCAGGCCCACGGTTTCGCCCTCGGCCAGCGCCAGGCTGACGTTCTCCAGCGCGCGCACGGTGCCGCCGCGGGTGCGGAATTCGACCGCCAGGCGGTCCACTTCCAGCAGGGTGTTGGAAAGCGCGTTCATGTTCTTCTCCGCGGGTCGATGAGGTCGCGCAGCGAGTCGCCGAGCAGGTTGAAGCAGAAGACGGCCAGCATCAGCACCAGGCCGGGGAAGAGGGCGATCCACCATTCGCCGGAGACGATGTACTGCGCGCCCTCGGCGACCATGATTCCCCACTCCGCTTCCGGCGGCCGCACGCCCAGGCCGATGAAGGACAGACCGGCGGCGTTGAGGATGGCCCAGCCCATGTTGAGCGAGATCTGCACCATCATCGGCGGCAGGATGTTGGGGATGAGGTGGTGGAACAGCACCCGCAGCTCGCCGTTGCCGGCCAGGCGGGCGGCCTCGACGAAGCCGGCGTCGCGCCGCACCCGCACCTCCGCCCGCGCCACCCGCAGGTAGAAGGGCAGGTTGATGATGGCGGTGGCGAGCACGATGTTGGCCACGGTGTTGCCCATGGCGGCGACGATGCCCATCGCCAGCACGAACAGCGGGAAGGCCATGATGGTGTCCGACACCCGGGTGCTGATGCGGTCGAACCAGCCGCCGAAGTAGCCGGCGAAGGCGCCCATCAGGCCGCCGACGACGAAGGACAGCGCCACCGCCGCCACCGCGATGCCCAGGTCCAGCCGGGTGGCGATGACGACGCGGGAGAGGATGTCGCGCCCCAGCGCGTCGGTGCCGAACCAGTGCGCGGCCGAGGGCGGCGACAGCGGATCGCCCACATGCGAGGCCAGCGGGTCGTAGGGCACCAGCCAGGGGCCCAGCGCCGCCAGCACGATGAAGAACACGAACAGGCCGGCGGCGATGGCCGACAGTGGGTTCTCGCCGAACACGTAACAGAGGTTGCGCCACCACAGGGCGACGGCGCCGGGCCGGGCCGCGGCCACCGGGGTGGCCGGGGTAGCGGCGGAAGGAGTCGCACTCATCTCAGGCCTCCAGGCGGGCACGCGGATCGACCAGGCCGTAGGCCACGTCGATCAGCAGGTTGAGCAACACGTAGAGCAGCGCCATGGCGAGCACGAAGCCCTGCACCGGCGCGTAATCGGACGCCACCAGCGCCTCGATGGCGAAGGAGCCGATGCCCGGCCAGGCGAACACCTTTTCCACCAACACGTTGGAGCCGAGCAGGAAGGAGAACACCATGCCCAGCGTGGTCAGCACCGGCAGCAGGGCGTTGCGGAAGGCGTAGGTGAACAGCACGGTGGTGGGCCGCAGGCCGGAGGCGCGGGCGGTGCGGATGAAGTCGGCCGACAGCACGCCCAGCATGGAGGCGCGCGTCATCCGCGCCAGCGGTGCCAGCACGAACAGCGCCAGGGTGATGGCCGGCAGGATGAGCTGCTTGGCGGCGGAGACGAAGGTCTCCAGCTCACCGGCGATCAGGCTGTCGATCAGGTAGAAGCCGGTGACGAAGTCCGGCGCGGTGGTGTAGGGGTCCAGCCGGCCCAGCGGCGAGGGCGCCCAGCCGAGCAGGAAGTAGAAGACATAGGCCAGCAGCAGGCCGGTGAAGAAGGTGGGCAGCGACACCCCGGCGGTGGTGATGCCCCGGCAGAGATGGTCTATCCACGAGCCCGGCCGGGTGGCGGCCAGCACGCCCAGCGGAATCGCCACCACCACCGCCAACAGCAGGCCGACCAGCGTGAGTTCCAGCGAGGCCGGCAAGCGGTCGGCGATCTCGGCCAGCACCGGCTGGCCGGTGGTGAGGGAGTTGCCCCAGTCGCCACGGACGAGGTCGCCCACATAGGAAACGAACTGTTCCGGCAGGCTGCGGTCGAGGCCCAGCTTCACCCGGATTTCCTCTATGGCCTCGGTGGAGCCGGCCGGGCCGGCGAAGTAGGCCGCCGGGTCGCCCGGCAGGGCGCGGGTGAGGACGAAGGTGACGATGACCACGCCGATGATGGCGGGCACGGCACCGAGCAAACGTTTGAGAATGGCCTGGATCATGGCTGCTGACTCCGGTTGCGCGCCGCCGCCGCGGGTGGCGGCGGGGCGGCGTTGGCGGGCGGCGGAACTGTGGCTGCCGCCGTCTGCCGTCTGGTGCTGCCGGCCCGGTCAGGTGCCGGGCCGGCCGGTACGGCTTACTGCTTGTAGATCTGGCGGTAGTCCGGCTGCAGGTGGAACCAGTAGGTGTAGCCCTGCACGTTCTTCTGCATGGCCACGTCCATCATGGGCTGCACGATGGGCACGCGCGGCACCTCGGTGTAGGCGATGTCGATGAAGCCCTTCACCTCCTGGTCGTACTTCTTGGCGTCGGTTTCGAAGCGGGCCGCTTCCACCAGCTTGTCCAGCTTCTCGTTCTGGTAGCTCATGGTGTTGAACACCGCGTTCTGGCCGTGGTACGCCCAGAAGAAGAAGTACTCCGGATAGTTCAGCCAGCCGCCGAAGCGGTTGAAGATCATCGGCATGTCTTTCTTGGTGATGGCGGCGCGCCAGTTGGAGCCGGGCACCTTCTCGATGCCGGCCTTGATGCCGATCTGCGCCAGCGCTTCCTGGATCAGGATCACCGCCGGCTCGGACACGGTGGCGGTGCCGAGGTCGAAGGAGATGGTGGTTTCGAAGCCGTTCTCGTAACCGGCTTCCTTCATCAGCTGCTTGGCCTTGGCGAGGTCGGTCTTGAACGCGGTGGGCTGCATCCAGCTGCCATCCTTGACGCCGCTGCCGCCGAACAGCGGCACGCCGCGGCCGTAGAAGGCGTTCTGCATGATCTTGTCGTAGGGCACCACCGAGGCCACCGCCTGGCGCACCTTGAGGTTGTCGAAGGGCGGCTTGGCGTTGTTCATGCCGAGGTACCACATCGAGTTCTCGATGGGCGTGCTCTCCACCTTCACATTGCCCTTCTCCTGCGCCATCTCGTTGAAGTCCTTGGGCGGCAGCTCGAAGGTGATGTCGATGTCGCCACGGGCCAGCAGCGCGCGGCGGTTGCCGGCGGAGGGCACGTCGCGCTGGATCACGCGCTTGAGCTTGGGCAGCGGGCCGTTCTTCCAGGCGTCGAAGCGGTCATACACGATCTCCTGGCCCGGCTTCCACGACGCCACCTTGTAGGCGCCGCCGCCGGCCGCGTTGGTCTTCAGCCAGTTGGCCGCCCACGGGTCGTCGGCGGTGGCGTGCTGCTTGGCCAGCTTGGAGTTGTAGATGGAGGCCACCGGCACCGCGAGGTCGGGCAGGGTCATCTTGTCCTTGCGCAGGAACTTCAGGCGGAAGGTCTGGGCATCCACCACCTCGAACTGCTCCGGCTTCTCGACCGAACCGGCCTTCATCTGGAAGGTGGGAAAGCCGCCCATGGCCAGCGCGCGCTCGAAGGACCACTTCACGTCCTCGGCGGTCACCGGGCTGCCGTCGTGGAAGGTGGCGCCCTTGCGCAGGTGGAAGACCACGCTCATGCCGTCCGGCGCAACCTCCCAGGACTCGGCCAGCTCCGGCTCCAGCTTGGTGAAGTCGTAGCTGTAGCTGCCGTCGGCCAGCTGCTTGCGGCCGTAGCTCATCAGGCGGTCATACACGATCCAGGACACGCCGTAGGCCGGGCGGTTGGCGCCCACACCCTGCACGTCCAGCATGTTGGGCCCGAATTCGTTGGCGACGACCAGGGTTTCCAGGCGCTTGTCCTGGGCATGGACCAAGGCCGGAGCGGTGGCCAGCAGCGTGGTGCCAAGGGCCGCGGCCAGCGGGAGCAGCAGATTTCTGAGGGGTTTCATGCGGCGGTTCTCCATTCGGACGTTGTCGGGCGGGGGGAGTGAAAAAGGGCTTGGGAGTGCATAGATGGTTTTGCTTGTTCTGGTGGGCAGCCTCAGGCGGCCGCCTCCAGCGCGCGCTGGCTGGCGAGGTAGGCGCGCCAGCCGCCGTGGGCGGTGACATCCGCCGCGCCGGCCACCGCGGCGGCTTCGCAAACGAAGCCCTTCACCTGGCGGCCATCGGCCAGGGTCAGCGTGCCTATGCCCAGCGGCGCCGGGATTTCGGCGACGAAGCTGCCGAAGTTACGCAGCGGCAACTCCCACACCTCGACTTCCAGCGCGCCGCCGCCTTCGGCCACGCGCACCATGCCAGGCTTGGGCGGCACCGTGCCCGGCAGGGCGTAGAGGCGGTAGTCGGGCGCGGACAGCGTGGTTTCCAGCAGGCGGCCGCCCCGCTCCACCAGCTGCCAGTTCAGCGGCAGGCCGGAGAGATGGGCGCCGACCACCGCCACGGCCACCATCGGCTCGGCGGCCGGCAGCGGCGCCAGCGCGGCCTGCGCCAGCGGCGGCTGCGCCAGGCTCATGCCGAAGCGCTGATGCAGGCAGCCCTGCAGCCGGCGGCCGGCTTCGGCCAGGCGGTGGTCGGAACCGGCGGCGCCCAGCAGGGTGATGCCGGCCGGCAGGCCGTCGGCGCGGAAGGGGCCGGGAATGGACAGCCCGGCCATGCCGAGCAGGTTCACGAAGTTGGTGTAGGCGCCCAGAGTGCTGTTGAGGGCGATGGGCTCGGCGGCGATCTGCGCGTGGCTGTAGATGGTGGGCGCGGTCGGCACCAGCAGCAGGTCGGCCTTGGCCAGCTCGGCCATGCAGCGCTTGCGCAGCCCTTCCAGCGCGTACTGGCCGCGGAAGGTGTCGGTGGGGCGCATGCCGTCGGCGCGGCCGATGATGGCGCGCACCGTCGGCTCCATGTGCTCCGCATGCTCGTCCATGAAGGCGCCGACGGCGATGCGGCGCTCCGCCACCCAGGGGCCGTCGTAGAGCAGGCGGGCGACGTCGTTGAAGGGGCCGAGGTCGATATCGATGAAGCGCACGCCGGGCTGGGCGGCGATGGCGTCGAAGGCGGCGCGCCAGGCGGCTTCGGCCACCGCGTCGCCGCAGAACTCCAGCGCGGTCGGCACGCCCAGCACCAACTCGCGACTCACCGGGCCCAGCGGCGGCGGTGGCGCGGAGTAAGGATCGCGCGCGTCGGCGCCGGCCAGCAGGCTCAACACCGTCCAGCCGTCTTCCACCGTGTGAGCGAACACCGACACGCAGTCCAGGCTGCGGCAGGCCGGCACCACGCCGTAGCTGCTCACCAGGCCGGGCGAGGGCTTCACCCCCACCAGGTTGCAGGCGCCCGCCGGCACCCGGCCGGAGCCGGCGGTGTCGGTGCCCAGGGCGAAGGCCACCCAGCCGCGGGCGGTCACCGCCGCCGAGCCGGAGCTGGAGCCGCCGGTCATGTAGGCGGGATCGAAGGGGTTCTTCACCGCGCCGTAGGGCGAGCGGGTGCCGACCAGGCCGGTGGCGAACTGGTCCAGGTTGGTCTTGCCGACGAGGATGGCGCCGGCGGCGCGCAGCCGCGCCACCACCTCGGCGTCCGCCTCGGCGGTGTAGGCGAATTCGGCGCAGGCGGCGGTGGTCGGCAGGCCGGCGACGTCGATGTTGTCCTTCACCGCATAAGGAATGCCCAGCAGCGGCTGGGCGGCGCGCGCGGCCGGGTCGGCCAGCAGCGCGGCGCAGGCGGCAGCCTCGGCGCGCACCGCGGCGCGCTCGCGCAGCAGGATCCAGGCCTCGCCGCCGTCCTCGGCGGCAATGCGGTCATACAGGCTGTCGATGACCTCGACCGGGTCGAGGCTGCCCTCGCGGTAGACCTGCTGCAGGGCGGCTATCGTCAGGGGCTGGGCGGGCGTGGTTTTCATGTGCACCTTCTTGAATACAAGATCGCATTCAAGAAAAGCGATTACCGTGCCAGCCGAAAACTCCGTCTCAAGCCATTGTTTTTATTAAAACATGGGTCAGCGCACCGGCGGGGGAAGCAACCCCACGCCCGTTTTCGGTGCGCCTTGCACTGTGACGGTGCCGCACCAGCCTTCGCCGGTCGCCTCAGTCGAACAGCAGCAGGCAGCTCACCTCCAGCCCGAGGCAAGGCGGCACATCGGCCGCAGCCCGGGGGTGGTCGAAAACCGCATGCGGGGTGAAGCGGGCCCGGCCATCGATGGCGGAATCGAAGCACTTGAAGATCAGCGCTTCGTCCGGCTGCATCTCCGGGTAGTGGAACCAGCGCTGCCCGGCGCTCCAGGTAAGCAGGAAGATCTGCTCGGTACGCCGCGGAGAGTAGATATCGCAACTCACCAGTGCGTCCCTCTGCAGGCTGCCGGCGTCGCACAATGCCAGCGAGGCGTCCAGCACCTGCCCGCCCAGCGGGCGCCAGAGCTTGACGATGGCGTGGCGACGAAGCGCCAATGAAGCCGCCTCCTGCGGCAGCACCAAGTGCAGGCGGCGGCGGCCGGAGGCCTCGCTGCAGTCGCACCGGGCCAGAGCGGCCAGCGTCACCTCCCCGCCGTCTGCAGCAGTCAGACCGCACGCCGGCCCACACTGCCACAGCCGATGTTCGAAGACGATGGCGCGGCGTGCGCCCAGGCGGCGGCGCAGCAAGCCCTCGCAAGCGGGGTAGTAGTCGAGCAGCAGGGCGACGGCGTCCCGGCAATCCGGCGGCGGGCTGCAACCGCGAACCAGTTCGAAGCCCTCCACTTCTATCGACGGGCCGGGCTGCAACCGGCGCGCGTCGCGGAGGTCGCACAGCCGCCGCTCCCAGGCGAAGTTGCGCCACGGCAGGCCGCCCGGCGGGTGGTGGAGGTAGTGATAGGGACGCAGCTCGGTCGGCTGCAGGAAACCCAGCGCCGCGCGCACCGGCTCGGCTGCGGCCCTTGCCTGTAGAACGGCGGCGGAGGAAACGGGATGCATGGCGAGCCAGCGAGGCGCCCTCAGTCCTCGTATGCCACCGCATCGCGCCGGCGGAAGTACAGCGTTTCCTGCCGCCTTTCGGCTGAACCGCCGGGCGCCGCACCCAGGTAGAGGCCGAGCTTGCCACCATCCGGATACTCGACGACGTCCGGCGCCAGCATGGAGCTGACCGCCAGGTAGCGCAGGACTTCTGCACCGGTATTGACCAGGCGGTGGGCGCCAGCCGCCGCGCTGGCGGGGAAGCACAGCAGATCGCCAGCAGCGATGGAGACACGGCGTTCGCCGCGCTCGCCGTACTCCGCCTCACCGCGGCCAGCGAGCACGTAGACCAGTTCATCGTTGTTGCGGTGGGCGTGGCGCGGCCAGGCGGCATGGCCGGGAGCAAGCTCGGTAAGCATGCAGCCCAGGTGTTCCAGCCCAGCCGCGCGGCCGGCGCGCACCAGGCGCACCGCACCGTCTGCGCGGATTTCCACCGGCAGGGCGGTCAGGTCGAGCAGCGGCAGGACGACAGTCATCGGCGAACTCCCGGCCGATGAAGGCGGCCGTCATCTGCACTATTCCGTCGTCCCGCCGCCGTGCTGGCGAATTCTCGCGTATCAGCCGTCAAGCGCGCTTCGCCAGCACTCGGGCGTGACGGTTCAGACTCTGCCCTGCCGCCTTATTCGCGGCCTGGTGGTGTGGCGCCCTTCCTCTCCCATCCGCGACGCCCGCCGTCTTGCAAGGGCTCCCCGACGGGAGCCCTTCTTTTTTCCGGAAAAGCAGATTCGATGAACCGAAGAACCGGGCATGGGCAAGCTCCCCGGCAACCCACGACCGACGCGGCAATGCACGCGGCCGCCCGGCTCACTCCGCCACGCTACCGGCCACCTCCTCCAGCAACCAATCGGAGAAGGCGCGGGCCGCCGGCCGTTGCAGGGCGCCAACGGGCGCCACCAATTGGTAGCGGCGCGCCGGCAAGCGGCGCTCGTGTGCCTGCACCAGATCGTGAGCACGGGCAAAATCCGCGGCGAGACGGCCCGGCACCAGGGCGATGCCATCGCCGCGGGCCGCCGCCTCTAGCACGAAGACTAGGTCGTGACAGATCAGGAGGGGGCGCTCTTCCGCCTCCGGCGCGAAATCGCGCCAGGGAAAGGAGGGATGCGCGACCAGCGGCAGTTCCCGTACCAAGGCGGCGGGTGACAGCAAGCGGGCGGTGGAGGCCAGCGTCGGGCAGGCAAGGGCAATCGCCTCGTCGCGCCACAACGGCAGCGCTTCGAAAGGCGGGTCGACCGCCTCGCAGTAACGAATCGCCAGTTCCGCCTCCCCGCCCGCCAGGTCCGCCAGGTTCTCCGACACCGACAGCCGCAGGCGCAGCCACGGCAGCCGATGCGCGAGCCCGGCCAGGCGGGGTGCCAGCCACAAGCGGGCGAAACCAGGAGTAGCGGCCACCCGCAGTTCGGCCACCGCCGAGGGCGACAACGCCTGCAGTTCGTCCGCCAGTCCGAGGGCAAAACGCTGCACCGCGCGGAAATAGGCTTCACCTGCGGTACTCAATGCCACCGCAGGCGAATAGCGCAGGACCAGCCGCAGCTTCACCCTGTGCTCCAGCAGCATGATCGAACGGCTCAGGGCGGCGCGGCTGACACGCAGCTCGCGAGTGGCCGCAGCGACCGAGCGCAAGCGGCCCAGCGCCTCGAAAGCGAGCAGGGCATGCAGAGGCGGCAGCGGTTCGGGCAGGCGGGCGTCCATGGGTTTCCTCCGGCCGCCATCATGACAGCAAGGACAGCCGCAGCGCAGGCCATGACGCCGCAATCGCCGCGGCCGATAATCCCCTTGGAACCCCGGAGCCATCATGAGTCGCCATCCCGCTTCTTCCCCAGCTCCTGCCCCGACGCGGCCTCTGCTGCACCGCCTGCCGCTGCCGGAGCTGATTGCCTTCGAGGCCGCCGCCCGCCTGGGCGGCTTTGCCGCCGCCGCCGGCGAACTGGCGCTGAGCCAGTCGGCAGTGAGCCACCGGGTACGGCAGCTGGAGGCCAAGCTGGGAGTCGCGTTGTTCGAACGCCGCGGCCGGCGCGTGAGCCTGTCGGCCGCCGGTGCCCGCCATGCCGCGGCGGTCGCGGCGCAGCTGGCCGCACTGCGGCAGCAGGCCACCACCCTGCGCACGGCAGAGGGCGAACGCCTGCGCATCGAGGTGGCTCCGCTGTTCGGCAGCCGCTGGCTGCTGCCGCGGCTGGCCACCTTCCGCCGCCAGCATCCACGGCTGGTTCTGGAGGTCGCACCGGCGCCGCTGGCCGAGGCCGACCTGATGATCCACCCGGAAACCAATCCCCGCGCCGATGGCGTACCGCTGCAGCCCCTGCGCATCGGCGCCTATGCTGCGCCCGCCCTGGCGGAACGCTGCAGCGTCCTGCTGGCCGCGGGCCGGCTGAGGGATCTGCCGCTGATCCATGCCCACGGCCTGAATTGGGAACGCTGGCTGCGCGGCGCGCTGGGCACCGGCCTGACGCCGCCCGGCGGGCTGGAGGTAGACGACCCCATCTCGGCGATGGAGGCCGCGCTCGCCGGCGCCGGTGCCCTGCTCGCCCCGGCGCTGGCAGCGGAACCGCTGGTGGCGCAAGGCCGCCTGTGCGCCATCCACCCCTGGCAGCAGGAAGCCGGCCAGTACCACGGGCGCCTCAGCGCCGCCGGCCGCCACAAACCGGCCGCCGCCGCCCTGCTGGCGTGGCTGCAGGAACAGCCCTGAAGGAGGTGCTCAACCCACCACAGGCGCCGGTGCAGCGGCCCGCCCCGCCTGCTGCCGCAGGCGCCGCGCATATACCCGGCCCCAGGCGATGCCGATCACCGCGGCCACCAGCGAGCCCAGCAGCACGCCCAGCTTGGCGGCGCCGAGCAGGTTCTCGTCGGTGAAGGCGAGCATGGCGATGAAGATGGACATGGTGAAGCCGATGCCGGCCAGCAGGCCGACCACGCACACGCCCGACCAGCTCACGCCCGGCGGCAGCCGGCACCAACCGAGCCGCACCGCCAGCCAGCTGGCGGCAATCACGCCCACCGGCTTGCCCACCACCAGCGCCACCATCACCCCGGCCAGCACGCTCCAGGCGCCGCTGGCATCAAGATTCACGCCGCCCAGGCTGACGCCGGCATTGGCCAGCGCGAACAGGGGCATCACGCCGAAGGCCACCCAGGGATGCAGGGCCATCTGCACCCGCGTCACTGGCGGCATCAGGTCGCGCTGGGCGCGGCGCAGCCGCTTCAGCGGCTCCACCAGCGGCTGCGGGCCGGCACTGGCGTCCTCCGCCCGCTCGCAGATGTCCTTGATGGCGCGGCCGACGACATCGACCGGCCGTTCCCGCGAGAAGCCGGGCAGCACCGGCGTCATCATACCGAGCACCACGCCGGCCAGCGTCGGATGGGCGCCGGTCTGCAGCAGGCCCACCCACAGCACCGCGCCCGGCACCACGTAGGCGTAGGCGCTGCCGACGCCTATGCGCTGCAGCCCCACCACCATGGCGATGCCGACTGCCGCCACCAGCAGCCCCGAGTAGTCTAGGCCGCCGGAGTAGAACAGGGCGATGATGAGCACCGCGACGATGTCGTCGATGATGGCCAGCGCGAGCAGGAAGACCCGCACCGTGCCCGGGATGGACTTGCCCAGCAGCGCCAGCACGCCGACCGCGAAAGCGATGTCGGTGGCGGTGGGCACCGCCCAACCCTGGCGCTGCAGCGGATCGCTGCCGTTGAGGGCGAGGAAGATCAAAGCCGGCACCACCACCCCGCCCAGCGCCGCCGCCAGCGGCAGCGCGGCGAGCTGGAGGCTGGCGAGCGCGCCTTCGTGGATCTCGCGCCGGATCTCCATGCCGACGACGAGGAAGAACACCGTCATCAGCGCATCGTTGATCCAGAAATGCAGCGTCTGGGTGAAAACGTAGTCGCCTATGCCCAGCGTGACCGGCGCATGCCACAGGGCATGGTAGCTGTGCGCCGCGGGAGAGTTCGCCCAGATCAGCGCGATGGCGGCCGCAAGCAGCAGCACAACGCCGCTGAAGGCTTCGATGTGGAGGAAACGCTCCAGGGTGGAAAAGGCGCGCTCGGCCAGAATCTGCGCGCGCGGCAGGGCCTGCCGGGACGGATGTCGGGACATGGTCTTTGATTCACTCCGCGCGGCGGCCCGACCGCGCATCATCTTTAACCTGTCCCACCGCGACATGCGGCTGACACCCGGGCCGGATTCTAGCCGCGCCGGCGGCGGCCGGACAAGCCGGCCCCGCGCGTCCCCTTCCCCCGCGCTCTTCAGCCGGCGGACGGGGAAAGCCCCCCCACGGCGGGCGTACCGCGGCGTGAACGGCGCGGGGTCCGCAGCCCCGGCGCCGGGTTCAGAACGGCCAGTTGGCCTTCACCGAAGCGGTCTGGTTGAGGAAGTCATCGCGGTATTCGGCGTCGTACCGCGCGGTGATCTCGACGCCGGAAGCGGTCTTGTACGTCGCCCCCGCGCCGCCCCGGAGCAGCCAGGGATCCTGCCTGGCGCCGCGGGTGACGAAGGCCGCGCCGGGCGCACCGGCAAAGGCGGAAACGATGCTTGCCCGCTCGTTGATGGTGTCGTAGCCGGCCCCCAGGCTGGCAGTCAGCGCGGTGCGCTCGTTCAGCTGGTGGGCCAGCTTGCCCTCGGCCGAGATGACCAGCGCTTCGGTGCTGCGGCTATCCACATCCAGGCTCAGCGCCCCCGCACCGCTCTCGCGGTAGGAATGGTCCTTCACCCCGGTGTAGTCCAGCCGGACCGAGGGCGTGAGGCTGCTCTTGGCATCCAGCGCGTAGACCCGGCCAATGCCCACGCCCAGCATCGCGGTGTCGCTGTCGTAGTCAGCGTCGGCAGTAACGCCCATGAAGCCGATGCGGCGGCGGCCGTCGTTGCTGTTGCGGCCGATGCCGGCCTGGAAGTTGAGTTCGGTGCGCTCGTCCAGGCTGAGGCTGCCGTAGCCGATCAGTTGGTAGATATCGACATCCGCGCTCTGCGGCGCAGTGGAGGACTTGCCGTCGATATCGCTGCGTCCGTAGGCGAAGGCGGCTCCCAGGCGCAGCGTGGGCGAGACGACGCCATCGGCACCGAAGACGAAGCCGTAGGTGGTGGCCTTGTAGCCCTCGACGCGGTCACGCTCGCCCTGGTCCGCCCAGGAGGCGAAGGTCTTGGCCCAGATGTTGCCGTCGCTGACGAAGCCGTCGCCGGAGGACAAGCCGCGATTGCTGTCGATGCGCGCCTGGACGATGCGGTTGATGCCGCCCAGCGCACCCTGCGTCGCCTGCATCGTGCCACCCGTCATCAACGGCACGGTCTGGGACACCGCCGCGCCTACCTCGACCGCCGTCTCCAGGCTGCCCAGCGCCTGGATGACGCCGCTCATGCCGGGTTGGCTGCCGCTGTTCTGGATGATCTGGTCGAGGACTCTCGCAGCGCCGATAGCCGGCGTCGCACCCAGGCCGGTAACCGCCTGCTCCGCGGTAAGGGTATTCACCACCGCGAGGTCGATATGGCCACCACTGCCGGTGGTGGCAACGCTGAGGAAATTGAACATCGCGCTGTTGTCCACCACGCTGTCGAAGTTGCCGCTGAGACTACCGGCGCTGACCACGCTGGTGAGGGTCTCGCCGGCCGCCAGCGAATTCAGCGCCTTCACGTCCACATACAGGGTGCCGGCGATGCTGGCGCTGCCGCCGACGCTCAGCGTGCTGTAACCGGTGGAGGCATTCGCGCTCTGCGCCGCGATCATCAGCGTGCCGCTGGCGGTCTGCACGAAGTCGCCGGCGACGGTGGCATGAGTCACGTTGCCGGTGGAGGAAATGGCACTTGCATCGACGCCGGTCTTGAGCGCGAGCAGGCCGCTGTTGCTGAAACTGCCGCTGGCCATGCTCAGGCCGCCGATTACGCGGCCGGCGGCGGCGTTGTTCACCGTGATCGTGGCGCCACTGGCCACGCTGACTGCGGTGTTCACGCCATAGAGCAAGCCACTGTTGCTCACCGTACCGCTGTCCGCGCCCTCGACATGGAGCGCGCTGCCGCCGCCGTCCAGCGCGTAGATGCTGCCAGTGTTGGTCGCGTTGACCGTGCCTGACAGCGAGTTCAGGTAGACGCCGGAAGCGCCGCGCACCGTACCGGCATTGTTCAGCACGATGTTGCCGTCCGGCGTCTGCGCTTCGATGCCGTAATCGCCCAGCGCATTGATCTCGCCGCTGGCGGTGTTGGTCACGCTGACATTGCCGTAACAGTCGGAGCAGTCGGCCGGCACCATGTCCACCACCGCGGAGATGCCCGTGGCGGAACGCCCCGCCAGCGCCGCCGCGGCGGCATCCGCCGGCGCATTGATCAGGCCGCTGTTGGTGACGGTGATGTCGCCGTATTCGGACGCCGCCTGCACGGCGATGTCGGCGGTCGAGGAAACCGAGCCTGAGTTGGTGATGCTCACCGGCCCATCGCTCGACCATGCGACCAGCGCCTGGCGCTCGGCCGAGGACACGGAGGCGCTGTTGTCTATGCTGGCCAGCCCGTTGTAGTTCACCACGCGAAGCCCGGCCGCATCCGCGGTGACGGTACCGGTATTGACGATGCTCACCAGTGCGCTGCTGCTATTGAAGCCGCCGTCGGCATAGACGCCGCGGGCGCCGCCGGTTGCGGTCACCACGCCGGCGTTGCTCAGGGTGACGTTGCCATCGTTGGTGGTGGCACTGATCGCGGCGCCGCTGCCGGTGTAATCCACCGTCCCTTCATTGTCGATGGTGATGTCGCCGGACACGTCGTTGCGTATCCACACCGCCCCGTCGCCGCCGATGGATGAAATCTGCGCATCGGCGCCGATGTTGACGACGATGTTGCGGTTGGCCTGATCGAAGCTCTGGCCGTTGATCGCCACCCCGGCCGAATTGTTGATGACCGAACTGCCGAGGATGTTCAGCACCTGGTCGAAGGACGGCTGGCTCGCGTAGCCGGCGGGGCGGGGCGCAAAGAACAGGCTGGCGGTGCTGAAGTCCGTCAGCGTCAGCGACGAGGAAGCGGACTCGGCCTGGACGTTGACCGAGGTGGCGTCGCAACTGAAGGTGATGACCGTCCCGGTCACATCGCATGCAACCGCCAGGGCCGCCGGCGCGTGAAACAGAGCGCCCAGGGCGGCGCACAGCGTGCCGCGCCTGAACAGTTCTTTCGTCATTGTTTTTTGTTGCATCGGTTCTCCCCTTGGTCTTGGTATTTGGCTGCCCTGCCGCCCTGCCGAACAACAGCTGCACGCATGGCAGCCCTCCAATCTACTGCAGCCCCCGTCCGGGAGGAACCCCCGCCACCAGCGCCGCTCTTCTTCCGCCGGAAGCCGCTCCCTGCAGGGAACTCCGGCCCAACGGAGAGCGGCCGGCAGCTCCTGCCTGCCGCAAAGGACGTAGCCATTGCCAGCAGTCGTGGCGCTCAGGGTATGGCCGCTGATAGTGGGCTTGACCGCGCTGCCGGCAAGCACGGCGACGACGCCGAAGGCGGGGGTAAGCCGGTCACGGTCCTGCCTGATGGAAAGCGGCGCCGGGCACAGGGCGGGGAAATCCTCGGCAGGAATCTGAAATGCCGGGAAATTCCCGACTTCACGCCCACCGGCAACCGGCACGGCGATCACCTCTGCCAGCCCGCGATCGTGCGCCGGATGCGCCGCCGGAAGCCCTCCACCCTGGCGTCGTCCAGGCGCTCCGCCTTGTACAGCGACAGCGCCTGCAGCCGGCAGGCCGGCGCGCAGGTGCCCAGCAGCGCGGTCTTCAGCACCCGCCTCACCGGCTGGCGCAGCACCAGGCGGTCCACCCACCAGGGCGAACCCAGGCTGGTGATCATCAGCGCGCGCCGCAGCTTGAGCAGGCGCGGCTGGATGGCGCCGAGGTCGCGGGCGTGGTCGTAGGCGATGCCCGGCGCCCATACGCGATCGAACCAGCCCTTGAGCATGGCCGGGAAGCCGAACCACCAGGTGGGAAAGACCAGCACCAGCGCCTCGGCCGCCAGCAGGCGCTCCGCCTGGGCCTGCACCGCCCGGGCATCGAAGCCGGCGGCGTAGTAGCTGCGCCGCTCTTCGGCGCTCAGCGCGGGCGGAAAGGCGCTGGCGTAGAGATCCTCGACCACCACTTCGTGGCCGGCGGCGCTCAGCGCTTCAATGGCGCTGCGGGCCAGCGCCTGGCACAGGCTGTCGCCGAGCGGATGGGCGATGACGACCAGGCATTTCATGTCGAATCGGATCTCCTCATCGGAAGACGGCGCGGAAGCGCCAGGCCAGCGCGCACGGCTCACACCCCCGGCGTTTCCGCATGCGGCCGCGCCGCGGCAAGGGCTGCGCCGGCCGCTCCCGCCGGCGACGACAGGCGTATGCAGTTGCGGCCGGCGCGCTTGGCTTCGTACAGCTGGCCATCGGCCTCCACCAGCGCCTGCTGCAGATCCGCCGCCGAGGTCAGCGGAACAAGGCCCATGCTGGCGGTCACCCCGCCGGAGATGGCGTCGAAGCGGTGCCGGGCGAGTTGCGCCTGGATGCGCCGCGCCACCTCCACCGCCGCTTCCGGGCCGGCGCGGCCCAGCAGCAGGATGAACTCCTCGCCGCCGAAGCGGGCAACCAGGTCGTCCTCCCGCACCTGCTCCAGCAGCACCCGGGCGACCGCCTGCAGCACCTGGTCGCCGGCGGCATGGCCCCAGGCGTCGTTTATCTGCTTGAAGTGGTCGAGATCGCAGGCGAGCAGCGTCCACGGCGCCAGCCGGCGGTCCTGCAGCCTGGCGTTGACCATCTCGGTGAAGGCGCGGCGATTGAGCAGGCCGGTAAGGCTGTCGTGGTCGCGCTCCTTGCGCAGCACCCGGGTGACGTCGCGCACCGCGCAGGCCACCAGGATGCACATGAAGCCGATGCCGAACACCAGCGTGCCCGCCAGCAGCACCTGCCAGTAGCCGGAGCGGGTGAGGCGCGGAATCTCCTCGAAGGGGATCACCCAGGCAACGAGCACCACCCGCAGCACGCTGTAGGCGAGCAGCACCACGTAGGACACCTTCAGCAGCCGCTCCAGCGGATCGCCGCCGGTGTCGCTTCGCATCACGCTGCGCAGCGGCAGCATCAGCATCGCCGCGACGCCGGCGGAGAGCCACAGCGCGCGCTGGCCGATGCGGTCGTCGATCCAACCGTAACGGAACAGCGCCAGCAGCGCGGCCGCGCCTATCAGCAGGCCGGGCCACAGCCGCAGGTTCTCCCCGCGCCGCATCGTCAGACCGCGTGCCAGCGACCAGCAACCGCTCATGTGCAGCAGGCCGGTGAGCAGCGACCAGCGCGCGAGCTCGGCGTTGCTCATGGCGCTCTGCAGCGCCAGCCCCAGCGCCGGCAGCACATAGCCGGCCGCCATCCAGGGCAGGAAACGCTGCTGCCTGAGCACGCCCCAGCAGGCGAGCAGGACGATGCCGAGCAGGCCGAAGCCTATGGGCACGATCAACTCGAAATAGGGACTGGAGTGCAAGATGAGGGCGCGATGCCTGGGCGGGAGCGGCGATTCTAATCGAGCCGCGTTGAATCCCGCTGCGGCGTTTCGGGCCGACCGCCAGCGCCGGGGAAACGCCGCCTTGCCTATCCATGACGTGGAACTAGACTTCCGCGGAGCGGACACGGGCAAGGGGCGGAAGATGGCACTGAAGGCAGCGGATTTTCATGCGGCGGCGGCGCCGGTGATCGAGCGGCTGAAGGCGGAAGGGCTGGACCAGCGGCGCTACAGCGACGTGCTGGACGGCGCCGGCCACCAGTACGTCGACCTGGTGATGGAAGGCGGCGGCGTGCTCGGCGTCGCGCTGCTGGGCTACATCTATGTGCTGGAGCAGGCCGGGCTGCGCTTCATCTGCCTGGGTGGCGCCTCCGCCGGCTCCATCACCGCGCTGGCGCTGGCGGCGCTGGACGAGCCGGCGCGGGCGAAGAGCGACGCCCTGATCGAGGTCGTCGCCAACATGCCGATGGCCAGCTTCATCGACGGCAAGGACGACGGCGACGACGATGCCCCCGACTTCATCAACACCATGCTGAAGCGCCCCGGCCTCATCAAGGGCTTCTGGAAAGGCATGCAGATCCTGGACAACCTGGACGAGATGATGGGCCTCAATCGGGGCGACCGCTTCCACGCCTGGCTCACCCAGGTGCTGGCCGGAGCCGGCATCCACAGCACCGCCCAGCTGCGCGCCCGCATGGCCACCACCCCGCCCGGCTGGCGTCTGCGCGAGGACAGCCCGCAGCGCGCCTCGCAGCTGGACGGCAAGGCCCAGCTGCCCGCGCTGGACGCGGACAAGGACTACCTCTGCATCGTCGCCGCCGACATCGCCACCGAGACCAAGGTGGAATTCCCGCGCATGGCCGGGCTGTACTGGGACGAACCTGAGGCGGTGAACCCGGCCGACTACGCCCGCTGCTCCATGTCCATCCCGGTCTTCTTCCGCCCCTTCCGCCGGCCGCTGAAGATCCGCGACCCGGCCCACCTGGCGCAGTGGTGCGAGCAGGCCGGCCTCAACGACGGCGACCTGCGGCCCGACCGCGAGCCGCCCTTCCCGCCGCCGCAAGCCTGCTTCATCGACGGCGGGGTGCTCTCCAACTTTCCCATCGACGCCTTCCACAACACCTACAAGGTGCCCAGCCGCCCCACCTTCGGCGCCAAGCTGCAGTGGGACGACCGCAGCCACGAGATCGGCAAGCTGTCCAAGCTCATCACCCAGACCTTCAACTCCGCCCGCCACTGCCTGGATTACGAGTTCATCCGCAAGAACTCGGACTTCAAGCAGCTGGTGGCCTACATCGACACCGCCGACCACGACTGGCTGAACTTCGAAATGGACGACGCCGGCAAGCTGGACCTGTTCCGCCGCGGCGCCGAAACCGCCAGCGCCTTCCTCGCCGGCTTCGACTGGGACCGCTACAAGGCCACCCGCGAGCACCTGATCAGCGCCTACGCGCTGGCCTGGCAGCCGCAGGTGGTGAAGGTGTGAAAGCCCCCCCCGGCGTGAGCGGCGGCCTCCCTCCGGCCGGGTAGCTGCTTCGCCGCGCTGGCCAGGGCCTTGTCTGCCGGCGGCATCGCGGCGAAAAGGCTACGCGCGCGCTGCCTTGCTCGAGCCAGCCGGAGAGCCCGGCCCCAACGAGATTGAGTCCCACGTTCCCGGCCCGGCGGTTGGCGGTTGGCGGTTGGCGGTTGGCGGTTGGCGGTTGGCGGTTGGCGGTTGGCGGTTGGCGGTCATTGTGTTGTTGAAGAACCGCCGCCCCGCCTCACCGCCCTCGCCCGCCCACCGCGCAGGCCGACAAGGTATCCGCCGCCAGCTCCAGCGCCGCCTTCGCCTCGGCCACCGGCAGCACCCGCTCCGGCGTCACCCCGTTCTTCGCCGCCACCAGCTCGGCGGCGATGGACACCGCGATCTCCCCCGGCGTGCGGCTGCCGATGTAGAGCCCCGCCGGGCCGCGCAGGGCGGCGACTTGCGATTCGCTGAGGTCGAACTCGCGCAGCCGCTCGCGGCGGGCGGCGTTGTTGCGGCGCGAGCCCAGCGCGGCGACGTAGAAGGCCGGCGAGCGCAGGGCTTCCATCAGCGCAAGGTCGTCCAGCTTGGGGTCGTGGGTCAGGGCGATGACGGCGGTGCGGGCGTCCGGGCGCAGGGCGGTGACGACGTCGTCCGGCATCTCGCGGGTGAGGGTGGTGCCGGGCACGCTCCACTCTTCGGCCCATTCTTCGCGCGGGTCGCAGATGGTGACGGCGAAGTCCAGATCCTGGGCGATGCGGGCGAGGCTGGCGGAGAGCTGGCCGGCGCCGATCAGCAGCAGCCGGTAGCGCGGGCCGAAGACGCAGGTGAGCGTGGCGCCGTCGTAGTCCAGGCCTTGTTCGGGGTGGGCGGGGGCGAGCGTGGCCTGGCCGCTGGCCATGTCCAGCCGGCGTTCGGTGAGTTCGCCGGCGGCGAGGCGGGCGAGGAGTGCGTCCAGCACCGCCGGCCCGGCCAGCGGCTCCAGCACCAGTTCCATGGTGCCGCCGCAGGGCAGGCCGAAGCGGCGGGCTTCTTCGGCGCCCACGCCGTAGCTCACCAATTGGGGGCGCGCCGGCATGCCTTCGCCGCGCAGCCGGTGCATCAGGTCGTCCTCGATGCAGCCGCCGGACACCGAGCC
>Ga0209699_100141_pt1 | contig 84369 bp, 80 predicted proteins | sample SynthPrep_1_END__FD_187204 | JGI IMG/M metagenome (GOLD analysis project Ga0209699, IMG submission 187204) | Synthetic microbial communities from Ohio, USA - SynthPrep_1_END_DS7_MetaG (SPAdes) (version 2) | ecosystem: Engineered > Bioreactor > Aerobic > Activated sludge | place: USA: Ohio...
ATTATAAAATCACCGCACCATGTCTGCCTCCCTCATTGCAATCGTGCCCGCTGCGGGCGTAGGCGCCCGCGCCAGCCGGCCCGGGCATGAAACCGTGCCCAAGCAATATCGTCCACTCTCCGGACAGCCCATGCTGCGCCACGCGGTATGCGCGCTGCTGGCCGACGAGCGCATCTCGCAGGTGCGCGTGGCCGTGACCCCGGGCGACGGCTGGGTGGACGCCGCGCTGGCCGGCCTGCCGCGCACCGTGTGGCGCGCCTGCGGCGGCGCGACGCGTGCGGATACCGTGGCCGGCGCGCTGGCCGACAGCGGCGTGGCCGACGACACCTGGGTGCTGGTGCACGACGCCGCGCGTCCCGGGCTGCCGGCGGCGGCGCTGGGCCGGTTGATCGACGCCTGCCTGGCGGATCCCGTGGGCGGCCTGTTGGCGCTGCCCGTGGCGGACACTGTCAAGGGCGGCCATGAGCGCGTGGAGCGCACGCTGAACCGCAACGGCCTGTGGCTGGCGCAGACCCCGCAGATGTTCCGGGCCGGCGTGCTGCGCGACGCGCTGACGGCGGCCTCCGTGAACGGCGCCGCCGTCACCGACGAGGCTTCGGCCATCGAGGCGGCCGGCTATGCGCCGCTGCTGGTGCCCGGCGCCATGCGCAATTTCAAGGTGACATGGCCGGATGATTTTGAACTGATGGAAAAATGGCTATGAGTATTCCTTTCCGCGTCGGCCAAGGTTTCGACGTGCATGCGCTGGTCGAGGGCCGCCCGCTGATCATCGGCGGCGTCACGATCCCCCACACGCATGGCCTGCTGGGGCATTCGGACGCGGACGTGCTGCTGCACGCGATTACCGACGCACTGCTGGGCGCCGCCGGCCTGGGCGACATCGGCCGGCACTTTCCGGATACCGACCCGGCCTTCAAGGGCGCCGACAGCCGCGTGCTGCTGCGCGCGGCCATGGCACGGGTGCGCGCCGCCGGTTGGGCGCCGGTGAACATCGATGCCACGCTGCACGCGCAGGCGCCCAAGATCGGCCCGCATGCGCCGGCCATGGTGAAGAACATCGCCGCCGATACCGGGCTGGCCGAGACCGAGGTCAACATCAAGGCCAAGACCAACGAAGGCCTGGGCTACCTGGGCCGCAAGGAAGGCATTGCGGCGACGGTGGTGGCCTTGCTGGCGCGCGCGCCTTCGTAGGTCGCGGGAGGGCTCGGCGGCCGCACGACCGAATGCGTTTTTCCGCTGTTCATTTAGTTTGGATACATCTTTAACAAATGAATAAGCGGGTCGAATTGATCTGGCATATTCTGCGCTACTTCATTTCGACTACTGAGACATTCGGATGCATTTACGTGGCATCGCCCTGGTTTTTGTCCTCGGCGCGGTGAGTCTGCCCGCGCACGCGCAGTACGAGCAGCAGCTCGGTCCGCTGGCCGGCGCAGTCAAGCAGCAGATGCTGGAGGGCTGGACGGCTGGCGTGCAGGATGGATGGTTCACCCTGCACAACGCCGCGAAGGCTGATAGCGAACAGACCCTGTACATGAACGTGGGCCCGGCGCCGGACTCGGGCCGCGTGACCGACGTCAATGTGGTCGTCAAATCCCCGAATCCGAAGGCCTCCATCGGTGTTTCCCTGAGCAATCGGGCGAACAATAGTCTGTGCCTGCTTGAACTCACGGCAGACAAGAACACGCTGCTGTTCTGTCTTGAAGGCAAGAACCGCCGCGACATCGCGACGCTTCCCAACGTGGCGAAGCTGGACGGTTCGGACCGCATCAGGGTGGTCGAGTTGCCCGGCGCAGCTCGCTTCATCGTGAACGGCCAGCAGATCGGCGACGTCAGCAACGAACCCGCCACGGGCGCCGAGCTTGGCATCATGGCCTACGGCGTGGGCACGTTCGGCATCGCCGACTTCAAGATCACGATGACCGGCCCATCCGGCGCAGCGCCGGCGCCCAGCGGGCTGCCCGCGCGCGGCGGCGGGGGCGCGGCACAGAAGCCTCAAGCGCAGGCGCCGGCAGCGGGGCAGGCTGCCGGTAGCGGCGGCCCGGCCTTGCCGGGAGAAGGTCCGTATCCGCGCTTCGGCGGCGACACCATGCGCATCGTGTCGGTGTACATCGGCATCATGCGCAGCATTTTCATGCACGAGTTCGGGCACGCCCTGATCGGTGAACTGGAGCTGCCGTCGACGGGAGCGGAAGAGGATGCGGTCGACATCTACGCGGCGCTGCAGATCGTCGAGCCGACCATGTATCCGTCGGACAACAAGGACGTGAACATCATGGCGCAGGACGCAGCGAAGTACGCTGCCCTGCAGTGGTATTACAGCGGCAAGCTGGCCGAGCGCAGGGGGGCGGAGGCCTCTTCGGCCTGGCAGGATGAACACACTGGCGACCTGAAGCGGTTTCGCAACATGCTGTGCATCATGTACGGCGGCAATCCCGCCGTGTTCGAGTCCATCGCCAAGCATGTCGGGCTCGAGGACAGGACCCGGGCGCGGTGCGCGGATGAATTCAACAAGCAGAACCGCGCCTGGCGCAAGATCCTGGGGCCTCACACCCGCGTGGGCACCTGGACGCCCGAGGGTTTGCAGCCGGCGAATGCGCCTGGCGCATCGGTGAACGTGGTCTTCCAGCCGTCCAAGCGCAAGATTGGCAACCTGTTTGCGAACAATCTTTCCGAAGCGATCACGAACAACATCAAGCTGTTGGGGCAAACCTACGTGTTGCCTCGTCCGGTGAACGTGGTGTTCAAGGACTGCGGCCAACTGAATGCCTGGTACAGCCCGCGCGAAGGTTCGATCACCATGTGCTACGAGCTGATCGAGAACATCGCGGTGATGGTTTCCGACATCGAGATGGGAACCGTCGGCGGCGAGGTCGCCGCGCAGGGAGGCGCGGCGCCGGGCTCGACCGCGCCGCGGCAGCAACCGGCTCCCGGGCAGGGCATGCCCGCCAGCGCCATCGACGAGCTGAAGGACTTTGGCGTGCCGGCCACGACCATGTTGTTCACCGCGCCGTACAAGGGTCCGACACCCAACAAGATCTACCGCGCCCAGGTGATCACGACCGCCGATCTAGTCGGGATGATCAAGAAAGACAAGAATCTCCTGATCGTCGACACCAGCGGGCTGCGCGACACGGTGCCCATCGGCTATCCGCTGGCGGATGCGGGTTCGGACGGCAGCGTCACGGATCACCTGCAACAAGGCTTCGACGCCTGGCTGTTGAAGAACAACGGCGGCGATCGCAAGGCGCCCGTCGTGATCCTGGGCGCTGGCATGAACGATCGTTCTGCCTACAACGCGGCACTGCGCGCCGGCACGCTGGGCTGGACCGTGTACTGGTACCGTGGCGGCGTCGAAGCCTGGGCCGCGAACGGCCTGCCCACCACGTCGAGCATGCCGAAGAAATAAGCGATCGACGGCCCTGCATGAAAAAACCCGCCTGCGGCATACACCGCAGGCGGGTTTTTCATTGCGCGAGGCTGTTTACTTGCCCTGGGCGGCCAGCGCCAGCGCAGCGGCGTTGACCACGGCGGCGATGCGGCCGGCGTCGCGCAGCTGTTCGGTCGACAGGCCGTCGTTTTTCAGGTTCTCGTAGTGCGAAGCCACGCAGAAATGGCACTTGCCGATGATGGATGCCACCAGCGCGAACAACTCGAAGCGCTTCTTTTCCACGCCGCCGTGGGTGGCGTAGGCGTTCATGCGCAACTGGGCCGGCAGGCTCTTCAATTGGGCGTCGCCGGTCATTTCGACGTACGGATACCAGGTGTTGTTCATGCCCATGAGGGCCGAGGCCGTCAGCGCGGCGTTGGCGTCGCCTTCGGACAGGCCGCTCTTGAAGGCTTCGACCAGCACCGGGCTGCGCGCGGCGTAGGCGGCGGACAGGGCGGCGCCGACGGCATCTTCAGGAGCCAGGGTCGAGCGGGCGATCACGGCGTCCAGATTCAGGCGGATATCCTTGGCCCAATCCGGCAGCTGTTCCTTAATGGTCGTAAGAAATTCCATAGCTTTTACCTATAATCTAGAGCAGTTAAAGCCCAGCGCAGGACCCGCCAGCGGGTCCCGGGCCGGGCTGGAAATTACAGCGTGGCGCCGCCAACCGTACGGTTGCACGGGCACAGCTCGTCGGTTTGCAGGCCGTCGAGCAGACGCAGAACTTCTTCCGGGTTACGGCCGACGTTCAGGTTGTTCACCGAAACGTGCTGGATCGTGTTGTCCGGATCAACGATGAAGGTGGCGCGCAGGGCAACGCCAGCACCCTTTTCACGCACGCCCAACTGGTCGATCAGGGCGCCGGTGGTGTCGCCGAATTGGTAGTGACCCAGCTTGTTCAGGTCCGGGTGCTCACGGCGCCAGGCCAGCTTGACGAATTCATTGTCGCTCGAACCGCCCAGCAGGACGGCGTCGCGGTCTTCGAAATCCTTGGCCAGCTTGTTGAAGCCGACGATTTCGGTCGGGCAAACAAACGTGAAGTCTTTCGGGTAGAAGTAGATGACCTTCCACTTGCCGGGGAACGAGCTTTCGGTGATGTCTTCAAACGCCGACACGCCGTTTTCTTCGTGCTGGTTGAAGCCGGGCTTGACGCCGGTGACCTTGAAGGGCTCGAGTTTGTCGCCAACAGTTTTCATGTTTACTCCCAGTTGTTGGTGGAATTAAGGCTGTGCCTCAAACCTTAATTCTACGCTATGGATTTTCGTTGTCTAATTGATAATTCCTAAACTTTGCTTTGGGCAACTCTATCCTTGCGGTCAGGCCGCCGCCCTCGCGAGGCAGCATGCGCAGCGAGCCGCCGACGTGCTTGAGCAGGCGTTCGACGATGGCCAAGCCCAGCCCCGCGCCGCTCACGCCAGTGCGCGCCGCCTCGCCGCGCGAGAACGGCCGCAGCAGGCGGTCTACGTCTTCGGGGGCGATGCCGGGACCGCGGTCGGACACCTCGATCGCGATCATGGAGCCTTCAGCTTGCAGTGTCATGACGAGATGCGCCATGCCGTCGGCGGAACGGCCGTAGCGCCGGGCGTTCTCGATCAGATTGCTGACGATGCGCTTGAGGTCCAGCGCCGTGATGCGGGCGCGCAGGCCCGGTTCCAGGGTGGCGTCCAGCTCTCCGCCCAGGGACGCGGTATGGCTGCGTTCGCGTTCGTAGAGTTCGGCCAGCACCGCGGAAATGTCGGTGGCCAATTGCGGCAATGTGCCGGCGGGGCGCGCGTACTCCATCAATTGGCCGATGCTGTGGTCGATCTGGCCCAGGTCTTCGTCGATGGCCTGGCGGGCATCCTCGGACACCCCACTGAGTTCGATTTCCAACCGCATGCGTGCAAGCGGCGTACGCAGGTCGTGCGAGATCCCCGCCAGCATCAGCTCGCGGTCGGCCTCGGCCTGCCTGAGATCCTTGGCCATGCGGTTGAACGAGGCGTTCAGATCGCGGATTTCCAGCGGCCCCTGTTCGGGCAGGGCAGCGGGGGTTTCGCCCCGCGACAGCACCTGGGCCGCCCTGGCCAGCCGCGATAGCGGCCGGTTGACGAAGCCCACGCTGACCGCGGCGCCCACCAGGGATAGCAGCAACGCCGTGGCGCCCCAGCCCAGCCATTCGATCCCGCCGGTCAGGCCGATCTGCTCGCGTTCGAACACCAGCCAGTAAAGGTCTTTTTCGATCTGGAAACTGACCCAGAAGCCGGGCACCTGGTTCACGCCCCAGGCAATCTGCGTTTCCGGGCCGAAGCGCGTGCGGATGTGCTGGGCAACGCGTTGCCAGTAGTCGTCGTCGGGGAGGGCTTCGGCGAAGTCGGTGACTTCGCGCGGATAGACCTGGATGCCTTCGTTGGTGGCCAGGTCCAGCAGCAGCTTGCTGCGTTCGTCGTTATGCGAATAGATCAGCGCGGTGCGCGTGATATTGACGGCCGTGATCACCCGCTGCGCCATCTGATTGGCGCGCGGTCCCAGCTCCATGCTGAAGAATACTTGTAGCCACGCGCCCAGGGAGACGAGCATCAGCGCGGCGAGCAACAGGAACGTGCGGCCGAACAAGCCGAGCCGCAAACGTGATGTCAGGTTCCTGAAGGTTCTGCGCAAGCGGGGCACGAGGCTGCGCTCCTGCCCGGGGCGGGCGAGTCGGTCAGCTACCACCGTCCGGCACAAACACGTATCCGAGACCCCAGACGGTCTGGATGAATACGGGCTTGGACGGATTCGGTTCGATCAGCTTGCGCAGGCGCGAGATCTGCACGTCCAGGCTGCGATCGAAGGCTTCGTATTCGCGGCCGCGCGCCAGTTCCATGAGCTTGTCGCGCGACAGCGGGATCTTGGGGTGGCGGGCGAACACCTTCAGCACCGAGAATTCGCCGGTGGTGATGGGCACCTGTTCGCCGTTGCGCGTGAGCGTACGGGTGGACAGGTTCAGCGTGTAGGGGCCGAAGGCGATGGATTCGTTTTCCTGGCTGGGGGCGCCGGGATGTTCCTCGGTGCCGCGGCGGCGCAGGATCGCGTTGATCCGCGCCAGCAGTTCCCGGGGATTGAACGGCTTGGACAGGTAATCGTCCGCGCCCATCTCCAGGCCGACGATGCGGTCGATTTCTTCCGCCTTGGCCGTCAGCATGATGATGGGGGTGTTGTCGTGACCACCGCGCAGCCGGCGACAGATGGACAGGCCATCTTCGCCAGGCAGCATCAGATCCAGCACGAGCAGGTCGAAATGCTCGCGTTGCCAGAGTTTGCCCATCTCTTTGGCGTCTTCGGCAACGAAAACGTTGAATCCCTGTTCGGATAAATACCGACGCAGCAAATCGCGCAAGCGCGGATCGTCGTCGACGACGAGGATTTTTCGGGTGGGGGTGGTGTTTTGCGTATTCATGGCCGGAAATGTAACAGTGGCAAGAACCAGCGGCTAGTGGGCGTTCACAAGATATTACACATTGCGATCCATGGTTGAAATCCCCCTGGCATCCCCCTGATAACCGGGGGCGGAGTCGGAGTATTTCGTACAATCTGCACCTATGGAACTAAACCTGCTGGCTTTGGAAACCTCTTCGTCCCGTTGCGGCGTGGCCCTGTTGCGGGCGGTCGATGGCCGCCTGGAGGTCAGCTTCAGGGAACATGAAGGCTCCCAGGAGCACGCGGAACGGCTCTTGCCCATGGCCAACGAGCTGCTGGCGGCGTCCGGACTGGCGCCAGCCGCCTTGCACGCGGTGGCTTTTGGCCAGGGTCCGGGCGGATTCACCGGCCTGCGGGTGGCCTGCGGAGTGGCCCAAGGCATGGGCCTGGGCCTGGGCATCCCGGTACTTCCCATTGTCTCTCATCAGGCGGTCGCCGCACAGGTGGAAGCCACGCCGGCCGACGCGATCGTGGTCGCGCTGGATGCCCGCATGAGCGAGGTCTATCTGGCCGTCTATCGCCAGGCATCCGTTTCGGATGGCGAAATTACTTGGGAAGTCCTGCAGGCGCCGCTGCTGATCGCGGCGGCCGAGGTCGTGCCCTGGACCGCCCATCACCTGCCGGCCTGGTCGGCGCGCGCGGGCCGGCCGTTGGCGCCGGTGCTGGCCGGCGATGCGTGGGGGGCCTACGCGTCCGAGATGCAATTCCCCGGAGAGTGGCGCCGCGCCGACGCGCAGCGGCCGGAAGCGGCCAGCGTCGCCCGTCTGGGGCGGCAGGGCTGGATGCGGGGCGAGGCCGTGGCGCCTGAACTGGCCGCGCCGCTCTATGTGCGCGACAAGGTGGCGTTCACCACCGCCGAGCGCATGCGGGGCGAGGGCGGCAATCCGAAAGCCCAGTCGCTGGTCGCTTCGGCGCCCCAACCCATGGCCGACGCCGATCTGGACGAGGTCGTGGCGCTGGAGGCCCATGTGCAGGCCTTTCCCTGGACGCGCGGTAATTTCGTGGACGCCCTGGCGGCCGGCTATGGCGCCTGGGTGCTGCGGCGCGAAGGCAAGCTGGCGGGGTTCTGCGTGCTCATGTTCGCGCCCGATGTGGCGCACCTGCTGGTGATCGCGGTGGCCAAGCCGCTGCACCGCCAGGGCCTGGGCGGCGTGCTGCTGGATTGGTGCGAGCAGCAGGCGCGCGAACGCGGCGTGGAGGGCGTGCTGCTGGAAGTGCGCCCGTCCAACGAGTCGGCCATCGGTTTCTACAAGCGGCACGGCTATCTGCAGATCGGCGTGCGCCGGGGCTATTACCCGGCGGAAAAGGGCGGCAGGGAAGATGCCCTGGTCATGCAGAAGCGCTTCGCGGCGGATGGAGCGGCGGTATGAACCAAGCTACCGTAGCGCCGCCGCCGGCCGCGCCCCGCGTCAATCCGCTGCAGCGCATCTGGCTGCGCGAACTCGGCATGGAGCGCTTGTGGCTGCGTCCGGCCCCCGCGCCAAGCAGGCCCGCAGTCGAGGCGCAAGTTCTTGTTTCTAAGGCAGTTTTTTCGGATCCGGTACGGGCGCCGGCGGCCGAGGCGCCGCTCGCGCCGCTGCCTGCCGAGGCCGCCGGGCCGGTTGCCGCGGTACCGGCAAGCGAGACACCGGCCGCCGCGCCGGCCGCCGCGGCACCGGCTCCCGCCGAGCCGGCTTCCGGCCGCCCGGGCATACCGGCTTCGATCCTGAATCGTACCGGCCCGCCGCCGCGTCCGGTCCCCAAGGCGGAGGCCGAGGCTGCGCCGCCGCCGCCGGTGCCGGTGGCCGAAGCGATCCGCAATTCCACGCTGGAAGAAATGCACGGCCAGGTCGTTGCCTGCGCTGCCTGCGGCCTGTGCAAGGGCCGCCGCAACGCGGTATTCGGCCATGGCGGCCAGCCCACGCGCTGGCTGGTGGTGGGCGAGGCGCCGGGCGAGCAAGAGGACCGGCAAGGGCAGCCCTTCGTGGGCCGCTCCGGGCAGTTGCTGGACGCCATGCTGTCGTCGGTGTCCATGAGCCGCGAGCGCGACGTGTTCATCACCAACGTCATCAAGTGCCGCCCGCCCGGCAACCGCAATCCCAAGCCCGAGGAAATCGCGGCCTGCAGTCCCTACCTGATGCGCCAGATCGCGCTGCTCAAGCCTGAGCGGATCCTGGTGCTGGGCCGTTTCGCCGCCCAGACGCTGCTGGGCACGGACGCGACGATAGGCAGCCTGCGCGGCCGCATCCACCCGTTGAAGACGGACGAAGGACGGGAGATCCCGGTGGTCGTCAGCTACCACCCCGCCTACCTGCTGCGCAGCCCCAGCGAGAAGGCGCGCGCCTGGCAGGACCTGCGGCTGGCGGTGGCGCAACTGGCCTGAGGCCTGGCTCCGCAAAGTCTAGTGGCAAAGAAAAACCGGGCGTGAGCCCGGTTTTGCATTGCACTGGAATCGCGAGCCTAGTGCGTGGAATCCAGCGCGCGTCCATGGCCTTCCTGGCCGATCTGGTCGTGCAGTTCGGGGTTGGCCAGCAGGTTGCGCTTGCTCCAGCGCATGAAGACCACCATCAGCACGGCGACCACGGTGCCGAAGATCACGATGATGATGTTGATGGGCAGTTGCAGCCACAGCAGCAGCGTGTACATGGCCACCATCAGCAGGATGTTGAGCTGTTCGTTGAAGTTCTGCACGGCGATGGAATGGCCGGCCGACAGCAGCACGTGGCCGCGGTGTTGCAGCAACGCGTTCATCGGCACCACGAAAAAGCCGGCCAGGCCGCCCGTGATCAGCAGCAGCAGGTAGACGCTCCAGGGCGAGTAGACCAGCGGCATCAGCAGCACGACTAGGCCCATGGCGGCGCCGACCGGCAGCACGGCCAGCGCGCGGCGCAGCGGAATGCGGCCCGCCAGGATGGAGCCGACCACCGTGCCCAGCGCGGCCACGCCCATCAGCATCGAGGCCTTGTCCAGCTGGTAGCCCAGGTGGCTGCGGCCCCATTCGATGACGATCAGTTGCAGCGTGGCGCCGGCGCCCCAGAACAGGGTGGTGACGGCCAGGGAGATCTGGCCCAGTTTGTCCTTCCACAGCACACAGACATAGCCCCAGAACGTGCGGATCAGCCGCACCGGGTTCTTTTGCTGCGGCGGGTAGCGCACGTGGGTGTGCGGAATCAGCAGGTTGCACAGCGCCGCCAGCAGGTACACGAAGGCGATGACCAGGATCGCGGCTTCGGCCGGGGTGCGGACCAGCGTGCTGATGAACGAGTGGCTGAGCAGGGCGGTGGAAACGGAGGACGAAATCAGCAGGCCGCCCAGCACGGTGCCCAGGATGATGGAGAAGACCGTCAGGCCCTCGATCCAGCTATTGCCTTTGACCAGCATGGACGGGGGCAGCATTTCCGTGACGATGCCGTATTTGGCGGGAGAGTAGGCCGCGGCGCCGATGCCGACGATGGCGTAGGCCGCGCACACCAGGTAGGTCTGGTATTCGGGGGCGACGCCGATGCTGGCATACGAGAACATCAGCAGGCAGCCGGTCACCTTCAGGGCGTTGGTGGAGAACATCACCCGTCCCTTGGGGAACGAGTCCGCCAGCGCGCCGACAAAGGCGGCCAGGACGACATAAGCCAGCGCGAACGACCACTTCATCATGGGCGCCATCCAGTCCGGCCCATGCAGTTCCTGTATCAAGGCGATGGCTGCGATGAACAGCGCGTTGTCGGCCAATGACGAGAAGGCCTGCGCGGCCATGACCAGATAGAAACCACGTTTCAAGAATGTCCCCGTTCTCAGGCCTGGCCCCGGCCAGTCCGCGTGAAAATTTATGTGTCGTGCAAAAAAGTGTCAGGGAGTATAGCCGGACCCCAGGCGGCGGCCATTGAGCGTTTGCCCGCGGATTGACCGCCGGCAAGGCTCAGGGACAACACGTCTTGACCCTTGCTGACGTTTGGGGACAGACTGCCTGCGGTATCATACGACCCATGTGTATGCCGGCCCTTCAGGGGCCGGTTTGCAATCTGTGCGGCAGGTCCGTTAACGCCTTTCGTTCAACCCACCCCGTCGTCATCGTATTGTGCGTCTTACTCAGCTAAAACTCGCCGGCTTCAAGTCCTTCGTCGATCCCACCGTGATTCCCGTGCCCAGCCAACTGGTGGGCGTGGTGGGTCCCAATGGCTGCGGGAAATCGAACATTATCGACGCCGTGCGCTGGGTGCTGGGCGAGGCCAAGGCCTCGGAGCTGCGTGGCGAGTCCATGCAGGACGTCATTTTCAACGGCTCCGGCAACCGCAAGCCCGCGGCGCGGGCCTCCGTTGAAATGGTGTTCGACAACAGCGAGGGGCGCGCCGCCGGCCAGTGGAGCACCTACGCGGAAATCGCGGTGCGCCGGGTGCTGACCCGCGACGGCACCAGCAGCTACTTCGTCAATAACCAGCAGGTCCGCCGCCGCGACATCCACGACATCTTCCTGGGCACCGGCCTGGGCGCCCGCGGCTACGCCATCATCGGCCAGGGCATGATCAACCGGCTGATCGAGGCGCGCCCCGAAGAACTGCGGGTGTTCCTGGAAGAGGCGGCCGGGGTGTCGCGCTACAAGGAACGGCGCCGCGAGACCGAGAACCGCCTGTCCGACACGCGCGAGAACCTGACCCGCGTCGAAGACATCCTGCGCGAACTCACCAGCCAGCTGGAAAAACTGGAAGCCCAGGCCGAAGTGGCCACGCGCTACCGCGAACTCCAGGCCGATGGCGAAAAGAAACAGCACGCGCTGTGGTTCCTGAAGGAAACCGGGGCGCGCGAGGAACGGGCCAAGAAAGCCCAGGAGATGGCGCAGGCCCAGAACGAGCTGGAAGCCGCCATCGCCGGCCTGCGGGCGGGCGAGGCCGCGCTGGAATCCCGGCGCCAGGCCCACTACGCCGCGAGCGATGCGGTGCATACCGCCCAGGGCGGGCTGTACGAGGCCAACGCCCAGGTCAGCCGCCTGGAAGCCGAAATCCGCCACGTGGTCGATTCCCGCAACCGCCTGCAGGCGCGCCGCGATCAGCTGCAGCAGCAGATCGGCGAGTGGACCGCCCAGCGCGAACACTGCACCGAACAGATCGCCCAGGCCGAGGAAGACCTGGCCGCCGGCGCCGCCCGCACCGAAGAGGCGCGCGCCAAGGCCGAGGACGCCCAGGCCGCGCTGCCGGCCGTGGAGCAGCGCGTGCGCGAAGCCGCCTCGGGGCGCGACGAGATGCGTGCCGCGCTGGCCCGCGTCGAACAGAATCTGGCCCTGGTGGCCCAGTCGCAGCGCGACGCGGACCGCCAGATGCAGGCGCTGGACCAGCGCCGCGAACGCCTGCAGCAGGAACTGCGCGAACTACACAGCCCCGATCCCGTGCGCCTGGAGCAACTGGCTGGCGACCGCGTCGCCGGCGAGGACCAGCTCGAGGAAGCCCAGGAGGCACTGGCCACCCTGGAAGGCCGCGTGCCGGAAGCGGATGCCGAGCGCAGCCGCGCCCAGGCCGCCGCCCAGACCGACGTGCAGAACCTGGCGCGCCTGGAGGCCCGCCTGTCGGCCCTGGTGAAGCTGCAGGAAGACGTGCAGAAGCAGGGCGCGCTGGAACCCTGGCTGGCCAAGCATGAACTCGCCGGGTTGTCGCGCCTGTGGCAGAAGCTGCACATCGAACCCGGCTGGGAAACCGCCCTGGAAGCCGCCCTGCGCGAGCGCATGGCCTCCATGGAAGTGCGCAACCTGGATTGGGCCCGTGCCTTCGCCGAGGATGCGCCGCCCGCCCGGCTGGCCTTCTACCAATTGCCGGTCGCCGCGCCGGCTCCCGCCGCGCCCGCCGGCCTGACGCCGCTGGCCAGCCTGCTGCGCATCACCGATCCGGATCTGCGCACCCTGCTGAATGAGTGGCTGGGCGGCATCTACACGGCCACCGACGTGACCCAGGCGCTGGCCATGCGCGCCAGCCTGCCGGCCGGTGGCGCCTGCGTGGTCAAGGCCGGCCATCTGGTCGACGCCCACAGCGTGCGCTTCTACGCGCCGGATTCCGAGCAGGCCGGCCTGCTGGCGCGCCAGCAGGAAATCGAGAACCTGCAACGCGAGATCAAGGCGCAACAGCTCATCGCCGACCAGGCGCGCGCTGCGGTCGCCCGCGCCGAGGTCGCCTGGCAGCAGGTGTCCCAGGCCATCGCCCCGGCGCGCCAGCGCGTGGCGGAGGTCACCCGCCGGGTGCACGACATCCAGCTGGAACACTCGCGCTTGCAGCAGCAGGCCGAACAGTCCGGCGAACGCGCCTCGCGCCTGCGCCAGGACCTCGAAGAGATCAAGGTCCAGGAAGAAGACCTGCGCGCCGCCCGCGAAGAGGCCGAGGCCCGCTTCGAGGCGCTGGACGAAGAGCTGGCCGAACACCAATCCCGTTTCGCCGACGCCGAGATCGACGGCGAAACCCTGGCGGCCCAGGCCGAAGCGGCCCGCGCCGGCCTGCGCGAATTGGAGCGCGCCGCCCAGGAAGCCGAATTCGCCGAACGCGGCATCCAGGTCCGTATCACCGACCTGCAGCGCAATCAGCAGTTGGCCGCCGACCAGAGCCAGCGCGGCAGCGTCGAGCTGGAACAGCTGCTGGTGGACTTGGCCGAGCTGGACGCCTCGGCGTCCCAGGCCGGCCTGCAGGACGCCCTGGAAGCGCGCGCCGAGCGCGAGGAAGCGCTGTCGCGCGCGCGCCAGGAACTCGAAAACCTGGCGGCGCTGCTGCGCGGCGCGGACGAAGACCGCCTGCAGCAGGAGCAGACGCTGGAGCCGCGGCGCGCCCGCATCATGGAACTGCAGTTGCAGGAACAGGCCGCCCGCCTGGCCGAAGAGCAGTTCACCGAACAATTGAACGCGCGCGAGGTCGACCGCGAGGCGCTGGCCCAGGATCTGGCCAACCAGTCCGACGAATGGCGCCGCGCCAGCTGGCTGCAGTCCGAAGTCGGCCGTATTTCGCGCCAGATCGAATCGCTGGGTTCGGTCAACCTGGCCGCGCTGGACGAACTGAACACCTCGCGCGAGCGCAAGGGCTTCCTCGATTCGCAAAACCAGGACCTGATGAGCGCCATCGAGACTCTCGAGGACGCCATCCGCAAGATCGACCGCGAGACGCGCGAACTGTTGCAAGAAACCTTCAACGTCGTCAACGGCCACTTCGGCGAGCTGTTCCCGAAGCTGTTCGGCGGCGGCGAGGCCAAGCTGAGCATGACGGGCGAGGAAATCCTCGACGCCGGCGTGCAGGTCATGGCGCAGCCTCCGGGCAAGCGCAACAGCACCATCCACCTGCTGTCCGGCGGCGAAAAGGCCCTGACCGCGACCGCCCTGGTGTTCGCGCTGTTCAAGCTCAACCCCGCGCCGTTCTGCCTGCTGGACGAGGTGGACGCGCCGCTGGACGACGCCAACACCGAACGCTACGCGAACCTGGTCGCCAACATGAGCGAGCAGACCCAGTTCCTCTTCATCTCGCACAACAAGATCGCGATGCAGATGGCCAAGCAACTGATCGGCGTAACCATGCAAGAGCAAGGGGTTTCGCGTATCGTTGCGGTAGACATAGACTCGGCCGTCCAGATGATGGCCTCCGAAGCGGCATAAACCCAATATTCAGAAGGGCGTCGGGGTTTCGGCGCGGGATTTATACATGAGTGATTTGCAGATCGGGCTGATAGCCCTGGGCGTATTGCTGATACTGCTGGTGCTGGGATTCAACTGGTGGCAGGACCGGCGTGTCCGGCGCAAGATGCAGACCCACTTCCCATCGACCGAGCAGGATCCGCTGTTGGGGGCGGGGGCCGCCACCGGCGCCGCGTCGGCAGCGGGCGCCGCGGTGCCGCGCCGCGAGCCCGGCATGGGCGGCGAGGTGCCTCGCGTCCAGCCTGGCCAGCCGGCCCCGGTCGATCCCGGCAGCGATGCCGACGATACCGAAGAGCCCGATCCCGCCTGCGAAGTGGTCATCGAGATCAACTTCGCCGAAGCCGTGCGCGGCGCCGACCTGCTGCCCTACATGCAAAGCCTGCGCCACGTGGGCCGCAAGCCCATGCGCGTGTTCGCCGAAACCGACCAGCGCCGCCACCGCGCGCGCGTCCATGCCGGCGAGTCCTACGCATCCATGCAGCTGGCCGTGCTGCTGGCCAACCGCAGCGGTCCGCTGACGGCCATCGAATGGTCCCAGGCCTGGGCTCGCGCCCAGGACATGGCCGAGCGTTTCGACGCCACCATCGAAGGCCCGGACCAGCAGGCCGTGCTTGAGCAAGGCGCCCGCCTGGACGACACCTGCGCCGCCCTGGACACCCAGGTCGGCCTGACCCTGTTGCTGGGCGCGGCCCAGCCCGCCGCCGAGGTGCTGTCGGTGGCGCGCGATCTCGGTTTCGTCTCCGACGGTAGCCGCCTGGCCTGGCCGGCGGACAATGGCGTGGCCCGCTTCACGCTGGCGCGCGGCGACGGCGCGGCGTTCGATGCCGGCATGGGCGGAATCGAACGCCTGTACCTGCTGCTGGACGTGCCCTGCAGCCCGTCGGACGAGCGCGCTTTCGGCCGTATGGTCGATGTGGGCCGCGACTTGGCCGCCCGCCTGCGCGCGGACCTGGTCGACGACCAGGGCAAGCCGCTGGCCGATGGTTCGGAAACGGTCATCGACGAGCGTCTCCAGGTGCTGTTCGGCCAGCTTGAACAAGCGGGCCTGCCCGCCGGCAGCGAACGTGCCCTAAGGGTGTTTGCCTAAATGAACGGCGCGTCTGGCGGTGAAAACGCGGCGCAAGCCGCGGCGCGCTTGCGCGCCGAGATTGATCAGCACAACCTGCGGTATTACGGCTACGACGAGCCGATCATCTCCGATGCGGACTTTGATGGGCTCATGCGCCAGTTGATTGAGCTGGAGACTGCAAACCCTAGCTTAATTGTTCCTGAGTCTCCGACTCAGCGTGTTGGTGGTAAGCCTGTACCTGGCTTTGAGGGTATCAAGCACTCCGCCCCTATGCTGTCGCTGAATAACGGTTTCAGTGAAGATGACGTGAGACAGTTCGATGCTCGTCTGGTTGACGCTCTGAGGAGCATGGGTCTATTAGGTCCTACGCAGAAGATTGAGTATTTTTGTGAACTGAAATATGACGGGCTAGCCATGAGCCTCAGATATGTGGATGGTCGGCTTGTCGCCGCCGCCACACGGGGAGATGGCGCCGTTGGGGAAGACGTAACGTCGAATGTGCGTACGATTAAAGCCATTCCGTTGCAATTGCCTCCCAATGCTCCTCGCGTGCTTGAGGTTCGCGGTGAAGTATTGATGAACCGGAGGAATTTCGAGAAGTTGAATCATGATCAACTTCGTCGTGGCGAAAAAACTTTCGTGAATCCGCGCAATGCAGCTGCTGGCAGTTTGAGGCAGCTGGATCCCCGGGTTACCGCAAAACGGGTGTTTCGTTTTTTTGCCTATGGTTGGGGACAGATTGAGAGTACTTCCGTCCCTACACAATCCACGTTGTTTGAGGAAGCAGTTTCGGGTGTTCTCGAGGCAGAGATGTCCGCTCCTCGCGACACACAAGAGCAAATGCTGCGATGGCTCGCATCCCTTCGTTTTCCGGTTAACTCCAAGCACAATCACCGCGCATACGGTGCAGATGGTTTGATCGAGTTTTTTCAACGTGTGAGCGTAGAGAGGGCGTCGCTTCCATATGACATAGATGGTGTCGTTTACAAGGTAAATCCACTCCTGTTTCAGCAGGTTCTGGGGCAAGGGAGCAAAGCGCCGAAGTATGCATTGGCACACAAGTTTCCTGCGGAAGAGGCAATTACGACGCTACTCGACATAGAGGTGCAGGTTGGTCGCACTGGTGCAATTACGCCAGTTGCTCGACTCAAGCCGGTATTTGTTGGTGGTGTCACAGTCACCAACGCAACCTTGCACAACGAAGATGAAATTCGTCGTAAAGATGTGCGAATTGGCGATACTGTCACCGTTCGCCGAGCTGGTGACGTGATTCCCGAGGTTGTGGGGCCTGTATTGGAACTCAGGCCCTCAAGTCACATCTTTCTGGTCAATGCTCCGGCAAGGTTTGTGACTAATCCCCCTTCAATGCATCAGGTCCCCCTGCGGGATCAACGAAGTCTGGAACGAAATCAGATTAGGTCAGTCGTATCTGCTCTTCACCAAGCCAAGCATAGTGATCCACTGAAATATAGACCTCTAGCGCGTCTGCGAAATCGTCTTGGCATCCGGCGTAGTGTGATTGGGCCTCGTCGCTTCATCATGCCCACGGCCTGTCCGGTCTGCGGCTCTGCCATCGAACGCCTGGAAGACGAGACCATCGCGCGCTGCACCGGCGGCCTGTTCTGCGGCGCGCAGCGCAAGCAGACGTTGTGGCACGCCGCCAGCCGCAAGGCGCTGGACATCGAAGGCCTGGGCGAAAAGCTGGTGGATCAACTGGTCGACAGCGGCCGGGTCAAGACCCTGGCCGATCTGTACAGCCTGCGTCCGCTGGAGCTGGTGGGTCTGGACCGCATGGGCCAGAAGTCCGCCGACAACCTGGTGGCCGCCATCGACAAGGCACGTGCGCCGGGGTTGAACCGCTTGCTGTACGCGCTGGGCATCCGCCACGTGGGCGAGACCACGGCGCGCGACGTGGCGCGCCATTTCGGCAGCATCGACGCCATCATGGACGCCGACGAGGAAGCCCTGTCCTCCGTGCCCGACGTGGGGCCGGTGGTGGCGGCATCGATCCGCCGCTTCTTCGCCGAGCAGCACAATCGCGACGTCATCGAGCAACTGAAGTCGCTGGGCGTGAACCCCGTGGCCGAGGCGGCGCCGCAAGCCACCACGCTGGCCGGCAAGACCTTCGTGCTGACCGGCACGCTGCCCAACTGGACGCGCGAAGAAGCCTCGATGCGCATCCAGGCGGCGGGCGGCAAGGTCAGCGGCTCGGTGTCCAAGAAGACGGCCTATCTGGTGGCCGGAGAGGATTCCGGCAGCAAGCTTGCCAAGGCCCAGGAGCTGGGCGTGGCGGTGCTGGACGAGGACGGGCTGAAGGCCTTGCTGGGCGAGCAGGGCGGCTGAGGCCGCCCCGCCGCCAGATGCCTTCAAATAGTGCTGCGCGGCATCATGTCGCGGATGGCGGCGGCCGCGCGCTGCAAGGCCGGCAGATGCTGCCGCTTCAATTCGTCGGGCTCGCGGGATCCGAGCACCATGCTGACGCTCAGGCCTGCCACCGCGCGGCCTTCGTGGTTGTACAGCGGCACGGCCACGCCCGCGAAACCATCCACCAATTCGCTGACCGAAATGCAGTAGCCGTCCTGGCGCACCTGCCGGATCAGCTTGCGCAGGGCGCTGCGCGACACCGTCGTGTAGGGCGTCAGGCGCTTTAGGTCGGCGCTTTCCAGATAGGCGTCGAGCGCCTCGTCATCCAGCGTCGATAGCAGCGTGCGGCCCAGGGAATGGGCATAGGCGGGCAGGCGGCTGCCCACCGACAGGTCCAGCTTGAGCAGCTTGGGGCCTTCCTCGCGCGCCAGGAACACGACATGCTGCCGGTCCAGCACGCCCAATGAGCAGGTTTCGCCCACGGTTTGCGCGACTTCGCGCATGGTCGCCCGGGTCAGCTTGGGCAAGCTGAGCGAAGCGAAATAGGCGTATCCGAGGTCCATGACCTTGGGCGTGGGCGAGAAATCCCTGCCGTCCTGCCGTACATAGCCCAGTTTTTCGAGAGTCAGCAGGATGCGCCGCGAGGCCGCGCGCGTCACGTCCAATTGCTCCGCGGCTTCCTGCACGGTCACGCTGGCCACGCCGGTGGCGTAGATCTGCAGCAATTGCAGGCCGTTGGCCAGGCTGTCGAGAAACTCCTCTTTCCTTTCTTTCGGTTCCGGCAATGTCGTGTCCATGTATCGGCGGTCTTGTCGTTGAAGGCTCGATTGTAGTTTGACATCCGTGGCAATCTCCATAAAATGCCAATTAGCGAACAATTGTTCGTTAATTAGATGGGTCGGCCAGGGCACCCGCCCGGTACGCCCCGCAACAACGGAGACATGCCATGTGCAGGAGACTATTGCGGGCCTTGGGCGCAAGCGCCCTGGCGGCGGGGATGGCGGCCAGTTCCGCCGCCAGCGCGGCCGACGCCTATCCCAGCAAACCCATCCGCTTCGTCGTGCCCGCCGCGGCCGGCGGCCCCACTGAAATCGTCACGCGGCTGCTGGCCGAACGCATGACGCAGAGCATGGGCGTGTCGGTCATCGTCGAGGCCAAGCCCGGGGCGGGCGGCAACATCGGCGCGGACGCCGTGGCCAAGGCGGCCCCGGACGGCTACACGATCCTGATGGGCACGATAGGCACCAACGCCATCAACCAGACGCTGTACAAGTCCATGCCGTTCCAGCCCTTGAAGGACTTCACGGCGGTGACGCAGGTCGTGTCGTATCCGCTGGTGGTGGTGGTCAACCCCAAGCTGCCAATCCACTCGGTGGCGGACCTGATCGCCTATGCCAAGGCTAATCCGGGCAAGCTCAACCGCGCCTCCGGCGGCAGCGGCACTTCCATGCACATGTCCGGCGAGCTGTTCAACGAGATGGCCGGCGTGCAGATGCAGCACATTCCCTACAAGGGCAGCCTGCCCGCGCTCACGGACGTGATCGGCGGACAGGCCGACCTGGCATTCGACAGCCTGGTCATCGCCCAGCCCCTGATCAAGGCCGGCAAGCTGCGCGCCATCGCCGTGACCGGACCTGAGCGTTCCCCGGCCGCGCCCGACATCCCGACCGTGGCGGAAACCTTGCCGGGCTATGCCATGACGTCCTGGATCGGCGTGTTCGCGCCTGCCGGCACGCCGCGTCCCATCGTCGAGCGCCTGCAGCAGGAAATCGCCCGGGCGCTGGCCGATCCCCGCGTGCGCGAGCAATTGGTGTCGCAGGCCGCCGATCCTGTGGCGAGCAAGCCGGACGACTTTGCCCGCTTCACCGCCGACGAAACCGAGAAGTGGGCGCCCGTCGTCAAGGCTTCCGGCGCCTCGGTTTCCTGAATCCCCAAAGAGGAGTGACACATGCAGTCCATCGATTTTCAGGCCCGCCGCAAGCGCGTCGCCCAACACGCGCGCGAACTCGGCTTTGACGCCTACCTGGGCACCCGCCAGGGCGCGCTGCACTACCTGAGCGGCGCATTCATGCCGTGGCGCGGCGCCGTGCTGGTCACGGCGGACGGGCACTGCGAATTCATCTACTGGGCCATGGACGCCTCCCGGGTGCGCGCGGAAGGCCATGAAATGGAAATGTACGAGTTCGAGTTTTCGGACTTTCCACAACTGATACGCCAGCGCCTGGAGCACCACGGGCTGACGCGGGGCAAGGTCGCGCTGGACCTGTCGCACCCCGGGGCGGCACAGGTGGCGCCGGGCATGCTGACCGCAGCCGAGTATTTCGACCTGACCAGCCATCTGCCCGACATCCGCTTCGCAAACGGCGTGGACGTGATCGACGACGTCATGCTGATCAAGGACGCGGCCGAGATCGAGCGCCTGCGCCATGCGGCGGAAGTCTCGGACTACGGCTTCGAGCAGGGCATGAACGCGGTGCGGGCGGGGGCGACCGAGAACGAGATCGCCGGCGAAATCGAGCGCGCGATCCGGCAACGGGGCAGCACCTGGTCCTGGGCCGTGACGGGCGGCACCGAGGTCGGCGCGGGCGAGCGCACCGGATTCCTGCGGGGCGTCACCCAGCAGGCGACGGATCGCGCCATCCGCCAGAACGAATTCGTGATTCTGGACCTGCACCCCCTGCTGGATCTCTACATGGCGGACACCGCCTTGCCCGTGTTTCTGGGCAAGCCGAACCCGGCCCAAAGCAAGCTAATCGACTGCTGGGAAGAAACCGTGCAGACCATGCTCGCTTCCCTGACGCCCGGCCGGCCGATAGCGGAGTGCGCCAGCCGCGGCATCGCCGTATTCGAAAAGCACGGACTGAGCGAGTTCGGCCTGCCGCTGTTCGGCCATGGCCTGGGCACCTGCGCGCGCACCCGGCCCTTCATCAATCTGCGCAGCCGCGACGTGGTGACGCCCGGCATGGTGGTGGCGTTGGGCACGCACCTGTACCGGCCGGGCGTGGGCGGCATGCGGCTGGAGTATCCGGTGCTGATCGGAGAGCACGGCGCCGAGCCGCTGGTGCGCACCGCGGCCCGCGTGCACCGTCTTCCCTGAACCTCTGCTGGAGCCTGATGATGAAAGCGATACCCCTGAGCCCGCTGATCGGCGCGGCCGTGCATGGCGTGGATCTGGAAACCCTGGACGACGCGGCCTTCGCGGACGTGAATGCGCTGTTCCTGCGCCACCAACTGCTGGTCTTCAAGAACCAGCGCCTGTCGCCCGAGGGCCAGCTGCGCTTCAGCCGCCGCCTGGGCGAGCTGGATATCCACGTGCTGGCTCAGTACAACCATCCCGAGTATCCCGAGATATTCGTGCTGTCCAACGAGGTCAAGAACGGCGTGCCGGCGGGCATTGCCGACGGCGGTTCGTACTGGCATTCGGACTTCGCCTTCCGTGAATGCCCGGCCAAGGCCACCATCCTGAATGCGCAGCTGATTCCGCCGGAAGGCGGCAATACCTTGTTCGTCAACATGTACCAGGCCTACGAGGAACTGGACGGCGCCGTCCAATCCCAGCTGGCGGGCCTGCTGGCGGTGCACCGCTACCGGCGCAAGAACACCAGGGCCGACGAGGGCACCCAGGTGAAGATGGACGCCAGCCAGTTGGCCGGCACGCCGGACGTGGAACACCCCATCGTGCGCACCCATCCCGAGACGGGCCGCAAGGCGCTGTACGTGCATCCCGGCATGACGGCCGAGGTGTCCGGCTGGGGCGAGGCGGACAGCCAGGAATTGCTGGAGCGCCTGTTCGCGCATTGCACGCAGGAGCAGTACCAGTACGCATTGCAATGGGAGCCCGGTGACGTGGTCATGTGGGACAACCGCTGCGTGATGCACAAGGCCACCACCCGCGAACTGCCGGCCAGCATGCGGCGCACGATCTACCGCACCACGGTCATGGGCGAGCGTCCGGTCTAGGAGCCGCCGATGGCCGCTCATCAGCCCACGGATCACGCCGCCGGCGTGACGCAGCTGGAAACCTTGCCGCTGGAGGGCGGCGGCGTACTGGCGCCGGCCCGGCTGGCCTGGGCCCGCTACGGTCCGCCGCCGGACCGCGCGCGCGCCTTGGTGTTGCTGCTGCACGGCATATCCGGCAGCCACCAGGCCTTGCGGTCGGCAGAGGGGGAGGCCCATCCCGATGCGGGCTGGGCCAGTCCCTGGCTGGGGCCGGGCGCGGCGCTGGACACGCGCGATACCTGCGTGCTGGCGCCCAACGCGCTGGGTTCCTGCTTCGGCAGCAGCGCGCCGGCCGGGGCCGCGGCCAGCGCGTTTCCCGATTTTTCGATCGCCGATGGCGTGCGCCTGCAGGGGGAATGGCTGCGCGCGATCGGGGTCGAACGTCTGGATGCGGTGGTGGGCTATTCCTACGGCGGCTACCAGGCCTTCCAGTGGGCGGCGGCCGCGCCGTTGCCCGTGGGGCGGGTGGTGGCGCTGGCCTCGGCGCCGCGCGGTGGCGGCAGCATGGCGGATGTGCAGCGCTTGCGCCGGATCGCTGCCGCTCTCGATGCGGGCGATGCGGATGCCTGGAGCGCATGGGTCGAACTGCGCTGTGCGACCTTGCGCCGCTATGGCTATGCCCAGTGGCTGGCCGACACCGGTGAATCCGCCGTGGAGCAGCGCTTGCGGGCCGAGGCCCAGGCGTGGGCGGCGCGCTTTTCACCATGGTCCATGGCGGCGCTCAGGACGTCCGCCTGCCGCTACGACGCGCGCGGCGCGCTGTTGGAAACCGCCACGCCCGTGCGCTGGCTGCGTTGCGTATCGGATGAGCTCTTCGCGCCCGACGATCCGGGCGCGGCGGCGCGGATCCCGTATCCCGCCCACATCGTCCAGACCCGAGTGGCCGGGCGCTACGGCCATCTGTCGCCGCTGTTGGAAGGCCGTCTCTGGGACGCCTATCTGCGGCAGGCGCTGGCTTAGGGGCGCCAACCCGGCGCGGAAAAACGCAGGCGAAAAAAATGCCCGCTTTCGCGGGCATTTTTCATTTGTGCGGCAAGGCTTACTGGATCTTGGCCTTTTCGCGCAGTTCCTTCTGGTAGTCGGCCAGGGTTTGCTGGCGCAGCATTTCTTCCAGCTGCGGGCGCACCTGGTCGAGCGGCGGGAATTCCACCGGACGGGTGTCGTCGACCATGATGATGTGCCAGCCGAACTGGGTCTGCACCGGTTTGTCGACCAATTCGCCCTTCTTCAGCTGCGTCACGGCTTGCGCGAACGGCTGGACGTAGTTGGTCGGGGGAGCCCAACCCAGGTCGCCACCCTTTTCGGCGCTGCCGGGGTCCTTGGAGTTCTTCTTGGCCAGGTCGTTGAACTTGCTCTTGTTGCTCTTGATCTGGGCCAGCAGGTCGTTCGCCGTCTTCTCGTCTTCGACGAGGATGTGGCGGACCTTGTATTCCATCTTGCCGGCCTGTTCCTTCTTGATCTTCTCGTACTCAGCCGTGACCTTGGCGTCGGACACCGGGTGCTTGGCGAGGTAGTCGGCCATCAGGGCGCGGACCAGGATGCCTTGGCGGGCCAGCTCGACTTCGGTCTGGACGTCGGCCTGCTTGGCGATGCCGCTGGATTCGGCGGCTTGCACGAAGATCTGGCGGTTGATCATTTCCTGCTTGACCTGTTCGCGCAGTTGCGGCGAATCGGTGGCGCCCTGGCTGACCAGCAGCTTGACGAATTGATCCAGGCTCTTCTGCGGGATGGCCTTGCCGTTGACGGTAGCCACATTCTGCGCAAAAGCAGGCACGGCGATGACGCAGGCCGCAGCCAGCATGACGATGCGTTTCATGAATATCCTTTTACTTTCTATTTGGGAGCCTGGGCATCTAGCGCAAGCGCATGAATCGGATAAGGGATCAAATCTTGCAAATGATGATACACCAGCCTATGCCGCGCAACGGCGGAGAGCCCCGCAAAGCAAGGCGCTACGATGATCACGCGATAGTGGCCGGCGCCGTTTTTACTGCCTTCGTGGCCGGCATGCAAATGCGAGTCGTCCAGGATGTCCAGGCTGACGGGTTCCAGGACGGCTAGCCGCTCCCGGATCAGGGAAATGCGGTCGGTGGTGTCTGACATTTGGGGGAGAAGTTTGGTTCCGGCGCGGCGCGCCGGCCGTGGATTCGGAAGGGTTCAGGGCTGGCGGGGCGGGGTGTCGGAGGAAGGGCCCTGGTCTTCCGTCTGGATGTGCTTGCCCAGCCAGATCGACTGGCCGATCACGAAGACCACCATCAGGCCCATCAGGCCGAAGGCCTTGAAGCTGACCCACTGCGATTCGGTGAAGTGGCCGGAAAACGCCACGTACAGGTTGAGCGCGCCCGCGATCAGGAAGAAACCGGCCCAGACCAGGTTCAGCCGTTCCCAGGCGGCGTCGGGCAGCTGGATCTGCTTTTCCATCAGGCGGCGGATCAGGTTGCGGCCGAAGAACAGGCGCGCAAAGACCAGCGCGCCGCCGAACAGCCAGTACAGCACCGTGGGCTTCCACTTGATGAAGACGTCGCTGTGCAGCCAGATCGTGGCGCCGCCGAACACCAGGATGACGGTCAGGTTGATCCAGTGCATGGCTTCGGTGGCGCGGCCCGTGGCCTTCAGCCAGACGATCTGCAGCACGGCCGCCGCCATGGCGACGCCCGTGGCGATGAAAATATCCGTGTACCGATAGGCAATGAAGAAAAGGAACAGCGGAAACAGGTCGAACAGGAACTTCTTCATTCAGTCTTCTATGGGTTCAAACGTCATCGACAGGGAATTGATGCAGTAGCGCAGTCCGGTGGGCTCGGGGCCGTCGGGGAAGACGTGTCCCAGATGCGAGTCGCAGACGTTGCACAGCACTTCGGTGCGGACCATGCCGTGGGTGATGTCGCGTTCCTCGCGCACCAGTTCGGGATCCAGCGGCTGGAAGTAGCTGGGCCAGCCGCAGCCGGCGTCGAATTTGGTGTCGGAAGCGAACAGCGCCGTGCCACAGCCCACGCAGCGGTAGATGCCGTGCGAGAACGTATTCCAGTAACGCCCGGTGAACGCGCGTTCGGTACCCTTTTCACGGGTGACGACGTATTCTTCGGGGGAAAGCTGGGCACGCCATTCGGCGTCGGATTTTCGTACTTTGTCCATATGAGCTCTTGGAGTCCCGATGCCCGAAATGGTTCGGGCATAATCCCGCCCCATGTTAATCGAGTTTGACCAGGCGGTTGTTTCCACGCCCCAGGCGCAAGTGCTGAATGGGGTGAGCCTGACGCTGGCCGAACGCCGCATCGGCATCGTCGGCCCCAATGGCGCCGGCAAGAGCACGCTGGCGCGCCTGATCAACGGACTGGTTCTGCCCTCGGCCGGCAGCGTGCGGGTAGGCGGGCTGGATACCCGGCGCGATCTGAAGGCCGTGCGCCGCCAAGTCGGTTTCGTCTTCCAGAATCCCGAAAACCAGATCGTCTTCCCCATCGTCCGCGAGGACCTGGCGTTCGGCCTGAAGCATCTGGCCCCGGACCGCCAGCAGCGCGAAGCCCGTATCGACGCCCAACTGGGCCACCTGGGCGTCGGTCACCTGGCGGACCGGACCAGCCACACGTTGTCTGGCGGCGAACGCCAATTGGTGGCGCTGGCGGCGGTGCTGGTGATGGAGCCGGCGCTGATCGTGTTCGACGAACCCACCACCCAGCTGGACCTGCGCAATCGCAATCGCGTGCGCGACGCCATCGCGGGCCTGCCCCATGACGCCATCGTCGTCAGCCACGACCTGGAGCTGCTGGAGGATTTCGACCGGGTGGTGGTGGTGCGCGACGGCAATGTCGCGGCCGACGACCAGCCTGCCGCCGCGCTGCGCTGGTACCGGGAGCACTGCGCATGATGGAGCCGCTGTACGTCGCCGGCGACACCTGGCTGCACCGACTGCCCGCCTGGCTGAAGCTGCTGACGCTGATGGCGGCGGGCGCGGGCCTGTTCCTGCTGCGCGATCCGCGCTGGCTGGCCCCGGCCTTCCTGGCCGCCGCCGCCCTGGTCTGGTCCACGGGCGTGGCCGCGGCCACGGTCTGGCGCCAGGTAAAGGGACTGGTCTGGGTGCTGCTGGCCATCGGCCTGTTCACCGCCGGGTTCCAAGGCGGGATGGAGGCGCTGGCCGTGCTGCTGCGCGTGGGGGCGATGGTGGCGTTGGCCCTGGCCGTCACGCTGGCCACCCGCACGTCCGACCTGATAGCCGTCTGCGAAAGGGCGCTGATGCCGCTTGAACGCATGCGGCTGGTGGACGCCGGCAAGGTTGCGCTGGCTCTGGCGCTGGCCCTGCGTTTCGTGCCCGAAATCTGGCGCAACTTCCAGGAAATCCGCGAAGCGCAGGCGGCTCGCGGCTTGGGCGCCAATCCGGTCGCGTTGATCGTGCCCTTGATCGTGCTGACGCTGAAAAGAGCGCAGGAAGTATCCGAAGCGATAGACGCGCGCAGCCACTGAGGGCCGCGCGCCCAGTTCCATCTCCCAAAGGGGAAAACCGTGAAATCCAGTAATACCGTTCTGATTGCGCTGTTCGCGGCGCTGATCGTCGTCCTGAGCCTGATTCCGCCGATTCCGCTGCCCGCCATTCCGGTGCCGGTCACGCTGCAGACCCTGGGCGCCATGCTCGCGGGCGCGATGCTCGGACCCGTCCGCGGCGCGCTGGCCTGCCTGCTGTACCTGGCGCTGGCGGCGGTCGGGCTGCCCGTGCTGCCGGGCGGCCGGGGAGGGCTGGGCGCTTTCTTCGGACCGACCGGCGGCTTCCTCGTGGGCCTGGTGGTCGGCGCCTTGGTGACCGGCTGGCTGGCCCGCAGCCTTGCCGGCCGCGCCACGGGGGGCTGGGCGAAATTTGCCGGCTATCTGGCGGCATGCGTGGTCGGCGGCATCGCGGTGGTCTACGCCTGCGGCGTGCCCTGGCTGGCTGCGGTGACCAAGATGGGCCTGTCCAAGGCCGCGTTGGCGGTGGCGGTGTTCCTGCCGGGCGATCTGGCCAAGGCGGTCGTCGCCGCCTGGGTGGCGTCGCGGGTCGAGCGGGTCTGGCCGACGCTGGGACGCTGAGACCTGCGCGGCCGTCCAAGGGAATCCCCCAACTGACGGTCGCCAGGCTTTTCTAGTACAAGTTCGCCATTAACGAATGCGTTTGCTAAAACACGTTTTTCGTAGCACATCAGGGAATTACCGGAGTTGCGCATCGTCATCTGATACTGTTTTAACCCTATAATATTTTTTTCTGTATAACTTTAACTAGGCTCGCCTTGCCTCGACCGAGGCGCACAAGAGCCACCACAGGAGACAAAAATATGCGCAAGCACTTCGGCTTGTCCGCGGCGGCTGCCGCCATTGCCCTGGCCCTGCCGCTACTGGCGAACGCCCAGGTCAAGGTCGGCGTGACCGTGTCCAGCACCGGCCCCGCCGCGTCGCTGGGTATCCCCGAGCGCAACACCGTGGCTCTGCTGCCCAAGGAAGTGGCTGGCCAGAAGATCGAATGGATCGTCCTGGACGACGCCACCGACACCACGCAAGCCGTCAAGAACTCGCGCAAGCTGGCCACGGACGACAAGGTCGACGTGTTGATCGGCACCTCCGTCACGCCGGGCTCGCTGGCCATGGTCGACGTGGCCGCCGAAGCCAAGGTTCCCATGATCAGCGTGGCCGCCAGCGCCAAGATCGTCGAACCCGTGGACGACAAGCGCCGCTGGGTCTTCAAGACCCCGCAGAACGACGCCCTGATGGCCGGCGCCCTGGCTGACGCCATGGCCAAGTCCAAGGTCAAGACCCTGGGCTTCATCGGCTTTGCCGACGCCTACGGCGACGGCTGGCTGGACGTGATGCAGAAGGCCGCCAAGGCCAAGGGCATCGAGATCGTCGCCATCGAGAAGTACAGCCGCACCGACACCAGCGTGACGGGCCAGGTGCTCAAGCTGGTCGGCGCCAAGCCCGACGCCATTCTGATCGCCGGCGCCGGCACCCCCTCGGCCCTGCCGCAGAAGGAACTGAAGGCCCGCAACTACGGCGGCACCATCTATCAGACCCACGGCGCCGCCAACAACGACGTGCTGCGCGTTTGCGGCAAGGACTGCGACGGCATGTTGCTGCCGGCCGGCCCGTTGCTGGTCGCGGCTCAACTGCCGGACAGCAACCAGGTCAAGAAGTCGGCCCTAGCCTATGTCGAAGCCTACGAAAAGGCCAACGGCGCCGGTTCGACCAACACGTTCGGCGGCCACATGTGGGACGCCGGCCAACTGGTCGTGGCTGCGTTGCCCGTGGCGCTGAAGACGGGCGCCAAGCCCGGCACGCCGGAGTTCCGCGCCGCCATGCGCGACGCCCTGGAAGGCGTGAAGGACCTGGCTGCCTCCCAAGGCGTGTTCAACATGTCGCCCACGGACCACGCCGGCTTTGACGAGCGCTCGCGCGTGATGGTCAAGGTGGAAGGCGGCAAGTGGGTCTACCAGCCCGGCCTGTAATCCCCCAGGATCGCCCGATCCAAGGGTGCGCAATGCGCGGCGGCGCCGATCAGGCGCCCGCCGCGCGGCACCCCAGCAATGCTTCGCACCGGCCTCTCCGGCCGGTGTGTCGTATCAGTGTTCCGGGTGCGGCCGGGACACCAGAATAAATAAGGTTGTTAGATGGATTCCACAATTGCGCTGATCCTGCTGCAAGACGGTGTCGTCAACGGCGCCATCTATGCCCTCCTGGGCATGGCTCTGGTGCTGGTTTTCGCCGTTACGCGCGTCATTTTCATTCCCCAGGGCGAGTTCGTGGCGTTCGGCGCCCTGACCCTGGCCATGCTGGTGGACGGCAAGGTGCCGGGCACCGCCTATCTCCTGCCGCTGCTGGGCGTGGTCTGCCTGGCGCTTGAGCTGCTGCGCGCGCTGCGCACCCGCAGCGCCGCCGCGTTGCCCAAGGCCATCGTGACCTGTGTGGTTCTGCCGCTGGCGCTGCTCTGGCTGACCGTGACCTACACCGCGCCCGGCAATTCGCTGTGGCTGAACATGCTGCTGACGCTGCTGCTGGTGATCCCGATGGGTCCCATGGTCTACCGCATCGTCTACCAGCCGCTGGCCGAAGCCACCGTGCTGGTGCTGCTGATCGTTTCCGTGGCCGTGCACTTCGCGCTCACCGGCTTGGCGCTGGTGTTTTTCGGCGCCGAAGGCTGGCGCACCCCGGCCTTCGTCAGCGGGCAGGTCGACCTGGGCTTCATGACCTGGTCGGCGCAGAGCTTGTTCGTGGTGGCGACCTGCGCCATCCTGATCATCGCCCTGTGGCTGTTCTTCGGCAAGACGCTGTACGGCCGCGCGCTGCGCGCCACCGCCGTCAACCGCCGCGGCGCCCGCCTGGTCGGCATCAGCACCACCATGTCCGGCAGCCTGACCTTCACGCTGGCCGTCGCCATTGGCACCATGTCCGGCATGCTGATTGCGCCCATCACCACCGTGTACTACGACACCGGCTTCCTGATCGGCCTGAAGGGCTTCGTCGGCGCCATCATTGGCGGCCTGGCCAGCTATCCGATTGCGGCCGCCGGCTCGCTGCTGGTGGGCGTGCTGGAATCCTTCTCGTCCTTCTGGGCCAGCGCCTACAAGGAAGTGATTGTCTTCACCCTGATTATCCCGGTTCTGGTCTGGCGTTCGTTCAGCACCCATCACGTGGACGAAGAGGAGTAAACGTCATGAACCGCATTTTGCTCGTCCTCTTCCTCGTCGTCCTGGCGGGCCTGCCGATGGTGTCGGCCACGCCCGAATTCTGGGTGACGCAGCTCAATTACATCGGGCTGGCCAGCCTGGTGGTGCTGGGCCTGGTGCTGCTGACCGGCGTGGGCGGCCTGACCTCGTTCGGCCAGGCGGCGTTCGTGGGCCTGGGCGCCTACACCACCGCCTTCCTGACCACGCAATACGATGTGTCGCCCTGGCTGGCGCTGCCTGCCGGGCTGATCCTGACGGCCGTCGTGGCTTACCTGCTGGGCGCCATCACCCTGCGCCTGTCGGGCCACTACCTGCCGCTGGGCACCATCGCGTGGGGCCTGTCGCTGTACTTCCTGTTCGGCAACATCGATTGGCTGGGCAAGCACGACGGCATCGCCGGCATCGAGCCCATCAGCATCTTCGGCATGTCGCTGGCCAGCGGCCGCCACATCTACTACCTGATCTGGGTGTTCGTGCTGCTGGCGCTGTGGGCCACCCGCAACCTGCTGAACTCGCGTCCCGGCCGCGCCATCCGCGCGCTCAAGAGCGGCGCCGGCATGGCTGAGTCCATGGGCGTGAACACCGCTGCCTACAAGGTCGTGATCTTCGTCTGGGCGGCGCTGCTGGCTTGCGTCTCGGGTTGGCTCTACGCGCACATGCAGCGCGCCGTCAGCCCCAGTCCTTTCGGCATCAACTACGGCATCGAATACCTGTTCATGGCGGTGGTCGGCGGCGCGGGTTATGTCTGGGGCGCCTTGCTGGGCTCCGGCGTCATCCTGGTGCTGAAGGACCAGCTGCAGAATCTCCTGCCCAAGCTGCTGGACACCAACGCCAACTTCGAGATGATCGTCTTCGGCGTGCTGCTGATCCTGATGTTGCAATACGCCCGCAACGGCCTGTGGCCGATCCTGGCGGGCTGGTGGGACAGCGTCACCGGCGCCGACGGTTCGCGCCGCAACATGGCGCCGCCCGCGCCGGCGCCGGCCCTGCCGACGCGCGCGCGTCCGCAAGCCGGCCAGGTGGTGCTCGAAGTCGACGCCATCCGCAAGGAGTTCGGCGGCCTGGTCGCCGTCAACGACATCTCCTTCAAGGTTGCGTCGGGCGAAATCATGGGCCTGATCGGCCCGAACGGCGCCGGCAAGAGCACGACCTTCAACCTGATCAGCGGCGTGCTGCCGGTGACGCGCGGCCAGGTCACCTTCATGGGCCAGCGCATCGACAGCCGTTCGGCGCGCGACATCGCCAAGCTGGGCGTGGGCCGCACCTTCCAGCACGTGCAGCTGCTGCCGGGCATGACGGTGCTGGAGAACGTGGCGCTGGGCGCGCACCTGCGCTCGGACGTCGGCGTGCTGGCGGGCGCCCTGCATTCGGACCGCGCCCGCGAGGCGCAGCTGCTGCACGAGGCCGCCGAACAGATCAAGCGCGTCGGCCTGGGCGAGTACCTGTACGAGCAGGCGGGCAACCTGGCGCTGGGCCAGCAACGCATCCTGGAAATCGCGCGCGCCCTGGCCGCCGACCCGGTGCTGCTGCTGCTGGACGAACCCGCCGCCGGCCTGCGCTACAAGGAAAAGCAGGACCTGGCGCGCGTGCTGGAACAATTGCGCGCCGAGGGCATGAGCATTCTGCTCGTCGAACACGATATGGATTTTGTGATGCGTCTGACCAACCACCTCGTGGTGATGGATTTCGGCACCAAGCTGGCGGAAGGCGTGCCGGCCGACGTGCAAAAGAACCCGGCAGTGCTGGAAGCCTACCTGGGCGGCATCGACGACGATCTGCCCGAAGCGGACCAGGCCAAGCCCGTGTCGGCAGGAGGCGTGTGATGAGCGCTCCCGTACTCGAAGTCAGCAACCTGTCCGCCCGCTACGGCAAGGTGGGCGCGCTGGTGGGCGCCTCGATCACCGTGCCCGCCGGCAGCATCGTCACGGTGATCGGCGCCAACGGCGCCGGCAAGTCCACCATGCTGAACGCCATGATGGGTTCGTTGCCGCAGACCGGTCACGCGGCCGGCACCGTGCAGTACGCCGGCACCGACGTGTCGGGCTGGCAGGTCGAACGCCGCGTCGCGGCCGGCATGTCGCTGGTGCCCGAGCGCCGCGAACTGTTCGGCACCATGTCGGTGGAAGACAACCTGCTGCTGGGCGGTTTCCGCCGCTACCGCGCCCGCGAAAGCGGCTGGCGCGACACGCTGAACGAAGTGTTCGACCTGTTTCCGCGGCTGCGCGAGCGCCGCGCCCAGCAGGCCGGCACGCTGTCGGGCGGCGAACGCCAGATGCTGGCCGTGGGCCGCGCGCTGATGGCCAAGCCCAACCTGCTGATGCTCGACGAGCCCAGCCTGGGCCTGGCGCCGCGCATCGTGCGCGAGATCTTCCACATCATCGCGCGCCTGCGCGAAACCGGCGTGGCGATCCTGCTGGTCGAACAGAACGCGCGCGCGGCGCTGCAAGTGGCCGATTACGGCTACGTGCTGGAGACCGGCGAAGTCATCCTGCACGGCCCGGCGCGCGAGCTGGCCGGCGACCCCAAGGTCATCGAAAGCTATCTGGGCCTGGGCAAGGGCGGCGAGCAAAGCTGACCTACCCCGTGGGCACGAGGGCCGGACGCCGCAAGGCGTCCGGCCTTTTTTATCGCTCGAAGACTGCGACTACCCTGAAGCGTTCGCACGCCAGCATCATGTCCGGCGCATACCCGCCGTTGCGGTCGAAATAGGCGATGTGCGCATCGCGCCATGCTTCGTACGGGCCTTCGCCTTCGGCCAGCGCGAACGCTTCATCCACCTGGTCAAAGCGCTGAATCAGCACGCTGAGCGTCTCGATGACGCAGGCCGGGCGGCCCTGTCCGTCCAACACCACGTCGCGCCGGCCGGCCGCGGGCACGGGTTCCTGCGCATTGAAATCACGCAGCGCGCCGCAGGTGGCGGTTTTCGTGCCGGCCAGCACCAGCGCCAACAACTCATCGGCCAGTTCGGGCGAGTCGCCGAACTGGAAGGTCACGGCGTTTTGATAGGGGGCGGGTGGCTTCATGCCAGGGGTGTCCATTGCAGTATCAGCTCCTGTCCCATCGCGGGATCGGAAGTGGAGGAGGCGCCGGCTTCGATGCGTCCGGCCAGGCGGCGAGTGTAGGCTGGATCGCTGCTGTCGAGCACGGTCAGGTCATACCAGCCGGCGTTGCGGGCCATGTCCCAGGACAGGCTGACCGTCTCGCCGGGAGCGAGCGTGATGTCGGGCTCATGGGGATAGCCGTAGGCGTTGGCCTCGACCCGGAACGAGCGGGCCTGCGGGCCAGGGTTGTGTAACGTCAGTTGCAGCGAGGCGCCAGGCCCTTGATAGGCGGCCGTGACTTTCAGCGGCGTCAGGCCGGCGCGGCCCGTGCAATGGCGGTGGAAGCCGTTGGGGCCCAGCACCCACAGATCGTAGCGGCCATCGTCGGCGGGGGTCTGCCACGCGCCTTCCAGCTGCTTGCCGGCTTCCACGGTGTAGCGGCGCGGGCCGCGTTCCAGGTGCAGCCGGTCATAGACGTGCAGCACCGCGCCCGCCGCTCCGCTGTTCTCGAAACGCAGCGTGACGCTTTCAGCATCCGCGTGCGCGTGGACCTGCAGCGCATAGGGCAGGGGGCGCGATGGGCGCGTGCCGGCCTGCTGCCGCGCCAGTCCGGGCTGCAGCGGCGCGGACGGCGTGACCGTGCCCGGCAGCGCCGATGCCAGTCCGGCGCGCTCGGCCGTCGCCGGAAAGCCGCTGGGCAGGCCCGTGCCGTCCGGCGCGGCGAAATCGAAGATCGAGGTCAGGTCGCCACAGACGGCGCGGCGCCAGGGCGAGATATTGGGCTCGGCCACGCCGAAGCGCTGCTCGACGAAGCGCAGCACGGACGTGTGGTCGAACACTTGCGAGTTGACCCAGCCGCCCTTGGTCCAGGGCGACAGCACATACATGGGCACGCGCGGGCCCAGGCCGTAGATGCCGTGCAGGTGGGCCGCAGTGTCGTCTTTCTCCGCGCCGGCGACGATCTCGTGATACTCGCCGCGCGTATCCACGGTGGACGCCCCGGCCAGCGCACCCGAGGCATCGCGCGAGGGCGGCGCGGGCGGCGGCATGTGATCGAAGAAACCGTCGTTCTCGTCGAACATCAGCAGCAGGACGGTCTTGCTCCAGACCTCGGGGTTGGCCGTCAGCGCATCCAGCACCCGCGCGGTGTAGTCGGCGCCCTGGGCCGGGCTGGACGGGCTGGGATGCTCGGAGCCAGCCTTGGTGGCGCAGATCCACGAGACCTGCGGCAGCGTGCCGTCCAGCACGTCCTGGCGCAGCAGATCCAGGTCGCGGGTAGTCAGCGCCTTGTCCTTCAGCGCGGCTGCCGATCCTGGCACCCCAAGATAGGCGTCGCGATAGGCCTTGAACCCGGCGGTGGGATTCAGCGAATAGTTGTCCGCCATGTTCTGGTAGATGCGCCAGCTGACGCCGGCCGCTTCCAGGCGTTCCGGATAAGTCGTCCAGGTATACGCGCGAGCCGGATCGCCGCCCTTGAGCTTGTTGTAGGTATTGCCCAAGGCCGGGCCGTTGCCGCGGCCCAGGCCGTCGTTGGTGCCCGTCCACACGAACAGCCGGTTGGTGTTGGTGCCGCCGGTGAACGAGCAGTGATAGGCGTCGCAGACCGTGAAGGCGCGCGCCATGGCGTACTGGAAGGGCATGTCCTCGTCCGTGAAGTACGCCATCGAATGGTTCTTCTTGGCGGCCGGCCAGTTGCCCATGCGGCCGGCGTCCCAGGCGTCCTGAGCATTGGACCAGGTGTGCGGCGTGCTGGCCACGCGCATGGTCTCGAAGGCTTCGCGCGTATTCAGATGGAAGGGCAGCACCGTGCGGGGCGCGCCTTCATCGGGCTTGTCGTTGTATTGCGCCCAGACGCTGCGATGGCGCGCATCCGGGCTGTCCGGCACGGGTATCGGGAAGCGGTCGCCAAACCCGCGCACGCCGGCCAACGCGCCGAAGTAGTGGTCGAACGAGCGGTTCTCCTGCATGAAGATCACGATGTGCTCGACGTCACGGATCGTGCCCGTGCGCCGCGCCGCGGGAATCGCGAGCGCGCGGCGGATGGAGGCGGGCAACAAGGCCAGGGCGCTGGTGGCGCCGGCGAGTGTTGCGCCTGCGCGCAGAAAATCGCGTCTGTTGCGCATCGCTATTCCTTTTGTCCCGGAAGGCCGGGATGCATGCAGGCGGCTATCTGCCGGCCGGCCAGCGCCCGCCGAGGGATTGCGTGGCGGATGCCGCGGCTTCTTGCGCCAATTTGGACATTTTCTTGATGGTCGCGGGTGAGAAGCGCTCCTTCGGACCGGACAGCGATATGGCTCCGCAGATGTCGCCATCGGGGCCGAACACCGGACTGGCCACGGCCGCGCAATTGGGGTCGCGTTCTCCCATGGACGTCAGCACCAGGCCTGCCTGCGCGGGCGCCTGCTGGTCGACAAGATAGGCCGTGATCAGCCGGCCCGCGGCGCCTTTGCTCAGCGGCAGCAGGTCTCCCACGCGTATGCGGTCCAGCGTGGAGTGGTGCGAATCCACTCGCAACAGGCAGACGCGGGATTGCGCGTCGTGATAGGCGTGGAACGAGGCGCTCTCGGTGCCTTTGTCCACCAGCGCCTGCAGCAGCGGCAGGATGGTCTCGGTCAGGCGGTAGGTGGCCTCATAGGCGCGGCCGAGATGATGCGCGTACGGACCCAGGGCATAGCGGCCATCGGCGCGGCGCACGACCAGGGCCGCTTTTTCAAGCGAGGCAATGAGCCGCAAGAGCGTGCTCTTGTAGAAGCCCGTGGCTCGGGAAAGGTCGGCAAGCGTGATGGGATCGGTGCGTTGCGCGATGGCCCCGACGATGGTCAGGGCGCGTTCGACGGCGGCGACGCCGTCGGTGGAATTGTCCTGAGTAGGGGTACGACTCATTGGATGGCAGGGGAGTGATTAGGAGGTGGTTCCCGACTCCGCATCGATGACCTGGCTGATGATCGGAAAATAGCGGTTGCCGTGTCCCTGGGCGAGCGCGGCGTCGAACCAGAGGTCCACGTTGCGCGCGCCTAGCGCCCGTATGCCGGTTTGATCCGCCAGCGCCAGCGCATAGCGCAAGTCCTTGCGGGCATAGTCCACGGGAAAGGCTTTTTCGGGAAAGTCTGCGGGCAGAATAGCCTTTAAGCCGTGGTTGCGCAACGCGAAGCTATCGGCCGATCCACGCGTGAAAGTCTCCAGCAGGACCTGCGGATCGACGCCCGAACGGCGCGCGATGGCGCGGGCTTCGGACAGGGCCACCACGGTCTCGAACAGCACCATGTTGTTCAGGATCTTCACGACCTGGCCGCTGCCGACCGGGCCGCAGTGCGTGATTTCGTTGGCGAAGGTCGAGACCAGCGGCTTGATGCGGGCGAAGGCGGCGGCGTCGCCGCCGATCATGACCGAGAGCGTGCCGGCTTCCGCCGCCGCGCGCGTGCGGGCGACGGGGGCGTCGATGAAGGTCGCGCCCTTGGCCGCGAACTCCCGCGCCAGTTCGCGCGTCACGTCCACCGGCGAGGTGCTCAGATCGACGATGAACTGGCCGGCGCGCGCGCCGGCCAGCAGCCCACCTGCGGCGCGTGCCAACTGCGCCACGACTTCGCCGGACGGTAGCGACAGAAACACCACGTCGCAATCCTGCATGATCTGCGCGGCGGTCGCCTCGGTCACGCCATGGGAGGCCAGACGGCGCAGAGGGGCTGGATCGTTGTCGCAGCCCAGCACCGGCAGTCCGCCTTTGACGGCCAGGTTGCGGCAGATGGGTTCGCCCATGACGCCCAGGCCAATGAAGCCGGCGCGTTGAAATTCAGCCATTTGGAAAGTCTCCGATAGAAGAAGCAGGGGAGGCCGCTGGCGCGGCCGGGTTCGATGAGGAAAAGGGCGGCTGTGGCTACATGCCGAAGTAGATGCCCTTGGATTGCTGGTACAGCCGCAGGCCGCTCACGCCTTTTTCGCGGCCGATGCCGCTTTGCTTAAAGCCGCCGAAAGGCGTCGAGATCGAAAGCTGCTTGTAGGTGTTGATCCACACGCTGCCTGCTTCCAGGCGCTTGGCGATGCGCCAGGCGCGGCGGTAGTCCGCTGTCCAGATGCCGGAAGCCAGGCCGTAGGCGCTGTCGTTGGCTTGATCGACCAGATCGTCTTCGTCCTCGAATGTCAGCGCGCATAGCACCGGCCCGAAGATCTCCTCGCGCACCACATGCGCATCGCGCGCCAATCCCGCCAGCACGGTAGGCAGATAGAACGCGCCCGTCTGCAGCCCGGCGTCGTCGGGGCGTTGTCCGCCCAGCAGCACCTGGGCGCCTGCGCGGCGGGCCGTGTCCACCATGCTCTCGATCCTGCCGCGATGGCCGAACGATGCGATCGGTCCCATCTGCGCGCCTGCCGCGTCGGGCAGGTCAAGCTTCAGCGCGCTGGCGCGGGCCACCAGCTTCGCGATGAAGGACTCCGCGATGCTGCGCTGCACGTAGAGCCGCGAACCCGCCACGCAGGACTGCCCGCTGCCTTCGAAGATGCCGCCGATGACGCCGTCTATCGCCGCGTCCTGATCCGCGTCCGCGAACACGATGTGTGGCGATTTTCCGCCAAGTTCCAACGCCACCGGCATCAGCTTCTCGGCGGCGGCATGCGCGATGGCGCGGCCGCTGGCGGTGCCGCCGGTGAATGACACCATGCGCACGCCGGGGTGTTCGACCAGGCGGCGGCCCACGGTCGAACCCAGGCCCGTCAGTACGTTGAGGATGCCCGGCGGCAGGCCGGCCTCCAGTGCGATGCGGCCCAGTTCCAGGGCCGGCGACGAGGTGAGCTCGGACGGCTTGAGGATGACGGCGTTGCCGGCGGCCAGGGCGGGCGCGACCTTTTGCGCTTCCATCGTGAGCGGTGAATTCCACGGCGTGATCGCCACCACCACGCCATACGGATCGTATTGCGTCATCGACAGATAGTTGCCGCGCGGCGGCGTGACTTCGGCTCCCAGCGTTTCGCAGACGCCCGCGTAGTAGCGGAAGGTGGCCGCGGCGCTGGCGACCTGGGCTTTGCATTCCGCCCAGACCTTGCCGTTCTCGATCATCTGCAGGCGTGCCAGCAAGGGTGCGTTGGCGTCCATGCCGTCGGCGATGCGCCGCAGGATCGCCGCGCGCTGGTGGGGCAGCATGTCGCGCCAGGCCGGGCGCCGCTGGGCTTGCCAGGCCGCGTCCACAGCCTGGTCGACCTGCGCGTCGGATGCCGCGCTGATGAGGTAATTGCGTGTGCCGGTGGCAGGGTTGACGGACTCGAAAGCATGGTCGCTTTGCGTAGCCCACTCCCCGCCGATCAGCATGGATTTCAGGGTTTCCGGGGTATCGGACATGAAGTTCAGTTCCTCTCTTGATGGCGCGCCGCGAATGGGGTCGTGGCGTCGGACGAGCATTTATTCGTTGACATGCTCCGGCCGAAAAAATATAAAATAGAATAAGCGTTCTGTCTAGAGGAACGATAAAAATATACCAACCGTCAATCGAAAGACAAGAGGAGACATCACAATGCAATGCAATTGGCTGCGCGCCCTGGCTTGTGCCGCGGCGCTTTTTGCGGGCACGGCACAGGCCGCGTCCTATCCGACAAAACCCGTGACCATGGTCGTGCCGTATCCGGCAGGCGGCGCCACCGACGTGGTGGCGCGCGCGGTGGCGGAAAAGCTCACGCAGTCCTGGGGGCAGACCGTCATCGTCGAGAACCGTGCAGGCGCGGGCACGACGATCGGCGCCAGCGCGGTGGCACGCGCGCAGGGTGACGGCTACACACTGTTCATGACCACATCGGCGCACACGATCAGCGGCCATCTCTACACCAAGCTCAACTACGACCCGGTCAAGGACTTTGCGCCGATCACGCTGGTGACCAAGGTGCCGCTGGTGCTGGTGGTCAACCCGTCCATCCCCGCCAAGAATCTGCAGGAGTTTCTGGCCTATCTCAAGCAGGACGGCGCTTCGGTCAACTTCGCCTCGCCCGGCAACGGCACGGCCCAGCATCTGAGCGGCGAGCTGTTCAAGATCGCCACGCATTCCTCCATCACGCATGTGCCGTACCGGGGCGACGCGCCGGCCTTCACCGACCTGGCTGGCGGCCAGGTCCAGATGATGCTGGCCACCATCACCTCGGCCCTGCCGCTGATCCAATCCGGCAAGTTGCGCGCGCTGGCGGTGGCCAACGGCAAGCGGGTGCAGGCGCTGCGGGATGTGCCGACCTTCGCAGAGGCGGGCATGCCGGGCTTCGAGGCCGCCACCTGGTTCGGCCTGCTTGCGCCAGCGTCGCTGCCTGCCCCGCAAGCGCAGCGCATCTATCAGGACGTATCGAAGATCGTGGCGACGCCCGAGATGCAGGCGCGCATCGAAGGCCTGGGCGGAGAGGTGGTCAACAGCACGCCGCAGGCCTTCGCGGCCTTCATGGCGCAAGAGCAGGAGAAGTGGGGCCAGGCCGTCAAGGCTTCCGGCGCCGTCGCCGCGCAGTAATGGCGAGCAGGTCCGCAGCCGCACGTCCATGTAGCGCGCGGCGCGGAATCCGACAACAAAGGAGGAGACACATCATGCAGGTTTCGAAATGGCTCTCGGCAAGTTCGTTCGCCTTGCTGGCGCTTGCCCCCTTGACGGCAAGCGCCGCCGACTATCCCAATGCGCCGGTGAAATTCGTGGTGGGCTTTAGCCCCGGCAGCACCATCGACACCGTGGCGCGCATCATGGGCGAGGCACTTTCCGCCCGCATGGGGCAAACGTTCGTGGTGGAGAACAAGACCGGGGCCAATGGCATGATCGCCGCCCGCGCCGTGGCGCAGGCCAAGCCTGACGGCTACACCATCCTGGTCAGCAACTCCAGTTCCATTACGGTCAATCCCTTGCTCTACAAGGATATGCAGTACGACCCGTTGAAGGACTTCGCGCCGGTGACCACCGTGGTTTCGGTGCCCTTCATCCTGACGATCAATGTGGAAAATCCGCGCCTGGCCGGCGTGGTCGACGTCAAATCGCTGGTGGACCTGGCGCGCCGCAATCCCAACACCGTCAGCTACGGTTCGGCTGGCAACGGCAACCTGATGCACCTGGCTGGCGCGCAGCTGGCGACCATGTCAGACACGCAGATGCTGCATGTGCCGTACCGGGGCGCGGCGCCGATGGAGGCGGGGTTGATGTCCAAGGAGGTGGATTTCGGCTTCGACACCTTGTCCGGCGTGCCGCTGATCAAGGCGGGCAAGCTGAAGGCGCTTGCTGTGTCCACGGCGCAGCGCTGGCATGACCTGCCCGAGGTTCCCGCAGTGGCGGAACTGGGCTATCCGGGCTTCGACATTTCCTTCTGGGTTGGCATTTTTTCCCCGGCCGGCACCCCGCCCGAGGTGGTCGAACGGCTGAACAAGGAAATTGCCCTGGCAGTCCAGGACCCCGCCGTGCGTGCGCGCCTGGCGCCTCAGGGCAATCCCTTGACGCAATCGCCGCAAGCCTTCCGGCAGAAGATCGCCGATGAACTCAAGCAGAACGAAGCGCTCATCAAGCGCGCCAATATCAAGATCGATTGAGCCGGCGGCAATGGGCCGGTTCGGCAACAGGCAGGAGGGAGCATACGGTGTCCTGGGAAAAAGAACTGCGGGAATTGGCGCTGCGCAAGGAGTTGGCGGCGCGCATGGGCGGCGAGGCGAAAGTGCGCCGGCATCGGGAGGGCGGCAAGCTGCCGGTGCGTGAGCGTATCCAGAAGATGGTCGATGCCGAATCGTTTCGCGAGGTCGGCGCGCTGGCCGGCAGCGGGGAATATGACGATCAGGGTCAGTTGACGGACCTGACGCCGTCGAATCTTCTGATCGGCCGAGCCAAGGTGCAAGGACGGCCGGTCGTGGTGTGCGCCGATGATTTCACCGTGCGCGGTGGCGCCAATGACGGCGCGGTCGGCGACAAGCTGGTGGAGGCCGAGCGCATGGCGCAGGATCTGCGCCTGCCGTTGCTGCGGCTGGTGGATGGCACCGGCGGCGGCGGATCGGTGCGCAACATCGAGATCAAAGGCCACGCCTTGCTGCCCAAGCTGCGCATGTGGCCGCTGATGACTCAAAACCTGGCCACGGTTCCGGTCGTGTCGCTGGCGCTGGGCTCGGTGGCCGGTCTGGGCGCCGCGCGCGTAGCGGCAAGCCATTATTCCGTCATGGTGCGCGAGACCTCGCAGTTGTTCATCGCGGGGCCTCCCGTGGTGGCACGTATCGGTCAGACGCTGGACAAGAATGAACTGGGCGGCAGCGACATCCACACCCGCAATGGCGTGGTGGATGACGAGGCCGACTCGGAAGAAGCTGCTTTTGCGATGGCGCGGCGCTTCCTGTCCTACTTGCCCCGATCCGTGCACGAACTGCCGCCGCGCGCCGAGGGCGGGGGGCGCCCTCGCGGCGAGCAGGACTGGCTGCGCAGCGCCATTCCCGCCGACGCGCGCGCCGTGTACAAGATGCGGCCCATCGTGGATGCGCTGGTGGACGAAGGCTCATTCATGGAGATCGGCCGCCGCTGGGGGCGCGCGATGATCACGGGCCTGGCGCGCGTCGACGGTTGGCCGGTGGCGGTCTTCGCCAGCGATCCCTACCACTATGGCGGGGGCTGGGACGGCCCTTCCGCCGAGAAATTCACCCGGCTGCTGGACCTGGCCGAGACCTTTCATCTGCCGGTCGTCAATCTCGTGGATGTGCCGGGCTTCCAGATCGGCCTGAACGCAGAGAAGGCCGGCGCCATGCGCTATGGCGTGCGCGCGCTGAGCGCGGTGGCGCAGTCCACCGTGCCATGGTGCTCGATCATCGTGCGCAAGGCGTTCGGCGTGGCGGCGGGCGGCCACCAGAGCGCGGGACGATTCAATTTCCGCTATGCCTGGCCGTCCGCGCAATGGGGGTCGTTGCCGGTCGAAGGTGGATTGGAGGTCGCCTACAAGGCCGAGATCGAGGCCGCGGCGGACCCTGAGGCCAAGATGCGGGAGATCGAGGCGCGGGTACGCGGCCTGACCTCGCCGTTCCGCAGCGCCGAGGCTTTCGTGGTGGAGGACATCATCGACCCGGCCGCCACGCGCAACGCGCTGGAGGAGTTCGTGGAGTTGGTGGCGCCCTTGCGCGAAGCCGGCCCGCGCGCCTTCGGCTACCGGCCTTGATCCGCCACATGGAGCCACTCATGAAGCGAGTGCTTGTTGCCAACCGGGGGGCTGTCGCCCGCCGCGTCATCCGGGCGCTGCGCGCGCTCGGCATCGAATCCGTGGCGGTCTATTCCGAGGCGGACCGGGATTTGCCTTACCTGAGCGAGGCCGATGTCGCGCTGCCCATCGGCCCGGCGCCGGCGGCGCAGAGCTACCTGAACCGCGACGCGCTGCTGCGGGTGGCGCGTGAGTCCGGCGCCGACGCCTTGCATCCCGGCTATGGCTTTCTTTCCGAGAACGCGGACTTCGCTGAAGCGGTGGAGCAGGCGGGCATGGTCTTTGTCGGTCCGTCCCCGCGCTGGATCCGCATGCTGGGGCACAAAACCCAGGCGCGCGACGCGATGCGGGCGCTGGGCATGCCCATGGCGCCCAGCAGCGCCGTGCTGGGATGCGATCTGGAGGCCGTGCGGCAGGCTGCCGGAACCCTGGGCTATCCGGTGCTGATCAAACCCGCAACGGGCGGGGGCGGCATCGGCATGATTCCCTTGGCCGGCCCGCAGGATGTGGACACCGAATGGGGCCGGGCGCGGCTGATCGCCGAGCGTAGCTTCGGCGGTTCGGACCTGTACCTGGAAAAGTTGCTGCGCGATCCGCGCCACGTCGAGTTCCAGTTCCTGGCCGACCGCCATGGACAACTGCGCTGCCTGTACGAACGCGATTGCTCGACCCAGCGCCGCCATCAGAAGGTGCTCGAAGAGGCGCCTGCTCCAGGCCTGGAACGCGCCGCGCTGCAAGACATGGCCGCACGGCTGGAGGCCATGTTGTCCGGCATGGGCTACGACGTGATCGGCACGGTCGAAATGCTGTACACGCCCGAAACCGGCTTCTCGTTCCTGGAGATCAATACCCGCCTGCAGGTGGAGCACGCGGTGACCGAGTCGGTGACGGGCGTGGATATCGTCGCGGCGCAGCTGCGTCTGGCCGCAGGCGAGCGCATGGCCGATGTGTTGCCGCTGGTGCCGCCCTTGAGCGGCCACGCCATCGAGGCGCGGGTCTATGCGGAGGATCCGGTGCGCTTCCTGCCGTCGCCGGGCGTGCTGCAGGAGTTTGCTCCGCCTGCCATGGCGGGGGTGCGCATCGAAACGGGCTACGCGGCCGGATGCCGCGTTTCCAGTCACTACGACCCCATGCTGGCCAAGGTCATCGCCAGCGCGCGGACCCGCGGGCAGGCGCTGGACCTGTTGAAGGCCGCCTTGGCTCAGTTCCGCGTGGCGGGCGTCAAGACCAACATTCCCTTCGTCCTGCGTCTGCTGGACGACCCTGAGTTCCGTGCGGGCCGCGTCTCCACCGGGATGGTGGCACGCATGCTCGAAGAAGCGCGCGCGACCGCGAACGCCGCATAAATCAAGGAGATGACGATGTTCAAAGTGGAAACCCCCGTAGTCGGCCGAGTGGTCGCCGTAACCGTTCGTCCGGGCCAGCGCGTCGAGGCCGGCGACAGCGTCGCCAAGGTGGAATCGATGAAGATGGAGATCCCCGTCGAGGCCGAGCGCGCGGGTACGGTTGCGCGGGTGCTGGTGGCGGAAGGCGACGAAGTGGAAGAAGGCCAGATCGTCGTGGAACTGGAATGAGATGGCCATGCTGATCCATACCGAACGGATGGAATCGGGGCGCGTGGCGGTGTTGCTGCTGCGCAATCCACCGGTCAACAGCCTGGGTGCGGAGCTGCGGACGCAATTGCATGCGGCGATCGAAGCCGCGCTGGCGGATGCCAGCGTGCGCGCGCTGGTGCTGGCGGGAGACGGTGGATTCTTCTGCTGCGGCGCCGAGATCCGCGAGTTCAATACGCCCATGTCCACGCGCGAACCGACGCTGCGCTCGGTCATCGCATTGCTGGAGGGCGCAACCAAGCCGGTCGTGGCGGCAATGCACGGCGCCGCCCTGGGAGGAGGGTTGGAACTGGCGCTGGGCTGCCACTATCGCGTGGCCCTGGAAGGGGCGTCGCTGGGTCTGCCTGAAGTGAAGCTGGGCGTGCTGCCCGGGGCGGGGGGCACGCAAAGGCTTCCGAGAATCGTTGGCGTCGAGCGGGCGTTGACCATGATCGCGCAGGGCGACCCGGTCGATGCGGCCACGGCAAGGGAATGGGGACTGGTCGACGAGATCTACGGAGACGCGCTGTTGCCACGCGCTGCCGCCTATGCGCTGGCGGTCGCCGACGCGCCGCTGGCTGATCGCAACGTTGGCGCACGCAGGGTGCAGGCGCCGTTGGACTCAGGGGTCTACGACCGCGCGCGCGCGCAGGCTGCCCGCCGTTACCGCGGCTGCGTGGCGCCGCTTGCTTGCGTGGCCTGCGTGGAATACGCGGAAGGCTCGCTGCTGTCAGACGGGCTGGCCTTCGAGCGCGATCGCTTCCTGGAACTGGTCAACGGCAGCCAGTCCAAGGCGCAGCGCCACCTGTTCTTCGCGGAAAGGGCCGCCCTCAGGCTGCCTGCGGACTGGCAGGCCGGCGGCGGCATCGCCACGGTGGGCGTGGTGGGTGCCGGCACGATGGGCGGCGGCATCGCGATGAGCCTGGCCAATGCCGCTGTGGACGTAGTGCTGGTCGAACGCGATGCGCAGGCGTTGGAGCGGGGGTGGTCGGCAATCGGGAAGCACTATGCGGCAACCGTGGCCAAGGGGACACTGTCGGGCGTGCAGGCGCAAGAGCGCCTGGCGCGCATACGCCCCAGCCTGGACATGGCGGCGCTGCGCGACGCCGACCTGGTGATCGAAGCCGCGTTCGAGGACATGGACGTCAAGCGCCAGATTTTCACCGTGCTGGATGGCGTCTGCAAGCCTGGCGCCATACTCGCGTCGAACACGTCGCGGCTGGATATCGACGAGATCGCCGGATACACCAGCCGTCCCGCGCAGGTGCTGGGAACCCATTTCTTCAGCCCCGCCCACGTCATGCGGTTGCTGGAGGTGGTGCAGGGGCGCGCGACCGATGGCGCGGTGGTCGCCACGGTGTTTCGCCTGGCGCGCAAGATGGGCAAGCTGCCCGTGCTGGTGGGTGTCTGCGATGGCTTCGTCGGCAACCGGATGGTCAGCCCCTATACGCGGGAGGCGCATTTCCTGTTGGAAGAAGGCGCGTCGCCATCGCAGGTTGACGGCGCCTTGCAGCGCTTCGGCCTGGCGATGGGGCCCTTGCGCATGGCGGACATGGCCGGCCTGGATATCAGTTGGGCGTTCCGCAAGCGCATGGCGCCCACGCGGCCCGCGCATCTGCGCTACTCGCGCGTGGCCGACCGCCTGTGCGAACAAGGGCGTTTTGGCCAGAAGACGGGTAGCGGGTTTTACCGCTATGAACCTGGCAGCCGGGAGCCGCTGGAGGATCCCGCCGTGCAGGCGCTCATCGAGGCTTGCGCGCGGCAGGACGGCATCAGCCGGCGGGAGGTCTCGGATGATGAGATCGTGCAGCGCACGGTGTACGCGCTCGTCAACGAGGCGGCGCGCATCCTGGACGAAGGCATCGCCGCAAGAGCGTCGGACATCGATGTGATTTACGTCCATGGCTATGGCTTCCCGGCGCACCGGGGCGGTCCCTTGTTCTATGCGGATCAGCAGGGTCTGCCCGCCGTGCTGGCCGCGATCCGACGCTTCCACGAGCAGCACGGCGAACTGTGGCGGCCGGCTCCGTTATTGGAGCGGTTGGCGGCCGAGGGGCGATCCTTCGCGGATTTGTGATGAAAGCGGCGCAGCGCCGCTAACAAAGAAGAATGGAGACACGCATGGTTAACGAACAGAACGACGGCGTCGCGGCTCGCGGCCCGCAAGAACAGTATCTTTCCAGCCTGGCGCAAGGCCGGTTCCAGATCCAGCACTGCGCTTCCTGCGGCGCGCACCAGTTTTTTCCCCGCGTCCTGTGCGTGCACTGCGGCGCGACCGAACTGGAGTGGACCTCGCCGGCCGGCACGGGCACGGTCTATTCCTACAGCGTCGTGCGCCGCAAGCCGGAGGCCGGCGGCGACTACAACGTGGCGCTGATCGATCTGGAGGAAGGCGTGCGCTTGATGAGCCGGGTCGACGATATCGCGCTGGACCGTCTGCGCATCGGCTTGCCGGTGCGTGCGCGGGTACGGCGCGACGACGGCCAGGCGGCGGTGCTGGTGTTCACGCCCGCGGAGGACGCATGATGACGCTGGAGTCGTTGCGCGGCCAGATCGCGATCGCCGGGGTGGGGCATGCTGGCCTGGGCGAAGCCCATGGCTACACCGAGATGGAGGTGCTGGCGCAGGCGGCGGCCCGGGCGGTGGCCGATGCGGGCCTGTCGATGCGGGATATCGACGGCCTGGCGACATGCAGTTCGTCGGCCACCATGTGGAGCATGCCCGTGGCGGAATACCTGGGGCTGCGGCCGCGCTATATCGAAGCCACGATGCTGGGCGGTTCCAGTTTTGTGTCGCACTTGCTGCCGTCCGTGATGGCGCTGGCCTCGGGGCAGTGCGACGCGGTGCTGGTGTGCTATGGCAGTACCCAGAAGACGGCCGTTTTCGGCCGCAAGGAAGGCGTCAAGGCTCGGACCTTGCTGGATCCGCAGCCTTTCGAGTATCCGTATTCGCCGATGCAGCCGGTCACGTCCTACGCCTTGGCCGCCGCCCGCCATATGCATCAGTACGGCACCACGCGGGAACAACTGGCCGAGGTGGCCGTGGCCGCCAGGGCCTGGGCCAGGCTGAACCCCGAGGCCGCGATGCGTGAACCGCTGTCGATCGAGGACGTGCTGCGGTCGCGCCCGGTCTCGGACCCCTTGACGGTGCGCGACTGCTGCCTGGTAAGCGACGGGGGCGGCGCGTATGTGATGGTGCGCGCCGATCGCGCCCGTCATCTGAAGCAGGCGCCCGTCTACGTGCTGGGCAGCGCCACGGCTGTCTGGAACCGGCAGATCTCGTCCATGGAGGACCTGACCGTCACCGCCGCGGCGGAATCGGGCAAGCGGGCATTGGCCATGGCAGGCCTGGGCATCGCCGACGTGGACGTGGCCGAACTCTATGACGCCTTCACCATCAATACGCTGCTGTTCCTGGAAGACCTGGGCTTTTGCAAGAAAGGCGAGGCTGGCGCCTTCGTGCAGGGAGGCGGCATTGCCCCTGGCGGGCGGTTCCCCGTCAATACCAATGGCGGCGGGCTGTCCTGCGTGCATCCTGGCATGTACGGCATCTTCCTGGTGATCGAAGCCGTGCGCCAGCTGCGCGCCCAGGCGGGAGCGCGCCAGGTTCCCGGGGCCGATATTGCGCTGGTGCATGGCAACGGCGGCACGTTGTCCAGCCAATCGACCGCCATCCTGGGCGGCTCGGCCACGCGTTGAGCGGGCCGCCTTCATCATAGCCAGGGAGAAAGAGCCCATGCTGGACAAGACAGTCGATACGCTGGAGGCCGCGGTGGCGGGCGTGCCGGATGGCGCGGTGATCCTGATCGGCGGCTTCGGCGCCTCGGGCGTGCCGACGGAGCTGGTGTGCGCGCTGCTGGATCAGGGCGCGCGTGACCTCACCATCGTCAACAACAATGCCGGCAATGGCCCGCGGGGCCTGAGCCAGCTGGTGGAAGCGGGACGCGTGCGCAAGATGATCTGTTCCTTCGCGCGTTCGTCCGACCGCAAGAATCCGAATGCGGCGGCCTTCGCGGACGCCTACCGCGCCGGCAGGATCGAGCTGGAGTGCGTACCCCAGGGCACCATGGCCGAGCGCATGCGCGCCGCAGGCGCCGGGCTGGGACCGTTCTTCACGCCCACCGCCTACGGCACGCCACTGGCGGCCGGCAAGGAGACGCGCGTCATAGATGGCGTGGGCTATGTGCTGGAAGCGCCTTTGAAAGGGGACTACGCCTTCGTCAAGGCCCGCGTCGGGGACCGTTGGGGCAACCTGACGTACCGCTACGCGGGCCGCAATTTTTCCCCGGTCATGTGCATGGCCGCCACCACCACGGTGGCGCAGGTCGACGACATCGTGGACCTGGGCGGCATCGCGCCCGAGCACGTCATGACGCCGGGCATCTTCGTCAAGCGGGTGGTGCGGACAGGAGCAGGCCATGGCATTTGAAAAACTCACGCGGCAGCAGATCGCGGGGCTGGTCGCGGCCGATATCGAGGATGGCGCCTACGTCAATCTGGGCATCGGCATTCCCACGCTGGTGTCCGCGTTTCTGCCGCCCGGCCGCGACGTGATCCTGCATACCGAGAACGGCATCGTGGGCATGGGCCCGGGCGACGCGGAGGCGCCGCTGGACCTGGATCTGATCAATGCCAGCAAGGAGCCTGTCACCCTGCTGCCGGGAGCGTCCATCACCGATCACGTGGTGTCGTTCGCCATGATGCGTGGCGGCCATCTGGATTTGACGGTGCTGGGCGCATTCCAGGTGTCGGAACGGGGCGATCTGGCCAACTGGGACACCGGCGCGCCGGGCACGATACCCGCCGTGGGCGGCGCGATGGACCTGGTGGCAGGCGCCCGGCAGGTCTATATCACCATGGAGCACGTGACCAAGGAGGGCCATCCCAAGATAGTGCGCGAATGCTCCTATCCGTTGACGGGCGCGGGCGTGGTGGATCGCATCTATTCCGATCTGGCGATCATCGACGTTTCGCCTGCCGGGCTGTGGGTGAGGGCGATGGTGGCGGGCCTGGATTTCGAGATCTTGCAGGGACTGACCGGATGCCCGCTGAGGCTGGCCGCCGATTGCCGGGCGCTGACGGTCAGATAGGCATTTCTTCGGATTCTCCCCGTGTTGACACGGGGACTTTTCAATATATAGAATGTTCTTTCAGAAAGAATAAATGTTCTGTCTGTAAGAACAAAAAGAAAGCGGAGAGACAATGGAACCCCTTGCCCAACCTGCCGATGGCGCGCAACTGGCGCAGCGCTTCAGTGCTCGCGCGCTGTCGTTTTCGCGCCAGCGCGAGGTCGATATGGATCTGCTGTTGCGTTTCGGGGCCAGCCCCGTGCTGGTGGGCGTGCGCGGCGGGCGGGTGGTGGCGGCCGCTGCGCCCGTCACACCCATGCCGTCCTGCGATTTTTCCTTGAGCGCGTCCGCGGATGCCTGGTCGCGCTTCTGGCAGCCGGTGCCGCAGGCAGGCTGGCATGACATCTTCGCACTCAGCAAGCGGCGCGAGCTGGCCATCGAAGGCAATCTCCAGCCGCTGATGGCGCATCTGCAATTCATCAAGGACCTGCTGGCCACGGGCCGGGAGGCGCAAGCATGAGCGCCGCTCTGGAACCCATCGTCGGCCGCTATGTGTCGTTCAACATCGCCGGCAGGAGCAACCGTGTCTACTTCGAAGAGGCGGGCGACGGCATACCGCTGGTCTGTTTGCATACGGCGGGCGCGGACAGCCGGCAATACCGCCACATGATGTGCGATCCCGACATTACCTCGCGTTACCGGGTCATCGCGTTCGACCTGCCATGGCATGGCAAGTCTTATCCCCCCGAAGGTTGGCAGGACGAGGAATACCGGCTTTCCACTGAACTCTACGTGGCAACCATACTCGCCTTTTGCAACGCACTGGCGCTGGATCGGCCCGCCCTGATCGGCTGCTCGATAGGCGGGCGCATTGTGCTGCAGCTTGCCCACCAACATGCCGAGCGCTTTCGCGCGCTGATCGGCGTTGAAGCCGCGGACTTTCAGGAACCCTGGTACGACACCGCCTGGCTGCACCGCGGCGACGTGCATGGCGGCGAGGTTTGCGCCGCCCTGGTGTCCGGCCTGGTTGCACCGCAATCGCCGGCCGCGCATCGGCACGAAACGCTCTGGCAATACATGCAAGGCGGGCCGGGCGTATTCCGTGGGGACCTGTACTTCTATCGCGTCGACGCGGACCTGCGGGGAAAGCTCGAAGGCATCCGCACCGATCTGTGTCCGCTCTATCTGCTGACGGGGGAATACGACTTCTCCTGCACGCCCGAAGACACCTTGCGCACGGCCGCTGGCATCCCCGGCGCGCAGGTCACCGTGATGCGCGAATTGGGACATTTCCCGATGAGCGAAAACCCGCGGCAGTTCCGTCGCTACGTGCTGCCAGTGCTTGACGCCATCGCCCGCCTGTAGAGCGGGCGCAACAGACGGGCAGGCACTGCCCGCGTACTCACAGGAGACATCATGCGTTATCCGATCATTCTGGCTGGCCTCGTTGCTTTGGCGTCCGCGTCCGCGGCCCAGGCTCAGGAGACCCTGAAACTGGGCGCGCTGGTTACGCTGTCCGGCGCCGGGGCCGCTTGGGGGCAAGGCATGAAGAACGCCGCCGAGGTGGCGGCGGATCAAGTCAATGAAGCTGGCGGCCTGGACGTCGGCGGCAAGAAGTACCGGGTGCAGGTCGTGGCCTACGATGACAAGTATCAGGCCAACGAGGCCGTGACCGTCGCCAATCGCTTGGTGTTCGAGGACAAGGTCCGCTACATCGTCGGGCCGGTCGGATCCGCGCCCGTGCTTGCCATCCAGCCGATTACGGAGAAGAACAAGGTCATTCTGCTGACGCTGGGCTTCACCGCCAAGGCGCTGGCCGCGGACAAGCCCTACACCTTCCGTCCCAACGTGACCACCGCCGAGGTTTCGCAGCCGCAGATAGACTGGCTGGTCAAATCACAGGGGCTGAGCAAGGTGGGCGCCTTGTTTCCCAATGATGAAACCGGACAGCAGATTGCCCTCGATCTGGAGGCGGCATACAAGAAGGCCGGCGCGGCGCTGTCCGCCAAGGAATTCTTCGAGCGCGACCGCGTCGATTTCGTGCCGCTGCTGACCCGCATGATGGCGCGCGGCATCGACGCCATCGAGCTTGACGGCAATTCTCCCGCCACCGCAGGCCTTATCGTCAAGCAGGCGCGCGAACTAGGCTTCGAGGGGCGCATCGTCCGCACGGGCGGACCGGCCACGCAGGAAATCGTGAACGTGGCGGGCAAGCAGGCGGCCGAAGGCATGCTGGTGCATACGCCGATCGATCCGCAACTGCCCGCCACCAAGGCCTACGCGGACCGCTATGCGGCCAAGTACAAGCATCCGATGAATGGGTTCAGCCCGGCCTTCTACGATGGCACGCAGATGCTGTTCGAGGCCATGCGCCGGGCCGGCAGCGTGGAAGACACCGAGCGCGTCCGTGTCGAAATGGAAAAGCTCGATGGCTTCGAGGGTGCGCTGGGCAAGCTGAGCTGGACCGGGCGGGCCATGTACGGGATCGATCATCAACTTAACGCGCCGTTCTACGTTGCCGAGGTCAAGGACGGCCTCGAGGTGATCCGCGCGCGCTGCACCGTGGCGGAGTGCCGCTAGCGCGGCCCGGGGGAGCGCAACGTGGATTGGAGCATTTTGTTGGCGCAGGCCACGGTCAACGGCTTGATCGTGGGGCTGCTGTACCTGCTGATGGCCGTGGGTTTCACGCTGGTGTTCGGCGTGATGCGGATGGTGAACTTCGCCCATGGCGAGTTCTACATGCTGGGAGCCTTCGGCGCGTACTACCTGACCACCCAGGCGGGCTTCCCGTTCCTGCCGGCCGTGGCCCTGACGTTCGCGCTTGCGGTGGCCGGCGGCGCGGTACTGGAATGGGGCGTGCTGAAGCCATTTCGCCGCGATGAACTCAACGGCATGATCGCGACCATCGGGCTGGCAATGATCCTGCAGAACCTGGCGCTGATGTTCTTCGGTCCGGACCCGCTTTCGATGCCGGCCGTGGCCAGGGGCACCGTGCGCTTGGAAAAACTGGTCGTGCCGCTGTCCCGCGTCTACGTCGTCGTTTTTGCCTTGTTGGCGCTGGCGCTGCTGTATGGGTTCCTGCGCTATTCCCGGCCGGGACGGGCGCTGCGCGCGGTGGTGGAGGATTTCGAGATCGCGGCGATCCAGGGCATCCGCTCGCGCATCTATTACCCGCTGGGTTTCGGCCTGGGCGTGGGGCTGGCGGCGGTCGCGGGCGCGCTGATGGCACCCTTGTTTTCGGTCTCGCCGTTCGTGGGGGCGACGCCGCTGCTCAAGGCTTTCATCGTGGTGATCCTGGGCGGGCTGGGCAGTATTCCGGGCGCGGCGATGGCGGGTCTGGCCCTGGGGTTGGCGGAAAGCTATGGCAGCCTGCTGTTTGAAAGCAGCACGGCGGACATGCTGATCTTCGCCGTGGTGATCGTGATGCTGGTCGTGCGGCCCAAGGGGCTGCTGGGCCGCGGGGAGGCATAGGCCATGACCGAACTATCGCTTGAATCCGGCTTGCCGCGGCCAGCGCCCCTGCGTTGGCTGTTGTGGGCCATGCTGGCCGCGGCGGCGGCAGCGCCCTGGTTCGCCGGGCCCTTCGTTCAGCATCTGGCGGTGCTGACCTGCCTGAACGTGCTCATCGTCAACGGTCTGGCGTTGATCGCGCGTTGCGGCCAACTGTCGCTGGGGCACGCCGCCTTTGTCGCCATCGGCGCCTATGGCTCGGTGCTGGCGGGACGCTACCTGGGCTGGAGCTTCCTGCCCGCCGCGCTCGCCGGAGTCGCCTTGACGGCGCTGGTTGCGCTGGCTCTCGGAGCGGTGATTCTGCGGCTCAAGGGCGTGTACTTCGTGCTGGTCACGTTCGCGTTCGGCGAGCTGCTGCGCCTGATCCTGCTCGACGGTTCATCGTGGTCGGGCGGCGCCAATGGCATCGCGGGGATCGAGCCTGCCGCGTTGGCGGGCCTGGTGTTCGATTCGCGCGGGCGCTTCTACGGATTGGCGCTGTGCGCTGCGCTGGGCTCGGTGGCGCTGCTAAGCGCCTTGGCGCGACGGCCATTCGGCCATGCCATCGACGCCGTGGCCGACAACCCGGCGCTGGCCGAATCCACCGGCCTGAGCGTGCGCCGCATCCAGCTGTGCGCATTCATTGCGGGCTGCGCACTGGCGGCGGCAGGAGGCGTGCTGCTGGCGCGCTATGTCGGCTACGTGTCGCCGGAATCCTTCAACGCCAGTATTTCCATTGGCTTCATCATCATGCTGGTCATCGGCGGGCGACGTTCGGTGTGGGGAGGCCTGATCGGCGCCATGGTGTTGACGCCGCTGCCTGAACTGTTCCGTGGCGCGGTGCAGACGCAGCATATTTTCTATGGCGCGGCGCTGATCCTCATCCTGCGCTTTCTGCCCGCGGGCCTGGCCAGTTTGCCGGGGCCTTGGCAGGCGCGCCGCCGCAAGGAGTCCCAATGAACCAAGCGCTGCTGCAAGTGCAGGGCCTGTCGCGCAGTTTCGGCGGCCTGGCCGCCCTGAGGGGGCTGAGCTTTTCCGTCGCACAGGGCGAGATCGTCGGCTTGATCGGCCCCAATGGGGCCGGCAAGACCACGGCGTTCAACGTCATCAGCGGCACCATGCCGCCGACCTCCGGCAGTGTGCGGTTCGATGGCCGAGACATCGCCGGCGGTCCACCCAGCCGCGTGGTCGTGCTGGGGCTGGCACGCACATTCCAGTCCACCTCGACTTATCCCGATGTCTCGGTGGCCGAGAACATTCGCCGCGGCATGCTGGCGCGCGCCCGCCATTCGTGGCTGCGCCGCCTGGCGGGGCGCAGCCACGACCTGCTTACCGACGCGCAGATTGCACAGGAAGTCAACCGGCTGTTGAGCCTGCTGGACCTGCAGGCCTGGCGCGATGCGCCGGCAGGGGCGCTGGCCTATGGCTTGCAGAAGAAGTTGGGGATCGCCGTGGCGCTGGCTTGCCGTCCGCGCATGCTGCTGCTGGATGAGCCGGCGGCCGGGCTGAATCACGAGGAATGCAACGAGTTGGGACGGCTGTTGCGCCGCCTGCAGTCGGAAGAGGGGCTGACCATGCTGCTGGTGGAACACCACATGGCGCTGGTCATGGAACTCTGCCACCGCATCGTGGTGCTGGTCCAGGGCGAGAAGATCGCCGAAGGCGCGCCGCAGGCCATCCGAGAAAACCCCGCCGTCATCGAAGCCTATCTGGGAGCGCCCGATTATGCCCATGCTTGAAGTGCAGGATTTGAGCGTGCGCTACGGCCGGCTGGAGGCTGTGCGCGGTGTCAGCTTCTCGGTGGAGACGGGCCAGATCGTGGCGCTGGTCGGCTCCAACGGCGCGGGCAAGAGTTCGACCCTGAAGGCGCTCATCGGGTTGGCGCCGGTTGCTGGCGGCCGCATTCTCCTCGATGGCCAGGACGTGGCCCGGCAAGGCTCTGCCGCCCGTGTCGCCGCCGGCCTGTCGCTATCGCCAGAGGGGCGCCGCCTGTTCGGCCGCATGAGCGTGTTGGACAACCTGATGGCAGGCGCGCATGCGGTGCGTTCGCGCCCGGCAATACGTCGCCGGCTGGACGAAATCTATGCCCTGTTCCCCAGGGTGCGGGAGCGGCGCTCGCAACTGGCGGGATCGCTGTCGGGCGGAGAGCAGCAGATGGTCGCCATCGGGCGGGCGCTGATGGCGCAGCCGCGGCTGCTGATGCTGGATGAACCCTCGTTGGGCATCGCGCCCAAGATTGTGGCCGAGATCGCCGGCGCCATCGAGCGCATCAACCGGGAAAGCGGCATTGCCATCGTTCTGGTGGAGCAGAACGCCCGCCTGGCGCTGCGCCTGGCTCACCAGGCGCACGCGTTCGAACATGGCGTCGTGGTGCGCAGCGGCAAGGGTTCCGAACTGCTGGAGGATCCGTTCGTGCAGAAAGCCTACTTGGGAGTCTGACATGAACGATCCAAGGTCGGACGTGTTGCCGGAGTATGAGATACACGCCATCCGCTACGCGCGCATGCCGCGTCGGCGGCGCGACAATTTCCTGGGCGGCGATCCCCACGACGCCGACATGCCGATGGACTTCTTCGTCTGGCTGGTGCGTGGCGCCGGACAGGTCGTGCTGGTCGACACCGGGTTCAATGCCGAGACGGCGCGCAAGCGCCGCCGCGAGCTGATCCATTGTCCGATAGCGGCCTTGGCGCCGTTGGGCGTGCGGCCCGAGGACGTTCAGCACGTGGTGCTGACCCATCTGCATTACGATCACGCCGGTAATCTCGATCTTTTGCCGCGGGCGCGCTTCCATGTGCAGGATGACGAAATGGACTACGCGACCGGCCGCTGCATGTGCTTCGAGCCGTTGCGGCATGCCTATGCCGTCGAGGACGTGGTCAGCCTGGTCAGGCATGTCTATGAGGACCGGGTCGTGTTCCACGAGGGCGATTCAACGCTGTTGCCGGGTATCGGGCTGCTGAAGATCGGAGGCCATACCAAGGGCTTGCAGGCCGTGCGGGTATATACGGCGAGAGGCTGGGTGGTGCTGGCATCCGATGCCAGCCACTACTACGAGAACATGGACGCGGGCCGCCCCTTTCCCATCGTCTACAACACCGCGGAGATGTTGTCGGGATACGCCAGGCTGGTCGGTGCTGCACAGTCGGAGGAGCACGTCGTGCCCGGCCATGACCCTCAGGTACTGGAACGCTATCCTTCCTGGCAGGGTTCGCCGCATGTGGCGGCGCTACATCTACCGCCACGGGCGGACTGATTCCAGTCCTGATCTCGCCCGTGGCGCGGGCCGCAAGCCTCAATGGCGGCCGGTTTGCTCCGCGTAATCCATGTACAGCTTGTGCGCGCGGCGGGCCATCGGGCCGTATTCCAGCTGGCGGTCTTCCACGCGGTTCACGTGCACCACCTTGCCGTAGTTGCCGGACGAGAATACTTCGTCGGCTTGCTCGATGTCGGCGCGGGTCAGGCTGCGTTCCTGCACGTCGACGCCGTCAGCCTGCAGCAGGGCCAGCACGCGGCGGCGCGTGATGCCGTTCAGGAAGGTGCCGTTGTCGGCCGGCGTGGACACCACGCCGTTCTTGGCGATCCACAGGTTGCTGGTGGCGAATTCGGCGATGTTGCCCGCGCCGTCCAGCATGATGGCATTGTCGAAGCCCTTTTCAGCGGCTTCGCGGATGGCGCGCTGGCCGTTCGGGTACAGGCAGGACGCCTTGGCGTCGGTGGGCGCCATGTTGGGCCAGGAGCGTGCAAAGCTGGAGAAGCAGGCGGAGAAGCCCTGGTCGCCCGGCATCGGCACCTTGAACACGTGCAGCACGAACTGGGTCTTGTCGGCGTCCGGCAGCAGGAAGCCGTCGGCGCAATAGAACATGGGCTTGATGTAGAGCTCGGTGCCTTGCGGAAACTTGGCCACGGCCTGCAGGCAGAGCTTCTGGATTTCTTCCCAGCCGATCTGGGGCTTCATCAGCATTTTTTCGGCCGAGCGCACCACGCGCTGGCAGTGCAGGTCCAGGTCGGGGGTCAGGCCGCGGAAGGCGCGCGCGCCGTCGAACACCATGCTGGCCATCCAGAAGGCGTGGTCGGCCGGGCCGAGCAGTTTGGGGTTTTCAGTCGTCCAGTGACCGTTGTGCCAGAACAAGGCATCCATGGTTGTCTTCCTTCGCTTGAATTGGGTTGGCGCTATGGGCGCGCCGAAACGTCAGGATACATGAGGCGGCGGCCTGGTCCCGGCTGTCATTCGCGCGCCAGCGCCGCCTGCACGCGGTCGGCCGCCTGCGCCGGCATCCATTGCCGCCAGACGGGGCCGTACTGCTTGAGGAAATAGCGCGCGGCGTCCTCGGGTTCCTTGCCTTCGTTTTCCAGCCAGCCCAGAGTGGCGTCGATGGCGTCGCTGGGCACCGTCAGCTTGCCCAGGAACTCGGCGATCTGAGGCGCCTGTTTCGCGAACGCCGCGTTCATGCCCGTGACCACGGGGTTGGGCTTGAACTCGGTGGGCATGGGATCCGTGCATTTGGGATCGGTCATGCAGGTGTAGGCGGCCTGGTCGAAGGCGGGCAGTTCCAGCTTCACCAGGTCCAGCGCGCCGACCAGCGAGGTGGGCGTCCAGTAGTAGAAGACGATGTCGCGCTTGCGCTTGTAGGCGGACACGATGGCGGCCTTCTGCGCGGCGCCGGAGCCCGGGGCGAACATTGCGAAATCCTTATCGAGCTTGAGGGCGCGCAGCAGGTTTTCGTTCAGGGTGCCGCAGGCCCAGCCCGCCGGGCAGCCGTAGATGCGGCCGCGGCCGGGTTCCTCGGGGTCCGCGAACGCGTCCTTGAAGCGCGCCAGGTCGGCGGCGGACTTCAAGCCAGGATGGCGTTCGACGGTGTAGCGCGGTACGTACCAGCCTTCGCCGGCGTCGTACACGTGACCCACGCCCAGCACCTTGCCGCTGGCCAGGGCCTTCTTCCAGGCGCCTTCGATCTGGCCGGGCCACACTTCCGGGGTGACGTCGACGTCGCCGCGTTGCAGTGCCGCCAGCATGGGCAGGGTCTCGCCGATCTCGACGCTGGTCTTGCAGCCATAGCCGTGCTCCAGCACGTAGCGTTCGATGCCGGCCAGCACCAGGTTGGATTCCCAGTTCAGGCCGCTGAAGCGGACCGGCCGGTCGATTTCGCAGACAGGCGGGGCGGGATCGGCGGCTTGCGCAGCCGCGGGGATGAGAGCGGCGGCCAGCGCCAGGGCGCCAAGGACGGGGGCGAGCGGATGCGGGTCGCGCATGGTCAGGCACCTGTTTGGTTGGGTGCCGTTCATTGTACGGGCGGCTGCGGCCTCGCCCAATGAGAACGGGGCCGCATCATGCGGCCCCGTGTCGGCGACTAGCCGTGGACGCTTCAGGCGCGGGCGGCGCGCCGGCGATTGATGAAGGCGCCGACCTCGCCCACGATGCCGCGGCGGAAGGCCAGCACGCAGATCACGAAGATCAGGCCAATCACGATGGTGACCGATTCACCCAGGCGCAGGAACCAGTCCACGCCGGTCAGGTTGGCCATCATCTGGCCGAAGTCGCCCACCTTGTTTTCCAGCAGCACTACGATGAAGGCGCCAAGGATGGGACCGGTCAAGGTGCCCAGCCCGCCGATCAGCGTCATCAGGATAACCAGGCCGGACATCTGCCAGGTGGCATCGGACAAGGTGGCCGACACGAAGACCAGGGTCTTGGTGGCGCCCGCCAGGCCGGCCAGCGCGGCCGACAGCACGAAGGCTAGCAGCTTGAAGCGGTCGACGTCGTAACCCAGCGAAATGGCGCGCGGTTCGTTCTCGCGCAGCGCCTGCAGCACCTGCCCGAAGGGCGAGTTCACCGCGCGCCAGATGATGAAGTAGCCGATGACGAAGATGGCCATCACCACGTAGTACAGGTTCAGGTCCTTGGACAGGTCGATCAGCCCGAACAGCGTGCCGCGCGGCACGCTTTGCAGGCCGTCCTCGCCGCCGGTGAACTTCGCCTGGAGGAAGAAGAAGAACACCATCTGCGACAGCGCCAGGGTGATCATGGCGAAGTAGATGCCGCTGCGGCGGATGGCGATGGCGCCCATCGCCAGGCCCAGCAGCGCCGCCACGGCCACGCCGAACAGCAGGCCGATCTCGGTGGGAAAGCCCCAGACCTTGAGCGCGTGGCCGGTGGCGTAGGCCGCGCTACCCAGGAAGGCGGCGTGCCCGAACGACAGCAGCCCGGTGAAGCCCAGCAGCAGGTTGAATGCGCAGGCGAAGAGCGCGTAGCACATGATCTTCATGGCGAAGATCGGATAGACCCCGACAAAGGGAAGAATGGCCACCACGACGGCCAGTACCGCATAGCCCAGGAATTGACGATTCATTTTTCTTTTCCGAACAGCCCGGCCGGGCGGATCAACAGAACGATGGCCATGATGATGAACACGACCGTGCTGGAGGCCTCGGGCCAGAACACCTTGGTCAGTCCTTCGACCACACCCAGGCCCAGACCGGTCACGATGGCGCCCATGATGGACCCCATGCCACCGATCACGACCACGGCGAACACGACGATGATGAGGTTGGAACCCATCAGAGGGGAAATCTGCAGCACGGGCGCGGCCAGCACGCCGGCAAAGCCCGCCAGCGCCACGCCGAAGCCATAGGTCAGGGTGATCATGCGGGGCACGTTCACGCCGAAGGCTTCGACCAGGCGCGGGTTTTCGGTGCCGGCGCGCAGCAGGGCGCCCAGGCGGGTGCGTTCGATGACGAACCAGGTGGCCAGGCACACCACCAGGGAGGCCGCCACGACCCAGCCGCGGTAGTTCGGCAGGATCATGAAGCCCAGGTTGGTGGCGCCGCGCAGCGCGTCGGGCGTGGGGTAGGGCTGGCCCGATACGCCGTAGAAGCTGCGGAACAGGCCTTCGATGAGCAGCGTCAGGCCGAAGGTCAGCAGCAGCCCGTAGAGGTGGTCGAGCTTGTACAGGTGCCGCAGCAACAGCTTTTCTATGATGATGCCGAACAACCCGACGATCAGCGGCGCCAGGATCAGCATGACCCAGTAGTTCAACCCGAAGTACGACAGGCCCATCCAGGCGACGAACGCGCCCAGCATGTAGAGCGCGCCGTGCGCGAAGTTGATGACGTTCAGCAGCCCGAAGATGACGGCCAGCCCGAGCGACAGCATGGCGTAGAAGGAGCCGTTGACCAGGCCTAGCAATAGCTGGCCGAACAAGGCCTGTATGGGGATGCCGAAAATGTCAGTCATCTTATGAAAATCCTGCGCGTACGGATGGAAGCGAGCTAATCAAAACGCGGCCCGGCGGGTAGATTCGCCGGGTCGCGTCTGGGGCACGTGGGCTGGCTTATTTCTTGACCAGCTTGCAGGTGGACTCGGACAACTTGGTGTAGACCTCGTCGCCGGGCAGCGTCGCCACGACCTTGTAGTAGTCCCACGGAGCCTTGGATTCGGCCGGGGTCTTGACCTGCATCAGGTACATGTCGTGGATCATGCGGCCGTCTTCGCGCACATAACCGCCTTGCGCAAAGAAGTCGTTGACCTTGTTCGACTTCATCCACTTCATCACGGCATCGCCGTCGTCCGAGCCTGTGGCCTTGATGGCGTTCAGGTAGAAGGCCGTGGCGGAGTAGTCGCCCGCCTGCAGCATGGAGGGCTTGCGGCCGACCTTGGCTTCGAACTTCTTGGACCAGGCGCGCGAGGCGTCGGATTGGTCCCAGTACCAGCCGTCGGTCAGGTACATGCCTTGCGTGGCTTGCAGGCCCAGCGCGTGCACGTCGTTGATGAAGACCAGCAGGCCGGCCATCTTCATCGTCTTGGTCACGCCGAATTCATTGGCGGCCTTGATCGAGTTGATGGTGTCGCCGCCGGCGTTGGCCAGGCCCAGGATCTGCGCCTTGGAGGCTTGCGCCTGCAGCAGGAAGGACGAGAAGTCCGACGCGCCCAGCGGCGCCCGCACCTGGCCCTTGACTTCGCCGCCCGCGGCCTTGACCACGGCCACGGTGTCGCGCTCGAGCGCGTGGCCGAAGGCATAGTCGGCAGTCAGGAAGAACCAGCTCTTGCCGCCGTCCTTCACCACGGCCGAGCCGGTGCCGCGCGCCAGGGCCACGGTGTCGTAGGCGTAGTGCACGGTGTAGGGCGAGCATTGGGCGTTGGTCAGGTCCGACGCGCCCGCGCCGATGGCGATGAAGGGCTTCTTCTTCGCGGCGGCCACGCCGGCCATGGCCAGGCTGGTCGACGAGTTGGTGCCGGCGATGATGACGTCCACCTTCTGCTCGTCGAACCATTCGCGCACGCGCGCCGAGGCCACGTCGGCCTTGTTCTGGTGGTCGGCCGACACGACTTCGATCTTCTTGCCGTTGATCGAACCGCCGGCATCCTCGATTGCCATGCGCACGGCTTCCAGACCGGCCTTGCCGTCGATGTCGGAATACACGCCCGACATGTCAGTGATGAAGCCGATGCGGATGACATCGTCGGAGATACCTTGCGCGTGGGCGGTTGCCCCTGCAAATCCCAGGCCCGCCATGGCCAGTGCAGCAGTGATGGTGTGCAGCTTCATGGGATGACTCCTCTCTTCCCTACGGTGTAGTGTTGCCGGATTTCCGGCGGATGACACAGGTTCTAGACGCCCAGCAGTTCGTTGAGCGTGTCCTGTTTCTCTGAAAGTTCTGCGGCTTCGAAGTGCTCGACGATCTGGCCATGCTCCATGACATAGAAGCGGTCGGCCAAGGGCGCTGCGAAGCGGAAGTTCTGCTCCACCATGACGATGGTGTAGCCGCGCTGCTTCAGCGCCGTGATCATGCGCGCCAGCGCCTGCACGATGACAGGGGCGAGGCCTTCGGAGATTTCGTCGAGCAGCAGCAGGTTGGCGCCGGTGCGCAGGATGCGCGCCACGGCCAGCATCTGCTGTTCGCCGCCAGACAGGCGCGTGCCGGGAGAATTCCGGCGCTCCTGCAGATTGGGGAACATGTCGTAGATCTCGGCCAGCGACATGCCGCCGCCCAGCGAGCCCACGACCGGAGGCAGCAGCAGGTTCTCTTCGCAGGACAGGCTGGCGAAGATGCCGCGTTCCTCGGGGCAGTAGCCCACGCCCAGATGGGCGATCTTGTAGGTGGGCAGATCAATGGCTTCGGTGCCGTGGATGCGTACCGAGCCCTTGCGCGATCCCGTCAGGCCCAGGATGGCCCGCAGGGTGGTGGTGCGCCCGGCGCCGTTGCGTCCGAGCAGCGTGACCACTTCGCCTTGTCCAACGCGCATATCCACGCCGTGCAGGATATGCGATTCCCCGTACCAGGCCTGCAGGCCCGAAATTTCGAGTGCCGGGGTGCTCATGCGTGCGCTCCTTGAAGTTCGCCCTCGGTGGTGCCCATGTAAGCCTGCATCACGGCCGGATGGCGGGAGACTTCGGCGTACGATCCTTCGGCCAGCACGCTGCCGCGCGCCAGCACAGTAATGGTGTTGGCGATGGAGGACACGACATTCATGTTGTGTTCCACCATCAGGATGGTGCGCCCGGCGCTGACGCGCTTGATCAGTTGCGTGACGCGGTCCACGTCCTCGTGGCCCATGCCCTGCGTGGGTTCGTCCAGCAGCATCAGCTCGGGTTCCATCGCCAGCGTGGTGGCGATTTCCAGTGCGCGCTTGCGGCCGTAGGGCAGGTTGACGGTGGTTTCGTCGGCGAAGGAGCCCAGGTCCACCTGGTCCAGCAGGGCGCGCGCGGGCTCTTCAAGCGCAGCCAGCTGCTTGTCGCTTTTCCAGAAGTGGAAAGACAGGCCGGTCTTGCGCTGCAGGCCGATACGCACGTTCTCCAGCACGGTCAGGTGCGGGAACACCGCCGAGATCTGGAATGAACGGATCACGCCGCGCCGCGCGATCTGCGCGGGCCGCTCGCCGGTAATGTCGATACCGTTGAACTTGATGGTTCCCGACGTGGGAGAAAGAAACTTGGTAAGCAGGTTGAAGCAAGTGGTCTTGCCCGCGCCGTTAGGCCCGATCAAGGCATGAATCTCGCCCCGCTTGATATGCAAATCGACCCCATTGACCGCGACGAATCCGCGGAATTCCTTGGTGAGGCCTTTTGTCTCCAGGATCGTGTCGTCCATGTTCGCTGCACCGGCGTTGTATTTATTTCGGTCTCCACCTGCCGTCGTTGCGCCAGGTCCCCGCAGGGTCTGGAAAACTGTTGAGGAAATCGCAGTTTTCTTATGAGTTGCCGGCGAGTATGCGCACCTATTTATCAAAATTCCATGAGGGTTTGTCATAGGTTTTGCAGTGCGGCAAGGGCAATTGTCGGCAGGCCGACAATGCTTGCGCCACAAGGGAAGAGAGCCTTTCCATAATGGAAACGCAATGCAGCAAATACGCGTTGATCGTCATCAACGTGTCATGCATTTCAGAGCCAGGGAAAACCCGGTTTGCCGCGCGCCGATGCCGTGACGGCGCATAAGCTCATGCGCCGTCAGGCAGGCGTCTTCTGCTTGAATTCGCAGAGATCGGAAATGCCGCATTGAGGGCATTTGGGTTTGCGCGCCACGCAGACGTAGCGGCCCAGCAGGATCAGCCAGTGGTGCGCGTCCTGCATGTATTCGCGTGGCACGAACTTCTCGAGTTTCTGTTCGACTTCCAGCACGTTCTTGCCGGGCGCGATGCCGGTGCGGTTCGACACGCGGAAGATGTGCGTGTCCACCGCCATCGTGGGTTGCCCGAACGCGGTGTTGAGCACCACGTTGGCGGTCTTGCGTCCCACGCCGGGCAGGGCTTCGAGCGCCTCGCGCGTCTGCGGCACTTCGCCGCCGTGCTGCTCGATCAGGATCTTGCAGGTGGCGATGGTGTTCTTCGCCTTGGTGCGGTACAGGCCGATGGTCTTGATGTAATCCGCCAGGCCTTCTTCGCCCAACGCCAGCAGGGCCTGCGGCGTGCCGTAAGCGGGGAAGAATTTGCGCGTGGCGATGTTGACCGATTTGTCGGTCGCCTGCGCCGACAGCAGCACCGCGATCAGCAACTGGAACGGCGTGTCGTATTCGAGCTCGGTGGTCGGGTGCGGATTGGCGGCCTGCAGGCGGGCGAAGATCTCTCGGCGTTTGGCTGCGTTCATGATTGCGTGGGGTTGCGGCGGGCCCGTGCGCGGGCCAGCGCGGATTCAATGGCGGAGCGCTTGCGGTCCTCGTTGCGCGCTTCGTCGGCGGCGGGAGCGGGTGCGCTGGGCGCGGCGGTGGGCTCGGGCGCCATCAGGCGCACGTTGTCGGCGGCCAGGCGTTCCGTGCGCGCCAGATGGCTGCGGTGGCGCTGGCGGCTGATGGCGGCATCCTGCGATCCCCAGGCGCGGCCTGCCGGCACCATCTGGATGCAATCGACCGGACAGGGCGCCACGCACAGGTCGCAGCCGGTGCACCAGTCGGCCAGCACGGTATGCATATGTTTGTTGGCGCCCACGATGGCGTCCACGGGACAGGCCTGGATGCACAGCGTACAGCCGATGCAGTGCGCTTCGTCGATGCGCGCGACCAGCAGCGGACCGGGTTCGCCGCGGCTGGCGTTCAGCGGCAGGACGGGGGCGTCGAGCAGGGCCGCCAGCGCGGCGATGCCTTCATCGCCTCCCGGAGGGCAACGGTTGATCGGGGCGGAGCCGTCCGCGATGGCGTCGGCATAGGGCCGGCAGCCGTCGTATCCGCACTTGGTGCATTGCGTCTGGGGCAGCAAGGCATCGATGCGGTCGGCTAATGAGCGACAGGACATTAGGATGTGAAGAAGAAATCGTGGGACGGGGGCGCGAAAGACAGAAGCCAGGGACCCAAATGCAGATCGCGCGCAACCCATCAAACAGCAGTGATATTTCTAGCCACCGCTGTTTGATGGGTTGCGCGCGTCGGAGGTCCGGGTCTTAGTCCGGCTTGACTCGCGCTACACCCATCCTACGCAGATTGCCGGATGAATTCGGCAATTTTAGGACAGATCATTTCGCGCCAGCGGCGGCCCGAGAAAATGCCGTAGTGGCCGCAGTTGGGCGCCGTGTAGTGCGTCTTGCGTTCGGCCGGGATGTTCTTGCACAGCTTGATGGCGGCGCGGGTCTGGCCCTGGCCCGAGATGTCGTCCAGTTCGCCTTCGATGGTCAGAAGGGCGACCTTCTTGATGTCCGCCGGGCGCACCAGCTTGCCGTCGACTTCCCAGGTGCCGTTGGGCAGCTGGAATTCCTGGAACACCATGCGGATCGTGTCCAGGTAGAACTCGGCCGGCATATCCAGCACGGCGTTGTATTCGTCGTAGAAGCGGCGATGCATTTCGGCGTCGCTATCGTCGCCGCGCAGCAGGTCCAGGTAGAAGTCGTAGTGCGACTTCATGTGGCGGTCGGGATTCATTGCCATGAATCCCGCATGCTGCAGAAATCCTGGGTAGACCTTGCGGCCGGCGCCCGGATAGCGCGGCGGCACCGGATGGATGACCTGGTTCTCGAACCAGCTGTAAGGCTTGGTCGTGGCCAGGCGGTTCACCTGCGTGGGCGACTGGCGCGGGTCGATGGGACCGCCCATCATCACCATGCTGCGCGGCTGGCAGGGATCGTTGGCGGAGGCCATCAGCGAGACGGCGGCCAGCACCGGCACCGTGGGCTGGCACACGGAAATGACGTGCACGTCCGGGCCCAGGTGGCGGATGAAGTCCTGCACGTAGCGCACGTAGTCGTTCAGATGGAACGGACCGGCCGACAGCGGCACCATGCGGGCGTCGACCCAGTCGGTGACGTAGACGTCATGGGCGGGCAGCAGGGCGCGCACGGTGTCGCGCAGCAGGGTGGCGTGGTGGCCCGACAGCGGCGCGACCAGCAGGACCTTGGGGTCGTCGTGGCCCGCGTGGCGGACGTCGCGCTGGAAGTGCAGCAGGCGGCAGAAGGGCTTGTCCATGGCCACGCCTTCGATGACGCGGACGGACTTGCCCTGGATCTTGGTGGCGGGCAAATTCCAGGCAGGCTTCTGGTATTCCTTGCCGATGCGGGTCATCAGCTCATACCCGGCCGCCATCTGGCGGGAAATCGGGGTATAGGCGAGAGGGCTGTAGGGGCTGGAAAACAGCTGGGAACCGGCGTCCGTGAATGCAGCGAACGGAGTCAGGAAGGCGCGCTGCATTTCGTGCAATTGATACAGCATTTGAGAAAAGTCCTTCTGGGTCGTGCGTGTGTCCCGATTATTGCTCTGGGGACTAACGATATTTCCAAACAGCCTGAAGAAACGCCGACAAAAAAAGCAAATCTGTTGCTAAAAAGCGACCCAACTACCCATTGGGCACCAGTTTAGGGCGCTTTTTACACCCTGGAGCAATATCAAAGGAAGGATTTATGCACTAAGTCGGACGGAGAGAACTACCAGTAGTTTTCTACCGCCAGATTGCCGGGGATGCCACGGCGTCCGGGCTTGAAACCGCGTTCGCCCAGCAGCTTGCGGGCGTCGGCCAGCATGTCTGGATTGCCGCAAAGCATGATCTTGGCCTCTGCGGGATCCAGCGGCTGGCCGGCCAACTGTTCCAGGCGGCCGTCGGCGATCAGGGTGGTCAGGCGTTCCTGCGGCATGCCGGGCAGGGCCTCGCGGGTGGCGATGGGCAGGTACACGAGCTTCTGCGGATCCGCCGCGAAAAACTCGGCCAGGTCGGGCTGATTGCGCCAGGATTCGATTTCGCCGCGGTAGGCGAGCTCCGCGGCGGTGCGCACGCCGTGCACCAGGACGATGCGGCGGTAGGCGCGCCAGACGGCGGGGTCGCGCAGGATCGACAGGTAGGCCGACAGGCCGGTGCCCGAGGCCAGCAGCCAGAGATCGCCGCCCGGCGCGAAGCGTTCCAGGGTCAGGAAGCCGTAGGGAGCCTTTTCCACATATAGGGAATCGCCCGGCTGCAGCCGCGCCATGCGCGGGCTGAACAGGCCTTCGGGGACCACGATGGAGTAGAACTCCAGCCAGGGTTCGTGCGGCGCCGACACCATGGAATAGGCGCGCCACAGTGTGGGTGTGTCGTCGGGGGCGCCGGCCTCCGGCAGACCGACCCGGGCAAACTGGCCGGGCTGGAACGTATACGCGTCGTCGCGCGTCACGCGCACGGAGAACAGCTTGTCGGGCACCCAGGTCTGGACGTGGGTTACGGTCTGGCGCGTGTATTTGGAGTCGTCGGTCATCGGCACATCGCGCGAGGCCGGCCGCCAGGCTGGGGCCGGCGTTCGCGGATTATTTTTCCAGGTATTGCAGCTTGTCCTGCTTGCCGTTCCATTCGTCGGCGTCGGGCAGGGGCTTCTTGGCGCGGCTGATGCTTGCGAACTCGGGCGAGAGTTCGGCGTTCAGGGCGATGAAATTCATTTGGTCCTGCGGCACGTCTTCTTCGGCGTAGATGGCATTGGCCGGGCATTCCGGGATGCAGACGGCGCAGTCGATGCATTCGTCAGGGTCGATCACGAGGAAGTTCGGACCCTCACGAAAACAGTCCACCGGGCACACGTCTACGCAGTCGGTGTACTTGCACTTAATACAGTTTTCGGTGACAACGTGGGTCATTCAGGAACTCCGGGAGCGGCGGCTTTTGTGTCTTGTTGGGCGGATTTTACCCAATGCCGCGCCGATGTGCCGGCAATACCCGTATTGACATAGTGGCCCTTCGCCCTTAACGCGGGGGGCTCTATGCTATGGTGTCGCGAAACGAAACGCGCCATCATGATAATCACTTCGCTGCTCGACACCGATCTGTATAAATTCAGCATGATGCAGGTGGTTCTGCATCAGTTTCCCGCTGCCCAGGTCGAGTACCGTTACAAATGCCGCACGCCCGGGGTCGACCTGCGTCCCTACCTGGATGAAATCCGCGAAGAAGTACGCCTGCTGTGCCAGCTGCGCTTCACCGAGGACGAACTTAAATATCTGGGCGGCTTGCGCTTTATCAAAAGCGACTTCATCGATTTCCTGGAACTGTTCCACCTGCCGGAGCGCTGCATCCACATCGGCGTAGGCGAGGGTCCGGGCGAAATCAGCATCGAGGTCAAGGGGCCCTGGCTCCATACGATCCTGTTCGAGATCCCGGTGCTGGCCATCGTCAACGAGGTCTATTTCCGCAATACGCGCAAGAATCCCGACTGGGAAGAGGGCCGCAAGCGCCTGCAGTCCAAGATGCACCTGGTGCTGGACGATCCGGCGCTGGCCGATTTCCGCGTGGCCGAATACGGTACCCGCCGCCGCTTCTCCAAGGTCTGGCACGAGGAGATCGTGTCGACCATGAAGGCGCAGATGGGCGAGCACTTCGCCGGCACCAGCAATGTGCTGCTGGCCAGGCAGCACGAGGTCCTGCCCCTGGGCACGATGGGCCACGAGTACCTGCAGGCCTGCCAGGCGCTGGGCCCGCGGCTGCGCGATTCGCAGGTGTACGCGTTGGAAGTGTGGGCCAAGGAGTACCGCGGCGACCTGGGTATCGCGCTGTCGGATGTCTACGGCATGGATGCCTTCCTGCGCGATTTCGACATGTATTTCTGCAAGCTGTTCGACGGCGCGCGGCATGACTCGGGCGATCCCTTCGTCTGGGGCGAGCGCCTGCTCGAGCACTACCGCAAGAACCGCGTGGATCCGCGCGCCAAGACGCTGGTGTTCTCGGATTCGCTGACCTTCCCGCGCGCCATCGAGCTGGCCCGCCAGTTCTCCGGGCGCTGCAAGGTGTCTTTCGGCATTGGCACCAATCTGACCAACGACCTGGGCCACGAGCCCTTGCAGATCGTCATGAAGATGGTCCGCTGCAATGGCCAGCCGGTGGCCAAGGTGTCCGACGCCCCGGAAAAGACCATGTGCGACGATCCGGCCTATCTGGCCTATCTGCGCCAGGTATTCCAGCTGCCCCCCGCCTGAGGCGGCTCGGGGTAAATTGCGGGTTCTTCAGTATCGTTCCACCCAACCCACTCGAATCTAGGGGACTATTCATGAGCAGCATCAAGCGCTTCCACGTGGCCAAGCGCCTGTCCGACATGGCCGTGTACAACGGCGTCGCGTACCTGGCCGGCCAGGTGCCGGACGATTCCACGCTGGACATCACCGGCCAGACCGAACAGGTGCTCGCCACGATCGACCGCCTGCTGGCCGAAGCCGGCAGCGACAAGACCAAGATCCTGATGGCCCAGATCTACGTGGCCAACATGAAGGAATTCGACGGCATGAACAAGGCCTGGGACGCTTGGGTCGCCGACGGCAATTCGCCTCCGCGCGCCACGGTCGAAGCCCGCCTGGCCAATCCGGATTACAAGGTCGAAATCGTCGTGACGGCTGCCGTCTAAGATGCTTGCCGCATCCGGCGCCGTGGGCGCCTGATGCGTGCACGGGGGCGGGCTGGCGCGTGCGCCACCCGTCTCTTCATTCCGCGTTGTGCCGGCTACTGCCCGAGCAACAGCGTCGCGGCCAGCAGGCCGCCCAATTCCTCGCATCTCGCAATATCCGCGCTGGCCACGGTCTTGGGCGCCAGGATCTGCTGCGCCGTCTGCGCACCCATGTTGACGATGAGCGGCGGCGCCAGGGGCTTGAGCCGCCAGCCGGTGCAGATGCGCTCCACCTGCCGCGCCGCACCCGCGCCGTCGCTGCCCGCGCTGATGGCGCAGGCATAGGGCAGCCCTTGTATCCGGTCCAGCACCGCGTAGTAGTTGCGGTCGAAGAATTCCTTCATCTCGCCGCTCAGCGAGGCCAGGTTCTCGGGGGCGCAGAACAGATAGGCCTGACTGGCGAGCAACGCGTCGGCCTGGGTGTCCGCGGCCCGTTGCAGAAGCACGTGCAGGTCGGGCGCCTGCTCCAATTGCGCGGCGGCCGCGCGCGCCCCGCGCGCCGCGGCCTCGGCCATCTGCCGTGCGGCGCCGGTGCGCGAATGCCACACGATCAGCAGCTGTTTCATGCGTAGCGTTCCAGGGGATCCTGCCGGTAGTAGGCCCGCAGCAGCCCATACCATTGCGGCAGCGCTTCATGCATGGGGTAGGGGTCCACGAAGAAGTGCTCCGAGCTGACCGCGAAGAACTCCGCCTCGTCGGTGGCGGCGTACGGGTCCATGGGCAACTGGCCGTACCAGGCGTCCGCGGCCTCGCTTTCGGGATCGACGTCGTGCGGGATGGCGGCCTCGACCGCGTCCACGGCCGCGATGAAGCGGTCCAGGCTGTCGTCCAGGATGCGGCGCCAGGCCTGGGGCTTGAGTTCGGGGTGCGCGGCCAGCGAGGGCATGCCGTCGGCGTAGCCCGAACGCAGGTCCAGCTTGTGGGCGAATTCGTGGATGACCACATTGAAGCCGCCCTCGGAGAGCTGCGTGTCTTCCCAGGACAGCACCAGCGGCCCGCCTTCCCAGGCTTCGCCGGCCGCGTCTTCCATGTACTCGTGCACCACGCCGTCGTCGTCCTGGCTGGAGCGCGGGATGCGGAAGCTGGCCGGGTACACGATGATCTCGTCCCAGCCTTCGTATAGTTCGGGCGCGAGGTTGAGGATGGGCAGGCTGGCCTGGGCCGCGATGCTCAGGCGCATGAAATCCGAGACCTCCAGCCCCTGCGCGCCATTGATGTTCTTGCTGGCCAGCAGCCAGGCCGAACGCGCCTGCAGCTGGGCCGCTTCTTCGGCGTTCAATGCCGCCAGGAACGGGTGGGCATCCAGCACCTGCTGCCACAATTCCGGCGCGATGCGGGCCTGCATTTCGGCCACCGCGGAGGGGCGGGCGCCCCGGCCCTTCAGCCAGCGCAACATAAGCTTCGGTTCCTTCCATATGCCGTGGCTAGCGGCTTCTTTTAGCGATAACAAACCCTAGTGTAGAGTGTCGGGATATCAAACTACATCCGCCTGCCGTCCGTCATGTCCGCCCCGCCTGTTCCCGACGCGCCTACGCCTTTCGACGCTTCCTGGCGGCAGGAGGTAGGCGCCGGCCTGGATGCCGACGGCATGGCGCTGATCGACCAGGCGGTGGCCTGGGCCGAACCGCGTTTCGAAGGGCAGCAAGCGCTGACCGGCGAACCCCTGGCCGGGCACGGCGCGGGCGTGGTCCGCATCCTGGCGGCCTTGCATACCGATGCCGCCACCCGCGCCGCGGCGCTGCTGGCGGCCCTGCCGACCGACCTGATGGCGCCCGCGCCGTCCCTGCGCAACGATCCGGTCGCGACGGCCTTCGGCGCCGAGATCGCGCGGTTGCTGCAAGGCACGCGCGCGCTGCTGCGGCTGGGCGTGGTGGCGCGGCAGGCGAGCGACGCCGCGGCCGAAAGCGGTTCGCAAAAGGAAATGCAGCGCAAGATGCTGCTGGCCATGGCGGCCGACCTGCGCATCGTGCTGATGCGGCTGGCGTCGCGCCTGCGCACCTTGCGCTGGCATGCCGAAAGCAAGGCGCCGTGCTCCACCGATTTCGCCCGCGAAACGCTGGACCTGTATGCGCCGCTGGCGAACCGCCTGGGGATCTGGCAGATCAAGTGGGAAATGGAAGACCTGGCGTTCCGTTTCCTGGAGCCTGAAAAGTACAAGCAGATCGCCCGCCTGCTGGAAGAAAAGCGGGTGGAGCGCGAGGCCTTCATCGCCGGCGCGATCCAGCGCCTGCAGACCGGATTGGCCAAGGCAGGGGTCGAAGCCGAGGTCAGCGGCCGGCCCAAGCACATCTACAGCATCTGGAACAAGATGCGGGTGAAGCGGCTGGATTTCTCGCAGATGTACGACCTGCGAGCGCTGCGCATCATCGTGGACGACGTGCGCGGCTGCTATACGGCGCTGGGCATGGTGCATGAAATGTGGACGCCGATCTCGGAGGAGTTCGACGACTATATTTCGCGGCCCAAGCCCAACGGCTACCGGTCGCTGCACACGGTGGTCGCCGACGACGACGGCCGTCCGTTCGAAGTGCAGATCCGCACGCGCGACATGCACCAGTTCGCCGAGTACGGCATGGCCGCGCACTGGCGCTACAAGGAAGCGGGCGCCAAGGGCGGCCAGGTGGCGGCCTCCAGCGAATACGACAGGCAACTGGCGTGGATGCGCCAGCTGCTGGCCTGGAACAATGATGTCGAGGGTGGCGGCGAACCTGCCCAGTCCGCGCCCGCCAAGCCGGCATCGGGCAAGCAGCGCGGCTCGGCGACGGCGCCGCCCCATACCGATGAGCGCATCTATGTGCTGACGCCGCAGGCGCGCGTGATCGAATTGCCCGCCGGCGCCACGCCGGTGGACTTCGCCTATCACCTGCATACCGACCTGGGCCACCGCTGCCGCGGCGCGCGCGTCGACGGGCAGATGGTGCCGTTGCAGACCCGTCTGTCCACCGGCCAGACCGTGGAGATCATCTCCGCCAAGTCCGGCGGGCCGTCGCGCGACTGGCTCAATCCGCAGCTGGGCTTTCTGGCCAGCCCGCGGGCCCGCGCCAAGGTGCGCATGTGGTTCAACGCCATCGAACTGCAGCAGCGCATCACCCAGGGCCAGGCCCTGGTCGAAAAGGAATTGCAGCGCCTGGGCAAGACCGCCGTCAATCTGGAGCAGCTGGCGCAGAACCTCGGGTTCGCCCGCGCCGACGACCTGTACGTGGCGGCGGCCAAGGAAGAGTTCAGCCTGCGGCAGATCGATACCCTGTTCCAGCAGCCCGGGCCGGCCGTCGAGCCGCAGCCGGCCGCCTTGCGCCACGCCAGCGCCGGCAGCGCCGAGAAAAGCGGCAAGAGCGGCGTGCTGGTGGTGGGGGTGGGGTCGCTCTTGACGCAGTTGGCGCGCTGCTGCCGTCCGGCGCCTCCGGACCCCATCGCAGGCTTTGTCACGCGCGGGCGCGGCGTGTCCATCCATCGCAGCGACTGCCACAGCTATCTGGCGCTGGCGGCACGCGAGCCCGAGCGCGTCATCGAGGTTGCCTGGGGCGAAACCGCCGACACGTTCTATCCGGTGGACATCAGCGTGCGCGCGCACGACCGTTCCGGCCTGCTGCGGGACCTGTCCGAAGTTTTCGCGCGGTTGCGCCTGAACGTGGTGGGCGTGAACACGCAGAGCAAGCAGTCGCTGGCCCATATGGTGTTCACGGTGGAAGTGCGCGGGGGGGAATCCCTGTCCCGCGCCCTGGACGCCCTGGCTGAAGTGCAGGGCGTGTCGTCGGCGACGCGCCGCTAGAAACCCGGACCGCGTACGGTCCGGGCGGGACTCAGTCGTCCAATTGCTCGTGCGCGCGGTCGCGCATGTAGAACGCGGCGATCAGGCCCAGCGCCACGCCGAACATCACGTAGTAGGCCGGGGCCATCGGCGAGCCGGTGGTCTTGATCAGCCAGGTCACGATGAACTGCGCGAAGCCGCCGAAAATCATCACGGCCACGTTATAGGCCAGGGACAGGCCCACCGAACGCACGCGCGCCGGGAACAGTTCCGCCATCACCGTGCTGAACACGCCGAAGAAAGCGGATACGAACAGGCAGACCACGACCTGCACGGTCAGCAGGCGGCCGATGGACGGCGCGTCCGACAGCCAGTAGTACAGCGGGTACAGCACGATCAGGTAGCCGATGAGCGAGCCGATCACGATGGGGCGGCGTCCGACGCGGTCCGACCAGGCGCCCATGAAGGGCGTCAGCAGCACCATCAGCGCGGCGCCCGCCATCTGCACCAGGAAGGTCTGGTTCAGCGGCAGCTTCAGGATCTGCGTGGAGTAGGTCACCAGGTACGTGAAGGTGATGTAGATGGACACGGTCGCGGTCACGACCAGGCCCACGCCGATCAGCGTTTCGCGCGTATGCGTCTTCAGCATCTGGCCCAGGCTCAGGCGCTTCACCTCGCCACGCGCGGCCGCCTGGCGCTCATCTTCCTTCATTTGCTTGAAGGCGTCGGTTTCGTCGACGTTGCGGCGGATATAGATGGCGATGGGAACAATGACCAGGCCGAAGGCGAACGGCAGGCGCCATGCCCAATCGGCGATTTCCTGGGGCGTGAAGAACTCGGTGATGAGTGTGCCGCAGGCGGCGCCGATCAGCAGGGCCAGCATCTGGCCGGCCATCTGCCAGGAGCCGTAGAAGCCGCGCTTGCCGTTGGGCGCCATTTCGATCAGCAGCGCGGTCGAGGTGCCGAATTCGCCGCCGGCGGAGAAACCCTGCAGGAGGCGCGCGATCAGGATGAAGATCGGCGCCAGGATGCCGGCCGCGTGATAGGTGGGGGCGACGGTGATCAGCGCGATCGACACGGCCATCAGCGAGGTCACCATGACCATGGCCGCCTTGCGGCCCTTCTTGTCGCCGTACAGGCCGAGGATGATGCCGCCCACCGGACGCATGAAGAAGCCGACGCCGAAGATCGCCGTGGTCATCAGGATGGCGTTCAGCTCGCTGCCGGGAACGCTGGGGTCGGTGGGAAAGAACAGCTTCGCGATGATCGGCGTCATGAACGCGAACACCAGGAAGTCATACCATTCGAGGGCATTGCCTATGACTGCCGCCACGATGTTGCGTGTGGGAACTGCTTTGTGCTGCACGGTTTCTCCTTGGGGTTTGCCTAACCGGGCGACATTCTAGGCGCTTGCGCGGCGGGTCTCGTTCGAGACGCGGATGCGCGCTGGCCTTACACTCCTGTTTTTCCCCAAGAGAGTAGTGACATGAACGCGCGCACCTGGCTGGAAACGCTGGTTGGCTTTGACACCACCAGCCGCAATTCCAATCTTGCCCTGATCGAAACCGTCCGGGATTGGCTCAAGGGCCAGGGCGTCGACGCATGGCTGGCGCACAATCCGGAGCGCACCAAGGCCAACCTGTTCGCGACCTTGCCCGCCCAGGACGGCGGCATGCAAGGCGGCATCGTGCTGTCGGGCCACACCGACGTGGTGCCCGTGGACGGCCAGGACTGGAGCACGGATCCGTTCAAACTCGTCGAAAAGGACGGGCTGCTCTATGGGCGCGGCAGCTGCGACATGAAGGGCTTCATCGCCAGTTCGCTGGCGCTGGTGCCGGAATTCCTGGCCATGCCGCGCAAGAAGCCGATGCATCTGGCGTTTTCCTACGACGAGGAAGTCGGCTGCGCCGGCGCGCCCTACATGCTGGCCGATCTGCACGAGCGCGGCATCCGCCCCGAAGGCTGCGTGGTGGGCGAACCCACCGGCATGCAGGTGGTGGTGGCGCACAAGGGCATCAACCTGTTCCGCTGCAAGGTGCACGGCAAGGCGGCGCACTCGTCCTTGACTCCGCGCGGCTGCAACGCCATCGAATACGCCGCCCGCCTGATCTGCCGCATCCGCGACCTGGCCGACAGCTTCAAGGCCAATGGCCCCTACGACCAGTTCTACGACGTGCCGTTCTCCACGATGACCACCAACCAGATCCGGGGCGGCATCGCGGTCAACACCATCCCCGAGCTGTGCGAATTTACCTATGAATTCCGCAATCTGCCGGGCATGCAGCCCGACGAGATCCAGGCAGAAGTCGAAAAATACGTGCGTGAAGAGCTCCTGCCGCGCATGAAGGCCGAGTTCGACGGCGCCAGCATCGAAATCGAGACCGGCGCCGCGGCTCCCGCCCTGGAGGCTTCCGAGGAGGCCGCCATCACTCAGCTGGTGCGCGCGCTGACCGAAGACCGTGCCACCCGCAAGGTTGCCTATGGCACCGAGGCCGGCCTGTTCCAAGGCATGGGCATCCCTACGGTCGTCTGCGGCCCCGGCCATATCGAACAGGCCCACAAGCCCGACGAGTACGTCGCGCTGGACCAGCTGGCCGCCTGCGACACCTTCCTGCGCCGCCTGGGGCAGTCGCTCTGACGGCACGCTGACGGTTCTCCGGGGTGGTCGCGGCGTTGCGCCCGGCCGCTGCCGGCGTCAGGTAAAATGACGGGTTGCAAACCGGATTTGCGGCAGGCAGTGGCCGCCGCGATACCCGGGGGAGATGCTTGGTGAAACCTTACGACTTTCCGGATGCCCAGGGCCATTTCGGCCCTTATGGCGGTGTTTTCGTGGCGGAAACGCTGATGCACGCGCTCGACGAGCTGCGCGCGGCCTATGACCATTACCGTGTCGACCCCGCCTTCCTGGAAGAGTTCAACTACGAACTCAAGCATTTCGTGGGTCGTCCCAGCCCGGTCTACCATGCCCGCCGCTGGTCGGAAATGGTGGGCGGCGCCCAGATCTGGTTCAAGCGCGAAGACCTGAATCACACGGGCGCCCACAAGGTCAACAACTGCATCGGCCAGGCATTGCTGGCCAAGCGCATGGGCAAGCCGCGCGTCATCGCCGAAACGGGCGCGGGCCAGCACGGCGTGGCCACCGCCACGGTGGCGGCCCGCTACGGCATGGAATGCGTGGTCTACATGGGCAGCGAGGACGTGCGCCGCCAGGCCTCGAACGTCTACCGCATGAAGCTGCTGGGCGCGACGGTGGTGCCGGTCACGTCCGGTTCGCGCACCCTGAAGGACGCGCTGAACGAAGCCATGCGCGACTGGGTCACCAACATCGAAAACACCTTCTACATCATCGGCACGGTGGCGGGTCCCGACCCCTATCCCCGCATGGTGCGAGATTTCCAGACCGTCATCGGCAACGAATGCCTGACGCAAATGCCTGAGGCCACCGGCCGCCAGCCCGACTACGTCGTTGCGGCGGTGGGCGGCGGCTCCAATGCCATGGGCATCTTCCATCCCTATATCCCCTACGAAAACGTGCGCCTGATCGGCGTCGAGGCGGCGGGCGAGGGCATGGACAGCGGCCGCCACGCGGCTTCCCTGGCCGCGGGCCAGGTGGGCGTGCTGCACGGCAACCGCACCTACGTCATGCAGGACGCCGACGGCCAGGTCCAGGAAACGCATTCGGTCTCCGCCGGCCTGGACTATCCCGGCGTGGGCCCGGAACACGCCTGGCTGAAGGACTCCGGCCGAGCCGAGTACGTCGGCATTACCGACGCGGAAGCCCTCAAGGCCTTCCACGATTGCTGCCGCATCGAAGGCATCATGCCCGCGCTGGAGTCGTCGCACGCCATCGCGCAAGCCGTGAAGATGGCCGCCACGCTGCCGCGGGACGCCGTCATCCTGGTCAATTTGTCTGGCCGTGGCGACAAAGACATGCATACCGTGGCCGAATATGCCGGCATCGAGCTCTGAGGCCCTGTCCATGACCACTCGCACCGACCGCATCGCCGCCGCGTTTGCGCGCACCGCCGAATCCGGCCGCGCCGCGGCGCTGATTCCCTACATTGCCGCGGGCGATCCTTCGCCTGCCGCCACCGTCCCCCTGATGCACGCGCTGGTCGAGGCCGGCGCCGATGTCATCGAGCTGGGCGTGCCGTTCTCCGATCCCATGGCCGATGGCCCGGTGATTCAGCGCGCCGCCGACCGCGCCATCGCGCAGGGCGTGGGCCTGGCCCGCGTGCTGGAGCTGGTGGCCGAGTTCCGCCAGCGCGACGCCGCCACCCCGGTGGTGCTGATGGGCTACGCCAACCCGATCGAACGCATGGGCCAGGCCGAGTTCGCGCGCCGCGCCGAGCAGGCCGGCGTGGACGGCGTGCTGGTGGTGGACTATCCGCCCGAAGAAGTGGTCGAGTTCGCCGCCACGCTGGGTGAACACGGCATTGCTCCGATCTTCCTCTTGGCGCCCACGTCCACGGAAGCGCGCATCAAGGCGGTCGCCGCAGTCGCCCGGGGCTACGTGTACTACGTGTCGCTCAAGGGCGTCACGGGTTCGGGCTCGCTCAACACCGACGACGTGGCCGAGCGCCTGGCCGTGATCCGGCGCCATGTGCGCGATATTCCGGTGGGCGTGGGCTTCGGCATCCGCGACGCCGAAAGCGCCCAGCGCGTGGCGCGCGCGGCGGATGCCGTCGTGATCGGCAGCAAACTGATAGAAACCATGGAGCAGGCGGCGGCGAATGCCCCCGCGGCCCAGAAAACCGACGCCGCAGTCACCGCCGCCAGCGGCTGGCTGCGCACCATCCGGCAAGCGCTGGATCAAGTAAAACGAGAAGACGCGTCGGCCTGAGCGGCGGGCGCGACCTCATACGGGATGAAAAATCAATGAGCTGGATCGAAAAACTCCTGCCTCCTCGCATCAATAAAAACAGCGAAAGCGGCCCCCGCCGCGTTCCCGAGGGCCTGTGGGTGAAATGCCCGTCGTGCGAATCGGTGCTGTACAGCGAAGACCTGGCGGCCAATCTGCACGTGTGCCCCAAGTGCGATCACCACATGCGTATCGGGGCCCGCGCCCGCATCGATTCGCTGCTCGACGTGGAAGGCCGGGTCGAAATCGGCCAGACCACGCGCTCGGTCGACACGCTGAAGTTCAAGGACACGCGCAAGTATCCCGAGCGCCTGCAGGAAGCGGTCAAGCAAACCGGCGAGACCGACGCCTTGGTGGTCATGAGCGGCTCGATCCGCGGCGTGTCCGCGACCTTGGCCTGCTTCGAGTTCGAATTCATGGGCGGTTCCATGGGTTCGGTGGTGGGCGAGCGCTTCGCGCGCGGCGCCCAGGCTGCGCTGGACAACAAGACGCCCTTCATCTGCGTCGCTGCCTCGGGCGGCGCGCGCATGCAGGAAAGCCTGCTGTCGCTGATGCAGATGGCCAAGACCAACGCCATGCTGACCCGCCTGTCGGCGGCCGGCCTGCCGTTCATCAGCGTGCTGACCGACCCCACCATGGGCGGCGTGTCGGCCAGCTTCGCCTTCATGGGCGACGTGGTCATCGCCGAGCCCAAGGCGCTGATCGGCTTTGCCGGTCCGCGCGTGATCGAACAGACCGTGCGTGAAAAGCTGCCGGAAGGCTTCCAGCGCGCCGAGTTCCTGCTGCAGAAGGGCGCCATCGACATGGTCGTGGACCGCCGCCAGCTGCGCGAGGAAATCGCCCGTTTGCTGGCTTTGCTGACCAATCAGCCGGCGGACGTGGTCACGGCTTGAGTTTGCTCCGGTCTGCGCCAGTGGGGCGGGCCGGGCGAGTATTGCCAAGATGCCGCTGCAAGCTTCGGGCTTTCGGCGGCATTGTCATATGTGGCCCTGCGGCCGCACATGGCGATTGTTTTGCGGAACAGTGTTTTCCATCCGCGATGTTGCCTGCGTGCGACAAAGCCTGAGCCTTCCGGCCCGGATTTTGCTATGTTGCGTACTAGGATTGAAATCTACGGAGTTTTCCAATGCAGTTGACCAAAAAGAAGATGCTCACCGGCCTTGTGGGGCTTGCCCTGGCTGCAACCGCGTCGCTGGCAAGCGCCCAATCGTCCACGGGTACTCAGGGCGGCGTCAGCGTCCATTACGGCATTGGAGACCACTATCAGCGCCTGACGATCAACTACGAAACGGCTTCGGTCTGGACCTACCAGTTCGGCGGCAACTGGGGCCGCCTGGACCTGACGCCCGAACTCGGCGCGTCGTACTGGAAGGCGAATGGCTCGCGCTCCCCGGGCCATGTCTGGCAGCTCAACGCCATCCCGATGTTCCGCTGGTGGACCGGTGAACGCTTCTACATTGAAGCGGGTATCGGCGCCACGCTCTTCTCCAGCACGCGTTTCGCCGACGAGAACATCAGCACGGCCTTCCAGTTCGGCGACCACATCGGCATGGGTTTTCTCGTGACGCCGAACAATCGCATCGGCCTGCGTTATTCCCATTTCTCGAATGCCAGCATCAAGCGCCCGAACCCGGGCCTGGACGTGGTGCAGCTGACCTATACCTACCAGTTCTGATTCCGCCTGCATGCGCGCGTGGCGCGGCCCCAAGGGCGCGCCGCACAGACAGATCCACCCTCAGGGGTGGATTTTTTTTGGGCAGCCGCGCTGCGTTGCGGCGGGCGCAATCCAATACCTCAAAAATATTATGTTCTGACGCTGCGTACACATACTTGTTGGTAGGGAGTGCAATCGCCAGAATGCTCTGGCACTGCACAACACACAACGAGCCGCCGCGCGGCTTCGATTCCCGGCACGCATGGCCGTGCCCGGGGAGAGGGCGCGACGATGGCATACGGAGACCAACGCATGAACACCCCCTGTACGCCCGTGCGTCCCCTGACGCGCATGACTGCCGCCCTGGGCCTGGCCCTCGCATTTTCCTGCGGCTCCTCCGCCGTCATGGCCCAGGAGTTTCCGAACAAGCCGCTGCGCATGGTCGTGGGCTTTGCTCCCGGGGGCGGCGCGGATATCGTGGCGCGCCTGGTCGGCGCCAAGATGGCCGAAAGCCTGGGGCAGCAGGTGGTGGTCGAAAACCGGGCTGGCGCCACTGGCACCATCGCTGCCGACAACGTCGCCCGTTCGCCGGCCGACGGCTACTCGCTGTTCCTGGGATCGCAGTCCACCATGGTGGTGGCGCCTTCGCTGTTCCCGTCCTTGCCCTTCAAGCCGGAGAAGGACTTCGCGCCGGTATCGCAGGTGGTGACCATGCCGCTGATCCTGGTGGTCAATCCGGCCCTGGTGAACGCCAAGACCGTGCAGGAACTGACCGAACAGATCCGCAAGGCCGGCGACGGCGCGATGAGCTACGCCTCGTCAGGCCAGGGCGGCCCGCAGCACATAGCCGGCGAGCTGTATGCGCACATGGTGGGCACCAAGGTGACCCATGTGCCGTACAAGGGCGAATCGGCGGCCATGGCCGACGTGCTGGGCGGGCATGTGCCGTACATGTTCGCCAATCTTCCCGTGGCCTTGCCGCACATCACATCGGGCAAGGTCCGGCCGCTGGCCATCACCAGCCTGAAGCGCGACCCCAAGGCTCCGCAGATTCCAACCCTGGCCGAGTCCGGCTTCAAGGACTTCGAAGTGTCGACCTGGTATGGCGTGTTTGCGCCGGCCAATACGCCCAAGCCCGTGATCGGAAAGCTCTCCGATTCCATCCGCGCCGCCCTCCAGCAGAGCGACATGCAGGCCAAGCTCAGCGAGCAGGGCTTCACGGTGGTGGGCAGCGACGCCGATACCTTCACGCGTTTCGTGGGCACGGAGTTGCCGCGCTGGTCCGTGCTGATCCGCGACATAGGCATCAAACCCGAATAAGCGGCCCGCCCGCGGGCGCGTCCACGGCCGGACGCGCCTCTATCCCTACGAGACCCAGACATGATCGATTTCACTGAAAAACGCGCGGCCGGACCCGTCATCCGGCTGCATTCCGCGGACAACGTCGTGGTGGCGCGCGTGCCTATCGGCATAGGCATGGCCGTGCCCTCGGAGGGCATCGTCAGCCGCAGCCAGATTCCGGCAGGCCACAAGATCGCGGCGCGCGATCTGCGCGCCGGCGAGCCCATCCTCAAGTACAACGTCTGCATCGGCTTTGCGGCGAGCGACATTCCGGCTGGCACCTATGTCCACTCGCACAACATGGACTTCCAGGAGTTCGACCGCGACTACGCGCACGCCCGCGACTACGTGGCGACGCCGGTCCTGCCCGAGTCCGAGCAGGCGCGCTTTCTCGGCATCGTGCGCGCCAACGGGCAGGTCGCCACGCGTAACTACATAGGCGTGATGGCGACGGTCAATTGTTCGGCGACGGTGGTGCACCGCATTGCCGAAGCCTTCACGCCGCAGCTGATGGCCGCCTATCCCAATGTGGATGGCGTGGTGGCGCTGAGCCATGGCATGGGCTGTGGCATGGAGATGTCCGGCGAACCCATGGACCTGTTGCGCCGGACGATGGGCGGCTACGCCTGTCACGCCAACTTCGCCGCCGTGCTGATCGTCGGGCTGGGCTGCGAGCGCAACCAGCTGGACGCCTTGCTCAAGGACCAGGGCCTGGAAGCGGGCGCGCGGCTGAAAACGTTCATCATGCAGGAGACCGGCGGCACGCGTAAGACCATCGAGGCGGGCGTCGCCGCGGTGCAGGCTCTGCTGCCCGAGGCCAATCAGGTCGAGCGCGTGCCGGTGCCGGCGAGTCGCCTGACGGTCGGGCTGCAATGCGGCGGCTCCGACGGCTTTTCCTCCATCACGGCCAATCCGGCGTTGGGGGCGGCCATGGATATCCTGGTGCGCCACGGCGGCACCGCCATCCTGTCCGAAACGCCGGAGATCTACGGCGTGGAGCACACGCTGACGTCGCGCGCCCGCAACCGCGAGGTCGGCGAGAAGCTGGTGCAGCGCATCCGCTGGTGGAAGGAAGAGTATTCGCCGGGGCGCGACGTGCAGATCAACGGCAAGGTCAGTCCAGGCAACCAGATGGGCGGGCTGGCCAACATCTTCGAGAAGTCGCTGGGCTCCTCGATGAAGGGCGGCACCACCGCGCTGATGGAGGTCTACCGCTACGCGGAGCCGGTGCGCCAGCCGGGCATGGTGTTCATGGATACGCCCGGCTTCGATCCGGTGTCCGCGACCGGACAGATCGCCGGCGGGGCCAACATGATCTGTTTCACCACCGGGCGCGGTTCGATGTTCGGCGCCAAGCCCGTGCCTTCGATCAAGCTGGCGACCAATACGCCGATGTATGAAAGGTTGACCGAAGACATGGACGTCAATTGCGGCGACATCCTGGACGGCACCGCGACGTTGCAGGAAGTGGCGCAGCGCATCTTCGAGGAAATCCTGCTGGTGGCTTCCGGCACCCGCAGCAAGAGTGAGCTCCTGGGGCTGGGCGATCACGAGTTTGTGCCCTGGAACATCGGCGTGGTGAGCTGAGGCACGCAGTCGCATCAGCAAGAAAATGCCCCGGCGCACGGTCCTGGATGGCCGTGCGCCGGGGCGTTTTCTTGCCGCGGATGTGCCGCTGCGTTGTGCGATCCCGCGGGCGGTGGCGCGCTCGCGGGACTTGTGATCAGTTGTCCGCCAGCGCTTGCGCGCCCGGCATGTCGAAGCCGTTGTCGTCCAGGGCGGCCTGCAAGGCGGTGCGCTGTTCGGCGTTCAGTTCCACCAGGGGCGGGCGCACCGTCGCCCAGGCGGAGTCGCCGGACTTCCAGGCGATGGCGGCCTTCATCGCGGGGATCATGGGGAATTTGCCGAACACGTTGCGGGTCGCGTTCAGTCCGGCCTGACGGGCGTCGGCGTCGGCTTCCTGCCAGCGCTGTTGCAGCGCGACGATGGGGCCCGGGTTGACGTTGCCGGTGGCGGTAATGCAGCCCACGCCGCCCGCGCGCAGCGTCTGCAGCAGGAAAGCCTCGCTGCCCGCATAGACCCGGAAGCCGCGCGGCGCAAAACGTTCGATCATGGCCGCCGTGTTGTTCCAGTCCCCGCCGCTGTCCTTCACGCCCGCGACCTGGCCGGGGTAGCGGTCCAGCAGGCGGTCGATCAGGTCCAGGCTCAGCGGCACTTGGCTCACGGGCGGGATGTGATACAGGTACATGCGCAGCCGGTCGTCGCCCACGCCCTCGATCAGTTCCGCGTAGTAGCGGAACAGGCCCTCGTCGCTCACGCCCTTGTAATAGAAGGGCGGCAGGACCAGCACGCCCATGCTGCCGCTGCGCACGGCGTGGCGGGTCAGCTCGATCGCATCGGGCAGGGCGCAGGCGCCCGTGCCGGGCATCAGCGCGGACGGCTCCACGCCGGCCTCCAGCAACGCGTCCAGCAGGCCGCGCTTCTCCGACAGGGAGAGCGAGTTGGCTTCCGAATTGGTGCCGAAAATGGCCAGGCCGACGGATTGTTCGCGCAGCCAGCGGCAGTGCTTCACATAGCGCCCCAGGGCCGGGCGATAGGCTGCGTCGAAAGGCGTGAGGACCGGAGAAAAAACGCCGGGAATGCTGGCTTGGGTGCTCATTGTCTCTACTCGTTTTCTGGTGAATGAAAAAGGTGCGCCGGAATGCGCGGCGGCAACGTCTGATTCTGGCACCGAAGCGGCCGATGAACATCTGCTGTTTAATTGCTTCAATCCATAAAATTGTTGTGGTTTGCCCTGGCGCAAACCGTGCATGCAGAAAAAGGGGGGGGGGACGCCTTGGATACGCGATATGTGCAGAGCTTTGTGTCGGTGGTCGAATGCGGATCGCTGGCGGAAGCGGCGCGCCGGCTGGATCTGACTCCCGCCGCCATCGCGGCGCGGGTGCGCACCCTGGAGGAGGAGCTGGGCGCCATCCTCATCAAGCGCGTCGGCCGCAGCGTCAAGGCCACGGAGGCGGGCCTGAAGGTGTTGGAGCGGGCCCGCAGCGTGCTGCGCGAAGTGCGGGACCTGCGCGCCAGCGCCAGCGACGACGCGCCGCTGGGCGAATTGCGCCTGGGCGTGTCGGTATCGGCGCTGACGGGCATCATGCCCACCGTGCTGGCGCGCCTGTACCGGCGCCTGCCCAAGCTGGCCGTCTTCGTCGAGCCGGGCACGTCCAACCACCTGTATCACCGGGTGATCAACGGCGACCTGGACGCGGCCTTCATCGTCAAACCTCAGTTCAACCTGTCCAAGGGCTACGCCTGGAAATTGGTGGCCGAAGAGCCGCTGGTGGTGCTGGCGCCGCCCGATACCGCGAGCAATGACGCCCACGAGCTGATGAGCACGCAGCCTTTCATACGCTATGACCGCAACGTCTGGGGAGGCCGGCTGGCGGATCAGTATCTGCGGCAGCACGGCATCGTGCCGCGCGAACGTCTGGAGGTCGACGGCCTGATGGGCATCGCCTGCATGGTGTCGGAAGGGTTGGGCGTGTCGCTGGTGCCCGATTGGGCGCCGGATTGGCTGGACAGCCGGCGCGTCAAGCGAGTGCCGCTGCCGGGACGCGCGCCGCTGCGCTGCATGGGGATCATCTGGGCCCGGCACATGCCGCATTCGGCGCTGGCGGAAGCGTTTGTCGAAGAGGCCGGCCTGGCCTTGAACCTGCCCGCTGGGCCGATAGAGGACGAGTGAACGGCCAGGGCGCGGCCGCTGCGGATCGCGCCGGGCGCCACCGCGCTGCGAACCCGCCATGAAAAACACCCCGGAAGCTGGATCGGTATCCAGCTTCCGGGGTGCGGTGTGCTGCCAGTCGCAAGCCCTTGCGGGCCTGCGGCTTAGTGGCGCGTTTCGACCTGAACCAGCGGTTCGTTGGACACCGACGCGACCGGCTTGCGCTCGCGGCCCAGGCGGACCGGCGTGTGCGCCGCGGCGATGCGCAGCTGGGTCTGGGCGTGGCGGTCCGGATCGGTTTCCACCCACTGCAGGCCAGCGGCATTCACCACATCGTGCAGGGCCTGGGCCTTGGCCGACGGGGCGGCAGCCGGCACCACGATGGGTTGGCTGGCTGCGGGCGCCGGGGCGGCCGCCACCTGCGCGGCGGGCGCAACCGGGGCGACAGGCGCGGGAGCGGGAGCGGGAGCAACCACGGGCTCGACGGCGGCGGCTTCCACCGGCGCCGGCTCGGACGCAGCGGGGGCGGAAACCTCGCTCGCGGCCTGCACGGAGACCGGCTGGGTCACTTCCGCGGCAGCCGTTTGCACGGACTGGGCCACGGGTTCGACGGCTTGCGGGGCTTCGGCTTGGACGGGTTCAGCCTGCTGGGCCTCGACCGGGGCGGCGGCGACCTTGGCGGGTTCAACCGGCGCGGCTTCGGCCTGCTGGCCTTGCGCCGGTGCGGCGTCGGCAGCGGCTTCGACCTGCTGGGCCTGGGCCACGGGTTCCACGGCTTGTGCGGCGGTCACGGCGGGCTGGAC